>Ga0210403_10005651_pt1 | contig 10579 bp, 7 predicted proteins | sample IncBWC19MmetaG_FD_150863 | JGI IMG/M metagenome (GOLD analysis project Ga0210403, IMG submission 150863) | Forest soil microbial communities from Barre Woods Harvard Forest LTER site, Petersham, Massachusetts, United States - Inc-BW-C-19-M | ecosystem: Environmental > Terrestrial > Soil >... | reverse complement strand
CATTTTGGCCAGGCGGTCGACTTCGCCATAGGGAATGTCCATGGCGCGGCCAACGTCTTTCACGGCGGCTTTGGCGGCCATGGTGCCGAACGTGATGATCTGCGAAACGTTTTCGCGGCCGTATTTGCGGGTGACGTAGTCGATGAGCTCGCCGCGGCGGCGCATGCAGAAGTCGATATCAATATCGGGCATCGAGACGCGTTCGGGATTCAGGAAGCGTTCGAAGAGGAGATTGTACTGAAGCGGGTCAACGTCGGTGATGCGCAGGGCGTAGCTGACGAGGCTGCCGGCGGCGGAACCACGGCCGGGGCCCACAGGGACTTCCTGGGCGCGCGCATAATGAATGAAATCCCAAACGATCAGGAAGTAGCCCTCGTAGTGCATCTTCTTGATCATTTCGATTTCGGAGGAAAGACGGCGCTCGTACTCCGCGAGCGGATGGCGAAGCGCGCCCTGCTGCGAGAGGCGTTCGAGGTACGGCACGCGCTGGGCGAAACCTTCGCGCGCGACCCTTTCGAAATAGCTGCCGGGCGTGTGGCCTTCCGGAACTTTGAATTCGGGCAGCGCGTTCGGGATGCGCTCGATTTTGACGTTGCAGCGTGCGGCGATATCCACGGTGCGGCTGAGCGCATCGGGAAGTTCACGAAAGACCTTGGCCATTTCCTCGGCGGTCTTGAAGTAGAACTGGTCCGTTGCGAACTTCATGCGATTCGTTTCGCTCATGGTCTTGCCGGTCTGGATGCAGAGCAAGACTTCCTGGGCGTGAGCGTCGCTGTGGTGGAGATAGTGGCAGTCGTTGGTGGCGACGAGCGGGATGCCGGTTTCTTTCGAAAGGCGGACGAGGTCCTTGTTTACGCGCTGTTCGATTTCGAGGCCCTGGTCCTGAATTTCGAGAAAGAAATTGCCTTTGCCAAAAATGTCCTGCAGGCGATAGGCGTTCTCTCGGGCCAGATCGAACTTCTCATCCATCACCGGTTCGGTGACCGGGCCGCGCAGGCAGGCGGAGAGGGCGATCAGGCCTTTGCTGTGCTTGGAGAGAAGGTCAAGATCAATGCGGGGCTTGTAATAAAAGCCTTCGAGGAAGCCGGCTGAGACGAGCTTGATGAGATTGTGGTAGCCCTCGAGATTTTCGCAGAGCAGGACGAGATGGTTGCTGCCGCGGGAGCCGGGCTCCATTTCGCCGCGATCGCCGTTGGTGACCGGTGCGGATTTTTCGCCGCGGTCGTGGCGGCTGCCTTTGGCGACGTAGACTTCACAGCCGATGATCGGCTTGACGTCCCGTTTGCTGGCTTCGTAGAAGAAATTCGCGGCGGCGAAGAGATTGCCGTGGTCGGTGATGGCCACGGCGGGCATCTTCTGGCGAGAGGCTTCGTCGAGAAGCTCGGAAGTTTCGTAGGCGCCGTCGAGAAGGCTGTAGTCCGTATGAACGTGGAGATGAACAAACTGCGGATTGCCCATGGAAGTTGATTGTAAGACGCGGAGATGAGAAATGCGAACGGGATTGTGGGATTTGCACAGGCGGATGGGTGCAACTCGTTGTCATCCCGAACTCGCGTCCTTTGCGAGTGAGGGATCTGCTTTTTCTTATCTCCGCCTTTGTAGTGGCCGGTCTTAAGACCGGCCACTACAATATCATTTCTTGGGTTTGTGTTTGGCGGCGGCGGCTTTCATGCCGGCTTTGTGGCGCTCGTGAGTGGCGTGCGTCTCCGCGGCCGCGGCTTTCTTTTCGGCCGGCGTTTCCACGTGCTTTTCCGCTTTGGCGGGCTTCTTTTCTTTTTCCTTCTTCTTGGGAGCTTCCTTGATGCCGGAAAGCTTGCGCAGGATTTTGACGCGATCTTCGGGAGTCTTCGCGCGGCCATTCAACTGGATGGCGAACACGTCCTGGACGATCTGATCGAACTTCGGGCCGCGCGGCATGCCAAGGGCTTCGAGCTCGGTGCCCACGATCGGCAACGCCTGGCGAACGGGGCGCCACTTGTGGAGAAATGCCTTCAGCTTGGAAAGCGCCGCAGAGTTGCTGGATTCGGCGAGAAGGTAAGCGACATATTCCATGGGAATCTTCTCGATGAACCGGTAGGCATCAATGGGCGTTTTGGTTTTCTTCCCGGTGAGCTCTTTCTGAATTTCCAGCGCTTTCTCCGGAAATTTCTCGATGGCCTCGATTTCGGCGGAGCGATAGCCGAGTTTCGAGAGCGTGCTGCTGAGTTCGCGATCTTTCAAGCGGCTCAGGATGGCCAGCAGCATCGGCGTGGCCAGCCGCGGACGGAATCCGGCCATGTAGAGATCATCGCGAACCTTGATGAGGCGATTGATCGCATCGTAGCCGGGATGCTTTTTGGCGATCATGGGGTGAACGCGTTCGAGCATATCGGATTCTTCCCATTCCTTAAGGATCAGCTGCGGGCGCTCCTCGCGGCTGAGGCTGCGCACTTCTTCGCCGACGTCCTCGGGAGTGATGGTGAGGTGCAACTCGCGCTCGATGGCGAGATTGAACCATTCCTGGGTGCGCGATTCGAGCTTGAAGCCCATGCGAGCCGCAAGCCGCAGCGCACGGACCAGGCGCACGGGTTGATTCGTAAAACTGTGGATGGAAAGCGCGCGGACCTCGCCATGCTCGATGTCGGAGAGGCCGTTGGTGGGATCGAGAAGGAGGCCGCGCGACGCGGGATTGAGCGAGATGGCGATGGCGTTCAGGGAAAAATCGCGGCGGCGCAGGTCTTCCATGATGGTGGACCAGCGCAGTTCGGGGCGCGTGCCGGGGCGGACGTAGTGCTCGTCGCGCGCGGCAGAAATGCTGCCCTCGACCTCGCCGGCGAAAAGCAGTTCGACGTGGCGGATTTTTTCGTCTTCAGAGAGAACTTTCGCGCCGCCCTTTTCGAGTTCGCGCGCCATTTTGGAGGGATTGCCTTCGACGGTGAAGTCGAGATCGCGCAGGTTGGCGCCGGTGATCAGGTCGCGAACCGTGCCGCCGGTCAGATAGACGTTGAAGCCCATGACCGCGGCGAGCTCCTGCACGCGCAACATGGCCGCGCGCTGTTCCGGCGAAAGCCGGCTTTCCAACAGAAACATGTAATCAGGCATTGCGTTCCTTCCGCTTCAAAGTTGGCATTCACGCAGCGAATGCCTTACTCGCGATGAGTCCTTCCCCGCGCCCTAAGCTCGGGGATGATGCGCTTTATAAATCTGCTTCAGCCGCTCTTCCACAACGTGGGTGTAGATTTGCGTCGTGGAGATATCGGAATGCCCGAGCATGAGCTGGACCGACCGCAGGTCCGCGCCGCCCTCCAGCAGATGGGTGGCAAAACTGTGCCGCAGCATGTGCGGCGTTAAGGGGATCCGCAGTCCGGCGCGGCGCCCGTAGGCCGAAAGAATTTTCCAGACGCCCACGCGGCTCAGCGTGGTGCCGCGGCGATTGATGAAGAGCGTCGGCGAGTTCACCTGCTTCCCTGCCGGCACGAGCTTTGGGCGCGCTTCACGAAGATAGCGATCGACGAGCGCCAGCGCTTTCTTGCCGATGGGAACAATGCGCTCTTTATCCCCTTTGCCGATGCAGCGGACGCAGCCGACCGCGCGGTCCAGATCCATCACGCGAAGGCTGATGAGTTCCGAGACGCGAAGGCCGGTGGAATAGAGCACGTCGAGCATGGCGCGGTCGCGGAGCCCGATGGGAGTTTTGTCATCGGGCTGGGCGAGAAGGCGCTCGATCTCCTCCAGGCGAAGATAACCAGGCAGCGAACGGCGAATTTTTGGAGATTCGAGATTGAGCGATGGATCGACCGTGATAAGGTCGTGCATTTGCGCGAAGCGAAAGAAATTGCGAAGCGTGACAAGATGGCGCGCAACGGTGCGGCTTTCGAGCTTCTGGCGGAACAAGCTGGAGAGGAAATCCACCAGGTCGTCGCGGGTGACGCCTTCCAGGCTCAACTTTCTCTTTTTGGCATAGCCTTCGAATTTAACCAGGTCGCGGCGATACGCCGAAACCGTGTTCGCGGACAATCCCTTCTCCACGCGGACGTACGTGAGAAACGACGCGATGGTGCTGGAGATTTCCATCAGGAACCCGCCAATCCTTCCGCAGCGCCGGGGCGCCGCATCGCGATGCCATAAACTTCTTCAATTTCCGGACATTTGAAGAGCCAGGTCAGCCCGATGTACAGCAGGGTGGCCCCCAAGAGCATGCCGATAAATATCACGAGTTGGATGAAAAAGGCAGCATTGAGGGTAAAGTTCGCGTAGTGATTGGCAAGCAGGCAGCCCGCGCCCATGATAAGGCTGCAAACGGTAATTTTGCCGAGGGAGCGAAGGATGGCGAAGCTGCCGAGCGGGCCATACCGGAGGCGGAAAACGGCAAAGAGGATAACGAAATCAAAGATGGTGGCGAGGGCGGTGGCCAGAGCAGGGCCGCCATTTTGAAAGCGTTTGAAAAAGAACTCCAGGAAGATGATGTTGAGAAAAATATTCAGGAAGAAGGAGATCAGGGCAACGATGACCGGCGTCTTCGTGTCTTTCGCGGAGTAGAAGGCCGGGACGATCAGCTTCACGCAGGCTAGCGCGGGCAGGCCGAGGGAGTAATAGAGCAGCGGGCGCGCGGTAAGGCGCGTGGATTCGGCGACGAACCGGCCGTGCTGGAACAGCATGCGGATGATCGGCTCGCGCAAGGTGATCAGGCCGATGGCGGCGGGGATGGTGATGTAAGCAACGATGCGCACGGCAAAGGTGAGCGTTTTCTTGAGGCCTTCGTAATTGTTCGCCGCAGCCTGGTGGGACATGATTGGCAGAATCGCGGTAGCCACGGCGATGGCATAGCCGCCGAGCATCAACTCCATCACGCGGTCGGCAACGTAGAGTGCGGTGAGACTGCCGCGCGGCATGCGGACGGAGTTGGCAAAATAGGTGTCCACGAAGAAGTTGATCTGCGAGATGCCGAGGCCAAAGAAGCGCGGGAAGAGCACCCGGGCAACATCGCGGATCGCCGGATGCGTGAACGAGAGGCCAAAATCGAACCGCATGCCGCGGCGCACCAGTTGCGGCACCAGCATCAAGAACTGCAATGCGCCACCGACGAGGACACCTACGGCGAGGGACGTGGCGGGAGTTCGAAAATAGGGCCAGACGGCCGCGGTGGAGAAGATAATGATGACGACGTTCAGCAGGACGCTGGTGGCAGACGGGAGAGCGAAGAAGTGGAAGGAGTTCAAGATGCCGATACCAATCGCGGCGAGGCCCAGAAAAAAGAGATAGGGGAAGATAATGCGGTTCAGGGCAATGGCCTCGTCCCAGCCCTCTACCTTGTCTTGCGGGGAGGTGAACGTGTGGATGACGTGGGGAGAAAAGATGACCCCGAAGAGGACGACAACGGCCAGGACGAGCGCAACGGTCCAGAAAAACCGATTGGCAAATTGCCAGAGCTCGTCGGAGGAGCGGTCTCGCATGTAGGTGGTGAAGACCGGGATGAATGTGGCGGAAAACGTGCCGTCTCCGACTAAGCGCCTGAAAAGATTGGGGATACGGTAAGCAAGGACGAAGGAATCGGCGCTGAGGGTGGTGCCGAGAAGAAGGGTAATACGCTGGTCGCGGACGTAGCCGAGGATGCGGCTAGCGAAGGTGACCAGCGAAATGATGGAGGCGGATTTTAGGATCTGCTTCTTTTCGGACAAAGACCGACCCTCTGCTACCTAACCCCAATAAAAACAATGAGTTGACAGGAAAACCGCGATTAACATAACATGAAACTGCAAGCTTCTGCAACGGTTTCCTGCCCCTTAGAGGGTGAATTCGCTTGAAAACGCGGGCCCCAGCCTCGACGCACAAGAAAGTTGTGATTGAACTGGACGACAAGCGCGCCATGCGCGGCTTCCTGAATCCGGCGCGCCTGGCGGGTGCGGAGACGCTGGACCTTTTGACGCCAGAGGGCGAGCACGAAGAGGTCGCGGTGGCGAAAGTCCGGGCGGTTTATTTTGTGCGGGACCTGCACGAGGAATTCGCGCCGGAACGCAAAGCGTTTTTAAACCGGCCGAAGCTGGACGGACTATGGGTGAAGGTGCGCTTCCGCGACGACGCGACCCTGGAAGGCGTAATCCCGAATGACCTGCTGACGCTTCTGGACAACGGGCTGCACCTCTCGCCACCCGATTTTAATTCCAACACCGATCGCATCTATGTTCCCCGCCCCGCCATCGCCGAACTGACAGTCCTCGGCGTAGTCGGCGTTGCGCGCCGCAAACCCGCCGCTGCACCCGCGGGCCAACCTCGGCTGTTCAACGACTAAGGCTTAGCAGCGCAGTTCGCGAGTGGCCGGCCGGCTCTCACCTGCACGAATTGAACTTGAACGAAGCGATTCGGGTGCTCCAGTCGAAGCTCCCGGTCGTTTTTATATATTCCTGGGTGTACCAGAACGTGCAATCATCTTTCGGGTCAACGCTCATGCTGCTGTAATCACCCCAACGCCGGAAAGATTGCACTTGCACGCCCCCGCCGGTTACCAAAAACGTAGGAGCTTCCATGGTCCCTAAGGGGTCACTCGGAACCCGCCCCACTACGGCGACGCTGGGAAAGAGGCCGCTGCTGGAGGCGCTGAAGCCCAGCGCGATATTCCCAACTCCATCCATCGCGATACTCCCCATCCAGTAGTTGATATTCGGGTCAATGATGGTGCCTTGCTGATAGACGAACGGCGACGAGCCAGGATTGCGAATCTCGTACCAGCGGACTCCCGCCTCCGCGCCACCTTCTATCGTGTGGTTTACCACCAAGGACTCGTGGAGCCCAAAATTGCGATAAGCCAGTCGATACATGACTCGGTCACCCAGGGAGTCCACTTTCTCACCGGGGTTCGGCTCCGTAATACAGGCTCGCGTGCTCAGAGAGCAGGGTTCCGAGAACGGCGCCACAGCGATCAGCGTGGGCCCGATAAAAGTAGAGTCAGTGGGATTGGCAAAGTCCACGTGGAATCGGAAGAAGTTCAGGTGGTTCGCATCGGCAAGGCCGACCATGAAGTTGGGCGACCCGGGCGGCGGGAGCGTTTTTCCGTCAAGGTCGGAGGGCAACAGACTTGTGACGTTCGAGGGCTCTTGGAAGCAGACGATCGCAGCGCCGTTCCCGGCGAGGATATTCGCACGATCGAGCGCGCAGGCCATCGCTCCGCTGGAATGCGGGCTAAAAATATTAGCGGTCACGTAGTACCCGTCTGGCCAGACTCCCAGCTTGGGGTAGTCGGGGAAATTCGTATTGGGAGATGGGAATGAAAAGGAGTATCGATTGTAGGAACCTGTAGCATCCGAGGTGGTTGACACGGCCAAACAGTACATGAACGGAGGAGCGAAAACAGGCTGGGCAGCTACCCAACGGTCCGCCAGCTTGTCATATTGGATGATAATGTCCCCGTCATTCCGGGTCTCACAGGCACCCCCAAAGCCTTTCCAAAAAGCGTTCCCTGGCGTTGGACCCATGACAACGTCTCCCGTTGTCTTGTCAAACACTTCAAATGTCACGTTGACCCATTGCACGAATTGCGTCGCACCCACGGCGCCGTTGGTGTCCGGAGGAACGAACGGACCACCGCTCGCTGCGGTCTGCGCGGCGTCCAGGCCGTCAATGTCTAGCGCGGTGGTTATGCTGACCGTTGGACCAGAGGATACATGCGCAACCGGGTCCGTCTCGGAACTCTTGAATGGCGAGTGCGTTGGCAGAGCCACTTGGCCCAACTGACGATTCCCTGTGGATACTTGAGCAGGCTTCGCAATATCTCTTAACGAGCCCAAACTAAGGTCGTGCTTGATTTCGTGGAAGACCATCGGAATGCCCGGCGAATCCTGCGCACGCGCCGTGATCGTGAAGAAAAATGTGAAGCATATGAACACTGACGGTATCGTCGAAAGAGCCCCCACTCGAATTCTCATTGGGAATGCCTCCTATCTAGAAACGTTGCACCTCGTTGTATTCTGAAAATGAATGTTGCCACTTTGGAGGGACGGTCCAGGCAGGGTGGATTTTACTCCACTTTGCGTTCTTTGGGTTGCTCATGATGAGAGCGGCCCACCAAGGAATATTCTCGACGTTCGGACGTTTGCGCCGCACGGCTCGATTCGGTCGCCTCACTGCACCGAACGACACGGGCAGCCCGTGAGTCTGCGCTCTACTCCAGGTCACCGCTCATCCAGGACGATTCAAGCGGAAGCCGCTCTCGCAGCAGGGCGGGCGCGCTTGGATTCCCATGCCTGGCGCATCTCCTCACGCCGCGCCAGGACATATTCCTTGGCATCCTCGAAGCTTTTGTAAACTCGCTTACCCTTGATCATGTTGCAGGGGCGGCAGCAGGCAACCAGGTTGGCAGGATCCTTCTTGCCCTTTCGAGCGCGCGGTACGACGAAATCAACGGACATCACCAACGCGTTATCAAAGTTGGCTCTGCCATCGAGTCCGCAGTACCTGCAGCAGAATTGATCGCGTTCCAGAATTTTCAGGCCTTCGGCCAGACTTACCGGCATGTCCACTCTTGATAGGGTCATCATATTCCAAGGCATGGAGCACCTCCGAATTGGGAATCCTATTGCAATGTAATGCGCATGAGAAGAGGCAAAGCATCACCGAACACAGCAAGCAATCGAGAATGCCCAGTCACGGACAATTCCTCTGGAACGGTCGAAAAGGTTGGCTACCTAAAGGTAGCCGCTACATTAACTCTTCAACGAAGGCGCGGGCTACGTCGGCTGGTACTCTTGGGTCTTGATGGACCAGCGGCCCTTCATTTAACACCGGCTCGGCCGCGTGCAGAGAGGGAACATCGGTGCGCTCAAAGAATCTGCCGATGGGAATCTCCTCTCCCCAGAGCAAAGATTTTTCCATCGCGGCTGTCCAAACAGAGGGATCGTAGGAGGCGTCGTCTTCGAGTTTTTTCACCCGCGGCTTGAACCACTGGTAAGTGTTGTCGTGATTGTAGGTGACGCAGGGGCTGAAAACGTCCAGGAACGAGAAACCCTTGTGCTCGATCCCCCGCTTGATGAGGTCGGTAAGATGCTTCTGATCGGCGCTGTAACCGCGAGCGACAAACGTGGCACCGGCTGCCAGAGCCAGTGAAATCGGATTGATTGGAGCTTCGATATTGCCGAACGGCATGCTCTTGGTCTTCATGCCGACGCGGCTGGTGGGCGAGGTCTGGCCCGTGGTCAGGCCGTAAATCTGATTGTCCATGACGATGTAAAGCAAATCGACATTGCGGCGCATCGAGTGGACGAAATGGTTTCCGCCGATGCCGAAGCCGTCACCATCGCCTCCCGTCACCAGCACTGTCAGTTCGTGATTGGCAAGCTTCAGGCCGGTGGCCACGGCGAGGGCGCGGCCGTGCAAGGTATGCATGCCATAGGTGTTGATGTAGCCAGGCAAGTTGGAGGAACACCCGATACCGCTGATGGCAACGACATTGTGAGTTGGGATTTGCAATTCGACGAGGGCCTTCTGGATGGCAGAAAGTACGCCAAAATCGCCGCACCCGGGGCACCAGTCGGGATCGACTTTGCCTTTCAGATCGGCGAGTGTAAGTTGACTTCTACGCGGTGCCAGTGTCGCCATCGGAGTTCCCTCTTCAAACCATGATCTCGTGCATAGGGACGGAGAGTTTCGTTTTCCCGGAGAGCTGCTCTTTCACTGCTTCCACAATGTGGTGAGGCATGAAGGGCTCGCCATCGTACTTGCGAATGTGACCATCGGGCACAAAGCTGGTTTCGCTGCGGAGATAGCGGGCAAACTGGCCGGAGAAGTTGTTCTCGACGATGATGGTGTGCCGCGAATCCTTCAGAATTTCAAGAATTGCATCGCCATGGAGCGGCACAAGCCAGCGAATCTGGAGTTGATTGGCAGAAATACCCTGATCATTGAGAATCTCGCACGCTTCCTCGATTACGCCTTTCGTCGAACCCCACCCAATCAACGTTACCTCGGCGTCGCGCTGGCCAGAGAGCAGCGGCGGCGCAACGGCAGCCTCTATGCCGGCCACTTTGCGCATGCGTTTTTCCATCATCTCGCGGCGCTTGGCCGGATTGGTGAACTCGTCGCTGATGAGGACACCATCCTCCATGTGTTCGTCGGTGGCCACGGTATGGATGTGCCCAGGCACACCGGGAACTGCCCGGGGGGAAACGCCGCTCTCCGTGATTTTGTATCGTTTGTAAGAACCGTTCGGAGAAGCCGTGCCATGCGCTCCGTTGTTGGGGGCGATGAGTTCACCCCGGTCGATCGGTTGGTTGAAATCCAGGTCTTTCGGGTGCACGCTCAACCTGCCCTCGGACAACAGGAGATCGCAGAGCACGAGACCCGGACACTGGTAGCGGTCAGCGATGTTGAAGATTTCGGGGATAAGCTTGAAGCAATCGCCGATGTCCAAGGGCGCGGCAATTACGCGGGGATAATCACCGAACGCAGCTCCCAGCATTTGCCACAGGTCGCCTTGTTCGGTCTTTGTGGGAACTCCGGTGGAGGGACCAGCTCGCTGACAGTTGATCACGACGACCGGGGTTTCCATCATTGCGGACATGCCCAGGCCCTCGCTCATCAGGGCAAAGCCGCCACCCGATGTTGCGCACAT
>Ga0210403_10005650_pt1 | contig 10580 bp, 6 predicted proteins | sample IncBWC19MmetaG_FD_150863 | JGI IMG/M metagenome (GOLD analysis project Ga0210403, IMG submission 150863) | Forest soil microbial communities from Barre Woods Harvard Forest LTER site, Petersham, Massachusetts, United States - Inc-BW-C-19-M | ecosystem: Environmental > Terrestrial > Soil >... | reverse complement strand
TCATGCCACTTGCCCTGAATGAGCGTGTCGAGACAAACGACCTGGCTAACAGAGGCGCGGAACGGAGGGGCAAAGTAATCGGCACGGACGAAGAAAATATTCTTGAGGCCGAGGGCGGCAGCTTTCCTGCCTGCGTAGACCAGAGAACCCCCACTGAGGTCGCAATGAAACACGATTGGGTACTCTTTCGCCGCCGCAAACGTGCAATAGCCGGCTCCGCCGGAGAAATCACAAAATGTTTTTGAGTTCGATGAATCGCCTTTGCGGAGAAAAGCCATCACCTGCTGAGCATGATGCAAACGCGCGTTTTCCCAACGTTTGTCAACTACTTCCGCCGCTCCCCAGGCGAGCGCGTCGTGATCTGGCTGAACGGGCGTGTGGAAAAACCGGCGATAGTCCGTTCCGTAACGAGAGTTGACCACTTCGGCAGGCAATTGCGCCGCTTCCGAGGGCAACATTTCGATGATTCGGTCCCCGACTCGCGGAAAGCTTCGTCCGCAGCGCAGGCAATTCAGCGAAGCGCCAGCCACGCGCAACTCCGCCCCGTCATCTGGACAACGCAAGTATTTGGAAAACTCCGCGAAGTCAGTGGCCATGATTCAGCAACTCCGAATTTGTGCGGACCCGGGCCCTATTTCCGCAGAGCGCCAGAAACGCAAAGACGGACTCCAGCTGATTCCACTGTTTGTGTTCCTCGATCTCCCACGAATGGCCCCACAGGTGGAAAACGCCGCCATGATCCACCGCGAACTGGGCGGATTTCTTGGCGAATTCGACCCAGTCTCGCGTGTTCCGTTCCAACGAATAACGAAATAAGGCGAGGAGGTTCCCGCGGCGGAGCGCGTTCAGTGGGTAAGAGGACCAAGCATGAGGAAACGCCTGGAGAGTGGTTGGCATCAGGGCGCACGTTCCGTTCACGTGAGGCAGGTCGAAGGACAGGCACTCCACCGTGCGAGCCGCCCGGAAACCTGCCTGTCGCAACATCGGCAAGTGCTCGCGGCAAAATTTCCCTCCCGGGAAACAGAACATCTTGCAGGAATTTCCGGTTGTATCCTCGATCCATTGCTTAGAGGCTGTGATCTGACGGTCCGCTTCCGTGGACGACACGGTGTCGAGATAGACGTGATCGAGGGTGTGAGCGCCGACTTCAAACTCCCTAGCCAAGTCGCGAATCTGGCCCTCGTTCATGACTTCCGTTTTCGCGGATCGCGGCACATAGAAAGTTCCCGTCAGCCCGTATTTGGTGAGCAATTCGGCGACGCGGAAATCCAGCGGATGCCCGTCGTCCCAGCTCGTCGTGATCCACGCGGCGGTCACGATTGCCTCTCATCGGCGCGGAATGCCAAGTAACGCAACTCGCCGTCGAGGCCCGCCAGAGTCAAAATCGAATCTTTCAAGCGCGCGAGCAACGATTTCTGATACGGCACAATCCAGCGAAGCCGCTGCGAATGGGAGAAGCCGGCATCCCGCAGGACGCGCTTCAGGGTCTTAGGCTCGAAGAACAGGAGATGGCCAGGCTTTCTGGCTTCTCTCCAGTTTGATCCAAACACCCTGGCGTTGAGACCCGTGGGGTTTGGCGTGGCGACGTAGAGCCATCCGCCGGGCCGGAGAAGAGCGTTGAGGCGGCGAAGAACGGTCCATGCAGCGAGCTCGTGCTCGACAACATCAATGGATACGATTCCGTCAAATCGCAAATCCGGAGGCAATTCATCGAGCGAGGAATAGGCACGGATACCTTGTTGCTCCAGGTAGGATTTGCCGTAAGGCTCGAGAGCGTAGACTTCGGCGCCGAGACGCTCCAGAGCGCGGAGAAATTCACCACGGCCGGCACCATGTTCTAGAATTTTCAACCCTTGCAAATCCGCGCGGCCAAGCGATACTGCCAGGCGCTTTGCGTATTCTTCAGCAAGGGTGCGATTCGTTGCGCCGGTTTCCGCGATGTTCTCCATGGGCGCGGTCCAACTCTGGGCGTAAAGAGATTGCAAATCGCGCAAATCGGACATGGGATACCGAAACATGAGACCGCAGTCGACACAGCGTCGAAACGCGCCGGAGGGCTGGATGGGAGAGGACTCATTTCCGCAGAGAGGGCAGCTACTCTCTGTGCCAGGCGAAGGCGCTTTGGCTTGATGGTCGCGCAAAACGAAGTTAAATGCCTCGGTGAAACCGTCTGCCATGCGAGCGTGCGTCCATTGCGCGACAGTGAAGCGAGCGCCCGCGCTCAATTTCTCCCGCAATTCGGGTTCCTCTAAAACGCGCCTTATGGCTGAGCCGAGGCTGGAGATGTCGCGCTCTGGCACGACGAATCCGTTCAACCCGTCCTGTACGAAGCCGCCGGCGGCGGCGCCTACCGAGTCCGTGGCGATTGCCGGGACACCCTGGTTGAATGCTTCGTTGGTAACCAGTCCCCAGAGTTCCTTGCCGGTGGGCATAGTGATCGAGGGAATCACGCAGACATGCGCGATGCTATAGAACGGTACGGCATCTTCAACGCGAATATACCCGGAGAAAAAAACTTTGCCCGGTGGACACAAGGTTTTGGCAAGAGACTCGAGTGAGGAGCGTTGCGAGCCTTCTCCTGCTATGAGGAGCACCGCATCTGCGGGGGAGTGCGACGCAAATGCCTCGATCAGGTAGCGGATCCCTTTCACTTCCTCCAACCGGCCCAGGAATAAAATGACTTTTTTGTCTGCAGGGATGCCGAGGCGTTCTCGCAGGGCTGATTTATCAGTCTCAGTCATCTGACGGCCGTAATACTGGTTGTCTACGGAATGCCTTGCGACGAAGACACGCGCGGGATCGACACCTTCTGTGACGAGGTAGCGCTTCACGTGCTCGCCATAAACGATCACCGCATCGGCGTGGCGATAGAAAAAGCGATTGACGGGAAACAGCAACCTGTCGAAGAAGGTAGTTCCACGAGACCACATGCCGGTCCACAACAAGAATGGAACGCGTTTCAACCGCGCGGCCATGTACGTGGCCGGAAGAGCGAACTTCCCATCGATGCTGCTGACGATTACATCCGACGGGGTGCGAAGGAGTTTCCAAGGAAGAGAGGGCGAAATTCGCAGCCTGCCGATTCGGAAGCCGCCCAGGTACTCGTGCGGAAATTCGCCGCGATGGACACCGTGCTCTTTTTGCCAGAACCACTCTCTGCCTTCGGAGAAAAACAGAAATTGTATGTCATAGCGGCGCGAGAGTTCCTCGAAGACGCCCTTCGTGTAGTGAGTGCAGACAGGGTGAACGATGGCGAGTCGATGAATCATGATGCGGTTCTCTCAGGGATCGCGATTCCCCTATGATTTCCGTCCCGTAGTTGAATGGATATAGCCACATAGAGAATCCACGAGAGCACATTTATTCCGAGAAGTGTTCCCTCGGTTAGATTGGAAGCAACCAAATATAGGATAAAGAGCACGTGCCAAAGATTCTCGGGGAGCGGATGAATTTTCCAGCGAAGCAATGCAGATCGAAATGATATTGCAATCCCCATGACCACAATCCCCAAACCAACAAAGCCAAGGTCAAGCCAGACATCAAGGAATCCGTTATGGGAATAGAAAGCCTCCCAGTTTACTAGCTTCCAAACCGTGAACGATGGACCGTCCGCTCCTCTCCAGAATGCTCCATAGCCGTATCCGAGCCACAAGTGCTCCGAGGCTATGATGGATGCAACCCAAACATCTGTACGGCCTGTCAGCGTAGGATCGCGGTTTACAAGGTCTAAGCCCTTGGTGAGGGCAACTTCCCAATCAAAAGTAAAAAGGAAAGCTAGCATCGCCATGAGAAGTGTCACTGAGATTCGAAAATAGTCTCGAACCAGCCGGCGGGCTGCGTATGCGACCAAGATAACCAAACATAACAACAGAGATGTGGAAGACTGCGAGAGCAGCACCAGCAGTATTGCAAAAGCCGCAGCCAAGTAATAGACCTTCCCGCCATGGTGTGTCGTGGCCATCGCCAAAAATACCGCAAATGCCAGCGCCATGTTCAGGCCCAGCGTGTTCTTGTGCGTGTAGATTCCCTGCCACATTCCCGCAATGTCGCCCGATCCGATGCCCACCGCCGGAACAAAAATTCCAACGAGAAGGGATAGCACCATTGATACGAGAAAAACCCTGGCAAGTATCTTCAGCAATGAATGAGCGCTAAAGCGCATAGCGAGGTAGCAAGAAATCATTAGCGAACCACCCAGAGCTACAAGCTTAGGTGCGGTCGCAGCCGGTGAATCGGACCACAAGATTGATGCCAATGCGACCAAATACAAAGCGGCAATATGCCAAGGGAGCTGCAGTCGATTGCGAATTACTTGTCGATTCTTGTGCCAACAATATAGGGTAAATAGGTAGATGCCAATCCATAATAAGTCGGTGACGATTGAACCTGTTCTACTACCTGAAGACAATGACTCGCTACTCCGCAAAAGTGAAAGGAAAGCCCCGCTTGAAAACAGCAGGATTGTGCCAGCAAGCCAAACATCCCCGTTTGACCGTAGCGAGATGAGATGTGCATTATGAATGGCAATTGAACTCATTGGCTCACTCACCGACCCAGTCGAAGCGACGAAAATTTACAAATGTGACTCCGCCGGAGACCACAAAGCTCAGAATCATGCTGGCTGCAGCACCCGGCAGACCCCACCAATACACGAAGCAGAATGCAGAGACAATGCTGATGGGGGCAGCGACTGCATAGGCAATCAAATCGAATCTTGGCTTGCGGGCAGCCTTCAGCGCCAGCGAAAAACCCGTCGAAAAGCCTGTGGCGACAGGAATCAATCCGAGCATGGGTATCAGCCACGCCTGCGAAGCATATTTTCCCGAGTACATCACGTGTTCCAGAGAGGAACCAATCAGGGCAAGAAGCGCAACGAAGACCAGTCCAATTAACGTAAGCGTGGCACTGACAACTGCTGCCCTGTGGCGAACTCGCTTTACGTCGCCACGTCCAAAATCATGTGAAAGAGACGGGAGATAAAGTAAGGCAGCCGCGGTTACGGCCTGGGTCATCAGCAGAGAAGGAAGCTGCAAGGCACGAAGAACTCCCGCTGCTCCCAACCCGAGCATGGCGGCAACAAGGTACGTCTGCGTCTGATTCGAAACGGAATATAGGGTGGTGCTGCCAACCAGCCAGCGGCCGTAGGTCCAGTTTTCGCGGAGAGCGGCTTGCCAAGAAATGTAGCCGTGCACCTGCGGTCCCCGAAAGAAACCAATACGGGCCAGAAGGACGCCCGACGCGATAAGGCTTGCACCACCCATGAGGAGAAACGCGAGCAAAGGCGTGGCCCAGCCAAAATAACGCAGGACTGCAAGGCCAGCAATGATCAGAACGAGATAGCTGGCCGTCCCTGCGACCGCGAGCCCAGGCCGCTGCAGCACGTAGCACATTCGCCGGACCAGCCAGAGCAGCAGCAGTAACGGCAACGTCAGCGCGCTGCCGAAAATTGCTCCCACCAACGGAGAGTCGGGCGTAACTCGCCAGATGGCAATGCCTCCAAGCAAGCCAGCTACCGCCAGCCACCCGACAAGCAAAAAGTGAATCACGAATTGCGCACGGAAATAGGTGGGCAGATTGCCAGAATGCCGCCCCGGACCAATCACCGTCAGAGGCTCGAGCAGCAGAACGTTATGGAAGCCTGAGATAAAAAGGAAAGCTGCGAAGGCCACGGCAAAAGCACCATAAGAGGCAGGAGCCAGCCAGCGCGCTAAAAGTAAATTGACTAGGAAGCCCGCCCCGGAAAAGAGCCCCTGATCCACAAGAGCCAGAGCCGACTTTAATCCCCATGCGCGCCAGCGGTCCGCCATGGTCTGCAAAGGCACGGAAGTGCCGGTTGGCGGGCTAGAGCGATCAACCACAGCCTCGGTCACTCCGTAGACGGCTTGTTGTTCCGTAGACATTTGAGTCGCGAGCAGTCACCAAACTTTGCTAGTCACATTCCCTCCGCACGCAACACGGAGGGAATCGTCTTTGCCAATATTTTCACGTCGAGGCTGAGGCTCCAGTTTTCGATGTATTCGAGGTCGAGTTTCATATTGGTTTCAAAGGATGGATCGCGGCGGGCTGTGACTTGCCAGAGGCCGGTCATGCCGGGCTTGACGTCGAGGCGGCGCAGATGCTCGAGTGTGTAGTGCTCGTAATCGTCCACTGGATGTGGGCGCGGACCGACGAGGCTCATTTCTCCCCTTAAAACATTCAGGAGCTGTGGCAATTCATCAACGCTGAATTTACGGAGCCAGGAGCCGCAGCGCGTCACGCGCGGATCACCTTCCATCTTGAAAAATGGGCCTCGCCGCTGATTCGCTTTGCGAAGGCGCTTTTTCTCCTCGTCGGCAGAGACGACCATAGTCCGCAGCTTGTAACACACGAACTTGTTCCCTTTTTTGCCAACGCGCGGCGCGCCGTAGATTGCCGGCCCCTTGGAATCGAGCCGGATCCAGATCCCGGCGACCAAGAGCAGAGGTGACACCAGGATTAGTCCGAGTGACGACGCAACGACGTCAATGACGCGCTTGACGGCGAGGCCGATCGTGGGAATCGGCTCGCGATGAAGCTCCAGAATCGGAAAGCCGCCGATCATGTGCAACGGCGCGCGCCATGCCAGTCCATCGTATAGATCCGGCAAGACGTGGAGATCGAGGCGGAGGTCACGCGCTTCGAGAAAGAGTTGCTTGATCATCTGGGCGTCCGAAGGGAGCGTGATAAAGACTTCGTCCACAAATTGGGCCAGCGCGACGCGGCGGAATTCGGTAAGGTCACCAAGGACGCGTTTGTCGCCGTTCGGATGCGGGTCCAGGAATCCGCAAAAGTCGTACCCCAGGTGGCGGTTGTGCTGCAGCCAACTGGCAAAGGCCTGGCCCATTTTGCCTGCGCCGACGACGAGGGCGCGGGATTGTCCCAGGCCCTTTTCCGCGCGGTGAAAGACGAGCCTGCGCTTCGCGTATCGCCAGCCGGAAAGCGTGAAAACGTTGACCGCGCCGGTGAGAACCACGACGAGCCTGGAAATTTCCGTGTTTCCGGAGGTGAAGATGAAGAGCACGAGAAGCGCGGTGGCGATTCCGACGGCCTTGGCCACGCGGATGGATTCCAGCAAGGTGCTCAATTCGCGCGGGGTGCGATAGAGTCCCTGGCTGATGCAGCCGAGGAAAATCAGCGAGCAATAAAGAATCAGGAAAGCTGGATAAGCTTGCAGGGAGATGTTGCCGATCACCTGCCGTGGCGCTACGACGGCGTTCCAACTGTTGGAGAAGCCAAAACGTGAACCGTAAATGAGCACGGCGCTGCCGCAGACAAGCAGCATGTCGATGACGGCATAGGCGGACTGGCGGGCGAGGCCACCTTGGCTGCGCCACTTGCGAGCGTGGAACACGGAACGGGCGTGCTCTTCTGTCCAGCTGCGCGCATGGAGCTCCAGCGGCGGCTCCCACTGAGCGGGAGGAGCAGCGCTGGCGCGTCTTGCCGCGGATCCGCTCATCGTTCCCATGATTCTTCAGCCTCCGACTTCACTGACCTCACCGACTTCACAGGGAGCCTTTCCCTGCCGCCTGGCCCAGTCGATTTTCCGGCCCGACCCGATTGAGAGAACTGTCCGCACATTCAGCGTCTTCCGCGTTGGGTGCAGCTCCGTCGCTTTCAACCGCGTCGCGCCCCACGAGCCCGTTGAACATCGCCGCAGCCCCGGCCGCGGCAACCGCGGTCCTGGTTTTCAGAGCCATGGCAACTTCTTCGGCAAGCTGTTTTCTGGGGTCTTGCGGATCTATCGCCGCATAAGAACGATTCACAAAAATCCACACGCACGCGCCCAGGAAAAACATCGCAGAACCAACAGCGGTGAAGACGCCGCGCGGAGGAAATGATTTCTTGGTGGGGACAACTGCTACATCGAGAACCTTGACGCTGGGTATTTCTTTCGCCTCCTGGACTTTTGCCAGTTCGTATTGTTGGGTCAGGAGTTCAAAGACCGTTTCCTGAATCTTTGTCCGGCGATATAAATCGGCGTAAGTGACACCAAGAACGGGCAGCTGCCGGATCGAGGGATATTGAGAGGGGTCACTCTTCGACGTCAATGCTCCCGCTGTGCCTGATTCACCGCCAAGTTTTCCGAGTTGCGCGCGCAGCTCGGAAACGCGGGCGCGGAGAGCCTTCACGCGGACGTTCTGATCGGTATAGATCGCTTCGAGGCCGTGGAGTTCGGATTCGGCGGCGATGAGTTGCCCTTGAAGATTCGCGGCAGCCTCGACCATCGCCTTACCCTGCGCGGGAATGTCGATGGCGGTGTTTTTGCTGGCGAAATCGCTGAACTTCGTCGCGGAAGCGTCGAGGTCCTGCTTGACCGCGAGGAGACGCTCTTCCAGGAAAATCCGCTCGCGCTTTGCGGCCGAAGTGCTCACCTGGGCCACCAGCCGGTCTAGCTCCCCGACATAGGCTGTGGCCAGCGCGGCCGCGCGCTGCGGATCATGATCCCACACCGATATGGTGAGGATGCCGCTCTTGCGGTCCTCGGAAATACCAGTATGATTCGCCAAAGCGGTGCGGGCGTCCTCCATTTTCGAAGCGTGATATTCGCGCCTCAGATCAAATTGTTCAATCAGGCGATCCAGCACGGTCCGGCTGGAGAGAATTCCTACGAACAGCGCGCCGGAATTTTTTGTGCCCAGAAGGTCCCCCGCAATTCCGGCCAGGCCTCCTCCACTACGGCCAGCCGCCGCCAAAAAAGCGGCCGCTCCGTTGCCGGACTGATTGTCGGGCGGCATCAATTGCGTGGTGGCAACGTAACGAGAAGGAATCAGCAGGGCGACCACTAGGCTTGCGACAAAGCCGATGAAGGTCCATCGCAGAAGGAATCGCCGGTGTTCCCAGAACAAGCGCAGGTTCGAGGCGGTGCGCTCGCGAGCAGCGTGGATTTCTTCCGGCGAAGGTTCCAGAAGTGCGATGGGATCCGCTGGACTGAATCCGAGGTCGTTTTGTGTTCGGCGCTCGGTCATGGCGTTGTGCCCCCGCCCGATCTTTCAGTCAAAGTCGTGTCCATCGGATGCTGCCCGCGCGAGAAAAATTTGCCGGGTTGGAAAGTGATCCCGACCGAAGAAGTCCAGTTTGTTTGCGGTGTCGGCGCCAGCAACGGCGCGGTCCATTGCTCGTGCTGAAGAAGTGCGGTCACATTCAGATTCTCGCTCACCCACAGGTTAGCCTTCACAAATTCGTCGTGTAGTTTCACGCCGCCAGGGATGAAGTCACCGTCCACCTGCTGGTGTCGATACCCAAATTGGAGGCTGCTTTTCGGGCTGAACCAGTAATTCATCCAGGCTTGTTGGCCCGTCCCTTCGCGGCCGATCCAGCTGCCCATGATGACTTGGTTGTTGGTATAGGCATCATGATAGAAGAGTTCCCAATAGGAAAACTGGCCCGCATGGCTGCGCGATGTTGTGGTGTCGGTGAAAACTGCTTCGACTCGCAAATCCAGTTTCGGGATATGGGGAAACTTCGCCAGATACAAGCCAGTGTCGATGGGCGCGCGACGCGGCGCGTCAATCGGGTTCGGGTCGTCGCTGGTCATCGCGTCCGCATACAAGGTCAGCCAGTTCCTGACAAACGGAAGCTTGTAAGAAAAATCGAATCCCCCTACGCGATGGCCGGGATTGTCGTTGGGACCGTAATTTACCGAACTCGTATAAGCCACATAGCTGTGCCAGATGGCCCCTAGCGTCATGGCGCGCCCTTCCCCGCCAAATTCCGTCGTACGACTGAACCCAAATTGGAGATTCTTCGTCGGCTTGAAGGAGATTTTTTCCCCGTGGAAAATCGGGTCCGAGGGAAACTCATTCCCGCGCATTCTTCCGACGAATAATTCAATCTTCATGGGGCCGATATAGCGGAATATCCATGGAAGCGTGAACGGCCTGACACGGCTCAGCCGGAACATGTAAATCGGTTCGGCATTGTTGCTGAACAGGAAAGAGCTGCCGTAGTTGGGCGACCACCAGAGGTCCTGCTTGCCGAACGAAAAGTTCCAGCTCTCCACATTTGTGCTGATGTAGGCGTTTTGAATCGTAAACCGATCCACTTCTGCGACCGGAGTCGCGGGTTGCAATGGATTCTGGTCCACGTTCGCGATGACCTGCCGCACGGCAAGCGGATACGCCGGCGCGCCGGGGGCGTGCTGGAATTCGCCGCTGAAGTAAATTGCGAAGCGATCGGAAGTGGCATAGCTCGAAAAGCCGGTGATGCTATTGAAGCCCTCCTGGTACGGCCGGCCTTCGTCGTTATAAATCGTCTGCCCGAAGTGATAGCTGTCGGCCAGCGGAGTTCCGCTGATTCCGGTCACACGGGTATACATCGATTCCAGACGCGTGGACTGGTTTTCACCGATCTCCATGGCGTGGAGTTCACTGGCAAATTCGGTGCGCAACGCCGCAACAATGCCCGCCATCGCTTCTCCGCGCGGCGAGCTCTCGTCAATTTTGCCGGCCGCTTCATTCATCAACTGGACGCACTCAATGCGCGTCCATGGCCGCACATTCAAAAATTCGGACTGGACCAACCCTTGTGCAGCGAGCCGTTCGATCGCCGGATAAACCCAGGAA
>Ga0210403_10005648_pt1 | contig 10582 bp, 6 predicted proteins | sample IncBWC19MmetaG_FD_150863 | JGI IMG/M metagenome (GOLD analysis project Ga0210403, IMG submission 150863) | Forest soil microbial communities from Barre Woods Harvard Forest LTER site, Petersham, Massachusetts, United States - Inc-BW-C-19-M | ecosystem: Environmental > Terrestrial > Soil >... | reverse complement strand
CGGTTTGCCTGGCGGCCATAGCGAGTGGGAACCACCCGATCCCTTTTCGAACTCGGAAGTGAAAACGCTCTGCGCCGATGCTAGTGTCGACTTTGTCGATGTGAAAGTAGGTCACTGCCAGGCTCTTGATTTGATGAAAACGAAAACCCCCGTTGGCGAGAGCCGGCGGGGGTTTTTTCGTTTGTTCAATCAAACCGAATGATGCTGCCGCGCAGCAGACACGAAATTGACTCGATACGATGAAGGGCATACCCATTTTCTGCGCGAAAGCGCTCTAATGACCTAGGGAAGTCTCGGCCCTGGGGGTTGGGAGTGGGTCTACCTGACAATCGCAGTTTCGTCGCGAACATTGCCGCCCGGTATGGGCCGCGATTACGCCGCTTTCTATCCGTGCGCCTACGCAATACAGCGGACGTCCCCGACCTTGCCCAAGAGGTGTTCTTGCGTCTGTTGCGCGTCGATGGCTACGAGAGCATTCGCAGTCCTGAAGCTTATCTTTTTACCATTGCCAGCCATGTGATTCATCAACACGCCGTGCGCAGCTCGAGCGAGCCTGTGTCGGTGGACGTCGCCGAAGTTTTTTCGGAGCTTCGGACTCCCTCGAGCGATGATCCGTCTGACCAAGTCGCTCAGGCTCAACGGCTCGATGAACTCGAGCGAATGCTCTCGCAGTTACCGGCGCGCGTGGCGACGGCGCTTGTTCTGCATCGTGTCGCGGGTTATTCAGTGCAGGAGGTTGGAGATGAGCTGGGTGTATCGCGTGAAACCGCCAAAAAATATCTTGCCCGTGCTGTCGAGCATTGCCGAAATCTTCGAGCAACCCAAAACGCCATGAAGCTATGAAAGTGAAAATCTCGAATGGAAGGACCCATCCGGCGATCATCGCCGAAGCGTCAGCTTGGTTTATCGAATTCCGCGCCGGCGATGTGAACGGCGATGCGCGCGTGCGATTCATCGAATGGCTGCGCCGCTCACCCGAGCACATTCATGCCTATCTCGAGATATCCGGCGTGTGGGCCGAGCTCCCCGCCTCGGATCCCAAGGGAAAGATCGACGTCGCGGCGCTGATCGCGCGGGCGCGCGGTGAACCCGACGTGATTGCGCTATCTGCCGACGGACGGCGCTCCGCATCAGTTCCGGCCGCGGTGAAGCCGCACACCTTGTCGCACTCGAGGAGGGCAGCCGCTGCCCTTGCGGCAGTTGTCGTGCTCGCAGTCGCGAGCGTTCTCTTTCTGGATCGCGGCAAATTCCGGGATTCCTACTCCACGGGTATCGGCGAGCAGCGCACCGTACAGCTCCTGGATGGATCCACCGTCGAACTCAACGCGCGATCCATGATTCAGGTCCATCTCACGGAACGTCAACGCGACGTGACGCTGCTCGAAGGTCAGGCATTATTTCGCGTCGCGAAGGATGAACAACGGCCATTCGTGGTGCGCGCGGGAGATGCGCAAGTACGCGCAGTCGGGACCGAATTCGACGTGTACAAGAAGCAGGCGGCGACGGTGGTAACGGTTCTCGAAGGCCGCGTTGAAACCTACGACGCAGCAGACAGTCCCGGGACGGCGGCCATCGTTCTGTCCGCAGGCGAACAGCTCACGGTCCTACCGCACGTCGTCACAAAACCTACGCGCACCGACACGTCGGTCGCCACAGCCTGGGTGCAGAAGCGCTTGATATTCGAAGAGACGTCGCTGAGCGATGTGGCCGAGGAATTCAACCGCTACAACCGGCGGCCATTGACGATTGACGACAGCGAATTGGAGAAACTCAGGATCAGCGGGGTCTATTCTTCAACCGATCCCGCATCGCTCATCAATTTCTTGCGCAGCCAGAACTCGATCCAAGTGGTCGAAACGGAGAAACAAGTACGCGTCCTTCGCCGCGAAGCGCGCTGACATACCCATTTTTTATGTGACAACGCTCTACTGTAATCGGGATCGGCGGCTGCATTGGCCGGCCGGCATCGAAGGCCTCGCCAGGGGCGCGGGAGCGTTAATGCGTAAAGCTGTTGTCGCGGCCGCGGTATGCATGTCCATTGTCGGTCTCGCGTTCGCCGATGGGGCAAGCGCTTCCATTCGCGAGCCGACCCACATCGCCGCGCAGGGTCTCGGACCGGCGCTCAAGCAGCTGGCGCAAAGCCGCGGGTTGCAGGTCCTCTATCTGTCAAACACCGTGCGGGATGTGCGCACCAACGGCGCGAATGGAGACATCACGACCAACGAAGCTTTGGAGCAGTTGCTCACGGGTACGGGGCTGACGTACCGGTACCTTGACCAGAATACCGTCACCGTCATTCCGGTCTCGACTACCTCGCTGTCGGACGGAGCCGGGGTCTTGCTGCATTCACAGTCAGGCGGGTCAATCGCAAGTTTATCCCAGGAAACGAAGAGCGTATCGGCCGATAAGATTTTGCTGGCGCAGGCGCCGCCGACTCCGGTGGCGCAGCCGGTGGCTGCGGCAGCAGAACCCCAGCCTTTGCAAGAAATCATCGTCACCGGATCGCGAATCGCCTCGCCGAATGAAGTGAGCACGAGCCCCATACAGGTCGTTTCCTCGAAATCCATTCAGATATCCGGCAAGACCGACATCAGCGACATCATCACCCAGCTGCCGCAGAACTATAATAACGATCTCGGCCAGGATCTCGGCAACGGCACGTCGGGTTTGACAACCGCCGGCGGCGTCGCGACGGCCGACCTGCGAGGTCTCGGACCCGCGCGCACGCTGGTGCTCATCGACGGTCGCCGCTTGGGCGTGGGTTCTCCGAACACGGCCATCTCGCAACCCGCCCCCGACCTCGACCAAATTCCGGCAGGCTTGGTCGAGCGTGTCGAAGTCGTCACCGGCGGCGCATCCGCGGCGTACGGATCGGACGCCATCGCCGGTGTCGTCAACTTCATCATGAAAAAGAATTTCGAGGGCTTTCAGGTGGACGGTCAGTTGGGCGAGAACTGGCACGACAACCACGACACGATCGTGCAGAATTTAGTGCAGCAATTCGGTTACACGCCGCCCACGGGCACGGCCAAAGACGGGCGAAATCGCAACTTCGACATGCTCATGGGCACGAATTTTGCGGACGGCAAAGGCAACGTCACCGCCTTCTTGAGCTACCGGCACGCCGATCCGGTGGCCAGCAGCCAACGCGATTTCGGCGCCTGCCAGTTGTTTCCGACGACCGATGCGAACGGCAACAACAATGGCCTGACCTGCGGAGGCTCCTCCAATTCGAATTGGTTTCAACCCACCGCCGGGCCCAACGCAGGCAACGTCTACAGCGTGTCTGGGACGAGTTTCGTTCCTCGCGGATCCGTTGCCACCACGCCGCCCGCGAGTTACAACTCCCAGCCATTCATCTATATGACGCGCGAAGATGACCGCTACAACGCCGCGTTCATGGCGCACGAGGAAATCAACGACTGGTTCCAGCCTTATTCCGAATTCTTTTTCATGGACGACAAGACGCACCAGCAGGTGGCGCCGGCCGCGCTGTTCAAGGACAGCAATCCGCTTGATCCGACAGGCGCGGGCGACTACTACGTCAATTGCAGCAATCCTTTGTTGAGCGCGCAGGAGCGGGGAATCCTCTGCACGCCGGCGCAAATTACGGCGGATACGGCGAATCCAGGGTCATCAACCGTCCGGGTGAGGATCGGCCGCCGCAACGTCGAGGGTGGCGATCGCTTCATCGATTTCGAGCATACGAACTATCGCGCGGTCTTGGGCAGCAAGGGTACCTTCGGCGATGCTTGGAGCTATGATCTGTACGGACAGTACTTCTACACATCGTTTTCCGACTCCAACGAGAAGTACTTGAGTTATGACGGCATCGGCAACGCGTTGCTGGTGACGGGCACCGCCGCCAACCCAACCTGCATCAGCGGCAGCACCCGAGGATGCGTGCCCTACAATATTTTCGCGGATGGCGGCGTCACCCCGGCAGCACTCAACTATCTGTATCTGCTCGGAACAGCGAAGGGCTCCGCGACCTTGCGCACGCTGCACGCCGATGTGACCGGCAAACTCGGCGAGTACGGCATCACCTCACCGTTCGCGACGGAGGGCATCGGCGTCAACGTTGGATTTGAGCATCGAAACGATCACGAGGTGTTGCAGCCGGATGCCGCTGAGGAGAGCCAGCTGTTGTCCGGTTTCGGCAGCGCCGTGGCGCCGATCGACGCCAGCCTGTCGGTCAAGGAGGAATTCATCGAGGTGCGCGCACCGCTCATTCAAGACAGGCCCGGCGCCAAGGAGCTGCTGTTCGATACGGGGTACCGCCGTTCCGATTATTCGACGGCCGGTGTGACCAATACCTACAAGTTCGAGGTTCAATACGCGCCGATCGCGGACTATCGATTCCGCGCCTCCTTTGACCGCGCAATTCGCGCGCCGAGCGTCGCCGAGCTGTTCACCCCACCGATCGTCGGGACCACCACGGTCGCCCCGGATCCCTGCGCCCCGCCGATCACCTTCACGCTGCAGCAGTGTGAGCGCACGGGTGTGACGGCCGCTCAATACAACAGCGGCTCGATCCCGCAGGGCACCGCCGCGCAGTTGTCGCAGGAAACGAGCGGCAATACGGCTCTGAAGCCGGAGCAGGCATCGACCTACACCATCGGCTTGAATTTTGCACCGAGCCAAATTGCCCATCTCACCGGCAGCATCGACTACTTCCACATTCAGGTGAAGGATGAGATCGGCGTGATTCCGTACCTGGTTGTGCTTTCCAATTGCGCCAACACGGGCGATCCGACGTATTGCAGCCAGATCGTGCGCTCGCCCAGCACCGGCAGTTTGACGGGCAACAGCATCGCCTCCGGCGGTTATGTCATTCAAAAGAACTATAACCTGGGGACCGCGATCAACAGCGGCATCGATGTGCAAATGAACTACAGGCTCGATCTGCCGCCGGGCTTTGGCGATGTCTCATTTGCGCTGAACGGGGCGTACTTGCTGCACAACGAGACGACGCCGTTGCCGGGTGCGCATACCTACGACTGCGCCGGGTTGTTCGGTGCGACCTGCCAGACCATCAATCCACGCTGGCACCACCTGTTCCGCACAACGTGGGATACGCCTTGGAACGTGTCTACATCGCTGACGTGGCGGTACATCGGTTCGGTTTCACAGGACAACAACAGCGGGGATCCCACGCTGCACTTTGCCACCTTCGGCGCATACGATTTCTACAACGCGACCATCCCGTCCTATAGCTACCTCGACCTCGAGGCTACCTGGACTGTCAACAAAGTGCTGCAGATCCGCGCCGGCGCCAACAATATCCTCGACAAGGACCCGCCGGTGATCAATACCGATATCATCGCCGGCGGCGCGGCGAATACTTACAGTATCTACGACATGTTCGGCCGCCAGCTGTTCGTCGCGTTTACGGCGAAGTTCTGAAGCAGTGCGCGGCGATCAGCGCCGCGGTACCGGCCACGATCGTCGCGCTGCTGCACTTTGCCGATCTCGTCCGATTCAAGTCATTCTAATCTCCAACGACCGCACCATGGCTTTCCTCGGGCACAACACAGGCGTTGCAACCAAACGTACACATCGCTGCAACAGGCGTCCTCTAAAAAGAGTGCACATCAGCAACTCTGAATGGAAGGACTTCTATGCAGTCGAAAAACATCATGGCGCGCACAATCGGTGTGATGCGCCTCGGATTAACCAGCATCGCCGTCACGCAGCTCGCGCTCGGTGTGACTTTGGCGAATGCAGCCCAGAGTTCTCAGGGCAGCACGAAATCTCCGATCAAGCACGTCATTGTGCTGATTGGCGAAAACCGCACCTTCGATCATCTGTTCGCCACCTATGTCCCGAAGAGCCGGGACTCGGTGAAGAATCTCCTGTCGGAGGGCATCATCAACGCGGACGGATCGCCCGGGCGCCATTTCTCCAAGGCAGCACAGTTTCAAGCGGTTGCGCCTTTTCAAACGCAATATTTCATCAGCTTGAATGATCGCGAAAAGGCTCCGTACCAAACGCTGCCCGAGCCGACCTTGAACTTCTCACCGAGCCCGGCCACCGGCGAGCCGCCTCCGTTTCCGGCGGCGACTCCCCTCGCCACGCTCGGCGGCATCGAGCCCTCGCTGGAAACTGCGGATTTACATTTGTTGACGACCGGGGCGTCCGGAGCCGCACAGTCCGCGGAGCTTCCCGACTTTGATTCGCGCATTCAAAATTTCAGCGCGCTGCCGAACGGGCCGTTTCCGCTCGAAGGTCCCAATCTTCCGTATGATTCCTACACCGGCGACACCACCCACCGGCTGTTCGAAATGTGGCAGCAATCGGATTGCAATGTGCGCAACGCCACACGCCAAAACCCCTCCGGTTGCCTCAACGATCTTTATCCGTTCGTCATCAGCAACTACACCAGCGAGGTCGATCCCTTCAGCTTCCCCATTGCCAACCAAGTTGATGACAATGGCGGCGGCAACTCCATGGCGTTCTACAACATGCAGAAAGGGGATGTGCCCGTTCTGAAACAGCTTGCCGATGAATATTCGATGAGCGACAACTACCATCAAGCGGTGATGGGCGGCACGGGCGCGAATCACGTGATGATGGGCACCGGCGATGCGATTTTCTGGAGCGACGGCAAGGGCACGCCCACGACGCCGCCGTCCCACATTGCGAATCCCAATCCGCTGCCCGGCTCGGACGATCAGTACACGGTGGACATCGGCTTCGACGGCAACTTTGCCGAGTGTGCGGATCCCACGCAGCCAGGAATCAAGCCCATCCGCGACTATCTGGAATCGCTGCCTTACGATCCCAACCCGAACTGCGATAAAGGCAGTTTCTACATGGTGAATAACGACAATCCGGGCTTTTTGCCGGACGGCACGGTCGATGTGGCGGGAATCGCCCGGGGTGGCTCGGTTCCGCCGACCAACGTGCGCACCATCGGTGAATCCCTCAACGAAAAGGGCGTTTCCTGGGCCTACTATGGCGGCGCGTACAACGCGGCTGTGAAGCTCACGCAGCTCGAGGAGCAAGGCGTGCCTACCACCGATCCCACCATCCTGGTCGGCTCGGCCTACTGCAACATCTGCAACTTCGAGTCCTATAGCAACGCCATCATGGGCGATGCGGCCCAGCGCGCGGCACACATCAAGGATGCCACGGACTTCTTCGCGGCCGTGGACAACGGCAGCCTGCCCGCCGTGTCGTTCGTCAAGCCCGATGGTCTTCTCGACGGTCATCCGGCCTCTTCGAAGTTCGACCTGTTTGAGGGGATGGTCAAGAAAATCATGGATCACCTCACCGCGAACCCGGAACTGTTCGCCAGCACGGTGTTGTTCATCACGGTGGATGAAGGCGGCGGCTACTACGACTCCGGCTACATCCAACCGCTCGACTTTTTCGGCGATGGCCCGCGCATTCCCATGATCGCGGTATCGCCCTTCAGCAAGGGCGGCCACATCAGCCACAGCTACGCCGATCATGCCTCGATTTTGAAATTCATCGAGCGCAATTGGGATCTGAATCCGCTCACCCGGCGCAGCCGCGACAATTTCCCCAACCCGCGCGCTGATGAGGACAATCCCTACGTACCGAAGAACAGCCCGGCCATCGGCGATCTGTTCGATCTGTTCGATTTCGGTCACAACCATGATCATGGCGGCAACGGCCGGTAGATCTCTCTCGCTGCAATAAAGCGAGAAAGGGCGGCCCAAATGGGCCGCCCTTTTTTTGGGGTGCGCCCGGCGCGCACTCATTTCCTCTACCCGCTTAGGAACTTATTGGTCCCTGATTGGGTTTAAACTAAAAGAGGTGTGCGACTTTGTCGCGGTGTTGTGAGATGCTCGTGAGGGTTTCGTAGCGCGGATTGGCAGGAGGTCCCCCGAAAACATGCAACTCGCAGAGGTCAAGGCGCTTTGTGACCAGCTGCGCGAAGTCATTGCAGCCGGGCCCGGGAGAAATGATCTCGCACTGCAGGAAGCGACGGGAATCGTCAGCATGCTTCAACAGGCCGCACCGTGGAACGGGCCGCGTGACAAACTCGTGACAATTCGAAGTTGGCTGACCATCTGGTTCAGTCAACGACTCTGGCGCCCATACGGGGATGAGGGCGAGATCTGCAGGCAAAGCCTCTTAAACGACATCCTCGTCGTCGAGTCCTACTGGGAAAGAAGGACCGCCCCGGCTTGACCCAGGGAAATCACCGGCTCTACGCCGACTCGCGCAGGTATGCTCGCTCAAATTCTCGCGCGGCTGCGCTCGAATCCAGAACGAACAGACCGGCGTTCGAACGTTTCGCTTGATGCTTGGCGGCGGCCGCCGCCGTGGCCACATCCTCAGGGCTGTCGAATTCCGCGGGCGCGACTCGCAAGGCGCCAATTGACAAGGTGGTCAAGGGAAACCGTGTGGGATTGCCCTGCCGATCCTCCGATTCGATATAGCCACGTTCCCGGGTGAGCGGATCGTACAACGCCGGGGCCGCGGCATTGAAACTCTCGATCATCCGCGCACAGCGGCGCTCCCAATCCTCGCTCTGCAAGAGCACGATGAAATCATCGCCGCCGATGTGTCCGGCGAAATCGCGCTGCGGGTCGCACCCCTGTGTGATGACGCTCGCCAGCAGCCGGATCATTTTATCGCCTTGCCAATAGCCGAATTGATCGTTGAAGGCCTTGAAGTGATTCAGATCGCAGTAGCTCGCGCAGAAGCGAGTGCCCCCCAGCAGCAAGCGTCGAACGTGCTCGCTGGTCGGTATGTTGCCGGGTAAGAAGGTCAACGGATTGGCGTGTCGCGCGGCCTCGATCCGCAACTCCGTCACTGACCGCACCAATTGCTCGGCGGTGCCTATACCCACATATTTGCCGCAATCAACCAGCACGAAACCGTCGTTCAGGTAGCGCTGATCTTCCGCCGTCAGCACATGAATCAGTTCCTCCAATGGTTGGCTGATTTCGATGAGCAGCGGATTGCTTTCCATGAACGTCGTGCAAGACTTTCTGCCATAGACCTCGGGATAGTAGGGCAAAGTGTAGCGCTCTAAAAAGCGGCGCCGATTGACGATGCCGACGGGCAGTCCTTCACTGAGCACCGCCACCGCCGGCAAATTCGCATCCGCCTGAAAGATCTCCAGCAGCTTTTGATTGTTCATCGACTTCGACACCGCCGGCGCCGGGTTGACGAGCCGCGCCGCGGTCAGGGAAGGGCTGTACGCGCGCCGCAACTGGGGAAATACCGCGATGTCGGAGGCGTCCAGTATCGCCCGCGCCGCCACTGGAATGGTCTCGGCGGGTTCGGGCAGGGGGTGTCCCAACGCGTAACCTTGCACGCAATCGATCCCGAGGTCTCGCACCACGCGCAGGTCCGCATGCTGCTCTATGCCTTCCGCAACGATTCGGCTGCCGAAATTCTCAGCCAGCCGCAACATGGCCTTGACCGTTTGGACCTTGCGTCCGTCGCGATGGATGTCGTGGCAAAAATATCGGTCGATCTTGACGAACTCCGGCTCGATCTCGGCCCAGAGCCGCAGGCTTGAGCCGCCGTCGCCGAAATCATCGAGTGCGATGCCCACGCCGATGCCGCGCAGCATGCGCACGGCCGCGACCATGCCGGCGTGATCCACGACGCGCTCGTGCTCGGTAATTTCGATGACGAGTTTTCGGGCGGGCACCTCGCACCCGTCCAAGATCTGCAGCAGCTGCCGGCAGCCGCGCTTCGAGCCCAGGTGGATGACCGCCTGCGCCGAAAAATTCACAAACAGCAGGCCGGAGCGCGCCGCGGCCGCGTAGGCGAGGACGATCACCTCGCTCGCCCGATACTCGAGTTCATCGCTGCAACCGCTGCTCAAGGCAGCCGCAAACAATGCCGCCGGCAGGTGTAAATTCGAGGGCCCGCGAATCAGCCCTTCGTAGGCGATGATTTCGCCTTTGGCCACCGCGACAATCGGCTGAAAGACTCCATGCAGTTCTCCCAACGCCGCCAATGCTTCGCGCTTTGCCGCCGAGGCGTCTGATAGGATCTGATGCGAGATGGCCGTCCCCAAAAGGTTTCTCGGAACGATTGAAAGTGGAAACGCAGTATCGGGTCGGAGCCGAATCCGCGCTGATGCGCAGTTCTCATTGGTAACGTGTCAAATTGATGACAGCGGATCCGAAGCAAGCACGCCGTGCAATAAGTTAATGCTGGTCAAAACCCGGCGCGACTAACGCTCCTTTGTTTTTTCCGACGGGGCTCGACGTCCGGTTTTTTGAGCATTTGCTCACACTCTGGGTGTAGGGCACTGCAAAGGACCGGCGGGTGCCCTCTACCCGCCGGTCTTTGACTCGACACCCTACTCGATTAAAAATTCGCACTCACCCGCACATACCAAAAGGCGCCGTTGAAGCCGAACGGACCGCCGGTGCGGGGGTACAGCTCACCATCCGATTCACCGCCCGTCGTAGGATAGATCGGCGAGGCTTTGGTGTTGGCGATCTTGTCGGGAAACTCATTGAAAATATTTCGCCCGCCGATGGCCAAGGTGATGTTTTTGAGGACCTGATACCCCAGTTCCAGATCCGTGGTCTCCGTGGCCGAGAAGAGTTGGCCCGGATAGTCGTTCTGGTCGCGAAAC
>Ga0210403_10005647_pt1 | contig 10583 bp, 5 predicted proteins | sample IncBWC19MmetaG_FD_150863 | JGI IMG/M metagenome (GOLD analysis project Ga0210403, IMG submission 150863) | Forest soil microbial communities from Barre Woods Harvard Forest LTER site, Petersham, Massachusetts, United States - Inc-BW-C-19-M | ecosystem: Environmental > Terrestrial > Soil >... | reverse complement strand
CGCGTGGCTACCGCGTTGACGTCACCATTGCGGAAGATCGCAAACGGCTCTTCGCAGCCCTGGCCAAAGATTTCGGGAAACTCGACATTGTCTTCGCCAATGCCGGCATCTCCGGCCGGACTCCTACCGGCTCCGCCGACGAGACCATTTTTGAGAACGTGATCCATACCAACCTTACTGCCGCTTTCTTTACGGTGAATTCAGCGGCGCCTCTGCTGAACGACAACGGCAGCATCATCTTTAATGGGTCGGTACACAACTATATCGGCCAAGCTGGCGTCGCCGCATATGCAGCCACCAAGGGTGGTCTCGTCTCGATGGCGCGTTCCATCGCCGCCGACCTTGCACCGCGCAACATTCGCGTGAACGTCGTCGCACCAGGCGCGATCAAAACTCCCATTTGGAAGCGAGGGCCCCGTGCCTCTGCTTCCGCAGAAGATTCCGCTAAGTTGGCGAAGTTCTTCTCTTCTGTGGTTCCGCAGGGCCGTTGGGGAGAGCCGGAAGAAATTGCCAAAGCCGTGCTCTTCCTCGCGTCGGACGATTCCTCGTACGTCAATGCGGTCGAGCTGATGGTGGATGGCGGAGCCACGGGTGCCCCGTTTGGAGCCCCCATTTTTCAGGACGTATTTAGGACCCTCGGTAGCGAGGCGAAGTTGGCAAAAGCTCATGCGGAAGGAGATTCGCATTGAGGCCGATCGGGAATAATTCAACACTGAAGGGTAATTCAATGGAAGCAATCGGATTGTTAGTCACGCTCGAAGCACGGTCAGGCAAGGAGGCTGATGCCGAAGCATTTCTAAGTCAGCTCAGCCACTCGCCCTCGACGAAATAGCGACCTTGAAATGGTACGCGATCAAGCCTGGACCGGGGAGGTTCGGCATCTTCGATACCTTCGCCAACGAAGGAGGCCTCAATGCCCACTTGACTGGGGAGATCGCCAAAGCGTTGACGGCGCGGGCCAGCGAATTATTTGCGGTTCCTCCGCAGGTGGAAAAAGCGGAGGTCCTTGCACACACACCCTTAAAAGGGTGAGCGACTGTCTGCTTGCAGCCGGGGAAATTTCTGCTTGCAAGAAATGACAACCAAGGAGCAAGAAATAAAAATTAAGGAGAAAGAAATGAAAATCAAAGAAAATGAAGTGAAAATCTCACAAACGTACCGAAGCCGGATGCAGCGTCTCGGCCTGGCGTTTCTCGCATGCGCGCTCGTCATCGGTGCAATTGGCACTGCGAGCGCCGGCGGGGCTCAGGATGAATCAGCCGTTCGCGCGCTGGGAGACAGCTTTGCTAAGGCTTTCATTCAGAAGAATCCTGAACTCCGAGCATCCCTATTCGTCGAAAATGGAACCTTCGTGACGCCTGTGGGCGACTATCTGCAAGGGCGGGTCGCCATGGTGAAGGACTTCGGTTCCGAGGCTCAAGCCGTCAATGGCACCACGCAAGCGACGTTCTCCAACTACCGGATCCGCTTCATCAAGCCCGATGTCGCGTTCGTCGACGCGCTACTTACTCTGCACAATGTCAACGGTCCGGATGGGACGATCATCCCTGTGATACCGGTCAACTTTTTCTACGTGGCCTCCCGCCACGGCGGGCAATGGTTGATCGAGGATGGGCGCGCGCATTTCGCACCCGCGCCGGCTAATAGCATGACCTCTCACAACTAACGAGAATACCTGTGCCACGTTCCATGCAGCTCGATGAGGAACGAATCGCTACAAGCACGCCGGAGTGTCAAGCTGGCGTGCTTGTAGTTCGCAGGCACCACCTGTTGGTGCGGTGCAGCCACTGGCTGAACTTGCCAATCCTTCTGGGCCTCATCCTGAGTGGCGTGTCCATTTATTGGGCATCTCCGGTCTATCAGCACAAACCAGATCAACTCACCGGGAATTTCGATCCTCTTGCGGACGCCAGTATATGGATATGCGCGCACGTACCAGGGCTGCACCAATACGGCAGTCCGCCTGACTGGCTCTACAACCACATAAGCCTCGGTCCTGGCATGCTCGCCGTGGCTCTGCGCCTTCATTGGTTCTGTGCTTATCTGTTGATGCTGAACGGCCTCGTCTTCGTTATCGGGTTGGCCATGGGAGGTGGCTGGCGCTCTCTGTTGCCCCGCCGGACGGACCTGCGAGACGCACTGAAGATGTTTCGCTACTACTTGGGCCTTCCCTTTGCCAAACTAACGCGTCGCACCTGGCTCCATCCGCGTTTCAACACAAAATATAACGCACCTCAACGTGTCGCTTATTTTTGCGTTCCGGTCGCCGGGCTCCTCTCGGTCTTCACGGGCTGGGCCATTCACAAACCCATGCAGCTCTATTGGTTGACTGCGATCTTCGGTGGTTATGACAAAGCGCGGATTTGGCACTTCTGACTAATGTGGATTTTTATTTTCTTTGTCGTGCCGCACGTGATTCTCGTTCTCGCTGATGGGTGGGACACGCTTCGCAGCATGATCGTAGGTTGGTCAACGAGGGCGGAAAGATCGGAGGACTTTTGACAATGAGCGTTGAAGACAAACACTCCGTGCTAGAGTCGGACGACAAATCTTCAACTGAATCCGAGTCCCCACGAAAGCCCGCAAGCTTCTTCCAGGAACGGCCACCGCAGGTGATGGAAGTGGCTCCCCAGCTTTTGCGTCGTTGGAGTCGCCGCGATGTTCTGCTCTTCGGAATGGGCGCGGTAGCCGCGGCCGCTGGCGGTGCCGCTCTCTTGCCTCAAACTACACTCGAACGCCTCGGCATCATCCACGGAAACAAGAATTGGGCGAAAAAGGAATCGCTTCTAAATAGAGCCCTGCGGATCGATGATGATGTTGCAGAGGCGCTATATTCAGGAAATCGCCTGGTGCCAACCTACACCAAATCGCAGATTACCCCGCTCAGGAACAATTACAACGGAGCCACCCCCGACCCCAGCTACATTCCAGAATGGCGTTTGACTCTCGACGGCCTCGCTTCCGGCTTAAGCGTTTCTTTGAACATCCGCAATCTGCTCTCATCCTTTCGGTTGCGCGAGCAGATCACGCGGCTGGTGTGCGTCGAAGGTTGGAGCGCTATTGCCGCGTGGGCCGGGCTTAGGTTTGACGATTTGCTGAGTGCTTACCCGCCAATGTCCCAGGCGAAATGGGCCCGCTTAGAATCATCGGTCAATCTCGGTCGGTGGGGAAATCCCGACCCATACTTCGTGTCGCTCGATCTGTCGACAGTTCGTCATCCGCAGACCCTGCTCGCGACTCACCTGAACGGAAAGCCTCTCACAGTGGGGCACGGAGCTCCACTGCGTCTGCTGGTTCCTGTGAAACTAGGTCTGAAGAACATCAAGGCGGTCACGCGGATTACCTATACGAAGGACGAGCCAGCGGACTATTGGGCAAAGCGCGGGTATTCACGCTATGACGGAATTTGAATCCCTATCCTGAGATGACTTGCGGAGTGGACGACGGGCAATCCGGAAGTGATCCGCGGTTCCGTCGGATTAGTACCAAACGCGCTAGTGTTGAATGGTCTGGCCACGTTCCGGGTGGTCGGCGAGCCGATAGTTATTCTGGAATGAGGTCTGAGAAATTCAGTAACTCGGCCAAATCTGGGTACAATAAGGGGACGATAAGAACTGACATCCGGTACCTCGAGGTATCAAAAGATGTCCGCCGACACCGTTTAATATCAATCAATTACATCAAAACGCTGTCTGTCACGGCAGAGGTCGCGAGTTCGAGTCTCATCGTCCCCGCCATTCCTCTAAAGAACTTACCGAAAGTGCTCCATTTCCGCGTGGGCACAAAAAGGCACAAAATAGGTACAGGAAATAGAGTTTTTCCAAGCAGAGCTTACGTCTCCGGGTTTTTTCTCGGAACAAGGGCGCGACCACTGTCTCCTGCGCGTTTCGCTTTTCCGTTGTGACGGCCTGCGTGTAAGTGTCGAGAGTCACACGAATCGTCGAATGGCGCAGCAGCTCTTGCATGATCTTCAGCTCTGCACCAGTACCCGCTGACGCCCGTCGCGGTGATAGCGAAGTCGCAGCCGCCTTCGAAAGTGCGCATGGAGGATACTGTCGCGGTCCCGTCCCCGTTATCTTTGAAAATACCCGTCGGTCCCTGGAGGAAATCTACGAAGAGCCCACTGCTACCGTTCTTCGAGAGCTCACTTCGGAAAGCCGTCACCGTGAGGAGCTGATGGGAACGACCGTCGCTCCATCCTGTTCAACAACCCCAAGAGATGAACAGAGAAGTACTCCCAGACCAGCCCTCGTCATTCCGACGTTCTATTCGCATTTGACAGCGACGCTGATCACATTGTTTGTACTAACCGCGCCTGTCCCATTCGTCACCGTGCAGATCTGACGAAGGGGTTGGGTGCCCACCGTTACATCATAGGTAGCTCCGGGGGCCAGAGCTGTGCTGAAAACAAATGTGGTGATGCCGCCCCCAGCAAATCGGTTCGGCAACGTCAGCGCGTCCCCGCCGTTATTGAGCAAAAGCAACCTCTCGCCAGCCTCCAGCCCGGATACCGTCCCGCCAATGGTAGCCGCGTTTTTACAGATAACCGCGACATTCGTCACATCGCCACTCACCGTACCCGATCCATTGGCGACCGTACAGACCTGGCCAATCGGCTGCATGCCGATGGTTACATTGTAGTTCGCCCCTGCGGCCAGAACCTGCGTGAAGACGAACTTGGGATATGGTGCCCTACCGGATTCCACCTTCAACGCGTTCCCGCCGTTATCGAGCAAAACCAACAACTTGCCAGACCCCAGCCCGGACACCGTTCCGCCTATGGTAGCCCCGGCCTTGCATACGACAGAGATGTCGGTCACATTGTTCGCACCCACCACTGTGCCAGTCCCATGCGAAACCGTGCAGATCTGTCGAAGGGGTTGGATGCCCACCGTTACATCATAGGTAGCTCCGGGGGCCAGAGCTGTGCTGAAAACAAATGTGGTGATGCTGCCCCCGACAAATCGGTTCGGCAACGTCAGCGCGTCCCCGCCGTTATTGAGCAAAACCAACCTCTCGCCAGCCTCCAGCCCGGATACCGTCCCGCCAATGGTAGCCGCGTTTTTACAGGTGACAGCGACGCTAGTCACATCGCCGCTCACTGTACCCGATCCACTGGCGACCGCGCAGAGCTGGCCAATCGGCTGCATGCCGATTGTTACATTGTAGTTCGCCCCTGCGGCCAGAACTTGCGTGAAGACGAACTTGGGATATGGTGCCCTGCCGGATTCCACCTTCAACGCGTTCCCGCCGTTATCGAGCAAAACCAACAACTTGCCAGATGCCAGCCCGGATACCGTCCCGCCGATGGTGTAGGGTGTATCACCCAAGACAGTAATCTGCACCGTCGCAGTCGTTGTAGTGTAGGCAGCCGTGTTGGTTGGAGTAAAACTTACAGACAAGGTGTGCGTGCCAATGGACAACACAGTGCCGGCAGCGGGCGAATAGGTGAAGGCTCCGGGTACGTTCGCGGTGGCGTCTAACTGCGTCGACCCAAGAGCCTCTCCTTGGTTGATCGGTGCCGGACTCGCCCACGTGATCACCGGTGTAGAATCCCCGAGGATGGAGAGGATGAAGTTCTGGGTCGCGGTGGCGCCAGTTCCGCTGGTGGCCGTGAAGGTAATCGGATAACTTCCCTCCGATCCCGCTTGCGGGGTGCCACTCAAGGTTGCGGTTCCGTTAGTCAGCGCCGTAAATGTGATCCCTGCGGGCAATGTTCCGGAATACATCAAAGCGGGTGCCGGGGTCCCCACAGATGTAACTGTGAAGGCGCTTTGGATTCCCGCAGTAAACGAGGCGCTACTTGGGCTGGTGATGCTCACGGCCGGAACGACGATCAACGTGAAGGTTTGGGTGGCGTTCGGTAGTACGCCATTGCTGGCGGTAATCGTGAAACCATATTGGCCGCCGCTGCCTGCCGAAGGTATGCCGCCGAGCGTTGCAGTTCCGTCGCCGTTATCGACGAACATCACGCCATTTGGCAAGTTGCCCATTTCCGAGAGCGCGGGAACGGGATTTCCGGTTGTCGTGACCACGAACGAGGCCATCATCAGCTCATTGAAGGTTACGGTGTTTAATGAGGTGATCGCCGGACCCTGGTTGATCGTTAGCGTGAACGCCTGCAGCGCCGGGAAGTCGACTCCATTGTTGGCGGTGAATGTAATTGGATAAGCACCGCCCGTGCCGGCAGCGGGAGTTCCCGACAGCGTGCCCGTACCGTCGCCGTTGTCCACGAACGTAACGCCAACAGGCAGGGGTGGAGTTTCCGTGAGGCTAGGTGTCGGCGAGCCGCTGGTCATCACGGTGAAGGTACCCAGGACGCCGACCGTGAAGGTGGTTCCGTTTCCACTGAGAATGGCTGCGCCCTGGTTCACGACCAGCGTGAAATTTTGCACCGCGGCGGTGCCAACGCCGTTGCTGGCGGTAATCGCAAGTGGATATCCATTCGCTGTACCAGGAGCCGGCGTTCCGCTAAGAGTCGCCGTGCCGTCACCGTTATCCACAAACGTAACGCCCGTCGGCAACGCCCCAGTTTCGGTCAGAGACGGCGTCGGAGTACCCATCGTCGTGATGGAGAAGAATCCAACAGATCCCACTGTGAAAGTCGTCGTGCTTCCGGAAGTGATCGCCGCCGTCGAGTTCACGCTCAACGTAAATGCCTGCGTCGTGGACGAGCCTACTCCGTTCGTAGCGGTAATGGTGATTGGATAGATGTTCGAGGTACCCACTGCCGGGGTTCCGGCAAGAGTTGCGGTGCCATCCTGATTGTCTGTAAACGTGACACCTGCGGGGAGTGTGCCAGTCTCGGTCAACGAAGGCACTGGGAATCCCAGCGTTGTAACCAGGAAGGAGCCTGGCATCTGTTCGGTAAATGTCGTTCCACTTCCTGAGGTGATGGCTGGGCCTAGATTGATTGCCAACGTGAAGTTTTGCGTTGCATTGGTGCCGATTCCGTTGGCCGCTACAAAGGAGATCGGGTAACTTCCCTGAGTTCCAACGGCCGGTGTACCTGAAAGAGTCCCGGTGCCATCGCCATTGTCGACAAAGGTCAGGCCAGGCGGCAACGCGGGGCTGTCACTCAAAGCGGGAATGGGAAAGCCGGTAGTCGTTAGCGTAAACGACCCGGCCACGCCTTCCGTGAAAGTGGTGCCGCTTCCGCTGGTGATAGCGGGCGCCTGATCTACTGTAAGCGTGAAACTCTGGAGTGCCGATGCGCCGGCACCGTTGTTGGCAGAAATGGTGAGAGCGTAGAGGCCGCCGGTACCCGGCGCGGGGGTTCCGGCGAGAGTGCCGGTGCCGTTCAGGTTGTCCGTAAACGTTACGCCGGTCGGGAGCGTTCCGGAGGAAATGGTCAAGGATGGAAAAGGTACGCCCGTGGCTATGACGGCAAACGTGCCTGCCGTGCCGACCGTAAACGTCGCGGCATTTGCGCTGACAAAAGCCGGAGGCTGCGAAACAAAGAGAGTGCCGGAGGCCGAAGAAGCCAAAAAGCTGCCCTGTGCGGGGAAAGTCGCAACGAGCGAGTGCGTGCCGGGAGTTAAGATGCCCAGGCTAAATACCGCAGAGCCGCTCGACAGCGCCATTGTAGTTGCCGTGCCTCCGTCCAGACTGAGCATCACATTGCCCAATGCCACCCCATTCAGAGCGCTGACGGAAACCGTTGCCACAGCTGGCGTTCCGTGGATAACGCCCGACGCGCTGAGCGAAGTCGTCGTCGGAGAAATCACTTGGACAACCACTTGATCGGTCACCTTGACGTTCTCGGCGTCGAACACATCGGAGAACGATTCCGTGTCCGTTACGGTGATCGTCTCGCTGTCCGCGATCGGGACGAGGGCCGGGGGTGGAGGCGGCGGGGGCGTGCTTGAGCCTGCACCATTCAACGCGATCGTTTGCGTGTAGCTCGATCCAGTAAGCACGCTAGCGACGTTGCTCAGCGCGGCATTGTCCGTAAATGTGAGAGTGCCGTTAGGCGCGGGCCCCGATGGCGCCGTGAAAGAAATCAGGAAGGTGCACGCGCCGCCTACCGGTAGTGTCGTAGGTAGAGAGATCGCCCCATTCGAGCAGACGACTTGAGAAATCGAGAACGCTGAACTCAGGGAGATCGTAACCGACGAGAGCGTGAGCGGTGCCTGCCCGATGTCCGACACAGTAACCGCCTGTGCGGCCGTCTGTGCGGCAGGCACGCTGCCGAATCCCAAGGCGGCCGTGGAATAATCGGCTACCGGAGCTGCAACATCGATGAGGGGAGTAACGGTGGCGACGTCCGTCACGTGGACCGTCTCTGCATCGAATACATCCGAGAACGATTCCGCATCCGTCACCTTAATCGTCTCGTTGTCCGTGATCACCACCGGCGAGGGCGCAACAACACTAAGGCTTACTGCTGCGCTTGCCGCGCTGTTGAGGCCGTTCAACATCTGCTTCGCTGTCAGCGTATGCGGGCCAATGGCTAGTGTGAGGACTGCGCTGAAGTGTCCCGACGAATCCGCAGTGCTCGTTCCTACTGGTGTAGCTCCGTCGAGAATGGTCACCGATGCACCCGCCATTCCTAACCCGGCGATGGGCACCGAAGACGTCGTGAAGCTCGATCCTGAGGCTGGCGACGTGATCGTAGGAGGTGGTGGGCTAACTCCTAGCGTTACCGTGGCCGTTGCCGTGGTGTAGTCGGTCGTATCTGTCGGGGTAAAGGTCACCGATAGCGTCTGGTTTCCGACACTCAGTACAGTGTTTGCAGCAGGCGAATAGCTAAACGTTCCGAGCACCGAAGCAGTGGCGTTTAGCTGTGTGGTGCTGAGCGCGGTGCCGTAGACGATGCCTGGCGGCGTCGCCCAAGTAAACGACGGTGTGGCCTGGTTGACAAGCAGTGTGACTGTCGCAGTGGCCGTGGTGTAGTCCGTCGTATCGGTCGGCGTAAAGGTCACCGACAACGATTGCGTTCCTGCGCTCAGCACTGTGCCTGCCGCAGGTGAATACGTGAAAGTTCCCTGGACCGAAGCCGTTGCGTCGAGTTGCGTGTCGCTGAGCGGCGTCCCATAGGTGATCGCCGCGGGCGTCGCCCAGGTAATCGTTGGTGAGACTTGGTTCACGCCCGCCAAAAATCCGTAGCTCCCGATATTTCCAATCAAGGGACTCCCGGAGTTGGTCGAAGTGGCCTCCTCGCCATCGGTTGCATAGAAATAGAGGATGTGAAAGCCCGGTTGGAGTGTTGAGATGGTGCCGCTGAAGGCCCCGGCTCCTTGACTTGTAGCTGTCAGCCAGGGCCCTTGCCAGGTGTCTACCTGAAAGAAGAGAGCATCTACTGGTGGTGCCGAGGGTGTGAAGCTGCTCGTTCCCACAAAGCTGAAGGTTGGGGATAAACTTCGCGTCGAATTGCCGGGCAGAGGCGCAACCGTAGCTTGTAACGGGATGGTTTGTATTTTCCGCTCGTCGATCGCCGTGACCGTGTTGTCCGTCTCGTTGACGACGTAGATTTCGCCGGTGACCGGATTAAGAGCCACCGCAATGGGTTGGTTTCCCGCGCTAAGAATAGTCGTCTTTCGGTTATTAAAATTTCCGCCCACACTTGGGTCGGGCGCGCCCTCGATTATTGTGACGGTTCCGTCGCTTTGGTTGAGCACGTAGATCCTGTTGCTGACGGAGTTGACCGCCACGGCCCCAGGCCTAGACCCGACGGTGACGGTGGATGTGTTGTTAGTGGCCCCGTCGACGACAGTGACGGTGTTGTCGCCCTGATTGGCGACATAAACCTCGTTGGCCGCAGGATCGACGGCTATGGCAAAAGGATGCGATCCAACGGTGATGGTGCTTGTGTTGTTCGAAGCTCCATCGATCACCGTAACCGTGTTGTCCCCGAAGTTGGCGACATACACTTGATTGGTCACCGCATTGACAGCCAAAGCAGAAGGCTCCAACCCAACGCTGACCGTAGTCGCACTTGCAGTGGTCCCATCAACAACGCTTACGGTGCCGTCGCCCGAGTTCACCACGTACACCTGATTGGTCGCCGGATTTACCGCCACGGCAGAGGGTGTATTGCCGACACTAACCGTGTTGGTGGTGCCGGAGCCTCCGTCAACGACGGTGAGATCGGCGCCTCCGCTGTTGGCAACGTAGACTTTGTTGCTCACAGGGTTCACGGCCACGGCAGAAGGCTGCGAACCTACCGCAACTGTCGTTGTCGCGTTCGTGTTCTCGTCGATTACCGCGAGTGTGCCATCGCCTTGGTTGGCGACGTAAACCTTGCCGCTCGCGGGATTGACGGCTACGGCGCCGGGGTTGTTCCCCACCGTGACTGTGGTGGTCGTGGTCGCGTTTCGGTCGATCACGCTAACGCTGTTGCTGCTTCCATTTGCGACAAAAACCTTGTTGGTTACAGGATCCGCGCTCACGGCGCGAGGAGCTAGCCCGGTGCTGACCGTCGTGGTGGTATTCGTGTCTCCATCAACGACCGTGACGGAGTTGCCGCTATTGTTCGCAACGTAGACTTTGCCGGTCACGGGGTTTACGGCCTGGGCGATAGGAAGAGACCCGGTGGTAAGCGTAGCCGTAACCGTGTTCGTCACTCCATCGATCACCGAGAC
>Ga0210403_10005646_pt1 | contig 10583 bp, 7 predicted proteins | sample IncBWC19MmetaG_FD_150863 | JGI IMG/M metagenome (GOLD analysis project Ga0210403, IMG submission 150863) | Forest soil microbial communities from Barre Woods Harvard Forest LTER site, Petersham, Massachusetts, United States - Inc-BW-C-19-M | ecosystem: Environmental > Terrestrial > Soil >... | reverse complement strand
CGCAAGGATGATCCGTTCAAAACGCGCTCGCCGGTGGTGATCGTGGAGCAGTTCAGCGTGGTGCGAGTGGAAATCAAGCGCGACCATGGCTGGGCGCGCCTGCAGGTTGAGTCCAAGGTTTCCATTGACGGCGGAACGATTCAACGGAAACCCCGGCGAGAGAATGTTCGCTGGGAGTTGCGGCGGGTGCCGGCGGGTTGGGAGGTCGTTACGCCGCAGGATCGGACGTATGTACCGCATGACGTGGCGGTGAAGGATTTGGCGGCGCAGCTTGCGCGGCTGACGCAGAGCGAGGGCGCCACTGTTAATCGGGCGACGGCCGTCCAGCAGGAATCGCACATCGCGAACCTCCTTAGCGCGCTGCTGGTCCAATAATCCATCAACTTGCCGACCCGTGGCACAGGCACTCCTGCCTGTGCTCCTTTTCCTGAATTGTCATCCCGCCCTGAGTACAGCGCGTTTCTTGCGCCCCGTGTGCCTCACCGGGATTCATAGACCCGCAACCAGGTTAATTTCCGGCCGCTCAATCCAAAGCGCGGGAGGCGCGACAGTAGTTAGCCCACTGCGTAAGCGGTGGGTGGGAGACCGTCCCCCCCACCCAAAAATCCGACAGCTCCAGCGGGGCGGCACCTTCTTCGGTTCCACAACCCCTAAGCTTGGGCCAGTGATCAGGAAACAGAAAGGAAAACCCAAACCATCCACCGCCCGCCTCGCGACCTGTCCACGGTGAAACGCAAGACTAAGAACGGCCCACCCTCGCCAAAAACAAACCCGCAAGGGAAGGCCACCCCAGAGCTGTTCAGCCTGCCCTACCCGCCGAAGGAGAAGTGTGCTCGAATTCGTTTTGGGAGAAGAGAAAAAGCTCTCGACACGGCCGGCGTCGCTACAGATAACGCGTTTGAACCTAGCAGCACGAAAGCTTTGCAGTACCCTCAGCCTTGGGATCGATGGTTCAATTGACCAGTAATTCTTCCGTAGGTTATATTTCGAGGTACTACGGTCTCCTTTGAATTAGTCAGCTGCAAAAATCCTTAGATGGAGGCCGGACGCTCGACTCCTTCCGGCGGAAACCAAATGAAACGTGGTACACAGACATTCCGGTGTTGTGTAAACCTGATTCTGATCGCGGTGTTCGTGAACCTGCTGGGATGCGGGGGAGGGGGGCAGAGCGGCGGTGGAGGGCAGCAATCCTCACCGGATTTTAGTTTGTCGCTGTCTTCCAATAGCCTCAGTCTAACGGGGGGCACTTCGGTGCCGGTTACAGTCTCCGTGAATGGTACAAATGGCTTCGCTTCCGCGGTGACGCTTCAGATTTCGGGGCTTCCGGCAGGGGTCTCGTATTCCCCGTCGACACCGCAACTCAATCCGGGTTCGTCCTTACAACTCACGTTTACGGCCGCAGCAGGTTCGGCGGCATCCCAGGAAAATGTAACGGTGACTGGCAGGTCTGGAAACCTCAGCCACGGAGCACCTCTGAACCTCACCGTGACGGGAAGCTCCAACGCATCCGCACCGGTTCTCTTCCAGGTATCGCCTTCCAGCGTGATGGTCGGAGTACCCCAAGGGATACTCCAGTTAGCCGGCAAGAATTTCACGCCATCGAGCATTGTGTTGTTCGACGAAGCACCCGCAAACGCAACGGTGGGAAGTTCCACAGCGATTGAGGTCATCCTGGATTCCAGTATTTTTGGAATCGCGAAATTGCACACCGTGCAGGTTTCTGATCCTACGAACGGCAATTCGAATGTGCTCACCTATAACGTCTACTCTCCGCAAGTTGGACCTTTGCCATTCGCGGGCCAACAGACTCTCCCCTTGGACCAGAGCGCCACGGACACAGCAACCCTCGTGGACGTGAACGGAGATGGGCGAAGCGACCTCGTTACTTTTGATACCGTGTCCGGAGCCAGTACGGTGCAAATGTCGATCCGGTTTGGCAACCAGGATGGCACTCTTTCCGCGCCGGTAGTAAACAGCGTGGCGATAGCGGGTGGAATTCCCGGGCAAGTTCTAGCCGGCGACCTGAACGCGAATGGGCATACGGATCTGATCCTCATTTACTCGAGCTCGTACCAAGTATTGTTGAACGATGGCTTGGCAAACTTCACTCCGGCGGGCTCAGGGGCCCTGCCGGGAAGCAATTTTGGACGGGGGGCCGTCGGAGACTTCAATGGAGACGGAAAACTCGACTTCGTTATCGATACTGCAGGGCTTCCGCCACTGGCATTGTTGTTTGGCCACGGCGACGGTACCTTCGCGACTCCAATCCAAGTAGGGAGTGGATCTCAAAAGGCCGCGCGAGTAGAAGCCGTTGACCTGAATGGCGACGGAATCACTGACATCGTTTACGCTACGTATATCCTGAATGGCAACGGTACCCTGGATATCCATACTATGCTGTTCCACCAGGGTGGTACGTTCACGGATACACTCGCGGTCGGTATAACCGGACCCAGTTGGTCGTTCGTGGCTGGAGATTTCAACAATGACCGAATCCCCGACTTGTTTGTCGTAGACGGGGGAGGGACGGGGCAGGCATACCTGGGTAAAGGTGACGGTACGTTTGCGGCAGCGGGAAACCCGATCGCTGCGTCGGATGGCTTTCTCGTCACTCCGCTGTTCGTCGCCGGCGACTTCGATCACGACGGCAACATGGACGTCGTCACCCGGCTGACGACGGTTGGGCCGGACGTACTCCTGTTGTTGTGGGGTGACGGTCACGCGAACTTCAGCAGTCAGATCATCGCGTCCGACAACTCGTTCAAATTGTCCACCGGAGACGTAAACGGCGATGGCATTCCCGACATACTTGCCAGTGACGGGTTCGGATATGTGGCCGTGACGTTAGGGCGAAATGATCGTAACTTCCCTTCGTCCAAATTGCTGCTCAACGCTCCGTTGAGTACTCTGTCGTCGGGCAATGTATTCAACGACGGTTCTCACGACATCCTCGTGTCAGGCACCGGAGACTGTGCCACGCTCTCGGGAACGCCGGGTACGATCTACCATATTCAGCCCAACGGAGCGCCGATCGCTAAAGGCACTGCGCCTGCCTGCACATCAGTTTTGGTTGACCTCGATGGCGACGGGATCGCCGATTTGGTAGGTCTTTCGCAGAACGTTATTTATATCTGGAAGGGTAATGGGACGGGAACATTCCAAGGCCCTGTTGCAGAGATCCCGGGTATCAGCTCACAAGCTATTGAGGACTTGGTTTTTCGAGACATGGACGGAGATGGTCACACGGATATTGTTCTCAGCGGAGCAATTCTCTACGGCATCGGGAATCTGCAATTCACTTCCGTTCCATTACAAGTCACGCCTAATCAGAGATTCCTCGTCGGAGACTTTGACGGAGATGGGATACCCGACATTGCAACTCCCGACGGCATCCTATTTGGGCAGGGTAACCGTAGTTTTACCGCGGCCATGGGATCAGTCCCGGCGTGCTGGTCCGGGTACCTGCTAGATCCAGCCGTTGGAGATCTGAACGGGGACGGCAAGGACGACATCGTGTGCGGGACGCAGTCAGCTGGTTCGGTTCAGATCTATGTTGGTGCGGGCAGGTCAGGATTCGCGCAGGGCCCGGTGCTGGCGTTTCCTGGGATCTCCACCGGGAACACTGTCAGCATTGGCGATTTCAATGGACACGGACGGCTCGACATTGCGGTAGGAACTCTTGGGGGCGATGACGTTGTGCTCTTCACGAACAGCGGAAATGGAGAATACCAAATATCCAGCTACGCGATCGGAGTGTCTCCAATTCAATCCATTGTCGGAGATTTCAACAACGATGGAACTCCGGACCTCGCATTCCTGAACTACGGATACAATTATAAGCCGCCAGCGATAGAGGTGCTGTTGCATAAGTAGGACTGCGCGCATCAGCGAATCGCCAGCATAGCGGACACCCGGGGACAGACTGGCGCCGGGACGCCGGGGGGAGGCTTTCTGGAATTTGTCGTCGCACTTTCTTTCGAACGCTCCCCTAGTCCCATTACCATTTTTTGTCCAACTAGTTACTTCTCAATACTATTTACTTTTACTATACTTTCTCCGTGACTCGCAAGCGCTCCAACTCGCTCGAAGCTCCCCACAACGCCACCCGAATCTTTGTTGCCTCTGCCCCGAACTACTGCACATATGACCATCCCTCTACATTCCCGGCGCTCCGCTAAACACTGCCAATTCAGGACCTCGCCGCGATCCTCTTCTCCCCGCTATTCACTCACTCTTGTCACCAATTTCTCGCATTCGTCTCTCCGTGTTTTCAGAGACTTGCGCGCTCTTTCATTTTCTGGATCACAGCTATCCCGCGTCCTTTCCGCAGTTTGCGCACTCTTCCGCAAAAAACCGGGGGTACACCCCTACGTGGTCATACCACGGCTCTCCACTGTCGACTGTAGACTGTCGGCTATCGGCCAGTCTCGGGCCGCTTCTTCCATCTCCTTTATTTCCCCTGCATACGAACACCAGCCTCCTATCTCTTTTGTTTCCCCTACATACGCAAAAATGGGGGTAGTATACCCCACCCAAAAATGTCGGCGCGCCGACATTCTTGATTTTTCCCGTCATATTTCGCACTTTCTTGCTCTGAGCGTATGCGAAGAGCCTGCCCTAGCTCCTCTCCGTGGACCCATTTTCTATTTTCCCTTTTCAATTTTCGGTTCTCTCCGCCCCACTTTTTCCTCCCCTTTTCCTCAGACCGACGAAATTCAACATGAAACTCCGGTGCATTTCCCAGTACACTGCGCTGACAGGGCCTCTATCTTCGTGAACGCATGCCGCATCGCCGTCGGGAGCACCCGGCGGCCCAAACTCCAGGCGGTTCAGGAAGCTACCGCCAGCTTTGCCCTCAAGCTTTCCCCGCACGCTGCCCTCGAAATTCAGGGCCACGAAGTCGAAAGCGGCGTCAGCCACACGCCATCCTCCCGCGAGGAACTGATGCAAGGCGCGCGCCAGCGAGCCGAAGCGCTGCACAAAATGCTCGCCGATTCCGATGAGCGCCCCGACTACTGCGTCGGTCTCGAAGGCGGCCTGGATGTCGCCATCGAAAATGGTGTTCGCCGAGTCTTCCTCGAAAGCTGGGCCTACGTCACCGACGGCCTGCGCGGACATTTCGGCTGCTCCGGCAGCATCGAAATCCCGGAGCTTCTGGCCGAAGAAGTTTTGTCCCGCGGCACGGAGCTTTCCATTGCGATCGATCGCTACGCCGGAGCAGTCGGTATCCGCGACGGCCAAGGCGCATGGGGCGTGCTGAGCGACAATCTTGTCTCGCGGCAGGAGTCCTTCCGGCTGGCAGTGGTCGCCGCCTTCGCGCCGTTCTACAATGAGAGGATGTACCGCCCGGCAGCCCAGGCTGCGGGATAGCAGTGTCAGCTGTCATCCCGAACTCGCGTTTTTTGCGGGTGAGGGATCTGGTTTTCGCAGCGAGCAGGGGGAACAGCAGGTTCCTCACCCCGTTCAAAAAGCGAACGGGGTTCGGAATGACAGATTTGGAGGAGACGCGGCGTGGACATAGTCAAGGGCAACATGGGTTGGATCGAAGTTGTCGTCGGGCCGATGTTCTCCGGCAAGAGCGAAGAGCTGATCCGCCGTCTCCGCCGCGCGGAAATCGCGCGGCAGCGCGTGCAGATTTTCAAGCCGTCCATCGATTCGCGCTACGCCGCCAACGAAATTGTTTCGCACAACGGCTTGGGTATTCCCTCCGACAACGTCACCAAAGCCTCCGAAATCATCGAAAAGATGCAGCCGCGCACCGAAGTCGTCGGCATTGATGAGGCGCAATTCCTCGGCGACGAAGTGGTCGACGTTTGCACCAAGCTCGCCAATCTGGGCAAACGCGTAATCGTCGCTGGCCTGGACACCGATTTTCGCGGCCGTCCGTTTGAACCGATGCCGCGCCTCCTCGCCATCGCGGAAGAGATCACCAAGCTGCTGGCGATTTGCGTGCGCTGCGGGAATCCGGCGGTCCACACGCAACGCCTCCTCGACAGCGAAGAACTCATTGTCGTCGGTGCCGGCAGCGCGTACGAAGCCCGCTGCCGCCGCTGCTTCGAGCCCAATCCCGCGCTGGCAGCGCGCGAAGCCGGCCCTCTACTTCTTCGCAACCGCGCCGCAAATGCCGGCGGCAAGTAAGCCGCGCTTCCGTTACTCTAGCCAGTGCTCGTTTTCGCCGAGCCACAAAAAACCATGCGCATCGAATCAAAAGCTCCCACACGCGTCGACCTCGCCGGCGGCACGCTCGACATCTGGCCGCTCTACCTTTTCCACCCCGGCGCACTCACGCTCAACGCCGCAATCTCACGCTACGCCAGTTGCACCGTCGAAACGCATCCCGCTGGCGACCAGCGCATCAAGCTCGTCTCACTCGACACCAGCCGCTCCGAGTCTTTCCCCTCATTCGCCGCGCTCGTCCGCGCCAAGCACTACCGTCTTCCGCTGCTCGCCGAAATCGTGAAGTTCTTCCGCCCCGAAGGCGGTTTCACGCTCACCACCAATTCCGAAGCTCCCGCGGGCGCAGGCATCGGCGGCTCCAGCGCCATGGCTGTAGCCATCTGCGCGGCCCTCGATCGTTTCACCGGGGCAGGGAAGAGCACGGTGGATTGGATCCACATCAGCCGCGACGCCGAAGGCATCGTGATTCGCGTGCCCACCGGAACGCAGGACCACTACCCACCCGCATTTGGCGGCGCCGCCGCGATTGAATTGCTTCCCGGAGGCGAACGCCGCATCGAGTTGCGCGTGAACCTCGACGAACTCGAACGCCGCCTCGTAGTTTGCTACACAGGCAAGCCACGGCAATCAGGCATCAACAACTGGGAAGTCTTCAAAGCCCACATCGACGGCAAGAAGTCGGTGCAGAACAATATCGAGCACATTTCGCAGATCGCCCAGAAAATGCGCGTGGCCCTCGAAGGCGGCGACTGGAAAGAGACCGGCCGGCTGATGCACGCGGAATGGTCCTTTCGGCGTCGCAACCTGCCGACCATCTCGACAAAAACAATCGACGCCATCATTAATGGCGCCAGGCGCAAAGGAGCGCTGGCCGGAAAAGTCTGTGGAGCCGGCGGCGGCGGTTGCGTGGTGCTGCTGATCGAGCCCGACGCGCGCGAACGCGTGGAAAGGGCCGTCGTCGAGTACGGCGGGGAACTACTCCCCATGCGGATCGACCGCCAGGGCGTCACCGTGGTCTCCCAATAAATTTGACCCGCACCACTACTCAAGCGGCTCGCCGCATCATAAAATAGCGAGGGTCCCGGGGCTGGGGTGTTGCGCGGTTCGCTATGTCCAATTGGCTTCCCATTTCGTTGCTGCTCTTCTCGTTCGCCGCCGCGGACTTGCCGAAGCTTCCGCTCTTGCCGGCCTCGGAGCGAAACTCTTCGGGAACTTTCAGCTCGGGGGAAAGCATTGCGATCTTGCCACTGCTGTTTGCGGACCGCGACGCCCAAACGGGCAATCCGCAACAACCGGCCGCGTCGAAGAACTCCAATCTGACGGAACCCTCCAAGCTGGCTCTGATCCGTTACGTTTCCGGCGAATTCGCAAAGGTGCGCAAGCCCATTCCCGGCGGGAAAGAGGGCTTCATCCTCTACACCGATAAGCCGCTCAACCAGGAGTATCTCGATCGAGTCGTTTCCACGCACGGCGCGGCCATCAACACCGGCGACAACGCCCAAGTCACCAAACTCGAGTTTCGCGAACACTCCATCATCGTGGACATCAACGGCGGCGGGCGCCCCAGGAAAAGCTGGCGGGATCGCATTCAGGTGAACATGGGCGGGCCGTCGCAGGTGCCGCAATCCACAACCACGACGACGCAGGAGCAGGGCCCCGCAGGCTTTCAACCCGGTGCCGGCGGCACTTTGTACATTCAATTCCCAAAAAACATTCCCGATCTTTCGCCGGACGACCTGAAAAATATTCTTTCTCCCTTCCTCGATTTCGCCAAGGAGCGCTCCGCCGCAGTGCACTGGATTGACACGCTGCCGCCGGAAACAAAGAAGGCCATCACGGAACGCCACGCGATATTGGGCATGGACAAGGAAGAGGTGGTTGCGGCCATGGGGAAGCCCGACCGCAAAGTCCGCGAACGCGATGCGGAGGGCTACGACACGGAAGACTGGATCTACGGGCACCCGCCCGACAAAACAGTGTTTGTGCATTTTCGCGGAGACAAAGTAAGCTCCATCAAGCAATACCCGCAGTAGCGTGGAGCAAAATGCAATATCAATTCGTAGCGAATAATCCTTTCGCAGTCCTCACGGCCATCGTGGCGCCGGCTATTCTCACCAACGCGTGCTCGGTTCTGTCCCTGGGAACCGGCAACCGGTTGGGCCGCGTGGTGGATCGCACGCGTGTGGTGGCCTCCGACATTGCCGCAAGCAAGCCCGGATCAGAGGAATACCTGGAATGGAAGTCGCAGTTGCGCGCGTTGGAAATTCGCGTCCAGATGTTGCTCCGCGCTTTGCGGTTGTTTTACGCGGCACTGGGGTTGTTTGCTTCGTCGGCGTTGATTTCGGTAGCGGGATCGATGGCGGCGTTTTACGGCCAGAAATTTTTGTTTCAACTGGGAGCAGTCCTGGCCGTTGTGACGGGAGGTTCCGCCGTCGTAGGCTTAAGCGCCGGATGTTTTTCGATGGTGAACGAGACGCGCCTCGCCGTGAAGAGCCTGGGCGAAGAAGCGCGCATGCGTATCAAGCTGCACGACGTCAGCAAGACGGATTGATTGAGTCCCGCGCCGGAAGCGGTTTCAACCTGGTGTCGGCCTCTTTCATCCGTCAAATGACTTCTACGCATTTGTGACGCATGTACGTTGTCTCTCGTTGACTTTTGCTTATACTCCACCTAGCATTTTTAGTTCCACCCGCGGCGTCGTGCTTGCCTGATGTCTCGCCGCAATCCAGAAACCCGCACCGGAGGAAGTATGCCAATCAAGGTAGGAATCAACGGCTTCGGCCGCATCGGTCGCAATATTGTGCGCACCGCCATCGACGACAAGGACATTCAGTTCGTCGCCGTCAACGATATTACGGATGCCAAAACCCTGGCGCACCTTTTGAAATATGATTCCGTGCTCGGGAATCTGCCGCACAACATTACGCACACCGACGACACGATCAGTATCGAAGGCAAGGCCATCAAGGTTTTCAAGACGAAGGATCCCGCGGAAATCAACTGGGCCAGCGTCGGCGCGGATATCGTGGTCGAGTCCACGGGCCTCTTCACCAAGGGACCAGAGGCGAAGAAGCATCTGCGCACGCCGGTGAAGAAGGTGATTATTTCGGCGCCGGCGGAAGATCCCGACGCCACTTTCGTGCTCGGCGTAAACGACAAGACCTACGATCCCGCGAAGCATCACGTGATCTCGAATGCTTCGTGCACAACGAACTGCCTCGCACCGGTCGCCAAGGTTTTGCACGAGACGTTTGGGATTCACAGCGGCACGATGACCACGATTCACTCCTACACCAACGACCAGAAGTTGCTGGATTTGCCACACAAGGATCTGCGCCGGGCCCGCGCCGCGGCCATCAACATGATTCCCAGTTCGACGGGCGCTGCAAAGGCTCTGCACCTGGTGATTCCGGAGTTGAAGGGCAAGCTCGACGGCTACGCAATGCGCGTGCCGACGCCCAATGTGAGCGTGGTGGACCTTACGGTTTTTGTGGAGAAGCCGGCGACGAAGGATTCGGTGAATGCGGCGCTGAAGGCTGCGGCGAATGGCCCGCTGAAGGGCATTTTGGCTTACACACAGGAAGAGCTTGTTTCCTGCGATTTCAAGGGAAACTCAAACTCCTCGATCGTGGACGCGGAATACACCAAGGTGGTCGGCGATCGGTGCGTGAAGGTACTGGCGTGGTACGACAACGAGTGGGGCTATTCCTGCCGGTGCCGCGACCTGATCAAGCTGCTCGCGTCGAAGTTTTGAGCGTGATCCGTGTCCCGTGCTCCGTGGCCCGAATTCTTCCGGGTCACGGAGGTGGGCACAGAGTGCGGTTCTGTAGTTGATTCCTGTTCTCTGATCGCTGTTATCTGTTATCCCGCGCCACCTGCGCAAGAGCTGCATACGGAAGAATTCATGACCAAACTCACGATTCAAGACCTCGACCTGCGCGGCAAGCGCGTTTTTATCCGCGTGGATTTCAACGTGCCGCTGAAAGACGCCGTGGTCACGGACGATACCCGCATTCGAGAAACGCTGCCGACTCTGAAGCTGGCAATGGAAAAAGGCGGACGGCTGGTGCTTGCTTCGCATCTGGGTAGGCCGAAGGGTGCCCCCGATGCAAAATATTCCCTGAAGCCCGCGGCGAAAAAGCTGGAAGAACTTTTGGGCAAGCCAGTTGCATTTGCGGCCGACTGTGTGGGCCCAGATGCGGAAGCAAAAAGCAAAGCGCTGAAGGACGGCGACGTGCTGGTGCTGGAAAACGTGCGCTTCCACCCTGAAGAAGAAAAAAACGACGAGGGTTTCTCAAAACAACTCGCCGCGCTGTGCGATGGCGTTTTCGTCTGCGATGCTTTTGGCTCCGCGCACCGGGCGCATGCCAGCGTTGTCGGCATCACGAAATTCGTGAAGCAGGCCG
>Ga0210403_10005644_pt1 | contig 10585 bp, 10 predicted proteins | sample IncBWC19MmetaG_FD_150863 | JGI IMG/M metagenome (GOLD analysis project Ga0210403, IMG submission 150863) | Forest soil microbial communities from Barre Woods Harvard Forest LTER site, Petersham, Massachusetts, United States - Inc-BW-C-19-M | ecosystem: Environmental > Terrestrial > Soil >... | reverse complement strand
TTGCGGTGCGGATCATGCACAGATGATCGGATGGGTGTATGTGATGGAACCATCCGACTATGCCGCGTGGCTTTCGGGCGGCGCATCGCACGAATCCATGGCGCAGGCGGGCGAACGGTTGTTCACGCAGCTGGGCTGCGTCACGTGCCACGCAGGTGACAACACCGGGCGCGGGCCGTCGCTCATCGGACTTTACGGGAAGCCCGAAAAACTGCGGAGTGGTGAAACACGGATCGTTGATGAAGGCTTGATCCGGCAGGCGATCGTGTTTCCCAATTCGGTGATCCTGCCGAACTATCCGCCGGTGATGCCCACTTTTCAGGGGCAAATCAATGAAGAGCAAGTCCTGCAGCTGATCGCCTACGTGAAGTCGCTGGGAACGCAGGAAAGGACAGGGAAATGAGTACGGCTGTAGCAGACATCCACGAAGTTCCTGCCGGATCGCGCGTGAATTATCTCAACGCGAGCTACGGCATCAAATCGTGGCTTTTCACCACCGACCACAAGCGCATCGCCCTGCTTTACCTGGCTTCGATTACGTTCATGTTTCTTGTCGGAGGCACAGCTGCGGTTTTGATGCGCATTCATTTGATCGAGCCGCAGGGCGCGCTGGTGCAACCGGAGACGTACAACAAGCTCTTTTCGATTCACGGGATCGTGATGGTGTTCTTCTTCCTGGTGCCGTCGATTCCGGCCACGCTGGGGAATTTTCTTGTGCCGTTGATGATCGGCGCGCGTGATCTGGCATTTCCGAAGCTGAATCTGCTGAGCTGGTATGTATATATGGTCGGCGCAATTTTTACTCTCTACGCCGTCATTTCCGGCGGTGTTGACACAGGCTGGACGTTCTACGCGCCCTTCAGCAGCTTGTATTCACAGACGCACGTGGTTGCTGCGGCGCTGGGTGTCTTCATTACCGGCTTTTCTTCCATTCTTACAGGACTCAACTTCATCGTTACGATCCACAAGATGCGTGCGCCGGGAATGACTTGGTTCCGGCTGCCGCTCTTTATCTGGGCGATGTACGCGACGAGCGTGATTTTTATTCTTGGTACGCCGGTGATCGCGATAACGATTTTCCTGCTGGGACTCGAGCGGCTGCTGCATGTGGGTATTTTCGATCCGGCGGTGGGCGGGGACCCCATACTATTCCAACATTTATTTTGGTTCTATTCGCATCCGGCGGTGTACATCATGATCTTGCCGGCGATGGGCGTGATCAGCGAAGTGGTAACTTGCTTTTCGAAAAAGCGAATCTTCGGGTACAGCATCGTCGCCTTTTCGAGTATGGCGATTGCGGTGATCAGCTTCCTGGTCTGGGGCCATCACATGTTCGTCACAGGCCAATCTGTCTATGCGGGCCTGATTTTTTCCGTGCTCAGCTTCCTGGTCGCGATTCCCTCGGCGATTAAAGTCTTCAACTGGACTTCAACGCTTTACAAAGGTTCGATATCGTATGAAGCGCCGATGCTTTATGCGCTTGGGTTTATCGGCCTGTTCACGATGGGCGGCCTCACCGGGTTGTTCCTGGCTTCGCTCGCTACCGACGTGCACTTAAACGGGACATACTTCATCGTCGCGCACTTTCACTACATCATGGTGGGCGGCGCGGTGATGGGATACCTAGGCGGGATTCATTTCTGGTGGCCGAAGATCACGGGGAGGCTCTACCCGGACGCTTGGGCGCGATTTGCGGCGTTGGTGGTGTTTGTCGGTTTCAATCTGACCTTCTTTCCGCAATTCATGCTGGGGTATCTGGGCATGCCCCGGCGTTACGCTGTGTACCCGCAGGAATTTCAGGTGCTCAACGTGATGTCCTCAGCCGGTGCTTCGATTTTGGGCATCGGCTATCTGATTCCGCTGATCTATTTGATCTGGTCGATGCGGTATGGACCGGCAGCCGGACCTAATCCCTGGGGCGCGCGAGGGCTCGAGTGGGAAGTGCCTTCCCCACCGCCGACAGAAAATTTCGAGGAAATTCCTGTGGTAACCGAAGAGGCCTACAACTACACAGGCGCGAGGCAAACTCTTGGCTGATATGGCCCCTACCGCGGCTCACTCGCCGGCCTTGGTGCACCAGTTTGAGACCAAGGAGCAGCAACATGATGCCGGAAACCTCGGAATGTGGATTTTCCTGGCCACCGAAATCATGTTCTTCGGCGGCGTTTTCATGGCGTACATCGTCTATCGCGCACTGCATCTGGAAGCGTTCATTCAGGGCAGTCATTTCCTGGACGTGACTTTCGGAGCGACCAATACGGCGGTGCTGATCTGCAGCAGCTTGACGATGGCGCTGGCCATCAGCGCCGCGCAGACGGGCAAGAGCAAGTCCACGATTATCACGTTCCTGGTCCTGACAATGCTGCTCGGTGCGGCGTTTCTATTTATCAAATTCAACTTCGAATGGACTCATGATTGGACCGAAGGGCTGGTTCCCGGCTTGCATTTCACGTACAGCGGACGACATGCGCCGGGGGTACAGCTATTCTTCTGCTTCTACTTTTTTATGACCGGGCTGCACGCGCTGCATATGTTTATCGGGCTCGGCATACTGACGACGCTGACGGTGATGGCATACCGTGGACGCTTCAATCCCGAATATTATGCGCCGCTTGAGGTGAGCGGGCTCTACTGGCACTTCGTGGACATAGTATGGATATTTCTTTTTCCACTGCTTTATTTGATCGGCAGGCACTACGGAGGCGGGCACTGATGTCCGGGCACATCGTACCGGTGAAGACCTATGTGGCTGTTTTTATCGCGCTATTGCTCCTTACAGGCCTTACAACAAAAGTTTCGTTTATGGACTTGGGGCAAACCGCGATTGGTAAAACTCACGTGATCGACTGGAACACCGTTGCCGCGCTCGCCATCGCGGTCGCCAAGATGTTGCTCGTTGTGCTCTTCTTCATGCATGTGAAATACAGCCCGGGATTAACGCGGCTGGTGATCGTTGCCGGATTCTTCTGGCTTGCCATCATGGTTGCTTTGACGCTTTCCGATGTGCTCGCGCGCGGCTGGACGGGCACGCCGCAACCCTGGAGTTTGTTGCTCCCCCTCTTTCATCCTTACCTTTGACGAGCTGGCCCGACGTCTGGAAATTCTGTTCCGGCGCCGCACGTTATGATCTAACCCTCCAGGGCGAAAGTCATAAACAACGCCACCGCTCCAGTACTGCACAAAGACGCCAGAAAGAGAAGATCGGCCGTCTTGGCAAGCTTTAGCCTTTTCGATCGTTCCTGGCTTCGCAACGCCAAATAGGCGAAGACCGTCGCAACAAAATAGCCGACGCATATAAAGGCAAGGAAGTTGTCGGCGAGAGTGGTGATTTTCTCAAACCGCGTATAGATTTTGATTAGCCCGATTACGGTAAGGCACAATACCAGCATGTTGGGCGAGTTGGTGAAGACCTTCTCGGAAAGATCCACCTCCGCCCTTTCTTCCTGTTGATTCTCATTCGGCACACTGCCCTCCCGGATACCACCTGATGCGCGCATTCATATGGAGGCGAACGCGGCGTCGCGGGATGATACCGCAGGTGCTCGACGGAGTGCTTGCTGAGTCGCGCCCGATTATTTCGGAATTGAACGGAAGGCGATTACGGCGTTCAGCCCGCCGAAGGCAAATGAATTTGACAAGGCCGCGCCTACTTTCTGCGCGCGAGCTTGATTAGGGATGTAGTCGAGGTCGCACTCGGGGTCGCGTTCGTTGTAATTCGCGGTGGGCGGCAGGATGCCGTGGTAGAGGGCCAGTATTGTGGCAACGGCTTCGAGAGCGCCGGCTGCGCCGAGCGCGTGGCCGTGCATAGATTTGGTCGAGCTCACCGCGAGCTTATCCGCATGGGCGCCGAACACAGCACGAATCGCCTGGCTTTCTACGGGATCGTTGCCGGGTGTGCCGGTGCCGTGAGCGTTGATGTAGCCGACTTCTTCCGGCGACATACCAGCATCTTTGAGAGCCCCGCGCATGGCGCGTGAGGGGCCTTCCACGAGCGGTTGCGTCAAATGGTGTGCGTCCGAACTCATGCCCAGGCCGCAAATTTCGCAGTAGATTCTCGCTCCGCGCGCCTTTGCAGCTTCGAGCGGCTCGAGAATCATCATCGCGCCGCCTTCACCCAGGATCATGCCCTTGCGATCCTTGCTGAATGGCCGGCAGGTGTCGGGCGCAATCACGCGCATGGCTTCCCAGGCTTTGAGCATTCCGATTACGAAGGGCGCTTCGCTGCCGCCCGTGACTGCCATCTCCGCCTCGCCGTCGCGAACGAGCCGGAAGGCTTGGCCGATTGCGTGGTTGGCTGACGAACACGCGGTTGCAACTGTGTAGGTCGGACCTGTAAACCCTAAATCCATGGAAATCTGGCTCGCGCCGGCGTTGGCCATGGTCTTGGGAATCGTCAGGGGATGCACGCGTCCGCGGCCGGAGACGTAGAGATCTTCAAACCCGCACTCGATGGCGGACTGACCGCCGACCGCTGTGCCGCAGACGACGGCGCCGTTTTCGCGAAGTGCAGCGTTCAACTCGACGCCGGAATCACGCAGCGCTTCGCGCGCCGCCACCACAGAAAATTGTGCGAAACGGTCGAGATACGCTTCACGGCCAGACTCAAAGTGTTTCTCCGCATGGAATCCGCGCACTTGCGCTGCGTTGAGGAGCTTCATCGGAATGTGCGAGACATCTACCGATTCGATCGGCCCGATGCCCGGGCGGCCTTCGCTCAGCGCTTTCCAGTTATCGGCGAGATTGAGTCCCAGAGGAGAGATGATTCCAAGCCCGGTGACGACGACTCGGCGCGGTGCCATCCGTCAGGCCGCCGGGGTGGCCGAGCCCATCGATGTGTCCGGAGGAGCGGCGGCAAGAAGCTTCTTGACGCCTTCGACCACGTCGTTGACGGTGCGAATGGAGCGCACGTCGTCGTCAGGTATCGAGATTTTGAAGGCGTTTTCGAGTTCAAAAAGCAGCGTGAAGACGTCGAGTGAATCGATGCCGAGCTCCTGTAAATTGGTATCGAGGGTGATCTTGTCCGCTGGAATCCGCTTCACGGACGCCAGCGTGGCAATCACTTTATCCGCCACAGCATCAGACATCGAACTTGCCCTCCCGCACTACTTGCGCATTTGGGGCCACTAATCCGCGCGAAATGCGTCTTTCGTAACCGAGATTTGCTGAACATCAGACCGTAACGCAACCTCTGGAGTGAAGTCAAATTCTAGCAGGAGTGGGCGCGGCACAGCGCGTCGTTTTTTTCCGGGCAGCTAGTCAGCGAGTCGTCGACGCTGGCGCGGGAGACTCTACCGGCGCGAGCTCTTTCTGAGCGGCGGGCGGCAATTTCTCGAGATGACTCAGAAACGTCACGATCTGCCATGTTTGATTTTCGCTCAGGGTCTTGTTCCACGCGGGCATGCCCGACCATCGAATGCCGTGCTGGATGATATAGAAGCTTTGATTATCGGCCATGTCGGAACCTTCTTTGAAAAACTGAGGGACGGGCGGATTAAAAGAATGTCCGAATTGGCTGTCGGGGTTCGAAGGAGTGCCATGGCAGCCGGCGCAATGATTTCGGTAAAGAATGGTGCCCGCTACGATATTTTCATCGGTAGGTTCCAGCGGATTTTTATGTTCTCCAGCGTGACGGTCGGTGGATGCGTCCACCGCGGCCATCGCGAAATGGGTTTCCGCCGAGGATGGCTTTTGGTCGGCCGAAAAATCCATGTAGCCTTGCTTCGCATACAGATAGCCGCCGATGATGATAATAAGAATTGTCACGACGACTCCCAAGAGAAAGTTTCGCATCACCGTCTCCTTTTAGGACGCTAATAGCCGAAGGGCGGACTGAAATCATTTTACAGTGAGACGGTTATACTTCTTCAAGACTTCGCGGAGCCGGTCGTGAGGCAGAGCTTCCACCGTGTGCCCATTGATGCCAGTCATAGTCTTGGCGGCGATCATTGCGTTCACCACGGCTTCCTCTGTGGCCTGAACGGTAGCTTCAAAGAGAGAATCCATCTGGCCGTTAGCCAGCGCCTGGACATTCGCTGACTTCTGGACCAACCCGGCGCCAGCATTTGCCGTCGAGAATGCGATGAAAATGTCCCCGGAGCCATTGCCGGAAATACTGCCGAGGCGGCCCAGACCTAATGTGACTCGGCGGGCAATGCGTTTCAGCTGATGCGGGAGCAGCGGGGCGTCTGTGGCGACGATGACGATGATCGAGCCGATATCGTTGCGATGAGTATCAAGCGGAATCTCGTAACCCACCGGAGTTCCGGCGATACGAAGCAGATGGCGGACGCCAAAATTGCATTGGACCAGCACTCCAACTGTATAGCCACCAAGGTGTTCCGGCAGTTGGCGTGAGGATGTGCCAGTGCCACCCTTGAATTCGAAGCAGATCATTCCGGTGCCGCCGCCCACGTTGCCCTCGGCGATGGGCCCTGCATGGGCATCTTGCATGGCGGCGACGGCGTCCTCGGGCTTGACGTGGAAGCCATTGATGTCGTTCAGGTCGCCATCCCACGTTTCGGCCACCACCGGGAGCGACCACCAGTCTTCAAGCGGAACCGGGGTTCCGTGCTTTACTTGCCAGTCGATAACGGTGTCGCGCACAACTCCTACACTGTGGGTGTTCGTGATCATCACGGGGCCATAGAGAAAACCGGACTCCTCGACCCACGTGGTGCCAGTCATCTCGCCATTGCCATTCTCCGTGAACCATCCTGCAAATACGGGATCCACCGCAGATTTCCCTCGGGGGAAAATCGCTGTGACACCAGTACGAACGGGCCCGACGCCGATTTGCAACTTTCCTTCACCTCTGATCAGGGTGCGATAGCCAACCTCGACTCCGTTGACGTCTGTAATCGAATTTGAGGGGCCGGGTGTTCCTTCAAATGGAACTCCGAGGTCGCGAGCACGCTGAGTGGTTTGGGCGCCAGCGTTTGTGACAGAACCAACCAGGACGAGCAAAGTCGTGATGGCGTAAATCTTCATCGCTGGTCTCCGGCAGCGATAGAATCGAGTTCGTTTTTCACACGGTGCAGCAGATCTGTATTCTTCATCAGCGCGGACTCCAAGATTTTCGCCTGCTCTGAAGCGCGGGCCCAGTCACTAGCTTCGGCGGCCTCGGTTAGCCCGGGCAACTCCAGGTGTGCATAAGTGTAGCGAGCGCCATACAAAGTATGTTTCCACCAGGGACGGCCCGGAATTCCCGCCGGATTGCACCAGTTGCGCTCCACTTGCATCAGTTCTTCATTTACACGATCGGCTTCGGCGGCGTTTAGGTGGCCGTGCGAGATTGCGCGCGAGACCCTTTCGTTGAGTTCTCTGCCGGCGGCTTCAAAGGCCGCGACGCGATCTTGAAACGGGACGAGATCGATTTTCGTGCTCAGGTGAGTCGCAGAATCGAGGCTGGAGATAAACCTTCGAATGTTGGCTCCATAAGAAGCGAAGTCGAATGGCAGGATGTCGGCGTTGGCAAGCCGCAGGGCTATCACACCCCAGAGTTGAGCCATCAGCGCGTGATAGCGATATCCGGGGTCGCCAAAATGATTCATCCAGTAGAAATCGTCATACATTGAGTGATAGACGCCGTAGGGACCGACGAACGTAAGCCCTACAGTTGGTATGCCGAGAAAGTTCAGGAATACTGTGTGATCCGATCCGCTGCCGATCCGCGTGTTTGCCAATTCGGAATCGGAAATGGCCTCTCCGTGAAGCTCGTATTGGCGGGAGATCTTCCACTCGTCATAAAGCATCTTGCCCGAAGGCGCGGGCAGCGTGCGCGTCACCTCGACAAGTAGGGGCGCGAGTGAGCCTACCGCGTCACCTTGAAACTCTTTGCCCGAGGTGGCCTCGTCCACATTGAGGTAAGCGACCGCCTTCCTCTTGAGTTCGTCGGCGTATTGCTCGCCCCATTCCGTGGAGCCCGTCAGCGCATACTCCTCGCCATCCCAGCTGCATATCACCAGGGTGCGCTTCGGGCGAATCCCCTGCTTCAGGAGCTGACCCAGGCTACGAGTGACCTCCAGCATTGAAGCCGTCCCGCTCGACGGATCCACGGCACCGAATGCCCAAGCATCGCGATGGTTACCGAGAATGACCCATTCATCGGGCGATTCTGACCCTCGAATGCGCGCCTCGGAGACGTAGTAAGGCTCGATGTTCGTGTTCATGTCCACTCTCACGTGGAGGCGCACGCGTTTTCCGCCCAGACGATATTTGAGCGGAAGTCCACCCTGCCATTCGTCCGGCGCAACCGCACCATCGAGATTTTGGAGAAGCGGCTCAGCATCATGCCACGAGAGAGGCACCGCCATAATCTTTGGAAGCGACAAGGCCTCCTCAGCGGGAATGCGTTTCGCGCCAGGCAACGAAGCCCAGCCGGGAGTGAGAGGGTCGCCGGGTTCCAGAAAATCGTAAGTAATCGCACCGCGCTGGATGTGAGTCTCCGGTCCCCAGGGACCGTCCGGAAACACGGCGCCTCGTTTGAAGCCGTCCTCGGCGGGATCGGAATAGATCAAAAGAGCGGCTACGCCAAGCCGTTCCGCGGTGAGGGCTTTGAAGCCGCGGTAGCTGTATGGATTGGAATATCGCACGAGGGCAATTTTTCCGCGGACATCGATTCCGTGCTTACGGAGGTAGGCGTAGTCCTCCGGGTTTCCGCTGTGCGCGTAGACAAGCGGTGCAGTCACGTCACCTGAAGCCGAATAACCGAGGTATGCACCCGAAATATTTGGATTCTTCGTATCGGGATCAACTTCATAGGAGGCCTCGCGAAGCGTCGCTCGATACTTCTTGGGTGCAATCATCTCAAGCGAGACGTCGCGAGGAGACGAGTTCAGGACGTCGTACTGATGAATCGTTACGTCTTCGAGCCCTTGTTCTCGCCATTGGGCGGCAACCCACTCCGCAAGCTCATTATTCCGAGGCGATCCGGCTGGGTGCGGCTCCGCTGTGAGGTAACGGTGAAATTTCGAGATTTGGTCTGCCGAGACGATGGCTTGATAACGCAGCTCGGTGGCATTCTCTCGCGCTGCTGCGCCTGATGAAAAGCCGGTGATAGGCGCGATGTCTTCCGCAGCACCGAGCGCGGCCACAGAAAAGAAGAAAATCGAAATTAGCCAGAAGGGGAACCGGGAGGGACGGTCAGACAAGCGCAGAGGCACCTCCCATGCCGGCGAGATGAGTCTTTTCGAGGTCGGCAAAGGCACGACCTAGCCCGGTCGCGAGCATCTGGATCATGGCGGAGGTAATCGTGTAAGGCGGAGCAATGAGGATGTGGTCACCGCGAGCGCCATCCACGCAACCCTGCATCGGATATGTCATCACACCCGCTTCGAGCGCATCTTCCTGAATTCGCGCGGCCATGTGCGCGTCGGCGGGGAAAGGTTCGCGTGTCTTTGTGTCGCGAACGATTTCGACGGCGAGCAGCAGGCCCTTGCCCCGCACGTCTCCGACAACCGAGTATTGCCTAAGCGTTTCGAGCGCCGCCCGCAGCTCGCGCCCGGCCGGTTCGATGCGCTCAAAAAGCCGCTCCCGCTCGATATAGTCGAGCACCGCGTTTCCAGCAGCAGTCGCCACAGGATGCGCGCTGTACGTAAAACCATGGACGAAGGTGCCGGAGCCGTGGGAGATCGTTTCGGCAACATCTGCGTCAACGATGACTGCTCCTAAGGGAGCGTAACCACTCGCGATCCCCTTCCCGACCAGGATCATGTCGGGAGAAACGTTCCAATGGTCGACCGCAAAAGGCTTGCCGGTGCGACCCATCCCGCTCATTACCTCGTCGGCAATCAGGAGAATATTGTGGCGCCGGCAAATTTCCGCGATCCGTTGGACATAACCGTCGGGCGGGGCGACAGCTCCGAGCGTGGCTCCCACCACCGGCTCAAAAATGAAGGCAGCGACATCCTGCGATCCCTCGCGCTCGAGCAAGCGGTCAAGTTCATCGGCGCAATCGACATTGCAAGACGGATATTCGAGGCCAAGCGGGCAACGGTAGCAATAGCAAGGCGCAATATGTCCCCATTCCTGCAGCATAGGGGCGAAGGGCTCGCGGCGACGGACATTGCCTGACACGGAGAGGGCGCCGAGCGATGCACCATGGTAGCTCTGCGAGCGGGATATGACGCGATGACGTTTCTTCTCACCTCGTTCGAGCCAATACTGGCGGGCGAGTTTTAGGGCAGTTTCGGTGGCTTCGGAGCCGCCGGAAGTGAAATACACGCGTCCCTGATCCCGCATTCCGCGAGGCGCAAGAGCAAGAAGGCGACGGGCAAGTTTCTCGGCTGGTTCGGTATGGAATTGTGAGGAGTGAGCGTAGGCGAGCTGAGTAGCCTGTTCGGCCATGGCGCGCCCAATCTCGGGAACGCCGTGGCCAATCGTCACAACTGCAGCTCCACCAGAGGCATCGAGGTAACGCTGGCCTCCCGCGGTGAAGATAAAACATCCTTCGCCGCGTACGGCCTGAGGGTACGTCTTCAGGAAATTTCGAGGAAAGACGGCGTCACTCATTGCTGCTTTCTCAATTAAACGGCGCTTGGGCGATTTTGCACAACGGAGCCCGCAACTATCTCAACTATCGGCCGAT
>Ga0210403_10005642_pt1 | contig 10589 bp, 4 predicted proteins | sample IncBWC19MmetaG_FD_150863 | JGI IMG/M metagenome (GOLD analysis project Ga0210403, IMG submission 150863) | Forest soil microbial communities from Barre Woods Harvard Forest LTER site, Petersham, Massachusetts, United States - Inc-BW-C-19-M | ecosystem: Environmental > Terrestrial > Soil >... | reverse complement strand
ATTCCTCTTCCTTGCCGGTGAGATCCAGATCGCGAAGGTCAACACGGCGCTGACCGACACCGTGATCAATGATGCATGGATTGCCCAGGGCAAGGCCAACCTGGCCAAGTACAACCTGCAGCCCAACCCGCTGAGCCTTAATCTCTACAACATTCTTTACCCGAATGATTCAAAATCCGGCCCGGCGACCACGAATAACTACTTCGCTCAGGGCACCTCCAACTACAGCAGCTACAACGGCATCATTAAGCTCGATCACCACTTTTCGGACAAGGAGCAGCTTTCGGTCCGCTACCTGGGGACCACGGGCAACCAGACGGCGCCCACGGTCTCCGACTACGCGTGGTACTTCCAGACCGCTCCGATGCACATCCACAACTTCTCCGTTATCCAGACCTCGATCATCAACAGCAACCTGTTGAATGTCGTCACCTTCGCGACGAACTACTTCCTCCAGACTTTCAACGACGCGAATCAGAACTTCAATCCACAGGCGAACGCCGGCCTCAACCTCGGCATCACCAACCCAATCGTCGCAGCCGGCGCGCCGTCGATTCTCATCACCGGCTTCGATCAGACCGGCGCGACGCAGCCCTCCGGCCGCACTGACGTCACCGGCCATGTGACGGACAACTTCCACTGGACGCTGGGTCGTCACCAGATGAAGTTCGGTGGCGAGTTCCGTCACTCCAACGTGAACCAGCTTTACTTCTCCTCCGCTCGCGGTACCTTCACCTTCGATGGCTCGCGTGGCCCTTGGGGCGGATCGGGGACTAACCTTTCGGCCATCTCGGACTTCCTGCTCGGCGCTCCCTCAAACTCCTCTGGTGCCCGCCTGCTGCAAGGCAACGCGCAGCGTGTCTGGACCCTTACCACCGTCGACGGCTGGGCGGCAGATACCTTCAAGGCCACCAAGAACCTGACCTTGAGTTACGGCGTTCGCTACACCGTTCCGGGTGTGATTCACGCCGCTGCAGACGACATCTACCAGTTCGTTCCGGGCGCGACACCTGGTTTTCAGAAGGGCTATTACCCTGAGTACTATGGCGGCATAGCGCCCCGCGTCGGCTTCACCTACTCCCCGTTTGAGAGCAACACTACAGTGATACGCGGCTCGTACGGCATCTTCTACGACTTCCCCGCCATGAGCAGCTGGGTCACCGGAACGACCACGAATGGTGGTGCCAATTACGCGCAGAACAATCCCGCGGGTCCTGACGCTGCTGCCATCTTTGTGCAGTCCGGCGTAAACTGGCAGGTCGGTACGAATCCCTTCACTGGTTCGAATGCTCCGCAGGTTGGAGCCTTTGGCGTCAACCAGAACTTCAAGATGCCTCGCGCAACCGTCGTCAGTGCGAACGTGGAACAGCAGATCTCCAGGTCGACGATCTTCACGGTTGGCTATGTCGGCACATTCGGTCAGCACCTCCAGGTGCTCTATGACATCAACCAGCCGATTGCCAGCGGATCCTCTGTCGCCAATCCTCGTCCTTACCTGCAGACATCTTTTCCCAACGAGAACTCCACATTCGCCGGCAAGCCTCTTCTTGGCATTAACCAACTCAACTTCGCAGCAGCCTCGAATTTTCACTCGCTCCAGGCCACAGTAAAGCAAGCGGCTTGGAAGGGCGTTCAAACCACCATGAACTTTACGTGGAGTAAATCGCTCGATGATGTCTCGTCTAACACCACTCCGATGAACAGCTACAACCTCCACCAGGACTATGGCCCGAGCACCTTCGATAACCGCATTCTTGTGAACGGCTTTGTCTATTACAACGTGCCGCAGCTTGGTCACTTCATGCCGAGACTCACCAAGGGCTTCCAACTTAATGCCCTTTACACCTACTCAAGCGGTGTGCCCATCAGCCCTCAATACAGCACCAACGTAGACGGAACCGGTGAGTTGAAGGATCGCCCCAACTACAACGGCACTAACGCCTACGTCGGAGGAGCGCAGCTCTCGAGCAGCACGGCGAGTGGACGTCAGTATCGCTGGCTGACCAACGCGAATGGCGCATTCACCTGCCCTGGTGGTCCAGGCTCGGCGTCGAATCCCGCTAGTTGCACCGTCTCGGTCACGGGAGTCTACGGCAACGAACGCCGGGACGCCTTCACTGGCCCGAAGTTCCGCTATGTCGACTTCTCTATCTTCAAACACACGCCCATCACCGAGAAAGTCATGAGCGAGTTCCGGGTGGAAATTTTCAACATATTCAACATCAACAACTTCGCCGCCCCAAGCGTAAACCCGACCAGCAGCACCTTCGGTCTCATCACCAACACCCGCAATGGCGCCAACGCACCCGGTATTGGCAACGGCGAGCCCTTCAACATTCAGCTTGCCTTGAAAATCTCCTTCTAACTAAATCAAAGCTTGTAAGGACAGAACTCAAAATGACGTTTGCTCTAAGTCCAGGATCGTAGCGATCCTCCTGCGCCGCCAAACCATTGCCGGCGCAGGATGCCGTATGTTCCGGTTGCAGCTTGCAACCCACCACGTGCTTCAATACGGAGATTGAGATTCATGGGAATTACCAGACGTGATTTTCTGACGCGGGTTGGACAGGCTGGTGGCTATAGTGCCGCCTTCTTGACCATGCAAGGGCTGGGCCTGATTGAAGCGCGCGCTGCAACCTCCGAACCGCTGCAGGCGACGCCCGGCTCGGGAAAAGGAACCAGGGTGGTTGTGCTGGGAGGCGGCATCGCCGGGCTTGTAACCGCATACGAACTCCGAGCCCTGGGGTACGACTGTACGGTTCTCGAGGCGCGAGAGAGACCCGGTGGGCGCAACTGGACCGTACGCGGCGGAGACAAGGTCACTTTTCTGGATGGCGCAACGCAGTCCTGCACCTGGGACCAGGGCCACTACCAGAACTTCGGCCCCGCTCGGCTGCCGTCCATTCATCCCACGATTCTGGGATACTGCCGAAAACTTGGCGTGGAGCTTCAGGTCGAAGTGAACATGAGCCGCTCCGCATACCTGCAAAACGACAACGCGAACGGCGGCAAGCCGGTAGTCATGCGTCAGGCCGTCAACGACACTCGCGGACATGTAAGCGAGTTGCTTTCCAAGAGCATTCATCAAGGCGCGCTGGATCAAGATCTTTCGCAGGAAGACCGAGACCGCATGCTGGCCTTCCTGCGCACCTATGGGTCCCTCGACGAAGCAGGCAAATACAACGGCTGCGACCGTGCAGGCTATGCGAAGACAGCAGGTGCAGGCGACGAAACCGGCGTGTTGAGCCAGCCGATCGACATGCACACGTTGCTCGACGAGAATTTCTGGCAAGGGATGCTCTTCGACGAGCAGTTCGACATGCAGGCGACGATGTTCCAGCCGGTTGGAGGCATGGACCGGATTCCGTATGCCTTCGCGAAAGCACTGGGCAATATCGTGAAGTACAGCTCGCCGGTGACCGAGATTCGTAAGACGTCAAAGGGAGTCACCGTAACCTATAGCCAAAACGGCGCTGCAAAAACGATCGAGGCAGACTACTGCGTCTGTACCATGCCGTTGACCCTGCTTCGGTCAACGCCAAATGACTTTAGCGTGGCATACAAGAAAGTGATCGACGAGTGTACCTACTCGAGCGCATACAAGATTGCCTGGGAGAGCCGGCGGTTCTGGGAGCAGGACTACAACATCTACGGCGGCCTTGAATTTGTAACCACCGGATGCAGCCCGATCTGGTTTCCTTCAGCAGGCTTGTTCAGCGACCGAGGCGTGCTGGTAAGCGGATACACAGATGAATCGAACTCGCCCTTCGGCAAATTGACTATGCAGGAGAAGCTGGCCGAGAGCCGCAAATCGATCGAACGCCTGCATCCGGGCCACGGTAAGGAACTGGAAAAACCGATGTACGTGAGTTGGGGCAAGATCCAATACAACGAGGGCTCCTGGATCCGAAGCTATGGTCCGGGCCAGCAAAGATCGCCCGGCGTTCGCTTGACGCCACAAACTGGACAGGCCCAGTCCGCCACCGCTGCGCGGACGCAGACAAATCCCGGGTACGAAACCCTGATCGAGCCAGATGGCCGAATCATCTTCGCCGGAGACCATGTAAGTCACATCGTCGCATGGCAGGAGGGTGCTGCCTTGAGCGCCCGCCGAGCGGTCCAGCAAGTCTGCGACAGAGTGAAGGCAGCGAAGTTGGCAGATGCCGGAAGCGCCGTAAAGTCGGCGTGACTCCGCCCCCTTGATTAGTTTAAGAAACCCGAGTGTGAGTCTTACACCGCGGTTGCTTCGTCACTGCTACTATCATCGAATCCCCAGTGACGCGTTGGAGGAAGCAACAACCATGTCGTTCAGGTTTTTGTTGTTTAGCGCCGCGGTGCTTTTGCTGGCTCCTGCTGTGGCGCCGTGCCAGCAGGCAAACCCTGCGCCCACCGGCGTGTCCATCGTACAACCGGGTGCACCGGGCAAGAGCAACAAGACGCTTACGCCGGAGACTGCCAATGCCCCACTCCGAAAGCCCTCAAAGGCCGACGTCGAGTTTATGCAGGGCATGATCATGCACCACTCGCAGGCAGTCGAGATGACAGAGCTGCTGCGAACACGCAGCAAAGACAAAGAGGTTCAGGCGTTAGGCAAGCGGATCAGCATCTCCCAGACCGACGAGATGGCCTACATGAAGCAGTGGCTCACGGACCGCGGCGAACCGATCTCCGAGCACGGCTCGATGGACATGGCAGGAATGGATATGGCCGGCATGGACCACATGGACATGGGCGCGATGCCGATGATGCCCGGCATGCTGACTCCCGCGCAGATGAAGGCGCTGGCGGCTGCGACCGGGCCGGAGTTCGACCACCTCTTTTTGACGGGCATGATTCAACATCACACCGGCGCTCTCACGATGGTGAAAGACTTATTCAAGTCGCCGGGAGCGGGCCAGGACCCCCAACTTTTCGATTTCGCAAGCGATGTAGACAACACCCAGCAGGCGGAGATTGACATCATGCGGCACATGCTAAAGGAGAAACAATGATCGCAGAACGAGCCTTACGGTTTTCGCTTGGCGCCGTCGCCATGGCACTCGCGTTGTCTGTCACATTCCCGGCGGTGTGCGCCGGACAAAACAATCCGTCGGTCTATACCAATCCCCGTGCGGGCGCTGATGATCCACGTGTCGGACTGAAGGCTGGACTCTACGATGCCGGTGAAGCGTCGTCGGGTCTCCAGCGGCTCATCTCTCTGCCGAAGCCCGCTGGGTTCGCTCCCGACCTTGCTTCTATCGCCGCCTACGATGCGGCTCCCGCTCCTCCGGCACCGCCCGAAGGCGCACCCCCTGCTCGCGGGCCGCAGAGTGGACCGCGCGCCAACTACGGTGGAACCAACTCCGATCTGGCCTTCCACGGCACAACCCTCTTTGTAGGCAACTACAGCGGCATTAATTTTTATGACATCTCCAACCCAGCGAAGATCAAACTCATCACGTCCGTGGTCTGCCCCGGCGGTCAGGGAGACGTGTCTGTGTACGGCCACCTTCTGTTTATGTCGGTTGAAGCAGCGAATGGGCGGCTCGACTGCGGAACCCAGGGTTTTCCAACACCGGCAGGTGCAGCTGCGCCTCCGCCCCCACCCGTCGAACCGGCGACTCCGGATGCCGCGGCCGGACCGCATCGTCCGCCACCGCCGCCCCCCAGCCCGGACCGGATCAAGGGCATTCGCATCTTCGATATCAGCGATCTCTCGCAGCCAAAGCAAGTCGCCGAAGTGCAGACCTGCCGCGGCTCACACACACACACGCTCGTAGTCGACCCCAAGGACAAAGACAACGTTTATATCTATATCTCCGGCTCCGCGGGTGTCCGTCCAGCAGAAGAGTTGGCAGGCTGCTCGGGCGCAGACCCTGACAAAGACCCCGATACCGCCTTGTTTACGATCGTCGTCATCAAGGTCCCAGTGGCGCATCCGGAGTTGGCGAAGGTCGTGGCTAGCCCACGCATCTTTACCGATCCGCAGACCGGAAACGTGAACGGGCTATGGAAGGGCGGCAACCACGGCGAAGGCACGCAAACGACCTCGATGACGCGAGGATGCCATGACATTACCGTCCGCTCGGACCTCGGACTAGGCGCAGGCGCGTGTTCGGGCAATGGAATTCTGCTGGACATCTCCAATCCGGTGAATCCGGTTCGCATCGATGCCGTCACCGATCCGAACTACGCCTTCTGGCACTCGGCCAACTTCAGCAACGATGGCACCAAGGTATTGTTCACGGACGAGTGGGGCGGCGGCGGACAGCCGCGTTGCCGCGCAAGCGATCCGATGAACTGGGGAGCTGATGCCATCTTCAACCTCAAGGGTGGCAAGTTAACCCTAGCTTCCTACTACAAGATGCCCGCGCCACAGACCGAGTTGGAGAACTGTGTGGCTCACAACGGGTCGTTGATCCCGATTCCGGGACGCGATGTCGAGGTGCAATCCTGGTATCAGGGCGGCGTCTCGATCGTGGACTTCACAGATATTTCGCATCCCATTGAGATCGGGTATTTCGATCGCGGACCGGTCGACGGCGTAAAGCGAGCGATGGGCGGCCAGTGGTCGACCTATTGGTACAACGGCTACATCTATGGATCTGAAATCGCCCGCGGAGTCGATGTGTTCAAGCTCGTGCCGAACAAATACCTCACGCAAAACGAGATCGATGCTGCGAGTCAGGTGCTGGTTGCCGAGTTGAACGTGCAGAACCAGCAGAAATTCAGCTGGCCGGCGAATTTTGTTATTGCGAAGGCCTATATCGACCAGCTGGCTCGCGGCAATGCTCTTGCTCCCGAACGAGTCGCAGCGCTGAACGCCGCAATCGCCAAGGCAGAGGCCTCGCATTCCAAGGCGAAAGATGTCGCCCAGCTTCACGCCATGGCGGTAAGCCTCGACAAGGATGCCGGTACCGCGAAAACACCGGCCGACGCATACCGTATGCGTGCCTTAGCGGAAGTAATGAAACAAAGTGGAACGTCCTCACATCAGGCGACGAGTGGAGCGAGAAAAGATAAGTCGACCAAAGGGTGAGGAGAGCGACTTGCGGCGGCCATGAGTTTCCATCGCAGGCAGCAGAGGCAGTGCCGTTTTTTCGTAGAACGGCACTGCCCATTTGAGCGGGCCCGCTAGCTCCAATACATCTCCCCGGGCATCAGGTTTTTTCGTAGAAAGTCTTCAGACAAAGTGAGTCCAAGACCAGGTCCGCTCGGCACCTTTAACATTCCGCCGCGTACTACGGGCGGATTGGTCGCGGCCATTCCCTCCAGATGATGGCCTTCGCGTCCGAGTGCGCTCTCCGACTTATAAAAGTTTTGAATCGACGCTGCAAAGTGCGCGTTCGCGTAGGTCAAAACCAGCGACCCGACATTATGCAAGGCAACTGGAGTTCGGCTAAGCGCGGCGAAGTCCGCAATCTTCTTTGTGCCGGTGATGCCGCCGGCAAACGCGAGATCCGGATGAATGATATCGACCACTTGAGTGTCGAGAAAGGGCCGAAAACCGCGTACAAGTTCGAGCTTCTCCCCGGTCAACAGCGTCAGATTGGTTGATCTTCGCAGTGCCACCCAACCCTCCGAAAACACGGGCGGCATCGGATCCTCAATCCACAATGGATTCATCGGCGCTACCGCCTTTGCGACGCCGATCGAACTTAGCGTGTCAAACTCTCCGTGACAATGAACGGCAATATCGATGTCATCACCCACAGCGTCACGGGCATTCTCGTAGCCCCTGCGGATGTCTCGAAGTTGACTGGTCGACAACGTATCTGCGTATACGCCCGACGGCAATCGAACTACCTCGTGTGCGTTGCATTTGAAGACCGTAAATCCTTCAGGCATGCTCCGAATGCGCTGCGCCCACGCCCGACACGATGCCTTATCCAACAGGTCCACCCCGATACCATGCGAATACATCGAAATCTCTTCGCGAAACCCGCCGCCCAGCAGCTCGCTTACCGATCGGCCAAGGATCTTTCCTGCCAGGTCCCACAACGCGATGTCGATACCGCTCACCGTTGGGATGTGAGCCATGTAGTTGTACATCATGGAACTCATCTGTTGAAAATGAACTTCAATCTCGAGTGGATCCTTTCCCATAAGCAGTGGTTTGATGGTCTCGATCCGCGCCCGTGCGATCGGCCCCGTTGCCCCAGCTTCACCGAACCCGGTCAGACCACTGTCGGTGTCGATCCGAATTAGGCAATTCCCCGCGATATTATTGAGCGCCATCGCTTGAATGCCGGTGATCTTCACCTTTTTCGCCTGGGTTTGAGCAAGCAAACGAAAGTGGGCCAAACTCGCGCTCAAAGGCAACATGACGGCAAACTTCATGAATCTTCGGCGAGTCCAATCCTGACATGACAGCTTGATCACGTCGATCTCCTTGTTTTATCTGGATACCGAACAACGACGGGCCCCGTGTGAAAATCGCGACCCATTGAAAGTTCAAGTACTTAAATGCCCTTTATCTAGCAACTTATTTCGCCGGGCCAAGTGCCCGCACATTGACTTGTTCCGTGGATTTCGGAGCAGGAAGATCTGCATTTTTCATTCGAAAGAAGATAGCAGCTAAGTAAGTCCGAGGTAAAACTCCCGATCGCATAGCTATTTTTCTCAAACGAATTGGACGGACCTGTGCCAAGAACCCGGCATTGAGAGCGGTTTGTTTTCACTTCAGCTTCAATTTCGGTTAAGACATTTCAGAAAAAAGAGATATTCCAATTTTTTGACAGACATACATTCTTCGCCTATAAGTTCGGCGTCGATCTTTTCGCCGATGAACCCGTATCAAGAAGGTGATTCCAAGGCCGGTGTGCTCCCCGTTCAATGTTTCGGAGGTAATCAATCCCATGCATAAGAACAAAACAGGAATCTTCGTCCTGATCGCCTCGTTCCTCTTCGTCTTTCTCACGAACAGCATTGCCTTCGCGCAAGTGACGACCGGAAGCATCCTTGGCACAGTTCGTGACACTACCGGCGCGGTCGTCCCTAATGCCACGATCACCATCACCGACACGGGCAAAGGCACTATCTCTACGAAGCAGACCGACGCTAACGGCGACTACGACGTAGCCTTCCTCATCCCAGGCACCTACACGGTGTCGGTCGACATGGCTGGCTTCAAGCACAGCGTCTCGAGCAACGTCGTTCTCGATATTGACCAGAAGGCCCGTGTTGACTTCGATCTTCAGACTGGCGGCGCCACGGAAACCGTGGAGGTCAACACCACGCCAGCCCTGCTTCGCCTGGACAGTTCCGAGCTTGGCGACGTCGTCGGCAAGCAACAGGTAGAAAACCTGCCGCTGAACGGCCGCAACTTTGCATCGCTCGTCTACCTTGTCCCTGGCGTCACCGCCGGACAGGCCGGAGAGAATCTTTCCGGATCCAGCTCCTTCAATCCCCGCGCGGCTTCGAACTTTAATGCCCTTGGCAGCCAGGCAAACACCAACGCATGGCTGGTCGACGGCATCGTCGATAACGAGTGGACCTTCAATACCGTGATGGTGCAACCCTCCGTCGAGTCGATCGGCGAGTTCAAGGTCCTCACGGGAGTGTACTCTGCGGACTTCGGAGGCGGCGCCGGAGTTGTCTCAGTATCCACCCGCTCTGGCGCGAATGGTATTCATGGCGAAGTCTTTGCCTACATTCGCAACAGCGCCGTTGATGCGCGTAACTACTTCGCTCGTGTGGGCTCCAGCACGCAAAAGCCGGCTCTCCGTCGTGGTCAGTTCGGCGGAGCAGTTTCGGGAGCGATCAAGAAAGACAAGCTCTTCTACTTCGCCGATTACTACGGTCAACGCTCGTTAAAAGGGATTACCAACCTGAACAGCGTTCCCACTGCCGCCGAGCGCACGGGCGACTTCAGCGACTACAGGAACGCCGCCGGTGCGTTGATTCCAATCTACGATCCCCTGACCACGGTACAGACCGGCTCGACCGTTACCAGAACCCAATTTATGGGCTGCGACGGTCTGCATCCGAACGTAATTTGCTCCAACCGCCTCACACAGGTTGGGCTGAACGTTGCCAGCATTTACCCCCTGCCTCAAACCCCTGGCAGCTTCAATAACTACACCTCCACCGCCAACCAGATCATCGATGACAACGGTGGCAACGCGCGCATCGATTACCACGTGAACAGCAAGGATTCGCTCTTCGGCCGCTTCAGCTACGAAAGTTTCATCCAGACCTCGCCGAACCCGCTCACCGGTGGCCAGGGAACCTGCTGCCTCCCGACACCCTCCTTCGCAGCATCAAAATTCGATCTCGGACCCTATGTGGCGGGAATTCAAAACACTTCACTGGCAGCTCAGGGTCTGTCGTTCGATGAGACCCACCTCTTCAGCCCGACCTTCCTCAACGAGTTTCGTATGGGATACGCGCGCACGAATCCCTTCACCACACAGTCGGACTTCGGCCACAACTCCTCAACATCGCTCGGCATTGCCGGACTCAACATCTCTCAATTCACAACGGGGCTTCCGAACTTCACCATCGGAAGCGCATGCGGAAACGAGTTCACCTGTCTCCAAGGGGGCACCGCCTTCCTGCCCGCGCATCCGGTGCAAACGAACATTCAGTTCGAGGACACCGTCTCTCTA
>Ga0210403_10005641_pt1 | contig 10589 bp, 11 predicted proteins | sample IncBWC19MmetaG_FD_150863 | JGI IMG/M metagenome (GOLD analysis project Ga0210403, IMG submission 150863) | Forest soil microbial communities from Barre Woods Harvard Forest LTER site, Petersham, Massachusetts, United States - Inc-BW-C-19-M | ecosystem: Environmental > Terrestrial > Soil >... | reverse complement strand
CGGCTCACTCGCGGCTTTTGTCGGTGCTCTTGCGTCGACGAGCTATCGTGCCCGTCGTCGGCATCCTGATTGTTGGCCTCGGCGGCACGCTATCCGCTTTCGTCGGGCGCGATTTTTTCCCGTTGATCGACGGCGGCCAGATCCAGCTTCACGTCCGCGCGCCGGCGGGAATGCGGATCGAGGCCACCGAGCGAATATTCGAGGCCGTCGAAAACAAAATCCGTGACGTCATCCCTGACCGGGATCGAGACCTGATCGTCGACAATATCGGCCTGCCCGCTCGCGCCTATAACCTCGCTTTCGCCGACGGCTCGACGATTGGCATCAATGATGGCGTGATCCTGGTCGCGCTTAAAAAGGGCCATCGGCCGACCGCCGATTATCTTCGCAAGCTGCGCCAGGTCTTGCCGGCGGCCTTCCCCGAGGACACCTTCTACTTTCAGGCCGCGGACATTGTGACTCAGATCCTCAACTTCGGCCTGCCTGCGCAGATCGATGTTCGCACGATGGGCTATGGGAAGAACAATTTACAGATCGCGAGGGAGCTGCAGCGGCGGATCGCAGCGATTCCCGGCATTGTGGATGCACATCTACAGCAGGAAACGGACGGGCCTGCCTTTTTCGCTGCGATCGATCGCACGCGGGCCGCACAGCTTGGGATCAATGCGAGCACCGTTGCCACCAACCTCAACGTCAGCCTCTCATCCGACGTACAGGTATCGCCGAACTTCTGGACTGATCCAGCCTCCGGCATTCCCTATTATCTCGCCGTGCAGACCCCGGAATACCGGGTCAATTCGCTGAACGCGCTCGACAATACGCCGGTCTCCAGCATGTTGACCGTGACCGGACAGCCTGTTCCCGGCATGCTCAGCAACGTTGCGAAGCTCACGCGCGACCGCGTCCCGACCAATTCCAATCAGAGCAACATCCAGCCGGTGTACGACATCTATGCCAGCGTGCAGGGACGCGATCTCGGCGGCGTGGCGTCCGACATCAACAAGGTCAGGTCGGCGCTTCAGCCGCAACTGCAGGCAGGAAACAGCATTCAGGTCCTTGGGCAGATCCAGAGCATGAACGATTCGTTCCGGAACCTCGGCATCGGCTTGGCGTTCGCCGCGGTGTTCGTCTATCTCCTGATGGTCGTGAATTACCAGAATTTCGGCGATCCGCTGGTGGTCCTGCTGGCGCTACCGGCGACGCTGGCTGGCATCGTCACCATGCTGTTCATCACTGGCACCACGCTGAACGTACCGTCGCTGATGGGGGCCATCATGGCCGTCGGCGTCGCTTCGGCCAACTCCATCCTGCTCGTGACCTTCGCCCGTGAGCAACAGCTCGCCGGCCACTCCGCGCTCGAGGCCGCCATGAGCGCCGGCCACACCCGGATCAGACCCGTGTTGATGACCGCCGCCGCCATGATCGTCGGCATGATTCCGATGGCCATCGGCGGACCCGGAGAGGAACAGAACGCCGCGCTTGCGCGCGCCGTGATCGGCGGTCTGCTGTTTGCAACGCCGACCACGCTTCTGATCGTGCCGTATCTGTTTGCCATGCTGCGCAAGGGCAATGACGGCAAGCCCCAGCATGGCGTTTTTGAAAGGCCAATCCAATGAACGAACGACCCACGGATTTACACGAAACGGCTGAGCATGGCCTCGCCGCCACTGAGGTGATGCGCACAGATGCGGTAGCCTCCCGCCGGAGCGGAAGGTTATCGCGCGGACTGCGCTTCGCATTCGCCGCAGCCGCGCTATTACTGCTCCCGGGCGGTCTCAGTGCAGGCGCCGTGCGCTATTACAACGCCAAGCAGGACTTGGCGGCAGCCGCAGAGCAACGCCGCGACTTTGAGCCGAATGTCCGGGTCGCGGTCGTCCGTGAAAGCAACAAGATCATGACGGTCACATTGCCGGCCACCACGACAGCTTTCGAGGCTGCGAATATATTCGCGCGGACCAGCGGCTATATCGAGAAACGGTATGTCGACATCGGCGATCGAGTGAAAGCCGGCACCCTGCTTGCCGACATCACGGCGCCCGAGCTCGATCACCAGATTGCGCAGGCACAGGCAACGCTCGCACAGGACCAGGCGACGCTGCATCAAACCGAAGCAAGCCACGAACTTGCCCGCGTGACCAATGCACGCGACTCCAATCTCGTCAAACAGGGATGGCTGACATTGCAGCAGGGCGACAACGATCGTCTGACGCTTGCGGCGCAGGAATCTGCGGTCGACGTGGCCAAGTCAAATATCGCGGCGCAACAAGCGCAGATCAAGGTTCTGGGCCAGGATAAGGACTATCAGCGCGTCGTTGCGCCCTTCGATGGCGTCGTGACGCAGCGCTACATCGACAACGGCAGCCTGGTCCAATCGGGCTCGACCATGATGTTCACCATGATGCATAGCGACGTCATCCGCATACAGCTGTACGTGCCTCAGGACGAGGCTTTCGGGGTCGAACCGGGTGTCCGGGCAGTCGTGCATGTGCCGGAAATTCCCGACCGTAGCTTCCCCGGAACGGTCACGCGCATTGCGCGCGCGCTGCAGCCTGGAAGCCGCACGCTGTTGACCGAAATCGACGTACCCAACCCTGACGGCGCCCTCAGCCCCGGTATCTATTGCACGGTCGACTTGCACATTCCCCGGAAGACGCCGTCCTTTGTGGTGCCGGCCGGTGCGATCGTGTTCAACGAGAATGGGCTGCACGTCGCCGTGGTCGACAAGGGAACCATCCACTTGCAGAAGATTTCGATTGCGCGCGATTTCGGCAAGGAAGTCGAGGTTCGGCAGGGTATCAAAGCGGGCGATCGGGTTGTGCTCAATCCGACGGTCGATCTTACCGACGGTAGCAAAGTTGCACCGCAGCCCGAGGCGGCGAGTTCGTGATGAGCCGCCGCCACACCTCAACTCGGAGCAGAGACGTCGGAGCAAATCTGAAATGCGCACGCTTTTCTTGATGATGACCGGGTTTCTGTTGGTCGGCAGCAGCTGTCAGGCGCAGGTGTCGACGATGGGCAGCACTGCGATGGCGCTTCCGACGACACCCGGCGCGATCGTCTCGTCTCCCCTGAACGGGCCCGGACCATTTTCCAGTCTCTTCTCCGCGGCGACCGTTCCCGGCGCGCCCGTCACCACGCTGGCTTCGCCACCGCTGGCAACGGATCCGACGATCCCCGGAACAAGCGTGAGCTGCTCTCCCCTGGTGGTCGAGCTCTCACCTTCCGTGCAGAGCGTGACGACCACAAGCACAACGGTTTCTGCGAACTCGACTGCCACGACAAGCCCATTGGGTAGCATCACGATGCCAATGGCGCCGTCCACCATGGCGGGGTCGACCAGCACGCCGTCCACAAGCCTGTCACCGATCTTGCCGGCGGCGATGCCCGTCACAATCATGGGCTCGGTCGCGGGCAGCACGACAGGGACGATCACTTCCGCATCTTCGCTCGGAAGCACTACGCCCGGCAGCTCGTGCACGACGGCCCCCGGAAGCGCGCTGACCAATGCGGCGGCTTCGCCGCTCTCTACTCCCGATATTCCTCCAAGCCCGCCGCCCGGAACGGTTCAGTCGCCGATGGCAGGGCTTGACGACGCCGACACGAGCATCAGCCCGGCCACGACCGCCATGGCGACCCCGAATACGGCCGCATGCAACGAAAGCATTTCGATGGATCTCGCCAACCCAACCATGGCGCCCCCGGCCAACGCGACCGGAGCGGCGGCCACGCCGGGCGTCTCGCCGCCCTCCGGCTGCTGAAGAAACTTACGCGCTGGTGCATGATCCGGAAAAGCGTGCAGCGGCTTTCCGAAAAAATTATGCATGGCTAAAAACCTAAAGCGCGATGGGGATTCAACCAAATCCCAATCGCGCTTTAGTCCGAATCGGGGTCCGTGGAGGCGTTATCCAGCCAATGCCGGGTCTGTCCGGCGGTCCAGCACGGGACCGCGAAGCGCGCGCCAGCGCGCGGGGCGACCAGCCGATGCTGACGCAACGGCCCCCAGGGCGAGCCGAAACGATGCATCGTCGCGGCGTCGGCCGAGGCGCAACAGGTGATCAGGAGGCACAAGACCCAAAGCCGCACGCATCGCACCCTCACCGCGACGCGTTGCGGGCGGACTTTTCGTCCTTTTCGAGCTTCAGCGCGCGCTCCAGATGGTCTTCGATCTTCGGCAGGGTCGCGCGAGCGAATTGCTTCAGATCGGCGTCGTAGCCGTCCGCGATCTCGTTGCGGAAAAGCGCTGCATTGCCTTTCTGATACTCCACCTGCCCCTCGATGTAGTCGCGATCCAAAGCGGCGCCGTCCTCCGCATTCAATGAGGCGATCATGGCGTGATAAGCGCCATTGAGAAGCGTGTTCGGCGGCGCCTTGATGTTCTTCTGCTGAAGGATCTTGTTCAGCGCATCGACGACGGGGATGTGGGTCACCACCATCAGATGCGCATAGTCGCGAATTTTTGCCGTGGTAGCCTTCTTTTCGGCGATCCTGCCAGAATCGATCTGAAAGGGAGCGCCGAGATTGGCTTGAGCCGCGAAATTGTGGTCCGCGGCCGCTAGTCCGTCCGGCTGCGACGCGGACGATGATGCCTCCGCCGCGTTTGTCGCAAATTCCGTTCCTACCAGAAGCGACAGGGCGAGCAGTGCCGCGCCCGCACTTGCAGCCGCCCTTTTCAGAAAGACATGGCTGTCCGGCTCGCCGGCTCGCGCGTCACTTTGAACATATTCGGTCGACATTTGACTCTCCATTCTCTCACGCGGCCGATCCGAGCCGAACCGCCGATTCCGTTCGCTTTGTCCGGAAGCTAACCCGCGCGGAAACGCCTGTATTTCGAGTTTGCCTGATCGCCCACGGCGCAAGCTTTTGTGATTGCATCGAGTGGCGCTGACGATTTCGTCTATCGCGTCAGCGCCGCAAGACCGGCGCTCGCGATCTCGACATCATGCTCCGGGGTATCGAAGCTCGCGCCGATCCCACCGATGACCTCGCCGTCGACGACGACTGGAAGGCCGCCCTGCATTTCGACAAAATCATGCGCGGTGACGGCAGCGGTCCGCCCGTGATTGATCGCATCTTCCAGCGCCTGGCTCGGCTTCTTGAAGAGAGCAGCAGTACGCGCCTTGCCCGGCGCAAGCTCCACGCTCGCGACAAAGGCGGCATGATCCATCCGCAACACCAGAATGGGCCACCCGCCATCGTCGACGACCGCAATGACGCCGGCCAGATGTTTGCGCTCCGCCTCGAGCTGCGCGGCCGCAACCATTTTCTGGGCAGCGGCCAGCGTCAGCACTTTCTTCTCCGCCAATTGGGCGGAAGCCGGCCTTGAAAGCACGGCGAGGATCAGCACCAACGCAGGCCCGATCCATCGGCATGTGCGCGATCCGACGTTCATGACAGGGATTCCTCACATCATCGATTACTCATCCGATATGGGCGTCTTTTGGACGCGCCGTACGACTCGAAACGACAAATGCGTGCGATATGAAAAGCCGTCGTGCATACCTACATGGCGGTGACGCACCACGACGGATAACTCCCTTCAGTACGACGAAACTTTGAAAGGAGCCGGTATGCGTCCCTTAGACAGATTATTCGATGCGGTACCCGCTGCGCGTCCAGCCGACGTCGATGTCGACAGCACCAGGCGAATGCTTCTGCTGGCGCCGCTGATCGCGAGCCTGCCGCTTGTGCTAAAGACCAGCGCGGCGCGCGCCAGCCAGATCGATCCAGCGGAGACCGCGGTCACGCTCCCCAATGCGATCAAATTTGTCCCATGGAGTGGCGGTCCGGCGGGCAGCGGTGAGATGGCCGCGCTCTATGGCGATCTGGACAAACCCGGCCCCTATCTCGTGCTGATGAAGTGGCACCCCGGCTATATGAGCGCTCCGCACACTTACCTGACCGACCGGCTCTCCGTTGTCGTCTCCGGCACATGGTGGGTGAACAGCGGCGCCGACTTCGATCCGAAGAATACGGTTCCGGTGCCTGCCGGCGGCTTCGTGCTGCGACACGCCCATACGCCCCATTACGATGGCGTGCCGCGGACCGAGAAGGAGCCCGCCGTGATCGCGCTGTTCGGAATTGGGCCGGTCGGATTCAAGCTTGTCGATGCCGGCAAGCCCCCGTGGCGTCAGGTCTGAGAGGAAGGCCTGCGCTTTTCTTTGGTCGGGCCGCGGCGAGCCTACCGCCTGCCGCGCGTAGGATCGATCGAGTTGGTTGACTTTGCCTCCGGCCTGGCAAGCATCTGCTGGCTCATCTTTCTGCGAACTATGGCAACGCCGCCTTGTGCGGCTGAGACTGCGCCACATCAGCGTCTGAGACCTGCGCAGCTTTGCGCTCGTAGTCCCCGGCGAGCGCCTTGAGCCGATCCGCGACGGCCTGGTCAGCCATCGTTCGGGCAACGCGGAGCAGGGTCCGCGCCGTCTGCAGATATTGCTTGCTCAACATGATCAGCTCCACAGTCTATTTTATCGAAGCAGCATCAAGCGTCGTGTCTGGGCGTGTATTTACCCAACACGCACCTGTAACCTTCCAGTTTCCACTCATGGTACGGGCCATTGGCAAGCCAGCCGGCTATTCCGGTCTGGCCGTCAATCTGGCACGCCGTCATGGTGATGCCTGACTGCTCGCTGTTGGTCACGACTTTCTCCAGGCACAGCTGTCCGTTGCAGAGAATGGCGACGAGCGTGACAAGCATGGTGACCTCTGTTTGAAGATTGCCAATCGACGAACGCAACGCGTCGGCTGCTTGCTACGGAGAATAGCCGGTGCCGCACGACACTCCATTCTGCTGTGGTTTCGGTTGGATAGATTCTTTCGGGTACACGCATCATACCCAGGTATCGCTTTTCTACGGCCCTCACGCCCTATCTTGAAGAAGGTCCACGTGGGACCAGGCTCCAGCGGCCGTGCGTCTCCAACGATCTTGTTCGATCCGTCGCACAGTTTGGAAGCGCGAAGCAGCCGGGCGTCGCGACCGCGGGCAACGTCGTTCGCCAGTCGCGCACCAAACGGGATTTCGATGCGAAAGTCCAAATCGACCTGCTTTGCCGTGATCGCCGTCGTGCTCGCGATAATGCCGCAATTTGCCAAAGCCGGTCCTTGCGCCAGCGACATAGCGGAGTTGGAGACAACCATTCAACAGCCCGGTGTAGAAGAGCTTGGCGCACTGGGACAAGGATCTACCGAGGCAGAACGGAGCCGCCGATTAACGCCAAGCCCCTCTAGACAGGCAGATGAGCACCCGTGGCCGCAATTCTCGGCGACGATAGCACGCGCCAAACGGCTCGATATGTACGGCGATCGCCTCGGCTGTGCAGGCGCTCTCAACGCGGCCCGGGCGATGTTTGTGCTGGTGGCCAGGCAGCGAAGCAACCTTCCGAGACCGCCAGAAGGTTAAACCGCAATCTAATTGAAAATCTCGACTTCAGTCGAGACCTATAGACGGTTCGCCAGCCTGCCTGGCGTCGTCGGCCGGGAAGGCTGTCTCCAAACTTTGGCCCCTGCTCTGTCGGATGACGAGCGCTGGACTCGAAAAGAGTATCGAAACGCTGCGCAACGCCCAGGACCGCGTTCGTTGAGCGGCTGATTTTGGAATTCATCCTGACTTGCGAACTCCGCCGTCCATCCGTGCACCTCAACTTCCGCCGCCAGGGTGACCTGTTTTTACGGCGTCCTGCAGACATTGGATGAGGCTGTCTCCGCCGAATGGCTTCGTCAGGTAGCAGACCGCGCCAGCCGCCAGCGCCTGTGCGCGGGCTTGCTCGTCGGGGAATGCGGTAAAAAAGATGAATGGAACGCGATAGTCCCGGGCACGCAGGTGATCTTGCAACTGCACACCGCTCATACCTGGCATCTGGACGTCCGCCATTATGCAGGCGAAGTCATCAAGCCGGTCTGACCGCAAGAACTCTTCGGCAGATGAGAATGTATGCACGATGTACCCGAACGACCTTATGAGGCTGTCGGTCGTGACACGTACGGACTCATCATCGTCAACGATTGCGACAAGTGGAAACTTTGACAAATCGATCTTTCCTTGATGCGGAGGCAGAGGCCCCGAAGCGTCACCGTCGCCGTGACCTCAGATTGCACCATGGATCGAGCTGGGAAAACGATACCTGAGTATAGACTCTAGGCTTTCGGTCGACGGATTCCGAGCAAGTCGGCCATGCCCACCAGCTCGATAACCGACCGCGCCCGCATTTTTCGCATCATATTCACCCGGTGGACTTTCACCGTAATCTCGCTGACGCCCAGCTTTGCCGCGATCTGCTTGTTGAGCAAGCCATCGACGACGAGGACTATCACCTCCCGTTCGCGCGATGTCAGAGAGTCGAACCGAAGGCGGAATTCTGCAACGACCTTCTCGTCGTCACGCCGTTTCTGGTCTCCCTCGAGCGCCCTGGCAACGGCGTCCAGCATTTCCTGATCGCGAAACGGCTTGGTCAGGAAGTCGATGGCGCCAGCCTTCATGGCCTGGACCGACATCGGGATGTCGCCATGACCCGTCATGAAGATGATCGGGATGCGAATGTCGGTCTTGAGCAATTCGGCTTGAAAATCGAGCCCGCTCACGCCCGGCAGCCTGATATCGAGCACCAGGCAGCTCGCGGCATCGGGCATCTTGATCTGCATAAATTCGCGGGCCGAACCAAAGAGCTCCACCCGCAGGCCCACGGAGCGGAAGAGACTGCTGAGGGTCTCACGCATCGCCAGATCATCGTCAATGACGAAGACGACGCGCTCCACCGCTGTTGCGAGATCGCGGTGCGATTTGGAACTACCGGTCACGCTGCTTCCTCTTGATATGATGGCAACATGAATTGGAATCTTGCACCCGGGCCAGCATGGTTGGCGGCCGACAACCGTCCACCATGAGCTTCGATGATCGAACGGCAGATCGAAAGTCCCATGCCCATTCCCCCGGATTTCGTGGTGAAAAAGGCATTGAACAATTTGTCGGCATTGTCGGCGGATATCCCCACGCCCGAGTCCGTGACGTCCACCACCAAGCGCTGTGCTTCGTCCTGATAGGACCGGATGATCAGCTCGTGCGGCCGATCCGCAACCGGCTGCATGGCTTCGACGCCATTCATGACCAAGTTGATGATCACCTGCTGGAGTTGGACCCGATCGGCCAGAACGATGGGCAGGGCCGGTGCCAGCTCTAGCCGCCAGCGAACCCGGCGCGTGGCCAGTTCACGTTGAACCAATCCCATCACCTCATCAATGATGCCGTTGATATCGAGTGGATCCTTTTGCGGTGCCGCGTTCTTCGCCAGCGATCGGACACGTCGGATCACCTCGGCCGCCCTGTTCCCTTCCTTGATGATCCATCCGGCCGCCCGACGCGCTTCCTCCAGATTAGGCGGTGTTCCGTCGAGCCAACGCAGGCAAGCGCCCGCTGCATTGACGACAGCGGCAAGCGGCTGGTTCACCTCATGCGAGATCGATGCCGTCATTTCTCCTAGCATTGTCACGCGCGAGACGTGCGCGAGCTCCGTCTGCGCCTTGTGCAGTCTTTCCTCGGCTTGTTTGGTCGCGGTGACGTCGACCACGGCCCCAACGTGCTCCGGCTGGCCTGCATGATTCCAGCTGGTGTGGGTGACAACATGGACAAACTTTACCGACCCATCCGGCATCAGAAATCGATGCTCGTAGTCGAGATCCTGTCCGTCGCCCATCGTGCGCTCGTGTGCCTGTTTCACGAGCGCACGATCCTCGGGATGAACACGCTGCAGCAGCATTTCGAAAGTGATGGAATGCGCCTCGTCGTACCCAAGGATTCTGAAGAACTCTTCGGATCCTGCAAATTCGCCGATAGACGTATCGCAGAAGAAGCTGCCGGTTTGGCTCACCCGCTGTGCTTCGACCAGCTTGGACTCGCTTCGCCGCAATTCCTCCTCGGCCCGCTTGCGGTCCTCGATGTCGGTGGATGATCCATACCATTTGACAATATTGCCTGCCTCGTCGCGCAACGGTTCGCCCTCGAACCAAAACCAGCGATATTTGCCGTCGAAGCGGCGAAGACGTGCTTCAAACCCACCTCGCAGGCCGGACTCCCGGATTGCGCTCCACTTCTCCACCATGCCCTTTCTGTCGTCGCGATGAAAAGCGCGAGGCCAGGCGGTGTCGACTTGCTCCGGTGAGATACCCATGTAGTCGAGCGCCCGCTGATTGAGGAAGTCCGGGAGCCCGTCCGGACCCGCGCGCCAGACCAGCGAAGGAATTGTATCGGTGACCAGGCGAAGGCGATCTTCCGACTTCTTGATCTCATCGAAGGCCTCTTGCAGCCTCTGGTTTGCGAGCCGCAAATCCTCCTCGGCGCGCTTGCGGTCCTCGATGTCGGCGGACGATCCGTACCATTTGACGATGTTCCCCTGCTCGTCGCACAGCGGTACGGCGCTGAACAAAAACCAGCGATATTCACCATCGAAACGCCGAAGCCGCGCCTCGAGCCCGCCCGGCTTGCCGGACTCCCGTATGGCGCTCCATTTCTGCAGCATACCCTTCTTGTCTTCCGGATGAAAAGCGCGAGGCCAGCCGGCTTCGGCCTGGTCCAGTGCGAGGCCGGTGTAGTCGAGGGCTGG
>Ga0210403_10005640_pt1 | contig 10592 bp, 12 predicted proteins | sample IncBWC19MmetaG_FD_150863 | JGI IMG/M metagenome (GOLD analysis project Ga0210403, IMG submission 150863) | Forest soil microbial communities from Barre Woods Harvard Forest LTER site, Petersham, Massachusetts, United States - Inc-BW-C-19-M | ecosystem: Environmental > Terrestrial > Soil >... | reverse complement strand
GCCTTCACGTCGGTCAGCGCATTCTCCAGTTGCAGGATGGACTGATGGTTGCCGGCGAAGAACTTTTGTTTCGCGCCACCCACGATTCGCTTACCGGAATATCCAATCGCGCGGTGATTCTGGATGCACTGCGCCGTGAGCGCTCTCGTCAAGTGCGCGGAAATGGTTCTTTCGGAATTGTTCTCCTCGATGTGGACCACTTCAAGCAAGTCAATGACACCTACGGCCACCTTTGCGGCGACGCCGTACTGAAGGAAATCGTTCGCAGAATCACTGTAACCGTCCGTGCCTATGACACGGTCGGCCGCTATGGCGGCGAAGAGTTCTTGGTCGTCGCTCCTTCTTCAGACGCCACCAATGTTCTCGGATTGGCGGAAAGAATCCGCCGTGCAGTCGAGGCGCAGCCGATTTCTACAGACGCAGGTGAAATATCAATTACCGTAAGCCTGGGAGCGGCGGTCAGCAGTGGCGCTTCGCCCATCGACCCCGAGGTTATGTTAAGCAATGCGGACGAAGCGCTGTATCGCGCAAAAGAAGGCGGACGCAATCGTTCGGAGATGGGCGTCGGCAATTCCGAATCTCCGGAGATCGAAATTGTTCCGGCCAAGTCAGGGTCTTGATACTTGCCTTTCAAGCGTTTCAAATAGCATGTACGTGAGAGACTGCATCCTACGATTATGCCGAGCGAGCTTCATTTCCTCGCGAAATCTCGAATCGAAGCGCCCGCTGAAGAAGTATTTCGTTGGCACGCCCAACCGGATGCGCTTGAACGCCTTTCCCCTCCTTGGGAACCTGTAGAAATCTTGGAGCGAGCCCCCGGTATCCGTGATGGCGATCGTGGTGCCCTGCGCGTTCGCCTGGGACCATTCAAAATCCGCTGGTTGTTCGAACACCGCGATTACATCGAAGGACGCCAGTTCTGCGACGTGCAGATTTCCGGCCCCTTCCGCCGTTGGGAGCACACGCATAAAATGGACCCAGAAGGTCCCGGCGCCTGTACCCTCACCGACAGCATTCTGTATGAGCTGCCGTTCGGTTGGGCCGGTAAGATCGCGGCTGGTTGGTTCGTTCAGCGAAGACTTGTTCGCCTTTTCGAGTACCGCCACCGCGTAACAGCTCAAGTCATGCGCACTCGCTTCAAGTCGTAAAAGCAGTTAACTCAGACTGATGTAGTTCCATACGGTAGCGTATGGGTGCTCCACGCTTAGCCCCTCAACATCTTTACTGAATCCCGTTCCTTGCACGGCTGGCTTTGGTGTACATTGTTAGTCAGCGATTCAGCGCCCAGTTCTACTCGCTGCGTCCTGAGAGGGTCAGGCTATGAGTTCCACCAAGCCCGAATCCGTGGTTAGCAGTGAAACTCCCTCCGCAACCCGCCGGGAGACGCTCAGTGTCACGGACAATCGGACGAGCCGGCAATTTGAACTTCCCATCAAGAACGACACCATACGCGCTCTCGACCTGCGGCCGATTAAAGTAAATAGCGAAGACTTCGGCATGATGGGCTACGACCCCGCCTTCACCAACACAGCTTCGTGTTCCAGCAAAATAACTTACATCGACGGTGATAAAGGCATCCTGCGTTACCGCGGTTATTCCATCGAGGAACTCGCTGAAAAAAGCACTTACATCGAGACCGCCTATCTAATTCTTTACGGTGAGCTTCCCGACAAGTCACAACTCGCGGATTGGTCTTACAACATCACGCATCACACCTTCATTCATGAAAGCATTAAAAAGTTTCTCGATGGTTTTCATTACGACGCCCATCCCATGGGCATGTTGATCTCGACCGTTGCCGCGCTTTCCACTTTTTATCCGGACGCAAAAGATATTTTCAACCTGGAATCGCGTCGCAAGCAGACCTACCGTTTGATCGGCAAAATGCCCACGCTCGCGGCTTTCGCCTACCGCCACAGCTTAGGCATGCCCTTCGTTTATCCCGACAATGATTTGTCCTACTGCGGTAATTTCTTGAACATGCTGTTTCGTACCACCGAATTGAAATATCGCCCGAACCCCACACTCGAGCGCGCCCTGGACATTCTTTTTATTTTGCACGCCGATCACGAACAGAACTGCTCCTCGACTGCCATGCGTGTCGTCGGTAGTTCGCATGTGGATCCCTACTGTGCCACCGCCGCGGCCACTGCCGCGTTGTACGGCCCGCTTCATGGCGGCGCGAACGAAGCCGTACTCCGCATGCTGGTCGAAATTGGTTCGGTAAACAACGTCCCGGCCTACATCAAGCGCGTGAAAGCGGGCGAAAAGCTGCTCATGGGTTTTGGCCATCGCGTCTATAAGAATTACGATCCGCGAGCTCGCATCGTGAAGCACATCGCTTACGAAGTTTTCGACGTGATGGGAAAGAATCCTTTGATCGAGATCGCGCTGGAGTGCGAACGCATTGCTCTCGAAGACGACTATTTCGTATCGCGCAAGCTCTACCCCAACGTAGATTTCTATACCGGCCTGATTTACCAATCCATGGGCTTCCCGGTCACTATGTTCCCGGTGCTTTTCGCCATTCCTCGAACCTCAGGCTGGATCTCTCAATGGGAAGAAATGTTGCTGGACCCCGAGCAGAAGATTTCCCGGCCTCGCCAGGTTTACCTGGGCCATTCGCTGCGCAATTACACGCCCTTAGACCGCCGGGGCTAGTTCGATCTGGTCGTAGGAACACCTTTTCGTCGGACCTACCTCCCTTTCCGCCGTCCCAGTACGCGGAAATTGATTGCATCTGGACGCAATCTCTGGCAAAACACTCTGACGTCCCCCGGGGGCTATTCTCTAATATGGACATCTCAACGCGCCAATCTGGTACAGCTACTATCGTTGATGTGGTCGGCGATATTACGCTCTATAATTCCCCCGACGTCCGCAAAGTCTTGCTGAACCTTTTGAAAGACAAGAAAGCTCCTCGCGTGATCGTGAACATGGAAAAAGTACGATACATTGACAGCGCGGGCGTGGCTTCCCTAGTGGAAGGTCTGAAGGTTTCGCGCGATATGAAGAGCACTTTTGCTTTGTATGGCCTAAGCAAGACTGCCCAGGAAGTTTTTGAGCTCACGCGACTCGTGAAGGTTTTTGAAATCTATAAAACGGAAGAGGATGCCTTGCGGGGTGGCAGCGCTAACACCAACGTTGCGCCTGTTAGGTAAATTCCGGGCTGGCTGCGCGGTCTCCTGGGGATTCTAGCCTGTCCGGATTCAACGATGTCACTTACTGAAACGATCGGCTCGGCCACGATCAACGGTGTAGCCTACATAGGCGCCTTGGCGCGTTTGGCCGGCGGCTCTTTGCGCGCGATTTTCGTCGAGCCCTTTCACGGAAAGAAATTCCACATCAGCCGATCCGTTCACCAGGCCATGGCGGTGGGTGTCGAGGCCCTCCCCATTGTCTCGCTGATCTCCTTTTTCATCGGCACCATCCTCGCCCTGAATGCAGCCTATGAACTTCGGAAGTTTGGCGCACTCCAGGTAGTCGCCAGCGCCGTAGCCATTTCCATGACTCGCGAGTTGGGTCCGTTGATGACCGCCGTTGTAGTCATCGGCCGCTCCGGCTCCGCATTTGCTGCCGAGATCGGCACCATGAAGGTTAACGAAGAAATCGATGCGCTGGAAACCATGGCTCTGGAGCCGGTTGATTTCCTGGTCGCGCCCAAGTTCCTGGCCATGCTGCTCATGGTTCCTTGTCTCACTGTATGGGCCGATTTTATGGGTGTGCTCGGCGGCGGTGTTTTTGGCGTTTCGGCGGCCAGCTTCACTTGGGGAAGTTATATCCGCGCTACGCTCGAAGCCTTGCAGTCCCGCGATATCACCAACGGTTTGATTAAAGCTGCCATGTTCGGACTCACCATTACCGCGGTTGGCTGCCAGGAGGGTTTTTCCACCGGGCTCGGTTCCGAACAAGTCGGGCGCTCCACCACTTCTGCGGTGGTTAAATCTATTTTTATGGTTGTGTGCGTGGATCTGATCTTTACCGCAATCTTTTATTTCACCGCGCCGCGTTAAGAGACGGCCCGAGAACTGTTGAAATCGATGGCGACGAAAAGTAATTTGAAAGACGAAAACGCGCGTGTCACCGACGGGTCGGCCATCTCTGTGCGTAACCTCCGCGTGAAATACGGCGAGCGCGAAATCCTTCACGGCGTTAATTTCGAAGTTCCCGCCGGAGAGACCATAGTGATTCTCGGCGGCTCGGGCTCAGGCAAAAGCACGCTTTTGCGCACGCTGGTTGGACTGGAGCTTCCCAGCGCCGGCGAAATTTGGATGCGTGGAAAGAATTTTGCCGCCATGTCTGAAAAAGATCGCGACGAGCTGCGCAAGAAAATGGGCATGTCTTTTCAGGGCGGCGCGCTCTTCGGCTCCATGACCGTCGGGGAAAATGTTTCTCTTCCTCTTCGTGAACATACCCAGCTGGATGATTCCACTATCGAGATTATGGTTCGCCTGAAACTCGATCAAGTCGGCCTTTCGGGTTTCGAGAATTACATGCCGGCGCAATTGAGCGGCGGTATGAAAAAGCGCGCCGCCATTGCCCGCGCTCTGTCCATGGATCCGGAAATCTTGTTTTTTGACGAGCCCTCCGCCGGCCTGGATCCCATCATCGCTGCTGGAATCGACGAACTGATTCTGAAATTGAAGAAGGCTTTCCGCATGTCCATCGTGGTGGTCACTCACGAACTGGCCAGCGCCTACTTGATCGCCGATCGGATGATCCTGATGGATAAAGGCGTCGTCGTCGCGAATGGCACGGTGAAGGAATTGCAAGCCAGCTCCCAGCCTCGCGTTCGGCAGTTCCTGGATCGTGTTCCAGAGCCGGAATTAACCGGGGAATTTGATTATTTGCAAATGTTGACGGGGGATGTCCCCCCCATACGGCAATGAAAGGGTTTAATTCGCCTGCCGTGATATACTCGCGCGCTTATATGCGCTGAGTGTCGCCGGGCGGGGATCAATCGAGGAAACTGATGGAAGCAAAGCGCGAACAGGCTCTCGTCGGACTATTTGTTTTGGTGGCAGGAGGTCTGCTTGCTATCACGCTGATCCTCCTCTCCGGTGCCTTCACCACCGGTGACACCACCTTCCACGCATTTTTCAAGAATGCTGGCGGCTTGCAGCCCGGCTCGGAAGTCCGTTATGCCGGCGGTCCCCCGATAGGACGCGTTAGGAAAGTTCAGGTCGACCCAGGAAATTCCACACGCATGCAAATCGACTTCGCCATACATCCAAACATACCGGTGAAGACCGACAGCACGGTCATCATTACTAGCAACAGCCCCTTGGGCGAGAATTTCCTCGATATCCTAGCCGGAACCATTCCGGCTCAGCGTGCTCCGGCTGGCTACACCCTCAAATCGAAGGAACCGGTGAGCTTTTCTGACATCGCAGACAGAATAAACGAACTGGCTCCCACGGCCCAGGAGCTTCTGGTTAATCTGAATGATCGCGTGGTCGAAATAAAGGAAACCCTTAACCGCGTCAACGATCTTCTAAACGAAAGGAATCGCGAAAACATCGCCGAGAGCCTCGCCAACGTCCGTGGCATGCTCCAGGAAGATCGGCCGCTGGTGCATTCCAGCCTGGAACACGTAAATACCGCGACTGCCAAGCTCAGTCCGCTGATCGACGATTTCCATAAGACGGTCAAACAGGCCAATCAAGCTCTGGACCGTATCGACTCCATGGTCAAGGAAAACCGGCCCGACGTACGCGTGGCAGTGAAGAATTTGCGCTCGTCACTGGCCTCCGCGGATTCGATTTTGTCCCAACTCGATAACACAGTCCTTAACAACTCTGAGAATCTCGACGAGATCATTGAGAATCTCCGCCGCATCACCGAGAACATGAATGCCTTTACTGAGACGATCAGAGCTCGGCCTTATACACTGATTCGTTCCTCGGAACCCAAGGACCACGAGCCGGGCAAGGCACCGCCGAAGTAGGCGAAAAGGAGCAACGAGTGTTTAGCCGTCGAACTCATTTCGCTGGAGTTTTACTTTCGTTAATCTGCCTCTCGGGATGCGGAGCAACGCGCCCGATGAAATACTATGTCCTCGATCCCGGCCCGCTTGCGGCCCCGTCCGGAGCTACGCAATACCCGGTCACTCTTCTGGTCGGCCGCATTAGCGCCTCTCGTCTGTTTCAAGACGATCGTATCGTCTATGGCTCTGGCCCTGTGCAACTCGGAACCTTTTCTTACGATCGCTGGGCCGAACCTCCCGCTGGCATGATTCAAGATTTGCTCATCGCCGCCCTGCGCTCCTCTGGACAGTACCGCGCGGTCTCGCCCATAGGCAGCAACGTTCGCGGAGACTATGTCGTTCGTGGCCGTCTCTGGGACATGTCGGAAGTGGACCAGCCGGAGTTGATGGCGCGCTTTTCTTTTCAAGTCGAATTATTCGACCCCAAAAGCCACACAACCGTTTGGTCCACGAGGTACGAGCACGATGAGCCCGCGCAGGGCAAGACCGTGAAGGATGTCGTCGAAGCGATGGACAAGAATGTTCGCGCCGGCATGCAGCAAATCACCTCCGGACTGAGCGAATATTTCGCCAGCCATCCGGTAGAGCAGCCCCAGCCACAACCGTCCGGCAACTAGTGCCGGACGAGCTACTTTTGCCGTATCGCCTATCTTCACGTTCCGCTCTTTCGTTCCTTCATCAAAGAATTGGGGTTATAATGCGCCAGCTTATTGCTTCAGGTAATCCTGACGCCAAGCACTCATTTAAGGGGCGGCGCACTCTCGCGCGGCGGGGAGGCTTCCATGGGCCTGCAAATTACTAAGCGAGCCTCGGGCAACGTCACTATTCTTGATTTACAAGGCCGCATGATCATCGGCTCCGGCAACGATGCGCTGGCCATGGAACTGCGCAAACTCGCCGAAGCTGGCCCATCCGAAGTGCTCGTCAATCTTGCCGGTGTCGCGCAAATTGATAGCTCCGGCATCAGCACTCTGGTGCGCTCCTTCGTCACTCTCGAACGCCAGGGTGGCGGCCTGAAAATCCTGAACCCCACCGGCCACGTAAAGGAGGTCCTCGAGCTCACGCGATTGATCCATTCCATTCCCGCCTTCACCGACGAAGCAAAAGCCATCGCCGCCTTCCGCGGCGGCGTAGCCCACGCTTAGTATTGTTGTTACAAGGATTGTCCGCGCATGACCATGTTCGCACTTCACACGATGCGAATCGCGCGCAGTGGGTCCTCGCGATTCGCAGTAATGATGCTTCTCCTGTTAGCCGCAACTCCGATCGTTCGGGCCCAACAGCAGCCCGACCTCGACGCGCTCGCCTCCGAGATGGCCAGCGCTATTTCTAATTCGTCTCGGGGACCATTCAAGGAAGCAAGAGTTCTGGTGATCGATTTCGAAGATAACTCGCGGAACGCAAGCGAGTTGGGCGCGAAACTCGCCGACGTATTTTCTGATTCTTTGCGCAAGAACGCGCGCGGCTTTGTGGTAATGGACCGAGCCGAGTATCTGATGTCGTTCGCTGCAGACAAACTTGATCCTCAATCGTACGAAAGTCCAGAGACTATGAAATGCTATGCGGACCATCTTCGGGCAACGGTGGTCGTCGATGGGAATATGGACGTTCTCTCCGACAAGGTTGTACTTTGGGTTAAAGCGTTACGGAACTAAAGATAAAGAAAAAATATTCGATAAGAGGATCTCCTTGCCTCTCACGCCCGATATGCGGGCTTTGATTTCACTCAGCGACGCGGATACGGGGATCCCGCAGGCCGGGCAACATGGTTATACCTCTCCAAAGTGCGTGTATTGTCCGGTCGCGCCGTATTCGGGCGCAGCCAGTCAGGCAAAAATTCAGGGAACTGTAGCGCTTACTTTAGTAGTCGACACAACTGGTGTCCCAAGCAGCGTGAAGGTCCTTCGAGGTCTTCCGTGTGGGTTAAACCAGCAGGCTATCAACTCTGTTAAACAGTGGAAGCTCTCACCCGCCACAGGTCCCAACGGTAGCCCTGCAACGGTGAAGATTAATGTTGAAGTCTCATTCCATCTCTACTGAAGAAATACGTCAGGCGTTCTTTTTCAACTCGGCAAGCACCAGCTTGGCAACTTCCTTCAGCGTATCGAACACGCCCTGCCCAGTGACCGCCACAGCTTCCAGTGTCGGCTCGCCTTTCACCAAAAGCTGTTTCTTTAATTCTTCCACCGGCAAAATATTCGGCAAGTCGCGTTTGTTGAGTTGCAGCACGTAAGGAATCGTATCGAAATTCAGGTTGTGGTCCTTCAGATGTTCCCGCAGGTTGTCCAACGTTTCCTGATTCGCGTCCATCCGCTCTTCCTGCGAATCCGCCACAAACACCACGCCGTCCGCGCCTTTCAAAATTAGCCGCCGGCTCGCCTCATAAAAAACCTGCCCCGGAACAGTGTAAAGGTGAAAACGCGTGCGGAATCCACGCACCGTCCCCAAATCCAGCGGAAGGAAATCGAAGAAGAGTGTGCGATCCGTTTCGGTCGCCAGCGAAACCATCTTCCCTTTTTGATTGGTCCCTGTGTGGTCGTAAATCCACTGCAGATTGGCCGTCTTCCCGCCAAGGCCGGGACCGTAATACACTAGCTTGCAATTTATTTCCCTCGCGGGAAAATTAATAAATGGCACTATTTCCTCGAATTACCAGCCCGCTACTTATAGCACAGCCTCCGCAACACTCCAACGCGCCCCCTTCGCCTCTGCTTCGCAACTGACAACTCTAGCCCCACGTCGCGAGCCAAGGGTGTTCCAAACAAGGGCCTTAGCCTCTCCAAAGCCGTCTTAGATACTGGACGAATCACCGCCCTTAGCGGCATAGTGAACTATCGCCAAATAAGAACGACAAGGAACCGTCCATGAAGCTGGTTTCTGTAAACACGGGCCTCCCGCGCGAAGTAACCTGGCGCCACACGACGGTCACCACCGGCATTTTCAAAGAACCGGTCGCAGGCCGCGTTGCCTTGCGAAAACTGAATCTAGACGGCGACCGCCAAGCCGACCTCACCGTCCACGGTGGAGAATTCAAAGCGGCTTACTGCTACCCCCTCGCGCATTACGACTACTGGAAGCAGGAACTCCCCGGTAGGGATTTGCCTTTAGCCATCTTCGGCGAAAATTTCACCATCGACAATTTTGCCGAAGACTCAATCCATCTTGGCGACCAGTTTTCCGTCGGCTCTTCGCAGGTCGTGGTCACCCAGCCTCGCCTCCCGTGCTACAAGCTCGGCATCCGCTTTCAAGCCGACGACATGGTCAAACGCTTCCTGGGCAGCGCCCGCACAGGTTTCTACCTTGCAGTCACCCGCGAAGGCGAAGTCGGCGCCGGCGACGAAATGAAACTGCTCGCTCGCGAACCGCAGGCTGTCCCGGTCTCCGAAATCACTCGCCTGTACATCGCAAAAGAATTCAGTAGCGCGGACGTCGCCTCACTCCAGAAAGCTTTGCAAGTCGCAGCCTTGCCGGAAAGTTGGAAAGAGTATTTCCGCGAGCGCCTTGGCAAGACGCACGCGTAACGCGGGAAAAGTGGCGGGCCGCCGCGCAATACGAAATCCAACGCCAACGGTACGCACTCTCTCGATTTCTTTCTAAGCAGTAGCAACCAAAAAGCGTTGACTGCTTTCCAGCGCGAGCAAAATCTTTTTGTTCTCCAGCCCGCCTCCATAACCCACCAAGCTGCCATCGCTCCCGATCACTCGATGACACGGAATGATGATGGGAATTGGATTCGATCCGTTAGCCAGACCCACTGCGCGCGACGCTTTCGGATTTCCCAACCGCGTCGCCAATTGCCCGTACGAAATCGTCTCTCCGTAAGGAATTTCGCGAAGGCTTTGCCACACGCGCATCTGAAACTCGGTCCCCTCCGGAGCCAGAGGCAAATCGAACTCTCTCAATTCGCCTTCAAAGTAAGCCCGCAACTGTCGTATCGTTTTCGAAAAAAACGCGTTATCTTCCTGCCAGTCCGCTAGCGGCCGTTCCGCCCTCTTGCTCGCCGCGAAATTCACCGACCGCAGCCCGCGCTCATTCGCAACGAGCAGCATCTTTCCCATTAATCCGTCGCAGTACGCATAACGTATTTCGTCCATAGTTTGCCGCGTCCTTCTCACTTCGTTTCGTACCACCGCGCCTGACAAGTTTAACGACCCGTCGCCAGTTCGTCCATCATGATACTCAGTGTATTCTTACGGTGCCTATGTCTGACAACGTGCCCGTCCTCTCAACTCCGCCTCGCCCTTCGGGACGCACCGACCGTAACCGCCTGCTGATCTGGGTGGGGATCGCCTTGATCCTTCCAGTGCCATTCATCTATGCCTTGATGCACTTCGGCATCAAGCCGTCCGGCGCCGTCTTCAGCGTCAAAAGTGAATTAATCGTCAAATCTATCACCGCATTTTTCGCCGTGTTGGCCACCTGGATCGTCTCCCGCATGGAAAAACGCCCGCTCGACGATTACGGCATACCTCCCCGACAGGTTTTTGGCAAAAAATTTTGGGAAGGCTGCGTCTGGGGCTTCGCCATGCTCTCCCTGATCCTGTTAATCATCCGTGCGCTGGGCCATTTTCAAATTGATTCCGTGGCGCTTACAGGGGGAGCGGTC
>Ga0210403_10005639_pt1 | contig 10592 bp, 17 predicted proteins | sample IncBWC19MmetaG_FD_150863 | JGI IMG/M metagenome (GOLD analysis project Ga0210403, IMG submission 150863) | Forest soil microbial communities from Barre Woods Harvard Forest LTER site, Petersham, Massachusetts, United States - Inc-BW-C-19-M | ecosystem: Environmental > Terrestrial > Soil >... | reverse complement strand
CCGAAGCCGCGTCCCCGCTTAAATATGCCTTGACACGTATATGCCACGTGAGGTATACACAAGGAATGGAATCCGTCTTCGACATCATTGCGGAGCCCAACCGCCGCGCGATATTGAGCCTCCTGGTCTCATCCGAACAGTCGGTGGGAGAGATCGAGCGTCAACTTCGTATGCCGCAGCCGGCCGTCTCCAAACACCTGCGTGTGCTGCGCGACGCCGGCTTCGTAGAGTCCACGGTGGACGCACAGCGCCGTCTCTACCGCCTGAAACCTGGACCATTTCAGGAGGTGGACGCCTGGCTGGCTCAGTTCCGCCGCTTCTGGTCCGCCCACATCGATGCGCTCGAACGCCACCTCGATCGCATGGATCAGAATCGCAAAGATCAGAATCGCAAGCATCCATCAACACCAACCAAACCGAAAATCAAGGAGAAGACGACGCGGCCCAAACCGCGCCCGTGATAAAGGAGAAACGAAATGAAAATCAAACTCACCAGCGTATTCGTCGACGACCAGAGCAAGGCCCTACGCTTCTATACGGAAGTCCTGGGCTTCACCAAGAAGGCCGATTTCAGCAATGGCCCCTATCGCTGGCTGACCGTAGCCTCGCCCGACGAGCCGGACGGCACCGAACTGCAGTTGGCGCTGAACAACAACCCCGCAGCCAAAACGTATCAGCAGGCAATATTTCAACAGAGCCAGCCCGCTGTCATGTTTTTCACCGACGACGTCAAGGGCGACTATGAGCGGATCAAGGCCCGGGGTGCCGAGTTCACCATGCCGCCCACCGACGTGACCGGCTCGACCATTGCCATGCTGAACGACACCTGCGGCAACATCATTCAGCTCACCCAGCTGGCCCGCTGGTAGAACGCGCGTCACTCCGAAGCGCGTCACTCAGCAGAGCGAGCAGGAGAGTCAGGAGAATCAGAATCAGGAGAACGAAGATGAACTATCGCGAACAATACCCACCCGGTCAGGTCAATGCCGTGGAATTGTGCCGGCTGTGGTCCGGTCCCGTTGATGCTCTCGAACGCCACCTTTCAGCCAACACCTGGGCGCTGTCAGCCGTCGCAGCCGCGCTGATCGCGTATCCGATTGCACGGATCGTGACTCCCGCCATACTTCATGGCATTGTGACCCATTTCATTGTGCCCGACGCGGTCCGGACCGTGCTCAGCTTGATCTGAGTTCGACTTGGGCACGGACGGGAAATATCATACTCACGTCGCGATCCCTCGTAAGGATCGTCGCTCGTGAAGATCGTCGGTTCACCATGGTGGCGTTATTAATTTAAGACGAGGAGGAAGAAGATGACCGAACCTCAACTCTACGAACCCGGTCCCGCCAACTTGGCGCGAGTACTGAAAGACGGAGAGCAAAAGTGGACGCTCGTTCTCGTCCGAGAACTGCGCCACTCGCCCGAAAAAGTCTGGGAGGCGCTGACCGACCCGGCGCAACTGCGCGAGTGGGCTCCCTTTGTAACCGATGAGAGCCTGGGTGCGGTTGGAACAGTGAAGCTTACCTGGGTGGGAGCACCGACGCCGATCGAAACAAAAGTGACGCGAGTCGAAGCTCTCAAGGCACTCGAGTACGGCGATATGCGTTGGGAACTCGAGGCCTCCGGCAGTGGCACGCGGCTGACGCTGTGGGCCAAGATCGATCGCCGGTTCGTCTCCATGGGCGCTGCTGGGTGGCACATTTCTTTCGATGTTCTGGATCACCTTCTCAACGGAACTCCCATCGGCCGCATCGCTGGTGGCGATGCCACGAAATTCGCCGGCTGGCAGCGCCTGAACGTGGAGTACGCCAAGCAGTTCGGCATGAAAGCGCCTAACTGGCCGCCTCAGGCCCCTCAAAAGTCGTGAATCGAAAGGATCGGAAAACCATGCGAACAGCCAACGTTTCAAGCGGTAAAAAGGCGCTCTCACCAAGCCAACGTGAGGAACTGCTTAGAACATTGAAAGCCCGCTTTGAAAAAAATACGAACCGCCATAAAGGTCTTGCATGGCCTGAAGTACAAGCCAAGCTGCAAGCGAATACTGAAAAACTGTGGTCACTCAACGAAATGGAAAGAACTGGCGGTGAACCGGACGTTGTTGGCCAGGACAAGAAAACCGGCGAATACATTTTTTATGATTGTTCTGCGGAAAGTCCGAAAGGCCGCAGAAGCTTTTGCTACGACGGTGAAGCGCTGCACGCAAGGAAAGAAAATAAACCAAAAGACAACGCGACTGATATGGCAGCGGCCATGGGCATTGAGCTTTTAACGGAAGAACAATATCGCGAGTTGCAAAAACTTGGAGAGTTCGATACGAAAACCTCGAGCTGGGTGAAAACACCTTCCGATGTCAGAAAACTCGGTGGCGCGCTCTTCTGTGATCGCCGCTTCAATACCGTCTTCGTGTATCACAACGGTGCGGAATCCTACTATGCGGGCAGAGCGTTCCGCGGCTCGCTGAGGGTCTAGCGAGAACAGACGGGCCAAATTACAATCTCGGCATGCCACGAAAAGTTATCCTGGGATTCGGAATCAGCATCGACGGCTACATCGCGCGCCGCAACGGCGCCATGGATTATCTGGTGATCGACCAGGAAGGCGAAGCGCTGATGGCCGATTTCTTCGCCCAGATCGACACCACCATCATGGGCCGCAAGACCGCCGCGGCCACGGCGGAAATGCGCAAGAGTGGCGAGATCCCCGACATGCCGGGCATGTCCACCTACGTATTCTCGCGGCGTTGGAAGCCGGGCGAACGTGACGGATTCGAAGTGGTCAACGGATCTCTGACTGCCTTCGTCAGAAAGCTAAAACGCCGCCCAGGCAAAGACATCTACCTCGGCGGTGGAGGCCAGTTGTGCCGCAGTTTCCTGCAAGAGGATTTGGTCGACGAACTCTACCTCGGTCTTGGCCCCGTTCTTTTAGGCGATGGCATCCCCGCCTTCCCGTCCAAGTTCCCGCAGCGCAACTTCAAGCTGACCGAGTGCAAGTCCTACGCGAATGGATCGGTCGGCCTTCGCTACGAGCGCATCCGGACCAAGACAAGCCGATAGTCCGGCTCGTCCAACCCTTGGAAACTTCGGACGGGAAAATACTCGGCGGTGGCAGTTCGTTTGCGTTCGCGTTTGCGTGCCGTCCATTTCGACTCGATCTCTACCCGTCTTCAGCGTCGGCGCCCCGTCGCGCGTCTCAGTGGGTTGTGCTGCGCGGAGCCGTCGCGGGTTTGGCGGCTCCATTTCGCGTCATGTTGAGATTCGTGTGGTGCAAAAAATAACCTTCGCCAAAACCATCCAGCCCGTTGCCATCCGCCGAGAGCATCAAAGTGTAGCTCTGCTGGTTCGCGCCGATGGATCGCCGGAGCGTAACTGCCGCTCCATCGACGCTGCCAGTGACCGGCGTGTCGGGTTCGGATTTCCCGCTGCTGGTATGCCACGTACCTTGTAGCGTCGATCCCGACTGTTGCAGGGTAATCGACCCCTGGAAGCGATCATCAAAATGGGTGAAGCTCCAGGTGCCCGACAGGTCCTGAGGCCCGTGGGCAAGTGCAGGTGCGGGATTGCCCATGTCGTCCGCGGTATAGACTTTCTTGGCCGGCGTCCCGCTCGTTTCCTTTTTCTGACGGTTCTGACGTGCGGCGTCGCCCAGGGACTGACCGGCGCACAACGCGCACACGAGCAGCAGCACGATCCCAACGCCCGGAAATAGCCGCACCGCTTTCATATTCCCCTCAGACACAAGCTCGCGATTTGCCTTTCAACGGAAACGGTATCGCGGCGCCCCGCAGATCGCTAATTACGCTGGTAATCTCACAGGTTTCCGTTCTGCGTCTTATTCCCTTTTCCACCGCACACTGCAGGGCGATACCGACCGGCACGCTATGCCATGGTTTCTCAAGCTGACATTGCTGAAGCGATCGGGAGACTAGAAATTCGCGAGGGACATAGTCTCGGGAATAGTGACGAGGACGAAGAATCGAGAAGCGCCCCCCCAACTTCTTCGCCAGCCACTTGTTTCACAGCTTTACTGGTGCCGGGAGGGGGAATCGAACCCCCACAGTCCTTTCGGACCTGCGGATTTTAAGTCGGAAAAAAGAAGCCGCGCAAACCCAGTGTTTACGCGGCTTCCCTTATGTTTACGAGCATTGCCGGAGTTTTGTCTGCGCTCATCAAAACCCATCTCGACACACCTAAAACCTAGGCGTTAGCCCCCACAAGAGCCCCCTTTTTGGGGTCAATGAGTGTAATGGGGATGTTACGACAGTTGATGAGGCTTATTCACATGTGCGCGGGAGCTGCCCAGCCGACCACCCACCTAAGAGGTGAGCATGAGAGCCTGCAGGCAACGTCCAACCCGTAGTCTCGCCTTCGATTTGAAGCCCGGACGGCGTTCGGCGCAACTTGGCCAATTTGGACGCTTCTCTTAGCCCTGACATCGCTCCGTGCAAGACGGGCAGGACCGAAGTTGCGTCTTGCGTCTGGGATGTCTGCAAGTTGAGCAATCGAACCTCGTACGTATCATCTCTGCCCCCGTCAACCGCTTGGACATATAACACGCAATTGTCTCCAACCCAGCCGATACCCGCTGTCCACGGCTTCTCGTCACTCCCGATTTTCAAGGGGCGGAGGGTCTTGCCGCTTGCGTCCGTGATGAACGCCCCATCTTCACAACTGAAAACAATCCACTTGCCGTTTGCGGACCAAATCGGTGTATTTGAGAAGCACGGTCCCTCGGCCTCGCCGTCGATTTTTGTCGTAGATTTCAGGATCTGAACGTGACGACTTGCAATGTCCACAATTGCTATTGGACCTGCGGCGCCCATCGCGTCGTTGCCATCGCCGGGAGAGTTTACGTGGACGGCAAAGACCACCTGCTTGCCATCCGGCGAGAATCGGGGGTCAGCGTAAACCTCATTCTCGCCTCTTGGCAGATGCTTAAAATACACTGGCCCGGAAACTAGCCGGGCTCGCACCCCACTTCCTATCTCTTCGAGGTCTAGCGCTCCGCCATATGCGGTCGTTGCAGCCACGGTGACCAGCAATTTCAAATCGGGTGAGATTGCGAAATCTAACACTGGTAGGTTCGTGGGAAAAGTCTTGGTGGCACGCCCTGATTCGGTTGCCAGGGTCACATTTGAACCTCGCGAATAGGCGACTGCTGGCTTCGACTCTGAGCCTGTGAAATTGGGAGCAATAACCAATAAGGCCGCGAGGAGACCTGAAGCACAGCAGCGAACATACGCTAAGCACATGGTTTCTAGGCCCATATGGTTCTCTCGTCGCTATTGTAGTCGCAATGACGGTTGGCTGACACAGAGAGCGACTCAGTTACGTAGTTGTTGTAACCAGCCCATTACACTCATTGACCCATTTTCTGAGTGTAGCTGGCCCCGGCGGTCCGCGCAGAAAACCGCTTCCCTACGAATAGTGTTGCGGGTGTTTACCAATTAGATAATGATTCCCTTCGTCCGTTGAATTCAAGGAGAGCAACATGGCGAAGAAAAAGGCTTCGAAGAAAAAGGCGCAACCAAAAGCCACCGCGCCCGCAAAGGTGGCCGTAGTCTTCAAAAAAGATGCGCCGGATGGAGCGCTCCCGCCCCAGGCTGCGGAAATTCTTTCCATCGTTAAAGGCGCTGGGAAAATCGAGCGGATCGAACTGCTCAAGAAAATGCAGGGCCGCGTCAAAACCAAACAGACCATGGCGACGATTTTTAGTTTCTACCGCTCGACGCTCGTGCGTCTCGGCTGCATCACCGTCACGGCCTAACAGACGGGCACAAGCCTTAGTCCTTGTCGGATTTCTGCGGCTTCTTTACGGAAGCAGTCTTTCTAGGCTGCTTCTTTTTCTTTTTTGGCCGGAGCCTGTAGAATCGCGGTCGCAAGCGTTTTGAAGTTGTCCAGCGCTTCCGGCCCTTCCCTGTATTCTTTTGTTTTCACGTCGGCAGTGTATTCCTTATGGGAAAAAGATCAAGAGGCAAAAATAGGCAACGCAAACAAAAAGCACAGCCCAAACCGCCGCCCCCACAAACCAGCATCCCCACCCAATCCGTGAAAAAAGAGATAAGGGTTTTAGAGATGCTAGGACTGTTGTTAACAGCGCTAGGGCTAATATCTTTGATTGGCTTGCGCCCGCGAGCATCTGTATCCTCCAGTCCTCCAACCGACAGTGATGATTGGCTAAGATCCCAATTCACAGTTACCAATGATGGCTACTTACAGTTAAACGATGTTCATGCGATCTGTTTCATTTGGAGAGCAAAGACCGGGTCGGCGGAGATAACCGACGATGCTGTTAGGGCCGCTGGCCCCGCAAATCCTAACCTTCCTCCAGGACAATCATTCACCGTTCCGTGCGAAAGGTCTCAGTCTTTCAGTTCGCCGTACCGAAGTATTGACCTGGCTGTTGTTCTCGCTTATCGTCCATGGCCATTCACATTTATTAGACAACGTCAGTTCTTCAGATTTGTTGCACGACTCGATAACGAAACCGTCACTTGGGATAGACAACCCTCAGCTGCCTTAGAACATGAATTCGATCTTCTGTTAAGCGTAAATCCACAATTGGCGGACTTCAAATGAAATACATGTGCGTCAACTGTGGCGGTGTTGGCGTCTGTATTCATTTTGCATCGCGCTCAATTCGCGCCTCGCACTGCAGAACTACCTCACGCCAGCCGCGCATTCTTTCGGGGCCTAGCTCTTTCACGACCGGCCCCAACTGAAGCAGAGTTTCCTGCGCCCATGCGAACTCGTAGTCAAAGCACTGTGCCAGCGCCCGCAACAATCCATCGTGATAAGTTTGCTCGGCAGTCTTCATAAATTTAAAAACCACGGCGGCTGTTACGCTGAAAGAGCGGGTAGGAGGCATCCCCCCCGCCGCTTCGGGTTCAAGCGCTGGACAGTCGCCTGCTCGAAGCACGTTGCCGCCGTGGCTTTGCCACCGGGCCTAGACCGCCGAAAGGATTAAACGGCCTTCCCGAATCTTTTTAATGCCGCGTCAAGGCCCTGTTTTGGAACCTTGACGCGAGCGCTACCGACGCTCGGGGAAGGAGAAAAAGCCCCGCGTCGAACTTTTATTTGCCCAGCGCCACGCGCCGGGCGCGACGAACCTGCTCGTCAAAGTCTTCTGTGGGCCGCCCAGCAGAATCAACCGCTACGCGCGCACCGCCACCAGTCCGAAAGCCGAATGTATCGTTCATCGCCGCCGCGCGAGCCGCCTTGACGGCTGCGTCGAAGTCATCCGCGATCTTGGCCTGTGCCGCGCGGGCATCATCCTGCATGCTGCGCTGCACGCGCTGGGAGCTCGGACGCGCTGATGCCTGCGATTCGTAGCGACCAATCTCTTTCTTCAAGCCAATAACTGCGCGGTTAAAAGCTTCGACCCCAGAGTTGTCGCCCGTCTTGCGAGCGTGGGAGATAATGGCAGGCTTCAAGGCCCGCAGGTTTTCGAGCGCCTGCACGTTCACGACGTACGCATCACTCGCCACAGGGTTCACGTTGCCCTCTCCGCCATTGCTGGGAACGGGAATCAGGTCCGGCCCCGCGCCGCTTCGACGGCTGGGCTTCGGCTCGCGGAACTGCTCGCCGTCAACGTCGTTGTCCTCCGCCGCCGCCACGAACTTCGGGCACGCGTCGGAGTGGGAATCTTTTCCGCCACAGGTGCACGCGTCATCAGCCTGCTGGTACATCGGGCAGGCGTCACTGTGAATCTTTTTCCCGCCGCAGTTACATTCCATACTGTTTTCTCCCTCTGAACTTGAATCGGTTTCACCCGCGATGCGTCGCCCGACACTTGCGCCCGCTCGTGCGGCTGCGATCAGATCATCCTCGCCAGTCACGGGTTGCTGTAACATCGGCGATTCCTTGTTGTCGGAATGCGGCAGAGCATCTTTCGCCACAGCCACAGGATCTTTTCTGTGGTATGTCGCAATCATTTTCTCGAAGCTCTCGCCTTTGTCGTCCTGTGGCGCTTCGTCCACGCGGTAAGCCTCGGCGGGCGCGGCATCGACAATGGCACACATGTCCCCGGCCCTCGCTTTCGGCACTACGGCGCAGTGGTTTGCTTTCAGGTTTCGCATAACGAGGGTTCCGCCTTCTGTACTTAATTCGTAGAGATAGCCCACACTGATTTCCTTCTGCCCTCCGGCGATGGCGTCGAGCAAGGATTGGTCCTTGACGTGAAGGTCCGCTTCGAGAGTTACGCACCCGTCAATGTCCGGGCCGCGCGCCACGTTCTGAATATGACCGCGCGCAACGCCACTAAAATTCTGCGCGGAAACGAAATTGCGCGGGTGCTCGTCCGTCAGAACGCATCCCTCGCAGGAGGCGATAAACGCGGGGGCGAGCACTTCTGCTGGCGGGCGGAATACTTCGACCGTCTGGCCGGTGTTGCTGCGCGCGTGGTAGTAATTATCCGGCGTCTCACCGATTTCAGATACGTCGTAGGTCTGAAAACCTGAACGACAAATCACGGCCCTGGCGATAAGGCTGCCGTCCGCCTCGTTGCGCACTTTGTGCGGGGAAAGCTGCGTGCCGAAATATGCATCCTCGCCACGCTTCCGCTTAAAGAATTCCGCGAAAGTCATTCTGCGCTCCGACGGCGCGGCTTTTCCTCAAGCACCTGCGTTGCGCGCTCAGCGGCGTCGGCAATGGCTTTCAGTTCCGCGCGCTTTTGTTCGGGCGTCGGCTCTGGGCCTTCGTCGTATTCGACAACTCGGCGGCGCACAGGGTAAGCGCCCGGAACGTCGGCGTAGTGAATGTTCGTTTTCACTTCTTGAAGCCGCCATTCACCTTCTCTACCTCGGCGAATCTGTCGTCGTTGCGCATTGTGGGTTGTGCAGGAGCGAAGCGCCCGCCGTAGTTGAGACCGCGCCGCGCGATTTCCGTCTGCTGGTCAACGCAGCCGCCACTGCCGCCAACTTGTTCTTTCTCGTCGCTCATAACTGAACCTCCGAAGGATTCTTGCGGTGAAACTTCTTGCACATAGTTTCGTAGTCCTGACCAATCGTGATTTGGCTGTGCAGTGCTAAGGGTTCAATCGCGTCAGGGGCTAGCTTCGCGTCGTTCATCAGCTTGTAAGCGCTCGGGCCGGAATCTGCGTCCTCACCGCGTGCCGCTCGGACTGCGGCGTTATAGCGGTCGATAGCTTGGCGATCGCCCGTGGCCGCGACGATTGATTTCAACTCCCGCAGCGTCGTGAGTGTGTCGAAAGCTTTCATTTATTTTCTCCCTTTATCAGACCCGCTCAATATCCCCCTCATTTCACGCCTCTGGAACGCCGTGCTGGGCGCGGAGTTCGACGCCTTTTGGCGTGCGCTTTGGATTGGATATCCGACGGCCCGAGCACTGCGGCCATAAACAGTTCGTAAATCCTACCGCCGCCATTGTCGTCGCCCCTCGATCTAGCAAGCTGCACGCCCAAAAGCTTCTTCTCTTTCTCGCGGCCTCGGGTCCGTAATAGATTCATCGCCCAGTCAAACCAAGCCAATCCGTCCAACTCGCTCTGCACCGCAACCGCGCCGTTCGCGTCATAGGTCTTGTATCCTTTCGGAAGCCGAGCGCTTAGTTCAGCGATTTCCTTGCGGAGCGCTGAGTAACTCATCGCCGAATCGTGCCCTTGACGGTCGCAAACCTTGCTTTCATCTCTTCCAGTTCCGCTTTGACGAACTTCATGTCTTCCTGCTCCGCCGATTTCAGAAACACTGACGCCACGTACGAAGTCTTGGTTGCAAGCTCTACGTCGATCAGGCCGGAGCGCATCTCGATGACCATCGTGGCCAGAAGCTTGCGCATGTCGGCGGCGTTTTCGGGAGGCTTGAACTTCGTCAGCTTCGATGTGTCGTACTGAAATCTCGGCCTTCCGCCTTCGCGCCCTGCCTGCGCAGCTCTGCCGCGAGTGTGCATGAAGCAGCGACTCGTGCCACGGACTGGCGGCGTGGGGCAAGGCTCTCCGGCTGCGGTCTTTGCAGAGCAGCGAACAGCTTTACCTTTGGGGTTAGGGGCCTGGCGCACGATGCGCCGCGCGCGTGCGGGGGATTTCTTCATGCGCTGGCCTGCCGCTCGGTCTGCTGCTCACGCTCACGAGCGAATCGCCGTTCGAGGGCTTGTCGCCCGTACAGATAGTCGCAGGCGCGTTTGATCCTGTTCCAGTGGGTGCGGCGCGTGATTTTATTCGCCCGCAGTAAGTCGTGCTGAAATTCCGCGTAGCACATTAGAGAAGACCCATCGACAATGTCATCTAACTTCAAGCTACTAGCCTCCGCATCTGCGCGGCGATGCGAATGGAGTCTGCGAGGAAGACATGGACCCGCTGCCCCAGGCCCCAGCGTGCTCTTGCTGCATTGGAAGCAGACTCGCGGCGCTCGGCCTTCGTCAGTTTCTCGGCGGAAAGCTTGCCGCCGATCGAACCCCAGTTTGTTTTCGTGCGCTTCATGTCTCAATTGTGGGAGATGCGGGCGTGGGCAGGCAACAAAAACACACCAACTCACCAACTCTCTATCTCTACCCATCTAACTAACGCGTGAGTAAATAAGAGAGAAGATAGAAAGAGAAAGGAAGGCTTGGAGAGCCGCGCTGGTGAGTTATTGAGTTGGCGTG
>Ga0210403_10005638_pt1 | contig 10593 bp, 6 predicted proteins | sample IncBWC19MmetaG_FD_150863 | JGI IMG/M metagenome (GOLD analysis project Ga0210403, IMG submission 150863) | Forest soil microbial communities from Barre Woods Harvard Forest LTER site, Petersham, Massachusetts, United States - Inc-BW-C-19-M | ecosystem: Environmental > Terrestrial > Soil >... | reverse complement strand
TGGCCGAGCGGGAAGACATCTCACGAGGAATCGCTTCCGGTTCGTCCATTCGTGAGATAGCGAAAGGGTTGCAGCGGGCCGCGTCGACAGTGAGCCGGGAGGTGGCGCGTCACGGCGGGCGTCCACTCTATCGAGCCAGTGAAGCCGACTCCCAGGCCTGGGAGTCGGCTTTGCGGCCCAAGACATGCCGTCTTGCCACCCACGTGAAGCTGCGGACGATCGTTGCCAGTAAACTGATCCTGGACTGGTCGCCGGAACAGATTTCGGGATGGTTGAAGATACGCTATCCCAGGAACGAGAGCATGCGCGTGTCCCACGAAACTATTTACCGCAGCTTATTCATCCAGGCACGGGGAGTGTTGAAAAAAGAGCTGGTTCAGCACTTGCGGTCCAAGCGGCTGATACGCCGCTCCCTGCACTCGCGGGCTGACGGCCAGTCCCGAGGTCAGATCGTCGATGCCATCTCTATCCGGGAAAGGCCTGCAGAGATTGAAGACCGCGCCATTCCCGGTCATTGGGAGGGCGATCTGCTCGCAGGCACCAAGAACAGTCACATCGCCACACTGGTGGAACGCCACTCGCGTTTTACCATGCTGATCAAAGTGCCCAGCAAAGACACAGCGACGGTCGTCGCCGCGCTGAGTCGGCACGTTCGTAAACTCCCCGCGTCCCTGCGGCGATCGTTGACCTGGGACCGAGGGCTGGAGATGGCCAAACACAAGAGCTTTACCGTGGCCACCAATGTGCAAGTCTTCTTCTGTGATCCGCAGAGCCCCTGGCAGCGAGGCACCAACGAAAACACCAACGGGCTGCTGCGACAGTACTTCCCCAAGAAAACCGACTTGTCCGGCTACTCTCAGACCGATCTCGACAAGGTAGCGCTGCGCCTCAATCAACGTCCAAGAAAAACCTTGGGCTTTGAAACTCCGGCCAGTACACTCCAAGCAAGTGTTGCATCGACCAGTTGAGCCGGCACGGCTTATCGGCAACTTCGAGCTGTTGGGCCGCCCTCCGAGGGCGAACTTGCCGCTAAGCCCCGTTTTTCGGGAGCGTTTCCGGTCGAGCTGGTGTCTTCTTAGCTATGCCAACCCTCTTCCAGCGTAGTGCAGCAGCGCTTTGTGCGGCTTGTGCCATCGCGGCAACGGCCAGCCGTGCGCACGCTGGCCGGATGCGAGCCAGGCTTGGCACGGCGCAGGCCATTACCGCAACCGCGCACAAGCTCGCACGCGTCCTCTACCACGTCTTACACGGCAAAGAACCCTACACCGAGGCTGTCTTCCACCGCTGCGATGAACAAGAACAGCAACGAGCCGAAATGCGCCTTCGCAAACACGCCGCACAACTCGGCTTCCAACTCCTACCCATCTCAACGAATCCAACCGCTTCGCAAATTAGTTCCTGAGGAGTCGGCTTTTGGGAAATTCGCCTTGAGGCTTTTGGACTCTTTCGCAACCGGATGCCAGCCATGACGCGACCGCAGAGAAGCAGAATGCTACACGTCATTGCAACGTAGAAAGCTGCCTTTGAGGAGGTCCAGTGAATGTCCATTCCCATTGAACCTAAGAGCACATCTAGAAGACCGAGGCCAATCAGGACGAGTAGTGGTGTCAAGATCAGCAGGGTTCCGATAGGTCTTCCCCATCCTCGCACAGCGCCTCCAATGGGCATCCAACGGCCCTCCATGTCGAGCCCAGTAAATTGTAGTGCCCGGAAGTCGGCTTATCGGCAAGTTCGAGCTGTTGGCCGCCCTCCGAGGACGAACGTTCCGAAAACCCCGTTTTCCGCGAACGAGTTGGTTTCCTCGGGGTGTAACCTGCCATAGAAGTCCAGGTACTGAATCAGCAACGGTGCGGATAAAGAGGAGTTCATATGCCACGCCTCCCAATGCTTTTCGCAACCACTGCAATAACGGCTCTCATTATGGGCCTGCTCACCTCGCGATTCGATCTATCAACCGGTATGACGCTCATACTGCCTAGAGCGAGCTACCTGATCCCTAACTGGACGCTGTGCTATGGCGTAGCCCTCTTCTTCTGTCTGTTTGCATTCCTGTATTCCATCTGGATAGTTCCTTGGAGTGCTCAGGCTGCTATGTGGCATTTTGCCCTCAGCGTCCTCTCCGTGGGAGTGTTCCTCGCCGCCTCAATCGGAATGGACCGATTCAAGTTGGGTGCTGGGCCACCGGCTTTAGCTATACCGTGCCTGCTCGTGTTCAGCTTCTCACCAGTCTTCTTCCTGCTGATACAAGGATTCTTCATCCTCGACGGCTTGCGTCGCTGTTGGTCTCTCCTTCGCGGCTGAAGATAAATATCCTGCGAAGTCCGGTTTGCGGCAACTTCAGGGTGAACGGCGGCCCCGAACGCCGAACCTGCCGGAAAGCCCGTTTTCCAGGACCGTCGAACCCATATGCCATGCGGCCGTACGCTAAGCTTTCTAAATGATCCCTATCGGTTACATGGCGAAGGCGAGTTGCGTAGTGCCTGAAGGGCTCGACATTCCCCATCTGGTAGATGTTTTTTCGGTTAGCGATTGCGTGAATACCAACTTCTACGAAAAAGAATTGCCCGGAGAGATGAACGGCTACGGGTTGTACGACTCTCCAGAGATCGTACGCGCAGTCGCATCGTCCCATTCCGTCGATCTGACCTCCGCCGTCCTTTTCTGTTACGAAGCAGACGAGTTGGAATACGACGACGGCAGTTGGAGCCCCTATAAACCCTTCGCGCTTTCGTTACGAATGTCGTGGCCCCTGGGCAGAAGCACTTGGAGGGCTTTGATGTGGTCAGCTTTGAAAACGGATGGTCTCCAACTCATTCTCCTCTCTCGTGCGCCGGTGATGCGAAAAGGGGCATCACGAACGAGCATTGCCTGATCCCGTCAATTGGGGAAGCAAGATTAGCTTTGGAGTCAGGATTGTTCAAGAACGGAGATCCAGGCCCACATCTCATCGTCGCAGTCTATTCGCTAATCTAGAGAATGTTCTATTTGCAGACTCCAACTTCCCGGAACGTCCCTGCCGCGAACGCACTTGCCACAAAAGCCCTTTTGCCACTTCATGAGAAATCAGTCTGCTTGCGGTATGTCCGTGGTATGAGCTTGTCGCTTTTAGGACCTTGTTGCGTCAAGGTTTTCCTTGGGGCATCCTACGGATTGGGTGGACGATAAGTGTCGGTTCGGGCGTGGGCGACGCCGGTGCTGCGTCTATCGTCTTACGATCTAGATCAACGCTGCCAAGGCGGCCGCCTTCGAGCGTCTGCATCACGATGCGCACATTCTTCGTGCTGCGCGGGAGCCGAAGGCTCAGCGATACGCGCGTTATATATTTTGACCGCAGCAGAGCATCCTCGGTAGGTGACTGAACGGTGACTCGCTCCAGCTTGGATGCGGCGATGCCTCTCTGCGCGGTCATGCAGACTGCCGCCAGTCGGAGGCTCGCGGTACTTTTACCCTCCTCATTCTGCTGCCAGGTAAGATCTTTCAAGCCAAGATCCACGATGAACTCTGCGGTGCCCGTGTCAGGATGCCGCACTACACTTCCCAGAGTCATCTTCAGGTTTTGAAGTGGGACACTGGACAGTGCCGCCTCGTTGATATCCGTGATGACGTGACGCTGACTCTCAATGGTGCCGACTGGCTCCGGCGGATAGTATCCGGTTTTCGTTATGACCCGTAAGTCCCTGTTGCGTACCGTAACCCGAATATGCCTGAACGTATCCTCGACGGGGTTTTCCTGCGGCTGGTAGGTCAGCGTGTAGTAGTTCGAACCGAGTTCCTGAGAGTCCTTGATCTCGCCAGCGACATCATTTCGGTTGAAGAAGAGTTTGCCGCCGGTGTCATTGATAAATACGCCAAAGTTAAGGCCACCTGAGAAAGGATCGCCACCACGCTGAGTGAGCGTTGCTTCTGTTGCAAACTCTGCGGCCTCCTTAAGGGCATCACAAGGGAGGCCTTCACAGACACTGAGATAAAGGACGAACAGGGTTATCCGCGCATCGACGAGCAGGTCCGTTGTATGGCGCATATAGCGACTGACCCATTCGGGCGATTTGCCGATGACGTCCCCTTCGTCCGCTGCGCCGATATCTGGCGATCCATGCCCTACCCAGACAATATTCTTGCGTCCCGGAATGCCTTTGTTCTGCAGCGCAATTTGCTGCAGCGCACTCACCGATTGGATGAAGCGCTCGCTGTTAAATGGAGCGTTCATCTTATAGGGCAACGCCGCAGGCACATGATGCAAGGCCGAGAGCAGGTCCTCTCTGTTCCTCGTGTAGCCCTGCACCATCTCCAGGGATTGATTGCCCAGCACCATGATTTCGCAGGGAACTGCGAGCTGTGCCGGCTGCGCGTTGAGATATTTTTCTACCTCGATTCGTATGTAGGCAAAGTCGGCGGAGCTCGAGTTCAGGAGGTCGAGCACAAAGATCGTCACTGGTGCCTTCCCGACCGTGTCATCCGCTTCACGATCAGGATTGGGAGTATGGGCGTCAGGGCCCTCGAACGAGAAGATGCGCTGCGGCCTCTTGTCTTCTGTGATCAGGAAGTCGTCTAGCGTCAGACCTTTCACTACCGGCCGGCCGCTCTTATCGACAACCGTGACATCCAGATACACGAGCCGCGATGTGACATTGATTGTCGCCACAGGGGCTTTTCGAGATACCTGCCCGGGAGAATACCGAGCTAGCAGCAGAATCAGGAGCAAGGCAGTCAAGCAAACTCGAATCCGGACGCGGACGTCGCTCATCTAGTCCTCCGCACTCAGCCTATACGCGAACGCCCTCGGATGCTCCCAAAATGTAACAGCGCGTTGTGTCGACCTCAATGAGTACCTGGCTCTGTGATCACCAGTTGACGGGGGAAAGCCGCTTGTCCGACATGCCGACGGGTTCAAGGTCGAGATTGAGTTGTTCGTTGCTGCCGGAGACGATTGTGATGGGGCGTCCGCGGGCGAGCCAAGGAGCAATGTCTTCGCGGAACGGAATCATGACCTCATGGTCGAACGCAAGGATTCGATAGGAGCCGGGTGCAAGCCCTTCCAGCCGATACACGCCGTTCGCGTGAGCCGTGTCGAATCGAAGCTCGCTGGTGGACGGAGAGGTTGGGAGCGCATAGACGAAGGCCGGGACTGGGGCCTCGCCTTGATGAACGATGCCCGAGACCGAACCACTATCGGCACGAAGCTCAACATCGATCGTCGTGGCATGTTCCTGATCGGTGATCGTGTACGGTTCAACGGAAAGATTGTGGCCATCGGAGGTGATGGAGGCGATGTACCAGGGCGGCGCCGCAACGGTCACGAGGGAGTATTTTCCCTGAACCAGCGGGTTGAACGAGGTGCTTCCGGAGGCATCGGACGGACGGGCCGTGTCGAAGACGCCTGTGCCCAATCCGAAGCTTTGCTCGCCGGCGAGCATCAGTTCGAAGCCAAAGGTGGCCTGCTGGATTCGCGAAAAGCCAGGCATTGGCTGCTGCTTCGGAGGGTGAGACACATTGATCTTTACGGGTATTTTTACCGTTGGGCCCGGGTTAACGGCCACGCTGTTATCGGATCCGGCGATCTCGACGATACTCTGCGCGTGGTTGTCGCCGGTCTGGACGAGGATCTTATAACGTCCATCGGGCAAGGCGATGTCGATCGTTCCGTCTTCGCGAAGGGGATCCTCGAGGTAGGTCCAGCCGCCATACTCGGGTGACGCCACGACGTTAGTGATCACGGTGTCCGTCCCCGTTTTGGGAGTTGGCCTGAACCGGCCGCTGACGTGATGGAGCCGCCTCGCGGTTACGCGAAGGGTAGCCGAGGCGACCGCAGCTGGTTCCAGATGCACGGTGCGTGGTGACGACAGGCCAGGTTCGGAGACAGGCCAAATCACGGGCGGGTAAATCTGAGCTTCTCCATCAGAAGCGGGCGGGGCAGGTCGCATCCCGGTGTTTAGAAAGTAGTCTCCGGGCGAAATACCGTCGAAGGCGAAGGTTCCATCCGGGCCTGTTTTGACGCTGTGGTTGTAAGACGTCATCGTAAAGCCCTGACCGTAGACTCTGGAGTTCGACAAAGCGACGTCCCAATCTGAGAGTGGGTGCCCTGCTTGATCTTCGACGATGCCATGCAACGAAGAAGCGGGTATGAGATGGAGTTCTAAATTGTAGGCTGATGCCGTGATGGAGAAGCTCCCGAGTGGGCCATCGGGGCGGCGATCGATCGACCAGTCGTCGAAGAAGCCTTTCGCTTCAGCTCGGATTCTAATCTCGCCTTGCGGTATCCCCGGAAAAAGGAATTGGCCTGCCCCGTCCGTGATGACGGGCGCGAACTCGGGGATGTATTGTGCTGGAAGGGCACAATCCTGGGCGGCTTGGCCAGGCGCGCCGATAAACGGTGTGCAACGGATTTGGATCCATCCCGCGCTCACCTTTGCTCCAGCGACTGGGCTTCCATCTTTCGCATTGACGACGCGACCCGAAACGGGGAATGTGGGGAGTGCGTCGATCTTCGCTTTGGTCTGTTGCGCATCGGCAACAGCGGTAACGAGCGCTAAAGCGGTCAAGGCGGAGTGCAAGAACCATTTCGGAGTTTTCTGCCTACCGGCGTGAACCGGTGATGCTTCGCCTTGGGCGGATCTATGCACCCTTGAAGAATACGGCAGTTCCAGTAAAGGCAACCGCTTTTCGGCAAGTTCAAGTGCAAGGACTCGGATTACCCAAGACAATGCCCCATCGCAAGCGCCGCCACAGCACATCGCATCGACGGCGTCGTTCCAATCGGCGCTTGCGATACAGCTCTAAACCTTATCGTGGGCAAATCTTCGTGCCTTACAAGGCTTTTGTTTTGTGATACTTCCTCTGCATTACGCATGATAACCGCTGCATTATCATGCGTGAAAGTCGGTCGTTCCGATCCCCTCCTAGCGAAGCAGCAGTTCTTTCTTCCGGTCGGCAGAGGCCGTCCCGCGAGGGACGGCCGGCGAAGCGGCTGCTCGACAGCATCAAGTCCTCTTCGTCACCTCTCTGCCAGCTTTATGTACCCGTGCGTCTGGCATCGTAACGTTCTAGTTACCTGCCGCAGGGGCAGTCAGTTTGAGCACCACCGGCTCCTGATCCGCGGATTCGAACTTGGTGTAGAAGCTACGAAGATCGGCATACTCCTTGGGCTGGAAGAAGACCTCGGCGAGGAAAAGATTGCGCCGCACAGTAACGCTAGTCGGGGAGGTCTCCGCCATCCGCTTGTAGACACCGCGCTTTTCAAAGGGAATCTCGTTGCTGCCGGGAGCGGATTCGATCGTGAAGCTGGGCGGAAAACTAATGTGGATCGCATCGCGCGCGCTGCTGGGGTAGTGAAACGCGACCGTTGTCTCGCGCTTCTCATGGACAAACACCGGCTTCGCATTCGTCTCGAAGAGATCGCCCGGGATGAGCAGCCGCTTCCCGGTTGAGGAGCCGATCGGCCCGCTTACATTGTAGGAGACGACCAGCGGCTCCTCATAGTCGCTCTGTTTGGCGACGGAGGCGAGTTTAACCTCCATGCCTCCGGGCAACATCTGCTGCAGGTGTTTGGTGAGTTCCTGCTCGAGGCTCTCCTGGTCTCCGCTGAGTGCCCGCTGTCGCCAGCGCAGCGCGGAGTCGCCATGGAAGGTCAGCTTGATGGTGCCGGTCGCGACTCCATGTTCATCCAAGGAGAGGTTGGCAACGCGGTCTACTCCTGAGTTCGTATAGCTCTCGGCCGGCGTACGGGCAATGGCAGAGCCATCGTCGGTCTGACGCAGGCCTCCGGACAAGGTGTGATTCCATGCAAGGTGCCCGTAGGGGCAATAGCGCGAGCCAGGATCGAAGAACTGCTCCTTGCCATCGACCGTCACGATGGCGATGTCGTCATTCAATTGATAGAGGCTCTCAAACGCCGGATCGAAGACGTTCCGGTCACGGCTGGCGACCGCCATGAGATAACTCTTCATGCCGGCCGCGCGGACGAGGGCGACAAATAACGCGGTCAGTTCCTTGCTGCTGCCCCGTTTCCGGGTCCAGACATCATCGCTGCTCTTGATCTCCGCGAGCCCCTCGGACTTGTCCTCTGCGCGCGAGTGTTCTCGATTGAAGTCGCTGTTGTCCAACTGCATCACCGCGGCATAGAGCTTCTTCAGCTTCTGCTCCTGCGTGTCGGTAAGCGCAACTAACTGCTGCACCGCGCTCTGGATGATGGGACCATGGCCAATGAGGTTGTCATTGATCTGAGCCCAGTGCTTGCCCTCACCCTTCCAGAACTCGTCCCCGTTGCGATACGCCGAGTAGTAAAAGAGAACCTGGTAGCGGAGGCTGGACGCAGGAAGCATGTACTCCTCCTCCGGGGCAGGAGGAACGTCGTGGACGTTGAGTTCGATCGTCTGCGACTGATGATCGTTCAGCGACATCTTGGGGCTCTCCCGTTGCTGGATCGCCGCGCCCGGAGGCAGGTTGTACGTCCACGAAAGCGTATTGGTCAGCAGTCCGCGTTCGTCATTCCGGACCAGTGTCCGATTCGTCGGCTTCCAGAGAAAATGTCCCTTGCGCAGATACAGTTCATTCTGGATCTCCCAGCGGGGAGGGAAATAGTGTTGATCATCCCAGCGCAGGTTATAGCGATACTCTAGGATGCTCCCCACCGTGACGTCGGGCAGCGTGAAGACCTTCTCCTTCTCGGTATACCCCGGGCCTTTGACGACGAGTTGCTCATACGGCTTTCCCGTAAACAGAACGATCGTGCCATCCGGATGGATGGTGCGGCCGGAAACGCCAGTCACGTCAAAGCCCGTGGCTCCGCCCGCCATATACTTCAACTCCACATTCGCGTACTTCTTGCCGCCCTCGGTCAGCACCTTGATGCGCACATACTCGCTGTAGACATGCAGATTGTCGATCGTGCTCTCTTCGCGATTGAGGTAGACCGCCGCGGCTCCCGGGACCTGCGGCTGCGCGGTCATCGAAAGCTCCTCGGCCGTTGGCTGGGTCCACGGATCGCCGTAGGCCGGGGCGGCGAAGAGACCAAAGGCGGCCAGGGTTACGCTGACAAAGGTGGCAAGCACGGTACGGTGGACTGAACTTGAGATCATAGGGGCCCTCTTGAAAGAAATGATGCGAAGTGGTTTGGCCTGCCGAACAAAAACGCACGGCAGCTATTCTGTCTTACTGCTTTTTCAAAACGGCGCGGCTTGCTTCATCCGCGCCGATGGTCTCGGCTAGCTTCCGGTAATTCGCATACCGCTCCGCGGGCAGCGTCACCTCGCGCACCGTATAGGTCCGGCTGTAATGCATGGCATTGCCCTCCAGCCTGGTCGAACTCTGGTACGAGGCGAACCCGACATCGATCGTCACAGGTGCGGGCAGATCGTCGACCACATACCCCGCCGGCAACTGAATGAGATAATCGTCCTGCTCCTGCATGCTCTGTTTGAGATCCACCGGCACCGTGCGCGGTTCGTGATCCAGCTCCAATCCCTCGTCCCCGAGCACGCGTGGCCTCACCATCAGCAGCGTCCCCATCCTGGCTCCGAACCGCTCCGCATGCAGCGCATACGTCGTGCTCAACTCCTTGTCGAACGCATCGGCGTTGGCAACCTTGACGTCGGATATGGAGAAGCTGGTGAAATCCTGCTGCAGCGCATGATCGAGAAAGTTCTGCTGCTGCTTCACATCCTTGGTCGCATACAACTCCCGGAAACGCTCTGACAGATCCCCGAACATGGTCTCCGTGACGCTACCCTGGAGCGATCCGTCCTCCTGCAACTGAAAACTTCCCTGGCGATGAATCGTGTTCAACGACGGGCTGAGCACAGGGAACTGGATCACCTGGCTCTCGCTGCCCTCTGCCATCAACCCATACCCGCCCTGCAGATCATGTTCGAGTTGCCCGAAGACGGTCTTCTCCGATGTGGGATCGAAGAGGAGATACCGCCGGCCTGTCGTCGCGGTCACCACGCTCTTCAGCCGGGGGGAGTCGTAGCCCTTGGGAATCTCGATGGCGACGATCACGTGATTGCCGAACATCGAGGGTGCCTCGGGATCGACAACGCCGCGCCGGCTATCGACCACGACGAGCGTCGCATGAATGCCCACCGTCGAAAGCATCGCCGACAGCAGGGTCGCCTTGTCCTTGCAATCCCCATAGCGGTTGCGAAAGACATCAGCGGCGGCATGGGGCTGCAAGCCGCCGATCCCCATCTCGATGGCGAAGTAGCGAACCTGCTTCTGCACAAACTCCGCGATCGTCTCGGTGCGGTCGGCGAAGTCGGTCTTGCCCGCGACCAACTGATTCGCCTGTGCCGCGATCTCGGGCGACGCGACCAGCCGGTCCTTGGCCAACTGCGAGTACCATGCGCCGATGCTCTGCCAGGTATTGCCCAGTGGCATGGCGACGCCCGGACCGCTATAGTGCAGCGCCATCCGCCCGGCCAGCGCCTGGCCACTGGGATGCATCGGAACCTGCTCCAAATTGATCCCTGCAACGTCCTGAGCCTGCCATCTCCAGCGCTGCGGTCCCAGCTCAACCGGCGAGATCGGTCGGGTGTGCGCCCACGAGGTCTGGTAGCTATAACCCGGCGGAATCTCCAGGGTGAAGATCTGGCTGAGACT
>Ga0210403_10005637_pt1 | contig 10594 bp, 12 predicted proteins | sample IncBWC19MmetaG_FD_150863 | JGI IMG/M metagenome (GOLD analysis project Ga0210403, IMG submission 150863) | Forest soil microbial communities from Barre Woods Harvard Forest LTER site, Petersham, Massachusetts, United States - Inc-BW-C-19-M | ecosystem: Environmental > Terrestrial > Soil >... | reverse complement strand
ATGCGGACCAACGCCGGCTCGAGGCGGCGACGGTCGCCGCGGTGACGCGGGCGGGCTTGCCGCTCTTCGCCTACACCGTGAACGACGCAGCGCGAGCGGCGGCGCTCTTCGAGTGGGGCGTGGCGGCCGTGTTCAGCGACCGCCCCGATTTGATCCAGCCGGTGGCGCGCGCGGCAGCCGTTTGATTATTCCGGCGTCAATCAATACATAATGCCAGTCAAGCCCACGCCGATCGACTCGGCGTCGGCCTGCAGGGTGCGGGAGAGACCTTGAAAGCTTTGAAATCTATAGTCATTTCCGGGCGCGAGGTGCTGCCTCTGGTGGAAGGCGGCAAGGGTATCTCGATCTCGAACGGCGAGAGCTCGGGCGCCTGGGCGGCCTCCGGAGGCGTCGGCACCTTCTCCGGCGTCAATGCCGACAGCCTTGATGAGGAGGGCCGGCGCAAGACGCAGGTCTACTACGGCAAGACCCGCCGCGAGCGCCACGAGGAGCTGATCCGCTACTCGATCGCGGGCGGCATCCATCAGGCCAAGGTCGCCTACGAGCGCGCCAACGGCCAGGGCCGGCTGCACATGAACGTGCTCTGGGAGATGGCGGCGGCCGAGCGCATCCTGCACGGCGTGCTCGAGGGCGCGCGCGGCCTCATCAACGGGGTCACCTGCGGCGCCGGCATGCCCTATCGCATCGCCGAGATCTGCACCAAGTACGGCGTGCACTATTACCCGATCGTCTCCTCCGCGCGCGCCTTCCGCGCGCTCTGGAAGCGCGCCTATCACAAATTCCGCGACTGGCTCGGAGGTGTCGTCTACGAGGACCCGTGGCTTGCCGGCGGCCACAACGGCCTTTCCAACAGCGAGGATCCCGAGAAGCCCGGTGCGCCCTATCCGCGCGTCCTCGAGCTGCGCCAGCTCATGCGGGAATGCGGCATCGCGGAGACGCCGATCTTCATGGCGGGCGGTGTGTGGTACCTGCGCGAATGGGAGGACTGGATCGACAATCCCGAGCTGGGGCCCACGGCCTTCCAGTTCGGCACGCGTCCGCTGCTGACCAAGGAGAGCCCGATCTCCGACGCCTGGAAGCGCAAGCTGCTCACCCTCGACGACGGCGACGTCTATCTCAATCGCTTCAGCCCGACCGGCTTCTATTCATCGGCGGTGCGCAACGCCTTCTTGAACGAGCTCCAGGAGCGCAACGAGCGCCAGGTCGCCTACACCGTCGAGCCCGTGGGCGATCATCTGGCACCGCTCCAGGTGGGCGCGCGCGGACGGCTCGTTTATCTCACCCCGCACGACCGCGACCGCGCGCAGGGCTGGATCGGTCAGGGCTTCGCGGAGGTGCTGCGCACGCCCGACTCCACGCTGGTGTTCGTGACGCCGGAGAAGGCGCTCGAGATCCGCACCGATCAGATCAATTGCATGGGCTGTCTCTCGGCTTGCCAGTTCTCCAACTGGGCGCAGAACGAGGCCGGGAGCACGGGCAAGAAAGCGGACCCGCGCAGCTTCTGTATCCAGAAGACGCTCCAGGCGATCAGCCATTCCGACGACGTCGAATTCCAGCTCATGTTCGCGGGCCACAACGCCTACCGCTTCGCCGGTGACCCCTTCTACAGCAACGGCTTCATCCCGACGGTGAATGAGCTGGTCGCCCGATTGTTGACGGGCGATTGAGCGCGCCTCGCCGCGGCCTAGCTACCGAGTTTGAGATGAAACAGCTGACACTCTTCCTCACAAGCTGGCCCGTCGTAACCTTGATCTTCGTCGGCTTCGCGATCTTTCTGGTGTGGCCCGATGACGCCCAACGAGTGATACGCACCTTGTTGCTGGTGCCGTTCCTGCTGGCCTACCTCGGATAGTCGCGGTCCCGCGCCACGGCCGGTCATCAAATCAGGACAAGACCGGCCCCGCCGCGCCATTTGCCGTGTACCCCCGATTTGGGGTAGGCTGAACACCTTCCAACTTCCCGATCACCCGCATGACCGCGACCGCCGCACCTCGTCCTTATGCTAATGCGCTGGAGTTGCTGCGCGCGGCGAAGCTGCGGCCGACGCGCCAGCGCCTGGCGCTTGCGCGCATGCTGTTCGAAAAAGGTGATCGGCACGTGACGGCAGAGCAACTGCACGGCGAGGCGCAGGCGGCCTCGGTCAGGGTATCGCTCGCCACCGTCTACAACACGCTCCATCAATTCATCACCGCGGGCCTCTTGCGCGAGGTGGTGGTGGATCCCGGCCGCTCCTACTTCGACACGAACGTCAGCGACCACCATCATTTCTTCCACGAGGAAACCGGCCGCCTGCAGGACATTCCGGGCGAGCGCCTGGGCGTCGCCGAGCTGCCGGCACCGCCCGCCGGTACGCAAATCCGCCGCGTCGACGTCATTATCCGCTTAAGTTCGGAGCGGCCGCGCTAGCCCGCGCTGCGGTTTCGGTTTCGTCATAATTTAGAACCATTCTAATCTATTGACAGTCCCGTCCGCGCGGGTCCATAACCAGCATTCGCTGGTCCGCTGACGTTGTTTCATTTCACCACCGAGGAGGGCGCCCATGCCGTCGCTGAAAAACACGAAGACCGAAGGAAACCTGAAAGCCGCGTTTGCCGGCGAAAGCCAGGCCAACCGCCGCTATCTCTATTTCGCGCAGAAGGCGGACGTCGAGGGCTACAACGACGTCGCCGCCGTGTTCCGCTCCACCGCCGAGGGCGAGACCGGCCACGCGCATGGCCATCTGGAGTTCCTGGAGGAGGTCGGTGATCCCGCCACGGGCAAGCCGATCGGCATCACCGGCGACAATCTCAAGGCCGCGATCGCGGGCGAGACCCATGAGTACACCGACATGTACCCGGGCATGGCGCGCACCGCGCGCCAGGAAGGCTTCGACGAGATCGCCGACTGGTTCGAGACCCTCGCCAAGGCCGAGAAGTCCCACGCCGGGCGCTTCCAGAAGGCGCTCGACGCGCTCTGATCGCGCACGCGATCGATTCGCGGGGGCGCCTCGGCTGAGGCGCCCTTCGCGCTCCTGGGGACGATCAAGCACATGCGTGAAGGCAGCCTCGAGGCACCCACTCGCCATCCCATCGCCTGGGAGGATCCGGACTTCGCCGATCTCGAGAAAATCGAGGCGGAGATGCATCGGGTCTTCGAGATCTGCCACGGCTGCCGACGCTGCTTCAATCTCTGCGACAGCTTCCCGCGGCTCTTCGATCTGATCGATTCGACGCCGACGGAGGAGCTCGACGCCGTCGATCGCAAGGACTACGCCAAGGTCGCGGACGCCTGCACGCTCTGCGACCTCTGCTTCATGACGAAGTGCCCCTACGTGCCGCCGCACGAGTTCAATCTCGATTTTCCGCATCTGATGCTCCGCTATCGCGCGGCGGAGCTGAAGGCCGGCAAGGTGCCGTGGACGCAGCGCCAGCTGGTGGAGACCGACCGCAACGGCAAACTCGCGAGCAAGGTGGCGCCGCTCGCGAACTGGGCGATCCAGACCGGAAACGCGCTGACGCGGCCCGCGCTCGAGGCCGTCGCCGGCCTCGACCGCCGCGCGGCCTTGCCGAAATTCCACGGCAAGACCTTCCTGATGCGCGCGCGGGCGGCCTCGCCCGCGGTCAACGAGAAAGCGCCGGCTTTCGGCCGCAAGGCCGTGCTCTACGCCACCTGCTTCGGCAACTATCACAGTCCCAAGATCGGCGAGGCCACGCGCGCCGTGCTCGCCCACAACGGCGTCGAGACCGAGGTCGTCTATCCCGGCTGCTGCGGCATGCCGAAGCTCGAGCAAGGCGACCTCGCGGCCGTCGCCGCCGCCGCGCGCAAGGTCGCGGGCGAGCTCGGCCCCTTCATTGACCGCGGCTACGACGTGGTAGCGCTGGTCCCCTCCTGCGCCCTCATGCTCAAGTTCGAGTGGCCGCTGATCCTGCCGCAGGACGAGAGCGTGAAGCGCCTCGCCCAAGCGGCGTTCGACGTCAGCGAATACGTGGTCGATATCGGGAAGAAGGAGGGTCTGGCGCCGGGATTACAATCCTTGCCCGGGGGCGTCACGCTGCACCTCGCCTGCCACGCCCGTGCGCAGAACATGGGCGCCAAGGCCGCGGAGATGCTGCGGCTCCTGCCGGATTCCGAGATCGCCGTTATCGAGCGCTGCTCGGGCCATGGCGGATCCTGGGGCGCGATGAAGGAGAACTTCGACACCGCGCTCAAGGTGGGGAAGCCCGTGGCGCGCCAAGCCGCGAAGAACGCCAAGGCCTTCCTCGCCTCGGAATGCCCGCTTGCCGCGACGCACATCCTGCAGGGCATGGAGGCGCTTAACGGCGAGGCGAAGCCGCCCGCCGAGGCTTTCCACCCGATCGAGCTGATGGCGCGGGCCTATGGCCTGGCGCCCGGGGCCTCCTGATGCCGCGCACGATCGCGCGCGCCGACATCCTGCCGCCCGAGGACTACGCGGCGGAGCGCCGCGAGCATCGCCATCGCGTCGGCGAGCTCAAGCGCAACCGCCGGATCGAGGTCGGCCCGTTCGTCACCTTCTATTTCGAATGCTTCGAGACCATGTGGCTGCAGGTGCAGGAGATGCTGCACATCGAGCGCGGCGGCGAGGCGCAGATCGCCGACGAGCTCGCCGCCTACAATCCGATGATCCCCAACGGCAGCGAATTAAGCGCCACCGTGATGATCGAGATCGAGGACGCCGAGCGCCGGCAAGCCGCGCTGAGCCGGCTCGGCGGCATCGAGCACAAGATGTTCCTGAGCATCGCCGGCGAGACCGTGCGCGGCCTCGCCGACCCCACCCGGGAGAACACCAGCCCCGAGGGCAAGGCCTCCTCCGTCCAGTTCGTCAAATTCCCACTGAGCCCCGCGCAGAAGGAAAAGTTCCGGGCGGCCGGGACGCCGGTCGTGGTCGGCATCGACCACCCCAACTACGGCCACATGGCGATGGTGGCGGAGCCCGTGCGGCAGGCGCTGGCGAAGGATCTCGAGTAAGGAGCGATCCGCTCCTACCGCACGTCTTCGTTGGGATCGACGCCCCAGACCTCGTTGCGGCCGAGCCACCCCCGAACGTCGGAGGTCTCGACCCGGCACCAGGCGCCGCGGCATTCCAGGAGCTTGGCGATCACGCCGGGCTCGGCGCGTGCCACGATGGCGGAAGCGGGATCGGGATCGCTGTGCAGCGGCCGCACGGCACCGCGCACGATCACCGTGCGGACCTCGATCAGCATGCGCTGATGCACCCAGCCTTCGGTGCCTTGCCAATCCCGGATCTTGCGCCAGACGTCGGACTTGCCGATCACCTCGACGGGCAAGCCCTTGCGCCGATAGACCCACTGGATCGGGAACTGCTCGCCGGGGCCGGCGCGGAGGTTCACCTCACTGGCGCGCAGCGTCACATAATGCTGAACGGCGGCACTCGTATCGGCGGACGCCGTGCCGAGCATCAGCACGAGCGCCAGCAGGCATCCGATGTTGAGGAGAGACGAGCGCGCAGGTGGCACGGATGCATGCTCTAATGCGCAGCGACTCCGGGGTCAAGGCGCGAGCCGCGGTCAGCGCCGCTGCGCCAGCGCGACACCGGCGACGATGAGGAGCGCTGCGAGCATCAACGGCATCGTCAAAGGCTCGCGCAACACCGTCACCGCGAAGCCGAGCGCGATCACGGGCTGAGCGAATTGGGTGGCGCCGATGCGCGCGATGCCGCCGCGCTGCAGGGCCCAGTACCAGCAGATATAGCCGGTGATGGTGGCGCCGAGCGCCAGATAGATGACCGCGCTCCAGCCGAGCGTGCCCGCGCTGCTCCAGGCCTGGGACCCGAGCCTGAGCGCGGCCAGCGGCAACAGGATCAGGCCGCCGAGGCCGATGCCCCAGAAGGTCGTCGCCCAGGTGGTGATTGTCCGCGAGAGGCGCGCGCCCGCGACATAGCCCGCGGCCGCCGCGATGCAGGCCAAGAGCACGAGCAGATCGCCGCCAAGGCTGGCGCCCGCTTCAGAGACAGGCGAACGGAAGGCGACGAGCGCCACCTCGCCCGCAAAGGCGAGCCCGGCGCCGAGCCACCAGGTGCGACTGGGCGGGCGCCGCTCGACGGCGGCGGCGATGAGCCCGGTGAAGAGCGGCGAGACCGCGAGGACGAGCGCCGCATGCGAGGCCGAGGTCTGCCGCACGCCCAAGCCGAACAGCACGGGAAACAGCACGAATCCACCGAGCGCCGAGACGCTGAGCTGAGCCCACTCGCGCGCAGCCTTGGGCCGTGCCAAGCGAAGCGCGACGGCGAGCGGCAGCGCCAGAACCGCCGCGAGCACCGTTCGGAGAATCCCGACCGCGCTCGGCTCGATCTCCAGCACCGCGATCCGCGTCACCATCGGCGTGGCGCCCCAGATCAGGAGTGCCGCCGCGGCTGCGCACCAGACGAGCACCGCCTCACTTGCTCTCGGTTTTTGGCTCAGCGCCTCGCTGGTCATGGCGCCGCCACTCTAACGGCGTCCCTGGTTCCGGCCCTACGCCAAACTTGTCATGGCGACATGTCGGCGCCCGCTGGACACGACCCGAGCCTGTTGCTATGGCCTTGACTCCGGAGAGGGAGCCGCCGCGCCCATGCCGCTCAAGAAGCCGCTCGTCATCGTCACGCGCAAGCTGCCGGACGTCGTAGAGACGCGGATGATGGAGCTGTTCGAGTCGCGCCTCAGCGCCGACGACCATCCGATGACGCGCGAGGAGCTCCTGGCCGCCGCGCAGCAAGCCGATGTGCTGGTGCCGACGGTGACCGATCGGATCGACGCGGAGTTGATCGCGGCGGCAGGTCCGCGGCTCAAGCTCATCGCGTCCTTCGGCACCGGCACGGACCACATCGATCTCGCCGCCGCGCGCGCCAAGGGCATCACCGTCACCAACACGCCGGGCGTCCTCACCGAGGACACCGCGGACATGACCATGGCGCTCATTCTCGCGGCGACGCGGCGCCTGGTCGAGGGCGAGCGGCTGGTGCGCCGCGGCCGCTGGCACGGCTGGGGCCCGACCCTGATGCTGGGCCAGCGCCTCGGCGGCAAGCGCCTCGGCATCGTCGGCATGGGGCGCATCGGCCAGGCCGTCGCCCGGCGCGCCCGGGGTTTCGGGCTATCGATCCATTATCACAACCGCCGCCGCGTGCCGGAGTCGGTCGAGCAGGAGCTCGAAGCGACCTATTGGGAGAGCCTGGACCAGATGCTGGCGCGCATGGACGTGATCTCCGTCAACTGCCCGCACACGCCGGCCACATATCACCTGCTCTCGGCGCGCCGGCTGAAGCTGCTTCGGCCGCACGCAACCCTGGTCAACACCTCGCGCGGCGAGGTGATCGACGAAGAGGCGCTGACGCGCATGCTGATCGCCCGCGAGATCGCCGGCGCCGGCCTCGATGTCTTCGAGCGCGAGCCCGCGATCAACCCCAAGCTCCTCAAGCTCGAGAACGTCGTGCTGCTGCCGCACATGGGATCGGCCACGCTCGAGGGCCGCATCGACATGGGCGAGAAGGTCATCGTCAACATCAAGACCTTCATCGACGGCCACCACCCGCCCGACCGCGTGATCGAAGGCGTGGCGTAAGCGCCAAGCCTCGTGCGGACTGAGCGCGGTTCCTCTATCTCTCTACGTTTGATAGAATGGCGCCTTCGGCAGGCTAGGGGGACGCGCTCGCGCTTCGAGCCGGCGCGTTGGGGGGATGAAGCGTTCGAACGCGGTGCGCCTCGCTGTGCTGGGAGTGGGCGCCGGCACACTCATCGCGCTGGAGGTCTGGTCGAATGGCGGGGAGGAAACCGTCGCGGCCGACCTCTTCGGCAGTCCCGATCACTGCAAGAGCAGCGGACGCTACGCAGCCGGCCAATGCGAGCAGGCTTACGCCGACGCCTCCAAACTCGATGAGCAGAAGGCGGTCACTTATAAGAGCCGAGAGGATTGCGAGGCCGATTTCACGCCGGGCGGCTGCCACGAGGCGACGGCCGCGGGATCCTCAGGCTCCAGCTCCTTCGGCAGCCTCTTCGTGCCGACCATGGCGGGTTTCCTGGTCGGTCGCGCGCTTTCGACCTCCGCGCTCTCGGCGGAGCCCGTCTACCGAAGCTGCAGCCAGTCGACCGATCCGAACGAATGCCGCCGCTCGTCCGGTGGCAGCGGGTTCTCCGGCGGTGGTGGTGGCGGCGGGTTCTTCACGCGCGCGGGCTACCGGGTCAGCACGGCGGGAACGGGATCGTCGGCCACGGTCTCCTCGGGCGCCTTCTCGTCGGCACCCAAATCCGCGACCTTGGCGCGCGGCGGCTTCGGCGCCCGCGCGGCCGCCGTGAGCGCACGCGCTTAAGCCGGATCGAATGCAGCGGATAGGATCCATCGAGCGTCCCGACTGGAAGCGCCAGGCGACCGTGCTGGGCTTCGACTACAACACCGTCGATGGCAAGCCTTACTGGGACGAGACGGCGTATTACCGCTTCAGCCTGGCGCAGATCGAGACGGACCTGGAGGCGACGACCCAGGAGCTGATCGGCATGTGCTATCAGGCGGTCGAGCACATCGCCGGCAGCGAGCCGCTGCTGCGGCGCTTCGCCATTCCGGAATTCGCCTGGGACTATCTGCGCCGGAGCTGGCGGCGCCAGGACAAGGACCTCTACGGCCGCTTCGACCTGCGCTATGACGGCAAAGGACCGCCCAAGCTCTTCGAGTTCAACGCCGACACGCCGACCGCGCTCTTCGAGGCCGCGGTCTTCCAGTGGCAGTGGCTCGAGCAGAGGCTGGCGGCGGGTGCGCTGCCGGCGGGCGCGGATCAATTCAATTCGATCCATGAGCGTCTGATCGCGGCTTTTCAGGGCCTCGGCCTCGCGGGCCGGACGCTGCATCTGGCGGCGCTCAGCGAGCATCCGGAGGACCGGCTGACGGTCGAATATATGGCGGATTGCGCAAGCCAGGCGGGGGTCACGACCAAGCTCATCGCGATCGCCGATATCGGCGTCACCGCGGACCACCGCTTCACCGACCCGGAGGATGAGGTCGTCGCTCATCTCTTCAAGCTTTACCCCTGGGAATGGCTGCTCGCCGATCCCTTCGGCGCGGAGCTGCCGCGAGACCAGACCGCGATCTTCGAGCCGATCTGGAAGATGACGCTTTCCAACAAAGGGCTGCTCGCCGTGCTCTGGGAGATGTTTCCGGACCACGCCGCGCTGCTGCCGGCCTATTTCGAGGACGATCCGCGGGCCGAAACCCTCGGCGACTATGTCCGCAAGCCGCTCCTCGGGCGCGAGGGCAGCAACATCGAGCTGGTGCGCCGCGGCGTCGCGAAACGGCAACCGGCCGCCTCGGACGACCAAGTTTATGGCAGCGAGGGCTATGTCCGACAGGCGCTCGCGACCCTGCCGGAATTCGCCGGCAACTATCCCGTGATCGGCTCCTGGGTGGTCGCAGGCCACTCCTGCGGCATCGGCATTCGCGAGGAGGACCAGCTCATCACCAGCAACACCGCGCGCTTCGTGCCGCACATCATCTTGGATTAGCGGGGGGTTCCGATCATGCAGACCATCTCGGGCGAGGCGGCGCAAAGCCTGGCAGGCGCGCCCGCCTTTCTTCTCTATCTCGTCGCCGCCTTCGCGCTCGTCGCGATCTTCATCGTGCTCTACTCGCTGCTCACGCCGCAGCGGGAGATCGCGCTCATCCGTCAAGGCAATGCCGCGGCGGCGATCAGCTTGGGCGGCGCGATCCTCGGCTTCGCGCTACCCCTGAGCAAGAGCATCAGCCAAAGCCGCGACTTGGTCGAGATGATCATCTGGGCATGCGTCGCGCTCGCCGTGCAGCTGGCGGCCTTCTTCCTGAGCGGGCTGGTGATCTCACACGAAGCGAAGCGCATTTCCGAGGGAGATCTCGCCGCGGCCTGGTATCTCGCCTTCACCGCGGTCGCCGCGGGCCTCATCACCAGCGCCTGCATGACGTCCTGAGCGCTCAGGCCCGGGAGCTTCGCTTCTCTCCAACGCCGCAGGTCGGGCAGGCGGGGTCGCGCGGGATGCGCACGCGCTGGAACCGGGTGCCCAGCGCGTCATAGAGCAGCAGCGTGCCGCTCAAGGACTCGCCGATGCCGAGCAACTCCTTCAACACCTCCGTCGCCTGCAGCGTCCCCATCACGCCCGCGACCGCGCCCAGGATGCCCGCGGTCTCGCAGCGCGGGATCAGGTCCGGCGGCGGCGCCTCCCGGAAGAGGCAGCGGTAGCAGGGATGCGGCGGCCCCAGATGCGCCTTGAAGGTGGAGAGCTGGCCGTCGAAGGGCGCCAGCGAGGCCGCGACCAGCGGCCGGCCCAGGCGAAAGCAGGCGTCGTTCAGCAGGTAGCGCGTGGCGAAATTGTCGCTGCCGTCGGCCACGAGATCGTAGGCGCCCACGAGCGCGTCTAAATTAGACGCATCTAGGCGCACGCCGTGCGTCTCGACCCGCACTTCCGGATTGAGCGCCGCGAGGGTCGCCTCAGCGCTCTCGACCTTGGGGACGCCGATTCGCGGCGTCGGGTGCACGATCTGGCGTTGCAGGTTGGAGAGATCGACCACGTCGTCGTCGACGATCCCCAGCGTGCCCACGCCGGCGGCGCCCAAATAAAGAAGCAGCGGCGAGCCGAGCCCGCCC
>Ga0210403_10005636_pt1 | contig 10595 bp, 10 predicted proteins | sample IncBWC19MmetaG_FD_150863 | JGI IMG/M metagenome (GOLD analysis project Ga0210403, IMG submission 150863) | Forest soil microbial communities from Barre Woods Harvard Forest LTER site, Petersham, Massachusetts, United States - Inc-BW-C-19-M | ecosystem: Environmental > Terrestrial > Soil >... | reverse complement strand
TGTCGCCAGTGACCAGGCAGCAAAGAATCCTGGGAAAAGGCCGCCGCCAACGCGGTCGAACAAGCTTCCAAATCTCTCCGCAATCTTCGCGTCGCAGAAATCGTCGAACTCGATATGCAACTGGACGCGAGGGGAAAGGTGGAAGCCTATCGTGCGAAGGTCAGGCTATCGTTCAAAGTCGAGCGCTGAAGACCGAATCAACGCCTGCTCTTGATTTGATCGCGAAACAGAAACACCGTTAGGCCGCACAGGAATGCACACGCCAAGATGAAAAGCACGCCATGCGCCTGAGTCCACTTGATCGGCGGATGAGTATCCACAGCGCGACCGCGCACGCACATTTCTTCCTGGGCCGCTATGACGAAGCGGCATCCTGGGCGGTAATGGCATTGCATGACAATCCGGACTTTCAAGTTGGATTACGTATCGACGCCGCAAACAACGCAATGGCCGGATGGCCGGAGCAAGCACAAAAGGCGGTGGCTCGGCTGCGGCAGTGAATCCCAGCGTGCGTGTTTCCACGCTCAAAGACGTGCTGGGCCCTTGTCGGCGTGCCGAAGACGTCTCGCGGTACGAAGAAGGATTGCGGCAAGCTGGGCTGCCCGAATGATCATCGCAGCGAGGTGTGGGCGGGTGGCGAAGAGGTGGTCGAATGAGTGCGCCAGCCGCAAGCTGGTGCGATCCAGCCGGTGAAAGTCCGGCCCAAGTAAGGAGTAGCGTCCGCTTGGTAACGAGTGTTGCGTGGTCACTGGCGACAGTGACTGCGAAGCGTACACAGTGATTGCGTGGGGTGTGGGATTGAGCCACGAAAGATCAGATGTCGCAGGGGCCGAGGGTTTTTATTCGCTCGAAGGCAACATGTGCGGCACCGCTATGCGAGGTGCTGACGCCCTGCCGGGGTCCAAGGCCACATCACGTGCAAAAGGATCGCATCGGAAGCTGGGAGATCTCGGGTTTGACCGGAACGGTGTAGCCGTTACCGGCCCGCGTCGGGAAGGTGAGGAGCCGTAGCCGATGATGAACGGACCCGAGAAGTCTGACTCTGTCATAGTAGCTGTGAAGCTGACGAACAAAACGGAGCGATCCGCGGCGGAGCGAGCACTTTGACAGCGGCGGCGGTCTCCTGCGTATCGAGCCCACCGACGATGACCCGAGCACCGTGCCTCAGGAAATGGCGGGCGATTGCCAGGCCAATGCCGCGGCTACCACCTGTGACGACTGCAACTGTCCCGGAAATATCGTAGAGGTTTGTCATTGACCTTCTTCGCCACTGTGCGCCATCCATATAACACCGGCGCATAGTGAGACTACAAGGTCAGGTTCGTTCCAAGTACCGCGATCTTCCGCTATTGACCCTTCCGACACATTGCGCCGCCGCGCGAAATCAGTCGCTGCCGGGGAGAAGTGGACGGGCCTTCATTGCGTCACAACAACGGATTTATAGGTACACGGCCTAGTTGTTCCTGTTCTTGCGCCAGCGTGCGCCATGCCTCTTCCATGCGCTTTAGTGCACGCTTGACCTCTCCATCTTTGGCGCGTTCGCCGTGAAAGGCACAGTCCTCAGCGTTATCACGATAGACATCAGACAAATTCATACGGGCTAGATGGCCCGGGAAGGGTCTGTTTCAACGGATTATTGCGTGAAATGTAAGTAAGGTTGAATTTTTCAATGATCTCGCAGTTACGTCAACGGCGCATTGGCTTGAATCAAAACAATGTTTGCAGCCTGTCACACCGCCGACTCACTCGACCGATAGACGACATCCGCTAACAGGAGATTCCCGGTGCGGAAGTCACAATCGCCGAAATTGTCACCATCTCAGTTTGAGCCAGAACTGGTGTGGACGATGCGGTCCGTTCTCGACTCGGCTGTCGATCAGATTGATGCCGCTAACCGGACACCCGCGACAAAAGCGAAGATGGCGGAACGAATTCTGCTGGCAGCATCAGATGGAATCACGGACCCAATCACGTTAACTGCTATCGCGGTTGAGGACGGTATGCAGCCAGCGGACTAGGCGAATTCTCGGCCTTATTTCGGCTCGCACCGACGCAAAGCAGACGTTCAACCCGACGATCGCTGCGCGCGCAACTTCATGCCGGCCATCTGCATCGCCGCCACCGTCATCTTCTGGCTCTGGTCAACGAGTCCTGATGGGGATCATGCCGTCCTCAACTACGAGTGCTTGCTGAGCCATCGTCATGTCTTCCCTTTCGCCAGTATCCTGGCACGGATCTCTGATTTCAACACCTTGCCGACTTTGGAGCGCGGAAGGTCATCCCATACTTCAATCTGCTTGGGCGCTTTGACGCTCCCGACCCGCTGCTTCACAAAAGCCGATACCGCGGCGACATCGACCGTGCGTCCTGCTCTCGGCTGCACCACAGCGACAACGCGTTCGCCCCACTTGTCGTCTGGCAAACCGATGACGGCACAATCCTGAATGGTTTCGTGGGCCTGAAGGGCGTTCTCAACTTCGACGGAATAGACGTTGAAGCCGCCCGTAATGATCATGTCTTTTGCGCGATCGACGATGTAAAGGAAATTGTCCGCGTCCAGGTATCCGATATCACCCGTATGATGCCAGCCGTGCATGGAGGCCTCCGCCGTTGCTTCGGCGTTCTTGTAGTATCCATCCATCACCAGCGATCCACGAACGACGATTTCGCCGCGTTCTCCGGCCGGCATCAGATTGCCGTCACCATCCATGATGCCGACCCGAACCAGCGGCCCGACACGGCCCGCCGACGACAAACGCCCGGTCGCGATCGAACCGTCGGGATTGTAATGGTCCTCGGGCGGCATCATCGAGATCATCATCGGCGCTTCGGTCTGCCCAAAGAGCTGCGCCATCGGGCCGATCTTTTCCAGCGCCTCGGTCAGGCGCGCCACCGAAATCGGGGCAGCGCCGTACCAGAAGCATTGCAGCGAGCTGAGATCAGTGCTTTCGAGCTTCGGATGATCCAGCAGCATGTAGATGACGGTTGGGGGAAGGAATGTGTGCGTGACCCGGTAGCGTGCGATCAGATCGAGGAATTCGCCGGTGTCTGGATGATGCATGATCACGACCCTGCCTCCGAGCGTCATGATGGGAAAACACAGCACGCCGGCAGCGTGCGTCAGCGGCGCGAGCGCAAGATAGGTCGGGCGCCCCTTGAACGGATAGCCCATCAGGGTCAACGCGGTCATCGTTTCGATGTTGCGTCCCGAGAGCATCACGCCCTTGGGTTTGCCGGTCGTTCCGCCGGTGCCGGGTATGAGCGCAAGATCATCAATGGGATCGCGCTGAAAGGGCTGGCCGTCGACATCGGCAAGCCAACGCTCGAACGACGGCGCGAAAGAAATATCGGTGTCGAGACACACGAGCTTGCGCAGCTTCGGCAAATCAGACCTTAATTTGTCGACCATCGGCGCGAAGCCGCTGTGAAACAGCAAAAGGCTGCAATCGAACGCATCGAGGATGAACTGGTTTTCTGTCGCCTCGTTGCGTGGGTTGATCGGACACCAGACGGTTCCGGCGCGCGAAATGCCGAATACGCACGCAAAGGCGATCGGATCGTTGCCGGACAGGATCGCGACTTTCTCCCCGGGGCTGACGCCGGAATTGGCGAGCCCGCGTGCGATCCGATAGCTAAGGCGCTGCACGTCACCATAGCTCAGGTCCTTTCCGTCTATGGTCAGGCATGGCGCATCAGCACCAAGCGACGCGCCCTTATCTAGATAGTCGACAAGCCGCATGGACTACCTCCCGGAAAGAAGGTGGGTGGGGCAGTCGTACGCGCCACCCGGTTGCGTCAATTGTGAACCGTCAGAATCGGGTTCATCACCAGTCCGAAGCTTCGCAACTGGCCCAGCAGTTCCCGATGTCCGAACGCCTGACAGGCAGAGGCAAAGCCAACCTTCCTGGGAGCAGTCTGCAGCAGCGAGAACGCGGCGTAGGCCTGCAGCATTCCGGTCTGCTTGTAATTGCAATTCCCGTGGATAACGCAATGGGCGCGACCGAGCGGTCCCGATGCGTAGACGGAGTCGATCGAGGTATTGATGCGCGGATTTTCGCGCGGCGGCATGGTTGCTTGCAGCGTTGCCGCGATGTCGGCCAGCGCCTTCTCCTGCTGGTCGGGCGGAAGTGGTTTGATTTTCTCTTTCACCATCTGCTGGGTTTGAACCACGCCGATCATGACGTCGCGCTGCATGACGCCGCCGAGCACCCTGCAGTTGGACACGCGCGGATCGTTCTTGAACCAGATCGGATGCGCAGTGCCGCCCCACGGCACGGCGATGGCGCCCTCATGCTGACCGGGAACGTTGACCTCGAAATTGGCAGTCACATCCCATTCAACAAATTTGTTCTGGACGAGATAGTACCAGTTCGCCTTGAGGATGGTGAAAATCGTCTGCGTCGAGGCATAGGTCGGGAACCCCTTCCACAGCACCAGGATGTCGAGCGTATCGAGGCCGGGCGTTTCGAGGCATATGTTCGCTGCGATTTCTCCCGTTGTGTACATCTGCGCGACGTTGGGCGCGAGCAGCAATCCTTTGGCCGCGAATTTTGTCCCCCAGCGGTCCTGCGCCAGCACCACCCAGTCCTGTTCTCCGGTCGTGTCGGTATAGTGGCAGCCGGCCGCAAGACAGGCTTCGACAACTTCCGGGCCGTACTTGATGAATGGGCCGACCATGTTGCTGACGACTTGCGCGCCCTTGAACAGCTTGGTCAGCGCCTCGACTGTGTGCTCAACCTCGGCAATTTCGTAGTCCGCAGTTTCGATGCCGGGAATTTTTTCGACTACGGCCTTTACTTTGGCCGCGTCGCGGCCAGCAGCAATAAAGGGAATGTTGTATTCCCGCAGATATTCACAAACGAGGCGCCCCGTATAACCAGAGACGCCATAGACGATGACAGGTTTTTTCTCGCTCATGTTCCTATGCTCCCGAATTTCTATCCGTTGGGTTTGGCGATTTACATGCCCATACCGCCGTCGACCGGCAGACCGACACCAGTGATGAAGCGCGCCTCGTTGGAGCAAAGGAAAACAGCAGCGTCGGCCATGTCGCCGACTTCGCCCAACCGGCCAAGCGGCGTCTGCTCGACGACCGAGGCGACGGCGGCGCCGGCGTCCGGTGCGAGTCCTGCGGCGACGATGTCGTTGGCCAGCTGCATGCCCATATCGGTGGGGACAAGCCCGGGATAGAGGCAGTTGACCCGCACGCCGTAACCAAGCTTGCCCGCTTCCATCGCGGCGACCCGCGTCATGCGGTCAACGGCCGATTTGGTGCCGGAGTACCCAGCAATGGCCGGAAATGCGATCGTGGCCGCGACCGAGGCGATATTGACGACGGCGCCGCCGGCACCTGCGCCTCCGCCAGGTCGCATCGCGCGAAACGCATGTTTCATGCCGAGACCGGTGCCGACGATGTTGACGTCGCACATCCGGCGCAGATCCTCAGCCTTAAGATCGACGACGAGCGAGGTAATCTCGATGCCTGCATTGTTGATCAGGATGTCGTAGCCACCGAGCGTGGCGATGGTGGCTGCGACAGCCTTTTCCCATTGCGCGTCGTCGGTGACGTTCAGTTCCACAAAGCCAGTCTTGGCGCCTGTTTTTGCAAGACGGCCGGCGGTTTCCTTGCCGAGATCGGCGAGAATGTCGCCGATCATCACGGACGCGCCGGCATTCGTAAGTGCCTCTGCGATCGCAGCGCCGATGCCTCGCGCGCCACCGGTAACCAGAGCCTTGCGGCCTGCCAGACTTTTTTCACTCATCGTGCACTCCTCCCTTTGTGATTTCATTGTTGTGACGCGCCGCTGCCTGCCGAGCGCTGAGGCTGCCGGCCCTGGGGCAAGCCTGTTGCTCGTCATCCGCTGAAAGCTTTCGGCTGACGGGAAATGAACGGTTGGATGGCGCGGGTGTGCTGCCTGCTCTTCCTCCCCGTGCGCAGCTTCTTCCGGCTGCGATGCATGGAAACTTGACATTTGCCCAAGAATCTCTTGACGATTGTCCAAAATCTATACACTTGTCAAGTAATCCTTGACCGCGAGGGTGGAGGATGATTTCGCAGGACGCCTCAGGGCAAGATTGCTGGCGAGGTGACGCGGTGATTCGGAGTTTGGGCGTGCGCAAGGAATCTGGAGTGACGCAGCGGAAAATTGAAACGACGAGACGGCCGAATAGGCCCTCGGATCGAATCGAGCGTGCTCGTGTCGACAAATTCAGTGCGCGACGAATCGAACTTGCCGAGGCTGCGTTGGAAACCTTAGCTGAGCTCGGCTATGCGAGGACCAGCCTGCGCGAGATCGCTCAGAAATCCGAGTTTACGCACGGCGTGCTGCACTATTACTTCAGCGACAAGGTCGACCTGATCTGCTGTTGTGTTCGTCACTACAAGGCGAAGTGCGTCACGCGGTACGACCAGATCACGTCAGCGGCGCAAAGCCGCGACGAGCTGATGAAGGGTTTTCTGGAAAAGCTCGGCGAGACGGTTCGCGACGAGGCTCGGATGCATCGCCTCTGGTACGACCTTCGCTCGCAGTCCCTGTTTGAAGAGGCCTTTCGCGACGACGTCGCCGAGATCGACAAGAGCCTGGAAGATATGGTGTGGCGTGTCGCATCCCGGTTTGCCTCACTTGGCGGCCGACAGCCTATCGTCTCCCGGGGCGCCCTCTATGCGCTGTTTGATGGACTGTTCCAGCGATGCCTGCTGCGGCATCTCTCGGGGGATCGCAAGGCGATCGCGGACCTGCGGGAAGAAGTAGAGCGTCTCCTCCCGACCGTTGCATAGCGGCTGGCGGCCGGTCAAACTAGCGCATCGAAACCGGAGGGGCGAACCTAGGCATACATCGTTGCGCCGAGCGGTTGAGACCACCGCGCAAACCGGACATTCGGCCTGACCCGCAGTCTCAGAAGGGCCAGGAGCGGACTAACTCTAACCTAGCTGCCGTGGGAGCGAATGCTCAGGCAAGAAACGCAGCATTTCACTCGTGGCGTCCGGTCCTCGCGGATCAGTGTCAGAGCCAGCGGGCTGCCTCACGAGGATCAGGCTCCGGATAGGACCGCGATTGCACGATTGAGTTGAGGATCTCCTAGACCCATGGAGGTCGGGTCAGCTTGGACCTCGATCGTGGGTGCGACGCCAACGCCTTCCAGCCGTTCGCCGTCGACCAGCACGTCCCCGACCGCGAGCAACAGCAAGCCGCCGCCAATGAGAAATGCCGTCGCAGCGAGGACAGCTCCCTCGGTCCGGCTACCGATGACCTCGCCAAGCCGATATTTCTTGAAGCCATAGGCAAGGATCTCCTTGCCGCTGCGGGTGCCACCGTAGGCTTGCGCCACTTCACGTTCTCGAGTTCGCTGGCGCCATTGCGATCAGTGACCTGCATCGTCGGCGCTCGCGTGTTGAACAAATCAAGATACCCGGGGATCGCGCCGCCCCAGCCATCGCGCAAGTCCCAGATCAGCGCGTCGGCGCCGTTCAGCGGACTCTGCGATAGAAGATGCTCGAGGGTCCGCTGATACACGGAGCCAGCGTAGCACCAGACATGAACATAGCCGATGCTTCGGCCGTTGGCCCGTATTATACGGGCACTGGCCTTCAAGCCGTCCAAGAACATTTTGTTGGGCTCAATATCGACCGGGGTAACCGATATTTGCATCAACGCGCCGGCACGACGCAGCCCCAGCACAATCTCCTTGCCGACCTTGCCACGGAATGACTGTACCGGCTGAAACGTCGGCGAGGACGATCACATCGCCAGCGAGCAGGCCGGCTTGTTGGGCCGACGTGCCTTCTATAACACCGGTGATCATGCTGCGGCCCTGCATGTCGAGACGCGAGAGGACGCCAATGCCGGGATAGGAGATACGACCACTCGGAAAAACACGTTCCAGTCCGCGCCGCCTTAACGTACCAGCAAAGATCAGCCGTCCAGAATTGTTGGGGTCTGGGCACGATATTTCCCTGCGTTGGGGCGGGAGCGTTGCCGGCTCTCTGTCACAGTTGCTGGTCACTATCGCTCACTTTCAAAAACTTAATGAATTGGGACACCGGCCATTGGCTCATGATCGACGCACCCGAGGACTGATCCGCACATTCTGCCTTCAAAAAACTGCGTCTATTCTCCCGGAACGATACGGAGCAATGAGTCTTACCTACTCCAAGGCTAGAACGATCTGAGGCATCCAATGAACATTCTACCTGTTGATCGCGCGCTGATCATATACGGTGCTCTTGCAGACCGTTCCGAGACCAAAGGTGCACGCGAACGGCTTTTCCGGCATCTGATGAAAATGTACGTCGAGGGCGAAAGAGACGAACACCGCCTGACGGTGGAGGGGCTGTCTTACCTTCACCATCTGAATCAGGAAATCGATTCCAGAAATTAGGGCAGCATTTTGCCCTTTTGGGCATCCCGCTGCTTCCTCAGGGAGTTCCGCAGCGTTATTCTCGCGTCGGCGGCGCGGACGGTTTCCGCCCTGGTCGGCTGTAGTTTCGCTTTCGGCGTCTCCGCTGGCTTTCCCACAGTCGGCATCATGGGCAACCCTTGTGTCGGCTTTGTCGAGCCGCGGTCGAGCGGTTGCATTCTCATCGGGCCGGTAGATGTTGGTTTGCTTTTAGGCATCCTGAACACGGCGAATAGGGATATGAGAAGCCAACAACCTGTCTGGAGAGACGTTCCGCTTCGAACAGCGATGATTTCAACCTGGCTTACATTCAAGTTTCCAGTTGTTGCCCCTGACAAACCCTGGTACCCGCTCGACGTCCTGACATATCGAACTCGGCGAATGTTTCCGCCTTATTTGGTGGCAGCTCTAAATCCTTGAGAGTGAACCAGCGAGTTCCGATGCGAAACGTCATGCTGGGTTATCACCGCCCCATCCCGGCAGCTATCGGTGACTGAGAGAGTTTTTTGCGCTCCCGCCTCGCTTACTCAACTCAGCAGGTTTTTCTTTTGCTTTTGCGGTGCGCGACAAGTTGTTGATGGTAGCATTCGAGTCAGTGCTTTCAGGCGCGGCCGATGCAGCCGGAGAGGAAAATCTGGCGGCCCACCGCTGCTCAAACTTTCGTTGAAGGTGAAGAGGAATAGTGCTCATAGCCAAAGCTCCGCATTTGTCGTCGCCCCACTCTCACGGCCTCAACGCGCGTGATTGCTTAAGGATCCGCTTCGGGCTCACCAGCGGCCTTCCCAGACTCGCGCAGCGCCATCGAGGGCACGGGAGCATGCCCGGTTCTAAGCCGGCTCTTGCAACCCGGAAGAGATCCACCTGATCGAATGGGACTCGGTTGCGACGTTATCGGCATGGTCGCAATTGACGCCCTGAAACGTGCGCAACTCGAAACCGATGCGCTAGGGTTTGATACGCTTGAGGACCATGGGTCCCAGACATTTGAGACAGGTGTGGGACTGAATCGCTATGCGGCTTGAATCGAACAAGACTGCTGTGGATGGCATGATGCTCACCTAAATTTAGGCGGGGGCACAACACCCTTAGTCACCGGTAGATACCAGTTCGGGGGCGGTGATGGAGACACCCTGGAGCCGCCGCCATCTCGGCGCTGTTCCATTTTGCTCATCTTCGAAAAAGTTGACGAATAGGCTAAGGCCAAAAGCAGACCAGTCCCCTCGTGTCAAAAACAGGCCAGCTCCCTGGCATCTTCAAACGCACAGCGCCCCAAGCTGAATAATGCCTGGTGGCGCTGCACTAGAACTGGAAATCGCAATACCCCAGCACAGGAAGACGTTTGAGACTTGCCAAGGTTGCATCGGGGAACGAACGTCGCTGGCGGAACTTGGCTAAGTACGACCGGACGCGCATGCCCCATAGCATCCGATGAATGGCGGCCCCGGCCTCGTCCCCCGTGCTGGGTTCGGACGCTACCTGGCCGATTTCAACGGATCTTCGGCCGGTGCTTTGTAGACGTGCCCGCACTTGGAGCATTCGAAGATTCGCAGATCGGGACCGTTGCAACTTGGTTCGATGCAGGTCAGCATCATGCGACCCTGGCACGTCGGGCAGGGTGGCCGCAGTATCGGAATCAGCGATGGTTCAAGACGACCATAAGCTTCGGGCATGTGATGCTCCTGCCTACATGGCGGGAGCGTGCTGCACCCCCAACCGCCGATAGCAGCCGAATCGACGGCTGCGCCGGAGCAAGCATGGCGCGCTTCGCGGCCAGCCACTGTTCAATATTGCTCATATTTCCGGAAAATTGCCGGCAGGTTGGGCAAACCTGTCAAACTGCCTTTAACAGAAGACACGGCTAGTGATGCGAAATCCGGCGCTGCGGCTTTGTCGCGGTGGGACAATGAGGGAGGCGCAGTCCGCGATGGACTGCTGACGTGAATAAATGCCGACAACAGGAGGATTCCCGATGTCACTTACTCAATTCAGCATCGATGACGGATCTCACAACATGGATGGGTTACGACTTTACGCCCAGGATGGCACTGAACAGGTCGAGGCGTTCATCGGCCGCAAGGTGCTGGACGTCTGGACGGAGTCCGTCGAACACCGTGGAGGACGACAAAGTCTGTTCCGTGAACAATACAATGCTCTGGGCAAGCTGAATCTTGCAGCGCTTCAGCGAATCGTGAGCGCGA
>Ga0210403_10005635_pt1 | contig 10596 bp, 9 predicted proteins | sample IncBWC19MmetaG_FD_150863 | JGI IMG/M metagenome (GOLD analysis project Ga0210403, IMG submission 150863) | Forest soil microbial communities from Barre Woods Harvard Forest LTER site, Petersham, Massachusetts, United States - Inc-BW-C-19-M | ecosystem: Environmental > Terrestrial > Soil >... | reverse complement strand
CATGGAGCTGGCCAGCAAGCCCGAAGCCCATCCCGAGCAGGGTCATTATTATCGTTCCGACCACTTCTCGTTGGCCCATGCTGGCGTACCGTCGTTCTCGATCAGTCTGGGCACCGATTATTACGGCAAGCCTCCGGGCTATGGCGAGAAGATCTTCGAAGAATACAACGACAAGCATTACCATCAGCCGTCGGATGAATATCACGAGGATTGGGACTTCGCGGGGATGGAAGAAGTGGGCCGGTTCGGGTTCCTGATCGGGACTACTGTCGCGAATCAGGACAAGCTACCGACTTGGAAAGCGGGCGACGAGTTCCTGCCCGCGCGCGAGAAATCGCTCCGCTAGCTACTGCACAACTTTAGCGGTCTTGATGTAATCCAACTTCGGAAACTGGCTCTCCAGATATGCGTTGCCTTGCGTCTGGATCAGGTTTTGCTGTGGAGTCTGGCCATAACCCGAGTACAGGCGCTGCACCGCGTCCATGCCCTCGGTTACTCTGCCAAACGGAGCGAAGCCGGTAGCATCCAGTGACACGTTATCGCCGAGATTGATGAAGAGCTGTGTGGTCCGGCTGTTCGGTCCGCCCTTGGCATACGTAATGTAGCCCTGGCGATTGCTCTCCTTCACCCGGTCGTCCGGAATCGTCTTCTGGCGCCACTCCTGAGAAACCTTAGGGTCTTTGTTGATGCCCCACTGCACGACGAAGTTGGGCACCACTCGATAGAAGCGGGCCTCGTCGTAGTAGCCGCTTTGTACTAATTCATAAAATCGGTCAACTCCGTTGGGCGCCCATTGCCGGTGAACTTCCACGACAAAGGGGCCCTTGCTGGTCTCGAATCGGACCTTGAATTGGGCCGGAGCCTCCGAGGCTTGCGAACACGCGCAGAGTAGTACGAAGAGCGAAAGCCAAGCGATGCGTCTCATTTTGCGTCCCTCCAATTTTCACCGACGCCGACATCCACGATCAGCGGCACATCCAGCTTGCGAACGTTTTCCATCTGATTTTTCGCCAGTTCGGATACTTTTTTGGCTTCAGCCGGCGGCGACTCAAACAGCAGCTCATCGTGCACCTGCAGCAGCATCTTAGTTTCCAGTTTCTCACGCCGGAGAATCTCATCGATGCGGATCATGGCCAGCTTGATCAGATCAGCCGCGGTACCCTGTAGCGGCGTGTTGACGGCGGTGCGCTCGGCGAAGGATCGCGCGTTGGGATTGCGGCTGTGCATATCCGGGATGGGCCGCTTGCGTCCAAAAAGCGTCGGAGCGAATCCGGTCTTGCGCACCTCGGCGATGGTCTCCTGAATGAACTTCTTTACGCCTTTGTGCAGCTCGAAGTAGGTCCGGATGTATTCCTCAGCCTCCTTGCGATCGATGCCCAGCGTGGCCGCGAGGCCGAAAGGAGTCTGGCCGTAGACGATCCCGAAGTTGACTGCCTTGGCGTTGCGCCGCATGTCGGAGGTCACCATCAGCGGCGGAACTCGGAAAACTTCGGCCGCCGTACGAGTGTGGATGTCTTCGCCGTTGCGAAAAGCTTCCACCAGAACTGGATCGTGGGACATGTGCGCCAGCAGGCGCAGTTCGATCTGCGAATAGTCAGCCACGACCAACTTCCATCCCTCGCGCGGCACAAACGCCGAGCGAATCTCGCGGCCCAACTCGGTGCGAATCGGAATATTCTGCAGGTTGGGATTCGAGGAGGACAGCCGGCCCGTTGCAGCGCCGGCCTGATTGAAGGTGGTATGCAGCCGCCCTGTGTTGGGATCGATCAGTTCCGGCAACGCGTCGATGTAAGTGCCCTTGAGTTTCGCGAGCTGCCGGTATTCGAGTACCTTGCGCGCGATCTCATGTTCGGCGGCCAGGCCTTCGAGCACATCCGCCGCCGTCGAAATGGTCTTGCCTTTGCCGTACTTCACGGGTGCAGGCAGGTTCAATTCCTCGAACAAGATCTTGCCGAGCTGCACCGGCGAATTAATGTTGAACGGCTTGCCGGCCAGTTCGTAGATCTCGGCTGAAAGCCGCTGGATATCCGTGTCGAGTTGTCCCGATAGCGTTCTGAGCTGCGCCGGATCGATTCGGATTCCGGTCCGCTCCATGCGCGACAGCACGCCGGACAGCGGCAGATCGATGGTCTCATAGATTTCACGAAAACCCTGCTGGTCGATTTCCGGCGCCAGGCGCTCGGCCAGCGTAATCGCGAGATCGGCGTGCTGCTCGGCCGCGGCATTCAGCTTGCGATCCAGATAACGTTCGGCCAATATTTCGGGCGAGCATCCCGTGGGGTCCGAGCAAAGTAGAAACGAGTACAGCATCACATCGTGCCGAAAACCCTGCGCCTCGATCCCGTACTTCGCCAGCGCCAGTGTCAACGCCTTCACATCGTGCGCTACTTTGGACCGCGCCGGGTCTTCGAGAATCGGTTTCAAAACATCGAGAAAATCGCTCGAGAGAGCGCGCGCCACGCCAGGTTGAAAGGCCACGCCTGTCATGGTTAGCGGCAAGTCGCCTTCCACAGACGATTGCAGAGCGAACGCGATCGGCCTCTCGGGATCGAGCTGGGCAAGGCTTTGAGCATATGCAACGGCCTCCTCGCGACTGGGGATGGTGGCGTAGTCGCGAGTATGCGAATCCTCGGCGGGGCCGAGCTCTTTCAGGAGACTATAAAACTCCATCTCCTTGTAGATTTTCTTAAGTTCCGCGAGATCGGGCTCGTGTGCCACCAGGTTTTCCAAGGGAACATCCACCGCCACCGTCGTATCGATCGTGGCCAGATGCTTGCTCATCAGGATCTGCTCGCGATTGTTCTGCAGGCTCTCGCGATACGTTTTGCGCTCCACCTCGGCGGCGTGTTCGAGCGCGGCTTCCACCGATCCGAAGCGTGTGATCAAATCGCGCGCGCCCTTTTCGCCGATCCCCGGCGCGCCGGGAATATTGTCCACCGTGTCGCCCATCAGCGCCAGCAGATCGGCCACCTGGCTGGGTTTGACGCCCATGTATTGCTCGGCTGTGGCGGGATCGTACCAGGTATCCATCTTCACGGGATTGTACATATGCACCTGGTCGTTGACGAGCTGCAACATGTCTTTGTCGCTCGAAACGATCACTACGTCGTAGTCTTCGCTCGCACGCCGGGCGATGGCGCCGATCACATCGTCGGCCTCGAAGCCCTCGGTTTGGAGTATCGGGATGCGCATCGCCTCCAGCAGCTGGCGGATGTACGGGATCTGGTCGCGCAGATCGGGCGGCATTTCAGTGCGGTTCGCTTTGTAGCCCGCGAAGGCCTCTTCTCGAAAAGTTTTTCCAGATTCGAAGACGGCGGCGATGTATTCCGGATGGTAATCGGTACGCAGCTTGCGAACCATGTTGTGGAAAATGTAAACCGCTTCAGTGGAGATGCCGGTAGTAGTGCGCATGGGCGGAGCACCGCTCCGAGCGCGAGCATGATAGGCACGAAAAATGAAACCGTAGCTGTCGATCAGAAAGAGGCGCGGCCGATGATGGGCCTGCACGGCCACCGCGGGAACTTTGGGCATTCTCAAATCAGGATAGCGCGGACGTTCTACCGCTGGTCGCAAAAACGAAGCCAGATTGAGTTCATTCGGCCACAAAACGGCATCCGACTGTGGCGTTTTTGCAACACTCATAAATTTACAAACCTTTTCGAATCAAAAGACTAGCGGAGAGTGTTCCTTGCTAGTAGAATGGACCCTTGGATCAAATTCAAAATGGGATCGGGCTGTCAACCCGAGGAGGCGGCAGCTGTGCGTTTTGAGACCACCGTCCAGCGCCCCGTGGAAGCGAGCGGCGTCGGACTGCATAGCGGCGTTCCGGTTTCCATTCGAATCCTGCCAGCGCCCCCCTCCACTGGCATCGTTTTCCTCCGCACCGACCTGGATAATTTCCCCGTCCCGGCGAGTTGGCGCTACGTCGCGCGCGTGAGCTATGCCACCAGCCTTATGCGTCAGGGCGTTCTCATCTCCACTACTGAGCATCTGCTGAGCGTGTTCTACAGCATGGGCGTGGATAATGCGTATGTCGAGATCGACAATTTGGAAGTTCCCATTCTGGATGGGAGTGGGCAGCCCTACGTGGAGCTGCTGCGCGAGGCCGGACTCAAATCCTACCGGAGGCGCAAGCGGTTCCTGCACATCCGGCGGCCGGTAACCGTAGAAGCCGGTAACAAGCGAATTTCGATCCTGCCCGCAGACCGGTTTCTGCTCACTTGCGATGTATTCTACGAGCATCCGCTGATTGGGCGGCAATCGCTGGATATGGAAGTGACGCCCGAGCGTTATGCGGCGGAGATTGCGCCGGCGCGCACCTTCGGCTTCTCCTATGAGTTGGACCAGATGCGCGATATGGGACTGATTCGCGGCGCGGCGCTCGACAATGCCATCTGTTTCACACGGAGGGGCGTGGAGAATCCCAGTGGGCTGCGGTTCGTGGATGAATGCTGCCGTCACAAGGCGCTCGACCTGATCGGCGATCTGGCGCTGATCGGCAAGCCGCTGCTGGGCCATGTGATCGCGGAGCGCGCGGGACATGCCATGCATACGGCGCTGGTGGCTCGCATCATGTCCGATCCCTCGCTGTACGAGATGTTGAGCTTCGATCAACTGGCTACGCGCGTGGCCCACGCTCTGGTTTCGTAACCTAGAGGTTTGGTTACACTCCCGAATCTTTTCACGCTGGCGCGGCTGGTGTTGACGCCCTTCGTGGTGTTGGCGATTCTGAATGCGCACTACGGGCGTGCGATCATTCTGTGCTTCATCGCTGGATTTTCCGATGTAATCGATGGATTCCTGGCCCGGCGGCTGGGAGAATCGACACCCGCCGGCGCGTACTTCGACCCGGTGGCCGACAAGATCCTGCTCAGCGCGATTTACATTACTCTGGGCGTGGTGCACGCGATCCCCTGGTGGATGGTGGCGCTGGTGTTCGCACGAGACATACTGATTCTGGCGATGGCCGCCTACGGTCTGTTGTTTACCTCCATCCGAAAATTTCCGCCTTCGGTGTGGGGCAAGATCAGCACATTTCTACAAATCGCCGCGGCGCTGGTGGTGATGGGCGCGCGTGACGGGATTGGCGCACCGGTCGACTTAGCGCTATGGCTGATGGTCGCGGGAACAATCTTTAGCGGAGTCCTTTACGTCTGGCAAGGAGTTCGCACGCTAAGGACCGCGCAGGGGGTCAAATGAAAACGACAATCTGGCGGGCATTGATCGAGGTAGGCTTTATCGTCTTCCTCTTCTATTCGAATCTTCTGATGGGCGAATTCGAGCGCTCCGGGAACGGACAGAAAATGGGCTGGGCGTGGGCGATTTCAGATGTCTTGACGCTTCCCAATTTTGCGATTGCGATTACGGCTGGACTGATCGGCTATGTCGTTTTTGAGTTTCTTCGCAGCAAGTTCTAAGGCGGGTCAGGCGAACGCTGCTGGCCGAATCAATATACTTCGAGATCATGTCCGATCACCACCTTGCCTGCATACCCTTGCCCAATTTCTTTCAGATACTGCTCGTCGGAGAAATTCGTCAATCCTCCGGTGCGGTGATATACGATCAGGAGGCGGGGTTCACTTTGACGCGCGATGTCCGCCAATTCCTGAGTGGACGTGTGATATTGGGCGCGATATTTCGGCCAGTCAGGCATGGTTGCCCGGGAGCCCATCGGGTAGACCTCGTGAATGAGAATATCGCAGCGACGGCAGGCCTTCACGAGCTCGGGACTCGGACGGGTATCGCCGGAAATGACGATGACTCGGTCGGGAGTATCAAACCGATAGCCGTACGCTTCCGCCCACTCCCCGTGGCGCACCAGAAAAGCCGTCACGCGAACCAGAGCGTCGGTGTAAACTGTGCCGGGTTTGATTTCGTGCGCGACGACGCGAAGAGGCCACCGGTGCTCCAAGCCTTGGGTGCGGATGTCGATTTCCGGCTGCCACGCCGCCAAAATATGATCCGTCATCGCCTTCAGTCCCTTCGGTCCGTAAACCTTGAGTGTGTCTTTCCGCGAGATGACCCAGGGCGTGAAGATCAGATCCGGGTAACCCACAGTGTGATCGGAATGCAGGTGAGTGAGGAATGCGGTCTTGAGATTTTCCGGACGAACGGCGGGGATGCCTTTCGCGGCCGCCGCGGCTGCCCGGCGGACAACGCCCGGACCGAAGTCGATAAGGTAGGCCGTGTCGCCGACGAGAATTGTGGTAGCCGGGCCGGAACGATCTGGATCCATTGCGGGGGTACCCGTTCCGAGCAACACGACCTGGGTAGCGGCCGAAAGATAGGAGCAGAAAATCCCTCCGGCCAAGAGTGCTCTGGGCGTTCGATTCGGCATTCCGGTCCTTGCAACACTATCATAGACATCACGGTGTGTCAGTATGGTTGTGTCTATGACGCCTCAAGCACAGCCGAAATTTCAGTTGGTGAACACGCCGGATTATCGGGAAAGTTACGCCAACAGCGTGCAGATTCGAGTGAACCTGTGGGACTTCTTCCTGATGTTCGGAACGGTGAATCAGACCGCGCCGGACAACGTGGTTATCCACAACTTCCAGGGTGTTTACCTCAGTCCGCAGCAAGCCAAGGCTTTGCTCAACGTCCTGACTCAAAACATTTCGCAATACGAGTCGACCTTCGGCGAGATCAAGCTGGAGCCACATAGCAACCCGGTGAGCGCCATCCAGTAATGACCGCGCCCTCCGAGGCTGGACCGAAGAGAGCGCGCAGCGTTCGCCCGGACACCTACCTGTTTTTCCTGCTGTCGTTCACGCTGGTGGTGTTTCTCACGCACAGTGCCTACTTCGATCTGCCTTACTTCTGGGATGAGCTGGGCCAGTTCGTGCCGGCCGCACTGGACATCTACCACGACGGAGCATGGATCCCGCACTCCACGGTTCCGAACGCCCATCCTCCCGGCGTGATGGCTTACCTGGCCGCGGTTTGGCACATTTTCGGCTACTCGATCCCGGCCACCCGCTCGGCGATGCTGCTGCTCGCCAGTTGTGCATCGCTGGTCATATTTCTGCTCGCAATTCAGTTGTCCCGTGGATTGCACGGCGCACCGGCATTCGCGCCGGCCCTGTTGCTGCTGCTCGATCCGTTGTTCTACACGCAGGCCATGATGGCGCAGTTGGATATGCCGGCCATGCTCTTCAGCGTGCTCGCGCTGCTGCTGTTTGTACAGGACCGGCATCGCGCCGCCGCGCTCGCTTGTACAGCGCTGGTGCTTGCAAAAGAGACCGGCGCACTATTGCCCTTGGTTTTTGTCCTGGTCCTGCTGGCCGATCCGCCGCGCAGTAAGTTCGCTGCTTACTACATTGCACCCTTCGCCGTGTTAGGAGTTTGGTTCTTTATTTTATGGCGCACAACCGGCCACCTTTTCGGCGATGCAGGATTCACGCACTACAATCTCGACTACGCGCTGAATCCGGTACGCGCATCGCTCAGGCTCGTGCGGCGGCTTTACTACCTGTTCCTGGCCGATTTCAGATGGGTGGGAACGGTGGCGATCGCACTGGCGTGGAGAAAAACCCGCATCTACTCCAACCGCGCGTGGCGGATCACGGGGCTGTTCATCGGCCCTCATGTGCTAATGGTCAGCTTGCTGGGCGGCGCGGAACTGGAACGCTACCTTCTTCCGGTGCTACCACTGGTTTACATTGCGATGGGAGCCGGATGGTCCGTGCTGCGGCCGATGTGGCGTAATACGAGCATTGCCGTGGTTTCTGTGGGGCTGCTGGTTGGGTTAGTTCTGAATCCGCCATTTCCGTTTCCATTCGAAAACAATCTGGCGATGGCCGATTTCGTCGAGCTGCATCAAACCGCCGCGCAGTTCCTGGAGAAGACTTATCCGAATCGCCGCATCTATACTGCCTGGCCTCTTACGCAAGCTCTGCGCGATCCGGCCTTCGGATACGTCAAAACCAAGCAGGCACCCGTCGAAACAGCCGATCTACGGTACTCGACCTTGCGCGTCATCGATCCGAAGAATGTCGATGTGCTGGTGCTGTATTCGCGGACCTGGGAGCCGGAATGGGGTGTACTGCGATTCGGAATCGTCGAGCGGTTCCTGCACCGCTTTTACGAATACGAGCCGCAGATGAATACGGCGCAGGTGCGCGAGCACTTCGGATTGATTCCGGTGCAGCGCTGGACGCGGCGGGGTCAGTGGGTCGAAATATACGCTCGGCCCGACTCCATCCCTATTTTGACGCAGCCGGCAGCGCGAAGGTCAGGATCGCGGGGCCCGATGCAACCGCGATATATTGCTGGCCGTTCACTGCATAGCTGATGGGCGGGGCGTGGATCGATGCACCGGTCTGGAATTTCCAGAGTACTTTGCCCGTGCGGTCATCGAATGCGATCAGGTAACCCTGCGGATCGCCAGTGAACACGAGCCCGCCCGCAGTCGCAAGCATTCCACCCGAGGGAGTGGTGACCATGTCGAAGCGCCACTTAGTTTGTGCCGTGGTGGGATCGACGGCGAGAATCGCGCCCGTCCCATGCGTGCCCGGCGGACCTTCTACGTTGCTGGCCTGATACCACTGGCCGGCTGTGAAGTCCTGCTTGCTTTTGTAGAAGAGGTGGCAGTTTTCGCTGGATGTGAAATAGTACCAGCCGGTCCGCGGACTATAGGTGGTAGCCGACCAGTTGTGGCCGCCGCCCAGACCCGGACAAGCGAACTTGCCCTCTTCGGTGGGCTCCTGGCCGGCGATCAGAATCGGGCGCCCGTCCGGACCGATTCCATCCGCCCATGTCACCTTCGTATACGCCTTGGCCTTCAGGACCTTCCCGTTCGTGCGGTCAAGCGTGTAGAAAAACCCGTTGCGATTGGCCTGGATGAGAGCTTTCGCCTTGCGGCCGTCGATTGTTAGATCCACCGGCAGAAGATCGCTGATCGCGTCCCAGTCATGAACATCGTGCGGCGTGAACTGGTAAAACCATTTCAGCTTTCCCGTGTCGGCATCCAGCGCGACCACGCTGCAGGAATAAAGGTTATCGCCGCGCCGGACATCGCCGTCCATGTCGGGACCGGGATTGCCCGTGCCCCAATAGACCACGTTCAATTCCGGATCGTAGGTCCCGGTGATCCAAGTGGACGCGCCGCCGCGTTTCCAGGAATCACCCGACCAACTGTCGCCGCCCGGCTCGCCTGCTTCGGGCACGGTGTAAAACCGCCATACCTGTTTGCCGGTTTCGACGTCGTAAGCGTCGATGAAGGAGCGAGTGCCGAACTCGGCTCCGGCGATTCCGGTCAGGACCAGATTCTTCACTACCAGCGGGGCAGCCGTTGCGCTGTAGCCTTGCTTGTAATCGGCCAGCTTGGTTTCCCACAATGTGGTTCCGGATTTTATATCGAGCGCCACGAGGGTCCCCTCGATGTTCACGCGGAACAGCTTGTCGCCGTGGACCGCGAAGCCGCGATTCACTTCTCCGCAGCAGAGATCGAGCGGAGTCGGCGGAGTCTGGTGGCTGTGCCAGATGGGTCGGCCGGTAATAGCGTCTAATGCCCACGAATTGTTGGATGGACCGGCCACGAACATCATCCCGTCGAAGACCAGCGGCGTTGTTTCGGAGCCGCCAACGCCGGTCTGATAAATCCATCTGGGCGCCAAACGAGCGACGGTGCGGGTGTCGATCTGCGTGAGGTCGCTGTACCGCCAGCCTTGGGGATTCTGGCCGTAGGTACGCCATTCGCCCGGATTCGTCTGCGCGCTGACGAACGTCGCCCCCAACAGCAATGTGATCGCAGTGATTCTCCCAGAAAGTTTCATCGTTGTCCTCCTCCCAAACTGGCTAAATAAGCGACCAGATCGTCCAGCTCCTGGGCGCTAAACATTCCTTTGTAGGTGGCCGGCATTAACGAACGGTCTTCGCGCTGAATGGATGTCACGTCTTCTTTTTGAAACGAATAGTAGTGTCCCGAGAGGTCCATCAATTGGGCCGAGAAATTGTCCAGTCCTTTATTGAGGCCCGTGATTTTCTTGCCGTCGTGAGTGACCACGGTGATGGTATCGAAGCCGGGAGTGATTTCGGTGTTGGGCCCAACCACCGATTCGCGCAGGTAGTTGACGCTCCGTTGCCGCCCGGCTCGACTCAAGTTCGGCCCCAGGCCGCTGCCGCGCGTGCCGACACGATGACATTGGCCGCAGTTCCCCTTTTCCCAGAACAGCTTTTCGCCGGCAGCCGGATCGCCCGCGATGGGCGCGGCGTCGTGCGGCGTGAGGGATCGAACGTAGGAGACCAGCCGCCAACGCTGCTCGTCTTCCATGCGGGCGCCGAAGGCGGGCATTTCCGATCCGGGCACTCCGTTCGAGACTACTTGAAAAAGGTCGGCATCGGTATCGCCCGCGGCGAAGGTGCCGCGCGTCAAGTCAGGTCCGTTGCGTCCGCCGGTGGCATGCAGGCCGTGACATCCCGCGCAGGACATCCGGAACTGGACGCGGCCTAATTCGATGGCCTGGGCGTCGCCCGCGTAAGGATTCTTGACTGGTGGTCGATCCTGCTGGGCGAGGCAGACGCCTGCCAGCGTGAGAATGGTCAGGAGTTTTAGCTGCACGAGGGAAGCATACGAACACTGGGGGTGGGGTGTCA
>Ga0210403_10005633_pt1 | contig 10596 bp, 10 predicted proteins | sample IncBWC19MmetaG_FD_150863 | JGI IMG/M metagenome (GOLD analysis project Ga0210403, IMG submission 150863) | Forest soil microbial communities from Barre Woods Harvard Forest LTER site, Petersham, Massachusetts, United States - Inc-BW-C-19-M | ecosystem: Environmental > Terrestrial > Soil >... | reverse complement strand
TGTCGCGCTGTTCGGCTCGTTGATCGGGGAGTCGAGCGCCTTCATGGGCGGCATGCGCGCGGCGATCTCGATCTCGGCCGCGTTGCTGCTGATCGCGGCGGCCGCGGTCTGGTGGAGCGGGATGAAGCCGCGGATTAAGCGGCGCGGGCGGCTATGCCTTGCGGAGCGCGAAATGCGCTCCGCAAAATGCCATGGCCGCACCAAGGCACAGTGCGGCGAAGCCGGCGAGCACGCCGGAAATTGTAGAACCGGTGCCCGGCGCGGCGGCGGCTTGGCCGGCGCCCGCGAGCAGGAGCACGCCGACCGCAATCAGGAATTGCCGCATCCGCTGCGGAATCTGCCCGGCGACGGCGCTGTGCATCAGGCTCGCGGTGAAATAGCCGCCCGAGAACGCCATCGTGGCGATCAGCCACCACGCGATCGCGGCCCCCACCGGCATGAAGTCCCGCGTATCGCCGCGCCAGAGCCCGCCGAGGTCGAGGCCGTAGCGCGCGACCAGCATGTGTACGGCGAGCGCAAGCAGCACGCCGGAGATCGTGGCGCCGCCGAGGATCAGCCGGCGCGGAAAAAAGGTCGTCTCAGCCATGCGCCACTTGTAGGATAAAGCGCCTTCGCACCGCAAGCGATCTTGAATGCAGGAACAAACGATAGAAGCGGCTCCGGAAACGCCCGCCATCCGCTACGCCTACAAGGCGTCGCTGATCGGTGCTGCGCATCGATTCGAGCTGACGGAGGCCGGGCTTTGCTGGCGCCTCGCCGGGCGTTCCGCTGTGTGGCCCTATGCCGATATTGCCGCGATCCGGCTGTCGTACCGGCCGGTGTCGATGCAGCAGCATCGCTTTCGCGCCGACATCCGTCATGTCAGCGGCGCGCGCATCTCCATCCTCTCGACGTCCTGGCAGACCGCGGCGCTGATGGCGCCGCAGGATAATGACTATCGGACCTTCATCATCGAGTTGCACAGCCGCCTGGAAAAGCTTGGAAGCAAAGCCGAATTGATCGCCGGCCTTGGGCGCAAGACTTACGTTGCCGCGCTCGCGCTGCTGGCGCTGGTTGGCCTGATGCTGCTTGCTTTGTTCATTCGTGCGATCGCGATCGGCGAATGGGCGGGCGCGCTGTTCTTTGTCGGTTTTGCCGCGCTGTTCGGCTGGCAGGTCGGCGGCTTTGTCCGGCGCAATCGGCCGCTGGCCTACACGTTCGATCACATCCCCCAAGCGCTGCTGCCGTAAAGTGCGACGAGATCGCACTTTGGTTTATTGAGCATGATCTCCGCGCAAACGCGACGCGTTTGTCGCGAGGGAAAACCGCTACACGCTTTTCCGGAATCATGCTCTGGTCACAACGGCCTGTCCTGCGCGATAAGGTTGAGCGCATTGCGCAACTGCTCGATGTGCGATGGCGGGATTTCGTCGGGATCGCTGGGAAGCTTCCAGTATTCCGTATGGGTGAAGTGCCACGACTGGCCCCTCAGCTTTTTCAGATCGACGTCGACGATGCCCTCGCCAAACACGGGCGCGACCGGGCCGGAAATCAGGTCGCCGAATGCCACGAACCGCGCCGGGTCGAAAATGTTGGTCCAGCGCACCGCCGCAAATGGCGCGGCGTGGTGGAGTTGCCACGACTTCTCGCCGAATGGAAAGGCGACAAGCTCCATTGTGCCTTTCGGAAAGCCCGCCTCTTCAGCAGCTTTGACGGCTTTCGGATCAAGCACTTCCCGCAGCGGCGGCGAAGTCGGATACTCGCGGTCGTCCTTGCGCTTCTGGAGGTCATCCTTGTTGGCTGCCATCAGAAATTCAGCATGGCTCAAGGGTGATCCCAGGGTGATGAAATCGGTGATCAGCCAGCGCCTGTCCGGTTCGTTGCCGCGGGGTTTCGGGCGCGTGCGGAGTATGCGCGCGAGTTTGGTTTGCGCCGCGCGGTAGGCGGCGACTGATCCATCATCGAGCGCTTTTTCGACTTCGCGCAGCGCGGCGAACGCCCCGGTGCCTTCCCCGATGACACGGGCGTCCGGACAATTGGCCCAGAAATAGCTGATGAGGTCGTAAGCCAGGATCGAACCAAGACTGTGGCCGACTATGATGATGCGGTCGTATTCCCGTTTGTGCAGCTCGGCCAGCAGGCTCATGCCGCGATCCCTGATGTTCTTGCGCGCCGCGATGTTGTCGGGTTTTGCCCGCGTGTAGCGGACCACACGCCCGAAATAGGGGACGATGAAGCTCGACCCGATCCAGCTCAAAACTGCAGTCGCGCCGGTGAGCTGCCATCCCCTGAAGCCGCGCAGCCATTGCAACGGCCAGTATTCCCAAAGGTTGATTGACCCAACTGTGGCCGGATCCGGCAATATGGCCGCGACCAGCAGCAGGACGACGGAAAGCGCGATAAGCCACAACACGATCCAGGCCAGTCGCACATTCGGCGGCACCTGCGTGCGGGGATTCCTGAACAGCAGTCCAGAAATCCAATCCTGCACCTGGTTCCACGTCGAGCCGCCGGAGAGGTCGGCCCAGTACAGTTCGTAGAAATCGGAGCGGACGCCTGTCGGAAAGACGCCCTGGACGGGTTTGCTTTGCCGCGTCGTAATCCGCCGTAGCTCGAGCGAGCCGGTCCGAACGTCGGGCTTGCTCCAGACCTCCGTCGGGTTCGGAAGCCCCTCATCGGCGAGGCCCTTCGCCGTCTCCCACGCGGCGCGAACGAAGCCTTTGATGGTGTCCATCGGCATTTGTTCCCCCATGCCGTGGATCACGATGATGGCCTGCTTGGGAAAATGCGACACCGGCAATCCGGCGCCAGCTTGTGTCTTTGATGTCTGATCGTCGCCCATCGCGCCAGCTCTCGAAGCAATCAAGAAAATGAAAATATCGGCCTGTCGATTGTTCCATTATTGATTGCGATCGTATCCATTCGCAACCACTATTGTGCGGCGGCGTGCCAGGTCCCGCTCTGTGTCATCGAGCGCAATGAAAATTGACTTCGCCCGGCGGCGCTGCTGCGCCATCGTGCCGCCGGGCGGGGGGATTTTCGTGGATGATCGAAGCGAGCGGGTGCCCGACGCGGCCGAGATCGCCGCGATCAACGCCACGCATCTGGTCGCGGCTCGAGCCCGCCGATCTTCTGTTCGTATTCGGCACCCGCCAGGACGAAGTCTTGCGCGCGGACACCGCATGCCGGCTCTGGCGCGACGGCCTGTTTCGCATGGCGATCGTCAGCGGCGGCGTGACGCCGGGTTCGCATTTGAGCGAATGCGCCGTGATCAAGCCGTTGATGGTGCAGGGCGATGTTCCCGCCGACCGCATCCTCGAAGAGCATCGCGCCACCAACACCGGCGAGAACGTGATGTTCGCGCTGCCGGTGATCGACGCCGCCATCGGGCTGAAGAATATCCAGAGCGTGATCTGCTTGGGCAATACCTGGACCGGCCGCCGCTACGCGATGACGCTGCACCGGCATTGGCCCAAGGCCGAGAAGATGCTGCTCACGGTCGACAATTTCGCGACCCCACGCGAGCGCTGGCACGAACATCCCGAATTCCGCCGCCGCGTGCTGGCCGAATGGGACAAGATCGAGCCCTACAAGAAGAAGGGCTTTATTGCGGAGTGGCCGTAAGTGATTAGGGCGCGCTGACAGCTTGACGATGTCCGCGCTACCCTCGGAAGCGGACATCCGGGCCAGCCTTCGACAAGTCTGCTTTGTGCCAAACCCGGACATAGGCAATATGGGTCACGCAAAGAAAAGCCGCGCCAAGGGCGGCTTTCAATTCAAGTCCGATGATCGGGGATCAGGCGGCCAACGATGCTGACTTTGACTTCCGACGATAAGCCATGAAGCCAACCCCAGCGAAGCCGAGGATCATCATGGCCCATGTCGAGGTCTCGGGGACGGCTTCTACCGGGGTTAGCAGGATTGCGTCCTGATTTCCGGCGCTGTCTATCCCAACGCCGACGATTTCACCGCTCGAGTTGATGCCCAACAGAGCATCAATGACCAAACCTGAGGGGTCGGAGGTCAGGAGGGTATTGACGTCGATTGCCGTCGTGCCATCCCAAACAACACCGTGTGGCGGGCCCGTAGGTTCTGAATAGCCCACTACTTGGCCCGCGTTGTTGATAGCCGTGGCGGAGCTGTAGCCGCCGCTGCCGCCAAGCGATCCGAGGACCGTCGGAGTGGTCCCGTTCCAGATCACCGCCTCCGCAGAAAAAACGCCAGGGATCGTGGTAGTCGTGGTCGAAGTGCCCACCACTTGGCCCGCATTGTTGATAGCGTTGGCCGTGTAACCAGTGGCGCCAGGCAATCCGAGAGCAGTCGGGGTGATCCCGCTCCAGATCACCGCCTGATAATTGGAAGCGCCCGCCACTTGCCCCGAACTGTTGATCGCGTTGGCACTTATAAAGGGGCCGCCCAACGATCCGAGAATCGTCGGGGTGGTCCCGTTCCAGATCACCGCCTGTTGAACGTTGCTACTCGTGGTCGAAGTGCCCACCACTTGACCCGCATTGTTGATAGCGGTGGCGAAGCTAATGGAGCTGCCAATCGGCGATAGGGCCGTCGGGGTGGTCCCGTTCCAGATCACCGCCTGCGTATTGAGATCCGCCGTGGACGAAAAGCCCACCACCTGGCCTGCATTGTTGATAGCCGTGGCTTGGCCTGCGCCCCCTAGCGATCCGAGTATCGTTGGAGTGGTCCCGTTCCAGATCACCGCCTGCTGAGTATTGTCAGCCGTCCTAGAATAGCCCACCACTTGGCCCGCATCGTTGATTCCATCAGCCTCGCTGGCGGTGCCGCCGAGGGAATCGAGAATTGTCACGTTATAGGTCTCAGCCATGGCAAGGCTTGGCAATCCGCCCACGAGCAGGCCGGCAATTGTAACGGCTAACAGCGACTTCCGGTTCACTAACTAACTCCCAAGTTCTGCTATGATGATCTTACAATTTCGCTCGGTTGGCACATCAACTGAGCCGCAACCTGCATGATCAATATGACATAGGTACGAAAGACCATCCATTGCCACCTTTGGTTGACGGTCTTGGGGCCGCTTTGGGTCCATGAACGGACTCATGCGCCGCAGCAAAGAGGGCATTTATTCAATCACCTCGCCGGGTGCGCGTGCTCATTCCGGCAACCCCGCTTTCCGAAGGCCCTCAATCAGCAGCTTCGAGTTTGAATACCCGCCCCGGGCGATGAACGCAGATATTGTAAAGGTGGGATCCGTCTCAAGCACACGCGCCGCCGCCTCACGCGCCTCAGCGTCACGTCCGAGATGGGCGAACGCGGACGCGAGACACCGGTAAGCTGTCGCAAAGGAGCGGTTCTGACGTTGGGCTTTCTTTCCCGCGACGATGGCCTCGTCAAAGCGACGAAGCTCGATAAGAGACGACCCGATCTGAGCAAACGTTGTGTATAGCAGCGCGTCTACCGGGCTCATGCGAATGGCATGTTCAAAGCTCCGGACCGCTTCCTCCGGCAGGCCCGCAATTCTATAGACATGGCCTCTGCAGTTCCATGCGAGATATGAATTTGGGTTGAGCGCGACCGCCCGGTCAGCCATTTCGATCTCGCTTTCACAATCGCCAACCATGAACGCCGAGATTACAGCAGCCGCTGCTAACGTGTGCGGATCATTGTCGTTGGTGCTCAGCGCCAAGCGAAGTAGCCGAACTGCCTCCTTGCGGTCGAATTGAGGATCGGCGGAATAGCCGAAAAGGACATTTCGCATGTGACCGATGCCCGCCAGAGCCGCGACGAAGCCGAACCGGGGGTCCAGCTCCAAGGCGCGGTGAGCCAGCCTGATCGCCTCGGCCAACCCTTCGCGGGTCCATACGTAAAACTGCGGCAGGGAGCGGAGATAATAATCATATGCGGTGAGGTTCTCCGGTCGGCGCCGCGTCGATATTGCAATTTCTGTTTGAAGCAATTTTGGCTGAATGGCTGAGACGACCGCGACCGTCACTTCGTCCTGCAAGGCAAAAACATCTGTCAAGTCGCGCTCGAACCTGTCCGCCCAGATGTGCACGCCGGTCACCGCGTCAACCAACTGCCCCGTGATGCGAACTTTCCCCAAAGCCTTGCGCACCGACCCCTCAAGGACATAACGCACGCCAAGCCTGCGCCCGACTTCCTTGATATCGACGGCTTTGCCTTTGAAGGTGAAGCTCGAATTGCGGGCGATCACGAACAGCGATTTGAACCGCGAAAGCGCCGTCGTGATCTCCTCAACCATTCCGTCCGCGAAGTATTCCTGTTCGGGGTCGCCGCTCATGTTCTCGAACGGCAGCACGGCGATGGAGGGTTTGTCGGGAAGCGCAAGAGCGCTCTCGGGCGCAACTTCGCCGGGATTTGAGCCCGCAACTTCTCTCGCCTCCCGCACGCATCCGACGAAACGGAATCCCTTGCGCGGCAACGTCTTGATCAGGCGCTGCTCGTCCCCGGAGTCGCCGATTGCGCTTCGCGCGACATTCAGCCGGGTCGTCAGCGCTGCATCCGAAACGCTGCGCCCATTCCAAATGGCATTGATGAGGTCGTCTTTGCTTACGACGCGCTCCCTGTTGCGGATCAGGTAATCAAGCAGATCGAATACCTGTGGCGTGACGGAGACCACGTCCGTCCCGCGATGCAACTCGCGCCGGTCAGTGTCGAATGCGTACTCATCGAAGAGATAGCGCAAGCTGCGAATCCCTTGGGTGTGCCTCCGATTGTCGTTAGGAGGCGCTTTAGCACCGCTTGGAGAGCCAAGAATAAGCCGCCGGTGAGGAAAATGTAAGCCGCTTGTTAAGCGCACTCGCTCAGACCCAGGCACCTTGCCTGGGTGGAAAGAACGTACCCTGGAGGTGCTGCAATGAGCACGACCTACAGCACAACGAATGCAGCCCAGACGACCGCATCGACGCCGCGAGTCTCCAGCGCTTTCAAGACTTTTTGGGCTGCGTTTCAAGAATGGCGCAAATGGGAGCGGCTGCGAGCCGGTCTTTGTAACCTAAGTGATCGGGAGCTAATGGATATCGGGATTACGCGTGGCGAGATCGACTACGTCGCCTCGAACCGAGATACCGACCCGCGAGGCATCCGATCCGGCGAATGGCTGCGATATCTGCCAACGGTGGACGGCCAGATTGGACCCACCGACTTCCGTTAAGGGTCAAACTGAGAAGAACTCAGCGTGAGCACATGTCTTCCGGGTTACCCCTGAGAGCGGACATCGTGCGGTGCAGTTGGCATGTCTCAAATGTGCCAACTCCGGACATCATCTCTCGTGGTCGCGCCGCTCTGTCGAATGTCCGTCACTGTCTAAATAAGTATGCGCTAAACGCTCCGCAGATCGTGTCATTGCAATACGAACTCATCTCGGTCCCTTTGACCAATATGGTCCCGGAGCACTTGCCCTCGGACGGGAGACTCGAGCTATAGCTGCTTTCGACGTGATGGCCGCTGATGGTTCCGCGGCCGGAGGTCTCGAAATAGTTACCACGACACGAAGAGCCGAACGCCGAAAACCGGAACGCGTCTCCTTCCTGCGCGATGTTATACATAATCCCCCGATTATCGCGCCAGCTGCCAGTGATATTGAGGGCTGGTTCCATTGCGGGCGCAGAAGAAACCTTTGATAAGGTCTCAAAGACCTTAAGTTTGCAGGTCGAGTTATCTCTCAGAGTTTCAGCTAAATCTTGTCGGAGGACGTTCTGGTACTGTTCTTCATTCGGTTTGCCGGAACTAGAAATACCAGCACTTGCAAGCCGAGAGGCCAGGCCACCGAGTTCGGCCTTGAGTTGTCCTTCTACGTCAAAACCTCTGGAACTTCCGGCAGTGACCAGGTCGCAAATTCTATCAGCGGTATCGGTTATAAGTTTCAAGGCATTAGCCTGATCCCCTAGCGGCTTCTTGGCAATATCGGCCGCGTCGTTTGCTGCCTTCGTCTTGGCGGCGTCGGCGGCGGCCTTCGCTTCCGTTTCGGCTTTCTTCCTGACTTCTTCCTCGGCCTTCTTCGACGCCGCGTCCGACCTCAACAGAGCGACTACTTTCGAGTCGTTCATCCCAGCACCGCGTTGCGCAATGCTTGACTCAATTCGGGGAATGGTCCCCATCCGATAGCCCAGCAAAACGCCTGTCACCGCCAACCCGATCACCCCGGTGACCGCAATCGCTGGCCAGGGTCTGGCTCCGCGTCGCTCGCGCAGCAAAGATTTGAGCGCCGCAATCAGGTGAGCGGCGTCGCGGCCGAAGCTCTCGTGTGCAATGTTATGTTTCTGGTACAGTACCAGGTCGCGGATATTCTCCGGAAGGTCCTCCGCCAGCGGCAGAGGCGGCATATTCGCCTCCCGGCCCATCATGACAGGGATGACGATGATGTCCCGCTGCAACGCCGCTGCAATCTCGTCGCGGACGTAATCGCGCCTGCCGTGCCGCGCGTACTCGGACAATAACTCCATCCACCGCGACCCGATAACGGCGATCAGCACGTCGCACTTGGCGAGCGCCTTGTCCAGCTCAAGATCGAAACGCTGTCCGGCCAGAAGCCGGTCAACGTCCATGAACACGTTCCCTTCGCCAAAGCTGCGGCAGAGCCGGTCGTAGATACTCCGGGCATCTCCCGGCGCATCTTCGCGGCGGTAGCTGACGAATACTTTTCCGTGCGCGCCCAACTTACGATTGCCTCGCTTTTGGGTTGCAACACTGTCCTAATTCCCCCCACTTTCACCGACACAATGTTATTAGGCCTCGGCGTTAACTCCTCCTGTGAGCCACTTCACACATCTCCGATCGCAGTACTTTTTTTTCGTCAGCAGGTGATGCCCGCCGGCAACGGCGATCTCGAGCGCGCGTTGCGGCGGCACCATCCTCTGCCCGGCGATATTCGATCGCAACGTTGCGACCTTCGGTATAGCCCCTCTCGTTCAGACCCGGCCGGAAATCAGGCAGGCGGAGAGCCTCCTCGGTATCCCGTGACGCGCTGCTGAGCCACCCGATCACCGGCGTCGCGGTTTGCTGCGCGCGCCGCGAGGGGCCACGCGGTCGCCACGCCGCCGAGCAGCGTGATGAATTCCCGCCGTCTCATGTCGAACATGGGGCTTCCTCCCCTTCGGGTAGGCGCCACCAATAATGAGCGCTCGTCTACGGCGCGCTCAGCTGCCACCGGCAGGCCGGCAGGTCCTTGGGCTAGAACCTTCATTGTTCTGAATCGCGGCGAGGCGCTGCCGGCCTTGCTCCTGTGCGATAGCACGTATCCTCTGCGACGGGGAGATGGACTGCACTGCAGGATTTCGACCCGGCCGTGTCTCAGATGGGTCAAAGTCGGAAGTCGGTCCGCTTGAGCGGCATGTCCGTTCTACCCCCAACAGCAGACGTCGTCGGACCACCCCGCCATGTCCGGGTTGTGCCAACAGCAGACCTCGCGCTACTTCATTTGGTCAAGCTTGCACATGCGGCAAAACACTGCTGTAGAATGGTCTGTGAGATCGATCTAAGGCAGAGGCTTTGCGCGCTCGAAGATCGTCGTTGCCGGCCCTCCGGTCGAAGAGTGTTGTTCCATGAACCGCAGCTCATCACCCCTGATAACATACGAGCGCCTCTTGCTCTTGCCGTCCCAGTTTGGAAAAGTCGCGCGCTCGATCTGAAGCGTTAAGCTCTTGTCCGCCTCGTCGACGACGTAAGTGCCGAAATGGGCCAGACTGCCAGCTACAACTGTCATGGCCTCATCCGCGGTGACGCTGGAACGAATATCCGACCCGAAACTTGGGAAGCCAGCTGCAATGAAGATTATCGAATACCGCCCGTTAGCATCGAACACCACCATGCCTTTTACATTCGGGCCGTAACTGTCAAACTCTCTACCGTCCCGCTCAGCTACGACCGAAACGACCATCCAGGTACCCACCAAGTCCTTTGGATCGTAGCTTGCCGAAGGGGTGAGATCGGAATTGACCATGGACTATCCTCCCTCTTTCCTCGAAAGCACTCCGGGTTACGCGCGATCAGCGCTGCCCCAGATACCCTAGTCACAAAGCTAGCAGCCTGCCGCGCGCCGGACCAGTCTGGCCGCTAGAGAACGGATGTCTGCAACGGGTCAAACTTAGAAGTCGGGACTTGCCACCGGGAAGTCAGCTTTGCCTTCAAGAACGGACATCGTCAGTCCGGCTTGTCAGGTCCGAAAAGTGCCACAAGCCGAAGTCGAACGCGGGCCTAGTCTGCGTCTGTTCAAGCCCCGGAAGCGCACCTCGCGCCCCCGGGCTTCGCATGTCGCCTAAGGGCCAGATGCCGCGCTTTTGTTCGTCGGCGGATAAATCGATAACTGCAGGCGCCCCTGCTTGACGCTCAAGGTTCTCATGGTGGCCTCTCGCCGATCTTTCAGCGACCACACGGGACCGCCGTCAGCAGTCATGAACGACAATACATAGAGATCTTCTGACAGCGCTAGGACGATTTCGGGCAGTCGTCCGACTATAGACAACTCTACGACTGACTTATTGCGGACTAGATCGAAATTCGGCTGCCACAAGGCCTCGTCGCTCCAACTTCCGCACAAGATCGACGTGCTGTCTTCGATCCGCCAACTCCACTCGATCATCAAGCCAAACTCGCCAGCAGGATTTCCCGGTGTTCCGTCACGGC
>Ga0210403_10005632_pt1 | contig 10596 bp, 10 predicted proteins | sample IncBWC19MmetaG_FD_150863 | JGI IMG/M metagenome (GOLD analysis project Ga0210403, IMG submission 150863) | Forest soil microbial communities from Barre Woods Harvard Forest LTER site, Petersham, Massachusetts, United States - Inc-BW-C-19-M | ecosystem: Environmental > Terrestrial > Soil >... | reverse complement strand
GCCCTCAGGGGAGGGTCCTTTTCTTTGGCTGCACCGAACGGAGCCGCCTGCGTCCTCGCCAACAGCCCTGCCGATGGACTTGTCTTATATTCTGCTGGTCAGCAGTCTTTCCTCTTCGGAGCTTACCCGTCTTCCAGAAGTTCCGGCCCCCTTCACTACCTCTTCGCATCTAGCCAATATCGCCAAACCTGAATCAGTCCGTTTTACGCGGCGTCTGAGTACGTTTGCGTCGGTCTGACCTCACGACACGTAAGTACCAAATCACTTTTGGAAATTCGGCTATTCGGTTTTGAAGGGAGAAAACATGAGCAGTAGACGCGGGTTCTTGCAGAAATTTCTGGCGGGAGCTGGAATCTTCGCTTCCGCCAAAGTACTTTCTGCCCAGGAAATGCAGATGTCTCCAGGAATGGCGGGGATGCAGATGAAAAGAAAGAGAGAAACCGAGGCGCCGGAGCACGGACATGGCATTCCGGTTCTTACACAGACGCCAGACGTGCCCGACCTTCCCTTTCGCATGGATGGAAACGTCAAGGAGTTCCACCTCATCGCCGAGCCGGTGAAGCAAGAAATTGTCCCTGGCCGGGTTGTCGATCTTTGGGGTTACAACGGGAGCGCTCCCGGCCCGACGATTCAAGTCACCAAGGGTGATCGCGTTCGAATCATCGTAGACAACCACCTTCCCGAAGCAACATCGATGCATTGGCACGGCTTCGAGGTTCCAGTCGAGATGGATGGCGCACCGGGATCAGCCCAAGACCCGATCGCGCCGGGTGGCCGGTTCGTCTACGAGTTCACGCTCAACCAGGAAGGAACCTATTTCTATCACTCACACATGGCCATGCAGGAAATGATGGGGATGATCGGCGCGTTCGTGATGCACCCAAAGGAGGTGCACAAACCGCGGGTCGACAGAGACTTCGTGATCATTCTCCAGGAGTACGCCATCCTTCCGAACATTAACGTTCCGAACTCCATGAATATGGAGTTCAATTGGCTCACCTTCAACGGAAAATCTGGTCCGGCCACAACTCCTCTGGTTGTGCGGCATGGGGAGCGCGTCCGCATCCGCCTGATCAATCTCGGAATGGACCACCACCCGATTCATCTCCATGGCCATCAATTTGTGGTCACGGGAACAGAAGGTGGCCGCCAACCCGAATCGACGTGGGGACCGGGAAACACGGTTCTTGTGGGCGTGGCGCAATCACGCGACGTCGAGTTTGTAGCAAACAACCTCGGCGACTGGATGCTGCACTGCCATCTTCCTCACCACATGATGAACCAGATGTCCTCGATGGTCGGACCGATGTCACGGCGAAATGGAATGCCCGCGGGTCTCGACATGGAGCGGGGCATGGGAATGCTGCGACAAGGAAGTGCAATGTCGCATGAAAACGGCCCGAGTCTAGGCCGCGGATTGGGCGCCGGTTCGACAGCAGAGCAGTCCATGTCAAATTCTCCGCTCAAAGCGGGGAGTTCAATGCGGCACCAAGACATGCCGGGAATGCAAATGTCGGCACCGGACGTGAGCAAGGATGCAAATTCCGTTCCCGGGTTTCCTCAAGATGCCTTCATGGAAGGTCCCATGATGGAGATGGATCAGATGGTAGACAAACCCGAGAATTTCGGCCTGCGTCCGGGCTGGAGCGGCTACATGGCAGGAATGATGACCTTTGTCCGCGTGCTGCCTCAAGACAAGTACGACCAAATCGTGGAACTTCGCAAAAAACAGCAAGGCAATCAGCCAACGAAGATGGATATGCCGGGAATGGAGCACGACCACCATGAATAAGTTCACCCTCAAAGCAGCTAGGAAGAATTCGAAGAAATCCGAACTCTGCATCTCGTTCGTCCTCGCGTTTCTCTTCATTCTGCTCGCAGGTGGATTAGCCTTTGCGCCTCCCAGCGCTCATGCACAAATACCTGGCTCGCCCGTTATGACGCTGACGTTGGAAGAGCTACAGCAAATTGCTTTGGAAAATAACCCTACGCTTTCTCAGTCGGCCGCAAACGTCCGCTCGGCGGAGGCAAGGAAGAAGCAGTCAGGACTCTATCCAAACCCGACCGTTGGCTATCAGGGAGAACAGATTCGTGGCGGGTCACAGCGAGGGGGTGAGCAGGGCTTCTTCGTCCAGCAAAACATTGTTCTGGGGGGCAAACTCGGTTTGAATCGCAAAATCTTCGAGCAGGAAAAACAGCAGGCCCAAGCGGAAGCCGACGAACAGAAGCTTCGGGTGCTGAGTAACGTTCGAATGTCCTATGTTGAAGCGCTAGCCGCTCAAGAAACCCTGGAGTTGAGGCGCAATCTTTTCAAACTGGCACAAGACGCCGTTGAGACTTCGCACCAACTCGCCAACGTGGGCCAGGCGGATGCGCCGGACGTCCTCGAGTCGGAAGTCGAAGCAGAGCAGGCGGATCTCGCCGTCACGGCGGCGGACCAAAGTCAGCAGCGGGTCTGGAAGCAACTTGCCGCGGTTGTCGGCAAACCCGAACTTCCGCTTACGAAGCTCTCCGGAAACCTGGAAGTCACTCCACAGGTAAATACAGATGAACTTCTCGCAAAGCTTCTTGCAGAGAGTCCAGCAGTGAGGATCGCGGAATTGGGAGTCAGCAAGGCGGAAGCGACGCTTGCAAGAGCCAAGCGTGAACCCATCCCAGACCTGCAACTCCGTGGCGGCCTCCAGCAAAACCGGGAGTTGTTGGGACTAAGTGGGCGACCTGTCGGCCTGCAAGGATTTGCCGAAGTTGGAGTCCAAATTCCGATCTTCAATCGGAATCAAGGTAATGTGGAATCCGACAAAGCTGATTTGGAGCGTGCGCGGCGCGAGGTGGAGCGCGTCAGGCTTCTGCTCCGCGAGCGTACCGCTGCGGTTGTGCAGAATTACATCACGTCACAAAACGCGGTCCAGCGCTACAAGAGCCAGATGATCCCACGCGCCCGTCAAGCTTATGAGATGTACATGAAAAAATACCACGATATGGCCGCAGCCTATCCGCAGGTGCTCATTGCGCAGCGGACGCTGATACAGCTAGAAGTCGCTTACATCACTTCTCTGGAGTCGTTCGCGACGAGCTCAATAACGCTTCAGTCCTATCTATTGACCGACGGGCTGGAAGCACCCACACAGCCCGGCGAAATCGACCGGCCAGTGCGGGAAGTCAATATGCCTTTCCCATCAGGTACAAAACAATAGGAGACGTGCGCCCATGCGAAGAAGAACGCTTATCGTCGCCCTGTCGCTGATTGTATTGTTCGGAGGCATCGTCTTTGGCTTGCACATGATTCGCCGCGGTTTCAGCGCCCGCGATAATCCTTCGGCGATGGAGACTTATGTCACAAAGATGGCACGCAAGCTTTCCATCCCGGCGTCGGAACGAGGCGCGAAGAATCCATTTAGTCCAACTCCTGAAGTTCTAAGCGAGGCACGCGCCCACTTCGCAGACCATTGCGCCACGTGCCACGCCAACGACGGAAGCGGAAAGACAGAGATCGGAGAGAATCTCTATCCGAAATCGCCGGACATGCGCCAGTCGGAAACACAGGATCTCACCGACGGGGAGATTTATTACATCATCCACAATGGAATTCGCCTCACGGGAATGCCCGCGTGGGGCGATCCCACTAAGGACGACGACAGTTGGAAACTAGTGCTCTTTGTCCGCCACTTGCCTCAGATGACTACGGAAGAAATGAAAGAGATGGAGCAGTTCAACCCCAAGAGTGCTGTGGATCGCTCGGAGGAAGAAGAAGAACGGCAGTTTTTGAACGAAGGCAAAGCACCAGAGAGGAAGTTGCAGCACCACTAAAGGGAGAACAACGATGAAACGAATGATTCTAATGCTGACCATGCTTGGCGTTGTGGCGGGGGCTTTACTTGCTCATGGTGCAGAGCAACATGTTATGGGGACGGTGATTGCGATCACGGATGACTCCATCACCGTACAAACAAAAGCCAAGGACCCGGTCACCGTGTACACCATGCCAGATACGAAGTACGAAAAGAGCGGTGCAGCCGCCTCAATGAAAGATCTTAAAGTCGGCGACCGCGTCGTCATCCACGCAGCGAAGATGCATGACAAACTAATGGCAACGAAGGTGCGCTTCGGCGCCGCTACTCAAGCGCCTCCCAAGGCGTAACGGAGTATGTCTTTAGAAGCAAACCCTGACCCGGTGTCCGTATATCCGTCCACTAAGAGGAAATAAAGCGAGTTGCGGACGCCAGGGACGTTGAAGAAAGTCAAGAGGATGCCGCGAAACCGCGCAGAACTGATCAGTAGGGCGATGTATAATCGTCCTCAACGTATTCTTGAAGCTAGAATTTGACATGGAACAAAGTAGAGATTAAGCTGCCGCTGATTTTGTCGGGATCGGAGATCGCGTGTTCCGCCGCGGGAGTTTGAGATGCGGATGCTGAATACTTCGCGGTTCCAAGACGCAGACAAATACGCTGCTTACCTGAAGACGCCTGCGGGCAGGCTGCGTTCCGAGTTTGCCGCGATTGCGCGCTACATACATGTAATCGCTCGCCGTTCCTGTGCGTCATCGAGCAAGGGAGCGGGACCATGACGCAGCCCAGCACTCATTCCGCTGCACTTTCTGCTTTGGTCCGGCCTTCTGTGACTGGAGAATTCGCCCTCGGACTAGGGCTAACCAACGAGTGCAACCTGGCTTGTTCGTTCTGCTACCGCGATCCGGCGAGGACTGACCGGCTTAGTCTTGAGCAGGTGCGATCTGTCATGGAAAGCCTGCCTATCCGCTCCGTCAATCTGGGCACCGGTGAAAACGGAATGCACCCGCAGTTCCGCGAGATTTTGGGCTACCTCCGCACTCTGCCTGTAACGCTCACCATTACCTCCAACGGCCACAGTGCGGCCGTGCTTACTGATGACGAGCTCCGTGCGTTCCACGATGTCGAGTTTTCCCTGGATTATCCCACCGAACGTGAGCAGGATGCCCAGCGCGGTTCCGGCAATTGGGCGCTGATCCAGGATCAGGCGGCACGCTGCGTGCTATTGGGAGTCCCTGTCACTTTCGTGGCCGTAATGATGAAGGCGAATTATTTGTGCCTAGCTGAGGTAGCGCGCGTGGCCAAGCACTACCAGGCGCCACTGCGGGTCAACGTTTACCAATCGGTGCGCTCTGATCTCTACGCCTTGAGTTACCAAGAGTATTGGCAAGGCTTTCGCGCCTTATTTGCACAAACCGATGTGATTGCTATTGGCGAGCCATTGGTTCGAGCAATGGCAGGTTTGCCCCCAAGGGTCGGCGGGTGCGGGGTAAGCACGGTGCGGGTTACGCCGCGTGCTACTACACAGCCTTGTGTATACTGGCCGGGCCCTGGGGAACCGCTCTCACTCCTACAGTCGCTCGGGTCAGGAGTTGTAGAAACTCCGCCCTTTGTGGAGGCGCGGACCACGCCCGAGGCGTGCCGTTCCTGCGTTTACCTCGAATCTTGCTACGGCGGGTGTGCGGGACGGCGCCGCATCCAGAATGCTTTGCATCAGCCGGACTTCTATTGCCCAATTGTCCGCGGAGAAGCGCAGAAGCTGGAGATCCGCTTGGCTCCCGCCCGCGAACTCCCCAAAGGCGAAAGCGCTTGTACCACCATTGTGATTGCGCGTGATTGAGATGGCTTGGTTGCTCATTCGCACGAGTATGTACTGATGAGGCCGTAACCTTAAAGAGGATTTAGTATCTAAGACCGGGAGGATCATGATGACAACGACCACGACCCAACCGCGAGACAATACATCCCAGGTAGCCGGTCAACCCGATGCGGCAAACGGCTTGGCGTTGGTTCGCATGACAATCGGTGCGATGCTCGTGTGGGTCTTCTTCGAGAATCTGGGGAAGGGTCTCTACAGTCCAGCGGGCTACGCAGGCCTCATCAGGTATTACATACAGGCGAGTCACTCGCCGGCCGCGTGGAAGGCAATTATGGGGTTGATGGCGAGTCACGCCGCTATGGCGGCTCCGATGCAGGCGATCGCCGAGATTGGTCTCGGGATCTTGCTCGTCATCGGCCTGCTGACGCGCCCGGTCGCATTCGTAGCGTTTCTGTACCTGGGCAGTCTTTGGATATCTGAGTTGGGTACGTCGTGGATATGGGAACTGCTGGTTCCGGTTCTTGCATCGCTTGCGCTTGCGGTGGGGCGAGCCGGCCGAGCGTGGGGCGTTGACGCCTTGCTGGCGCGGCGCTGGCCGTCCTCCCCATGGTGGTGACTTGAGGCAAGATCAAATGCGAGTGTCGGTCGTCATTCCCACGCACAACGAAGCGCAGTCAATCGGCCGCGTGCTAGCCGATCTCCCGGCCGATATTGTCACTGAAGTCTTAGTTGTAGATAGCAATTCAACGGATGGGACTCCCGAGATCGCCTCAAAGATGGGAGCCCGCGTCCTCCACGAACCTCGCCGCGGATACGGGCGCGCTTGTTTGACAGGGCTTGCGAACACGCAAAATCCTGATGTGGTCGTTTTCCTCGACGGAGACTATAGCGACCGCCCTTCGGAGTTGCCGATTCTCCTCGCCCCGATCATCGAGGGGCGCGCTGACATTACGCTCGGTTCGCGCCTCGGCGGCAAAAGCCACCCCGGTGCGTTACCGTGGCACCAAGCATTCGGCAATCGCCTCGCCGCCGGCCTGATCCGGCTTTTGTACGACGTGAAGGTGAGCGACCTCGGACCGTTCCGCGCCGCCCGCGCAGATGTGCTGCGCGCCCTTGCCCTTGAGGAGGCTACCTATGGCTGGGCGGTGGAAATGATTGTGAAAGGGGCCATCGCGGGATTCCGCATCGTGGAAGTCTCTGTGAGCTACTACCCGCGCATCGGAAAGTCCAAAATTAGCGGTACGGTGAAGGGCACGGTAGGAGCAGCGTGGTTTATCCTGAGTCGGATCGTGCGCTATTCTTTTCGGCGTCGAAGGGCGGGAACGCCGCGGCCAGCGTAAGTCCCGATGGACCAATCTTTCATGGAATCCTCTAGGCAGACAACTGTGTGTTCTCCTCGCCCAAACAGCACGTTAGTCATTATGGCGAAAGCCCCGAGGCCCGGCACGGTCAAGACCCGGTTAGCTCATAGCCTTCCAGTCGAAGCGGTCACCGAGCTCTATCGCTGCCTTTTGGATGACACAATGGCGCTAGGGCGCTCGTTGGCCACTGTGGAGGTTGCCATTATGTGCCCTGCTTCCGATGTCGAAGAACTAACGCGGTTGGCGCAAGGTGTAATGGATGTCGTGGCGCAGAAGGGGGTTGGTCTTGCGGCAGGCCTGACCTCGGTGTTTGCACACTTCGCCGCGACTGGCACGCAACGCGTCGTGGCTTTCAACAGCGACAGCCCGCATCTGCCGGCTTCGGCTCTTGAGCGGGCGTTCGAGGCGCTCACCGGGCACGACATGGTTGTAGGACCGACAGAGGATGGCGGCTATTATCTCGTAGGAGCCAAGTCCGCCCATCCAACGCTTTTCGATGGCGACGGCATGGGCACTAAAAGCGCGCTTGAGGCCCTGTTGGCGCGCGCTCGGGAACTGCAGCTTTCCGTTGGCTTCACGGATCCCTTCTATGACATCGACGTTGAGGGTGATTTAACCCGGCTTGCCGCGGAACTGCAGCTCACTCCGGCAAAGGCGCCACGAACAGCGGCCTGGCTGAAACAGTGGCGACCCTAGCGAGCGCGGCCGCAGGAGCATTCCAGGGCACAATCACCCGAGATGTGCTGTATAATCCGGGCCAACCGAGCAAGCGGTGTTAATGGATGGGGTGACGAAGCGTGCTATGCCGACATGTCCTGATGTATCCGAATCTCTCGCCAGTCATCAAAGACGCCGTCCGTTCAATTCACTGAGGAGCAAACTCCATGACAAATGCGAGCCGTGTAACGAAGATCCTTCTTCTGGCTTTCGGCGTTCTGATCCTTGCTGCAACCTCCTGGGCGCAGGCGCGTCCACCCATTGTCGAACAGCTTGCCAAGACCTATGGCCTTGATTCGTACGGGCAAATTGAAGCGCTGCGCTATACGTTCAACCTGGATCTCCCGGCCTTGAAAGTGAATCTCTCGCGTGCCTGGACTTGGGAGCCCAAGACCGGCGCAGTCACCTACGAAGGAAAAGATAAGGACGGCAAACCGGTGAAGGTTAGCTACAACCGGAATCAGATGAACAGCGCGCCCCCCAACGTGAAAGATGAAGTCGATCCGGGATTCGTCAACGACAACTATTGGTTCATGTTCCCCTTCCATGTTTACTGGGATACCAGCGCCACCGTGACCGTGACAGAGAAACAAAAATTGCCGATCGGAAAAGGCACGGCAACACTTGTGTCGGTGAAATATGCTGCGGAAGTCGGCGGCTACACGCCGGGAGATACCTGGAACCTTTACGTGGGGCCGGAAGGCCGAGTCGTCCAGTTCGTCTATCTTCGTGGCGGCCCGAAGAAGCCGAGCAACGTTACAACCACCTGGGCGGGCTACGAGAAGGCCGGCCCACTAGTTGTCTCAACAGACCATCGCGGAACGGCGGACGGTAAGCCGGCGCGAATTTTCTTCTCGAATGTGTCCGTCAAGCTAGCGGGGTCGGACACTTGGGTGGACGCGAAATAGGAAACGGGCGAGCTCGTTCCGTCAATCGATGTCGCTCTTCACGACTCAGCTTCTCGGGCAATCACGACGGTGGTGCAGAGCTACCCGATCAATCCGACGTGTACGTTGGCAGTGAAGCGCAGCGGCTGTAATGAACCCCTCAGTATTGGACATTTGGGGTCTCGGAAAGTCGTATAGCTTGCCAGGCTAGGAACGCTTCGTGGGGCGTTCTATTTTGCGAACTCTGGTGCGGCGTCCGCGCAATGTGATGGGGTGTCTTCGATTCGTCTGTTGTTCACTTCTTGTCCGAACTCGAATGGCAACGGGTTTGGCGCGTCCATCCCGAGGAGGGAAGCAGGAATCGAAGAGGCGTTGAGAATTGGAAGGAAATGCAAAGACGCCCTGGTGGAATTCACCACCGCCGGCAGCAGGGGAAAATCACTTTGAGTTGCTGGTCAACTTGCCGCAGCATTCGGGGCGCGCCGGCAGGGAAGATCGATCCCAGCCGCCGCCGAGAGCCTGGACAAGCGTGACAGCAGCGACCATGCGGCGGCCGAGAATAGTCACGGCCGTGACTTCATCGGTGAGAGCAGCGGTCTGAGCGGTTGTGACTTCGAGGTAGCTGGTTACGCCACCCGTGTAGCGTGTGATGGCGAGTTCCAGGTACTTCCGAGCTGCGGTCACTGCTTTGTCCTCAACCTGAGCTTCGTGCTCGAGGATGCGCAAGGCCGCTACGTTGTCTTCGACCTGTTGAAAGCCGGTCAGCACGGTTTGGCGATAGCTGGCGACGGTCTGATCGTAAGCAGCGATGGCTTGGTCTGACGCAGCACGGCGCCTTCCTACGTCGAAGATAGTCCACGAAGCAGTTGGACCAACCGACCACAAAAGGCCGGGGCCGGATATCAGTGTCGTGATAACACCACTCTCAAATCCCCCAATCGCCCCCAAGGTGATGGTCGGATAATAGGCGGCCTTGGCCACTCCAATCTGTGCGTTGGCGGAAGCCATGAGTCGTTCGGCCGCTGCGATGTCGGGCCGACGCTCGAGCAACTCTGAGGGTAGACCGGCGGGGATCGGAGGAGGCGGCGCGGTGAGAGGAAGAGGAGCGAGACTGAATTCTGCCGGAGGTTTCCCGACTAGAACGGCCACGGCATGCTCGTACTGTGCACGGGCGACTCCAACGTCGATTGCCTGAGCTTCCGTTGTCTCAAGTTGCGTTCTGGCCTGCTGAACCTCCAGATCGGAAGCAAGCCCTCCTGCAAACCTGTTCTCAATCAAGTCCAATGCCTGCTGATACTGCGTAACGGTCGAGTTCAAAAGCTGCTCCTCGGCATCAAGCACGCGGGCCTGGTAGTAGTCCAGAGCCAACTCCGCATGCATAGACAGGTTCACCACTGCCAGGTCGGCTGCGCTGGCCTGCGCCTGCGCCCGATAAGATTCTATGTTGCGGCGTACGCGCCCCCAAACATCGACCTGGTACGACAATTCGAAAGGAATTTGTAAGTCGGTGAAGTTGGCGCCATTGAAAGTTGGGCTCGTGGGTTGCCGAAGCTTGGCATATTGGTTCCGGGTTGCTGAAGGATTTACGGTAACCGTGGGGAACAGATCGGCGCGGAAATAGCGGAGCAGCGCCCGAGCCTGGGTGTATTGGGCCTCGGCCACCTTTAGGTTTTGGTTGGAGACGTTGACCTGGAGTTCGAGGGCGTTCAGTTGGGGGTCCTGAAACATTTCCCACCAGTTGCCGCTCAGGTTCTGATCGTTCGGCTGGGCAGGTTTCCAATTGCCAACTTCCTTATAGGCTGGCGGAACTTCCGCCGCGGGGCGTTTATAATTTGGGCCAACCGTGCAACCTGCGAGCAAAACCATGCTCACCACGCAGATACCGCCCGCGATGCGCCCGCGAACTCGCGCTTCCATTTGCGTGGCGCAGAGAGAATTCACTGCTTCCCTCCTGCGGTTGGCGTGGCCGGTGTTGCCTGCGGCGCTGCTATGTGCACTGTTTCCCCCGTCACGATGGAATCCGG
>Ga0210403_10005631_pt1 | contig 10598 bp, 11 predicted proteins | sample IncBWC19MmetaG_FD_150863 | JGI IMG/M metagenome (GOLD analysis project Ga0210403, IMG submission 150863) | Forest soil microbial communities from Barre Woods Harvard Forest LTER site, Petersham, Massachusetts, United States - Inc-BW-C-19-M | ecosystem: Environmental > Terrestrial > Soil >... | reverse complement strand
CGATGTGCGACACGATCTTGCTCTTGCTCATTGGCTTGGCTGCCATCTAGTCTGCTTATCCTCCTGTATTTACTTTCCACCCCGAAAAGAGCGGGGCAGGCCGCGAGCGACTACCCCTGTGAAGCTGCGGAAACTCGGGCCGATGGGCACTATAGCCAAGGTGCGAGGAGAACGCAAGGAAAAATCGCAAAAAAGGCTGGAAAAATGCAGATTTTTGGCGAGGCCGTGGAAAAAAGCGTGCAGGAATGCGGCTTCGGCGCATTTGCAGGATTCGAACCCAGCGGTGAGGGCCGGCACGGGCGCTGAGAATCCATGCGAAGGGTGGAGCAAACGCATGCCGGTGCCGCGAGTGAAGCGCGCCAAGACGTTCGAACGAAACGGTTTGCGACGGCGCCCACTAGAGCGCGGCGAGATCGGTGTAAAAGTGGGCGATGGCTTTGATGCCGCCGAAATAATTTTCGAGGGCAAGGTGCTCGTCGGGGGCGTGGGCGTTTTCGTCGGGCAGACCGAAGCCAATGAGCACGCAGGGAACTTTGAAAGTGTCATGCATTTGGGTGACGAAAGGAATGGAGCCACCTTCGCGAATAAAAACGGCTTTTTTGCCAAAGCCTTTTTCGAGCGCGCCCTGGGCGATTTTGAAGATAGGCGCCTGGAACGGGGCGACCCACGGCTTGCCGGTGCTAAGGATATCGAATTTGCACTTTACGGTTTTCGGCAAGAGTTTGCGGATGTGTTTTTCGACTAACTTGGCGATGGTTTGCGGATCCTGGCTGGGAACTAGGCGCGTGGAAAATTTCGCAAAGGCTTTCGAAGGAATGACGGTCTTGGCGCCTTCGCCTTGGTAGCCGCCCCACATGCCGTTCAGTTCGAGAGTGGGCCGGGTCCAGAGTTGCTCGACGATGGTGAATCCCTTTTCCCCAAAATAGCCCGGCGCGCCGACGGCTTCTTCAAAGGCTTTTTTCTTCCAGGGCAGCGCATTCAATGCTTTGCGTTCGGGCGCGGCGATTTTGGCGACTTTGTCGTAAAAGCCGGGAACGGTAACGCGGAAATTCTTGTCGTGAAGCTTGGCGAACAGCTCCGCGAGAATCGTCAGCGGATTGGGAACCGCGCCGCCGTAGACGCCGGAGTGGAGATCGCGCACGGGGCCGGTCAATTCAATCTGGTAATAATTCAAGCCGCGCAAACCATAAGTGATGGAAGGGACGCCTTTGGCGAGCATGGAAGTGTCGGAGACGACGAGGGCGTCGGCTTTGAGCTTTTCTTTGTTCTTTTGAACGTAATCCCAGAGGCTGACGCTGCCGACTTCTTCTTCCCCTTCGATCAGGACTTTTACGTTGATGGGAAGCTTGCCGTTCACTTTCTGAATGGATTCGAGCGCTTTCAGATGAATGTGGACCTGGCCCTTGTCATCGGCGGTGCCGCGGCCGAAGAGATTGCCGTTGCGAACGGTGGGTTCGAACGCCGGCGAAGTCCAGAGATCGAGCGGTTCCGCGGGCTGAACGTCGTAATGGCCGTAAAAGAGGACAGTCGGTTTGCCGGGAGCTTCGAGAGACTCGGCGTAGACGAGCGGATGAAGATTGGTGGGAACAATTTCAATTTTCTGGAAACCGGCGGCGCGGAGATGGTCGGCGACCCAGCGAGCGGCGCGCTCGATGTCCGGTTTGTGCTCACTTTTGGCGCTGACGCTGGGGATGCGCAAGAATTCGCACAGCTCCGCCAAATGTTCGTCGCGATGACCTTCGATAAATTCAGCAAGGTTGGTCATGGGGCTCTCGGGGGCTATGAGTCCTTTCGAATAAAAATAAAGAAACTGGAACTGTATGAATATGGCAGCGGAAAGAGTGCGGACTTACAAAGCGGCGCTCGTGCTGCAGGTTCCATTCTAGGGCGGGGCGTGGCTCGCGCACAAGCACACGGCAGAGGACATCGGGTAGCAGACGATTTCTCAGCCAACAGATTTCAGTCATCGCGCGCCGGCGCGCGGAAATAAGACCGCTCGAGAGTGGACTTTAGGAAGGTAAACTGGCCGCATTTGGCTTGCTGGAGGGAGGACGGTGCTTGTGGGGAACACCTGTCCTGAGGGCCAGTTTACGGTGTTTGGCGACGGGCCGATGATTGGAGGTATGAACGGCACAACCTCACCAACACACCGGCGCAGCGGGCGAGCGTTTCACAAGATGCGATTGCAAGCGCAGGGGCGCGGGCATAACGGGAAGAAATTCAAGGAGTCTTGCGAGACCGTGGTGGTGAACGCGCACGGCGGTTTGTTGATGCTGAAGCATGAGATTGATAACGGCGAGATCCTCGTTTTGACGAACCCGGAAACTTTGGAAGACCAGGAGTGCCGCGTGGTGTATCAGGGCGAGCCCTGCGAAAAGGGGCAGAGAATTGGCGTGGAGTTCTTGACGCCGGCGCCGCGGTTTTGGGGATTGGAATTTGGGGAGATGGCCACGCCGGGTGGCGGAAACGCGACGGCGGTTCATTAGGATTCGAGCAACTTGCCTATGAGGGCGGGGCAAGCCCCGCCCCTACAGAAACATTTTACGGCGGCGGAAAATTTCGGAGAGTTGGGAATAGCGCATCAGATTTTTGCTGATGCGTTTTGTGTTTTTGGGGCGGCCGCGATGGTTCGGCTGCGGCGGATGAACCAGTCACCTAAGCGCCAGAGCAGCAGGACGGCGACGATTGCGCCGTAGGTGAGCGGGCGCAGGACCGCGGATTTCACCAGCCAGTAGTAGTGAATCACACCACAAATTGCGCTGATGTAGATGAGGCGATGGAGCAATTGCCAGCGGCGTCCGCCGAGGCGGCGAATCCATCCGGCTGTGGAAGTGAGCGCAAGCGGAATGAGCAGGACGAAAGCGGTGAAACCTACTGTGATGAAAGGGCGCTTGGCCACGTCTTTCCACATGGCGTCTAGATCGAAGGATTGGTCGGGGCCGAGATAGGTGAGGAAGTGGAGGCAAGCGTAGAAAAAAGCGAAGAGGCCGAGCATGCGCCGGAAGCGGATGAGATCGGGGAGTTTGAGGAGTTTGCGCAGCGGAGTGATGCAGAGAGTGATGACGAGGAAGCGCAGGGTCCAATCACCGGTGGTGTGTTGGATGAATTCGACGGGATTCGCGCCGAGTTTTGCGGTGAGCCCACGCCAGACGAGAATGGCGAGAGGCGCAAGGCAAAGGAGAAAAACGGGAACTTTGGTCCATTTGTTGGCGAGGAACGAGGGCACGCGGCGAATCCGGCTCAGTAGTATTTCTTCAGGTCCATGCCGGTGTAGAGGCTGGCAACCTGATCTTGATAACCGTTGAACATGAGGGTGGCGCGTTTGAAGATCTCGCCGAGACGACGTTCTTTTGCCTGTGACCAGCGAGGATGATCAACGTTGGGATTGACGTTGGAATAGAAACCGTACTCCTGCGCGTTTGCAAGATTCCAGGTGGTGGACGGTTCCTTCGTGACGAACTTTATTTTGACGATGGACTTGATGCTCTTGAAGCCGTACTTCCACGGGATGACCATGCGGACGGGAGCGCCGTCTTGATTGGGAAGCGAGTCCTCATACATACCTACGGTGACGAGCGTTAGCGGATTCATGGCTTCATCGAGGCGAAGGCCTTCGACATAGGGGAGCTGAATACCCGCGAACCTTCCTTCGGGCATTTGGCCGGGGTCGTAATAGGATTCGAAGGCCACGTATTTCGCTTTATCGGTGGGCTCGACGAGTTTGGCGATAGTGCTGAAGGAAAAACCGATCCAGGGGACGACGATGGACCAGCCTTCGACGCAACGATGGCGGTAGATGCGCTCTTCGAGGGGAGCGAGTTTGAGGATTTCGTCCATCGTGAACTTACGCTTGGTTTTAACTTCACCTTCGACGGAAACGGACCAGGGCGAGGTGCGGAATTTTTGGGCGTTTTTAGCGGGAGCAGTTTTGTCGATGCCGAATTCGTAGAAATTGTTGTAGTGCGATACGTCTTCGAAGGTGCTCTGCTTTTCGGTGGTGCTAAAAGGGCTTTTGGCGAGATTGGGGAACTTGCCTGCGGCGAGGACAGGGACCGACGGGGAGGCGAGTTCGAGAAGATTCTTACCGGCGAACGCCGCGGCTCCTGCGAGGCCCATGGCTTGAAGGAATTTGCGCCGGTTGAAGTAAACGTCTTTGGGTGTGACGTCGGCGTAGGTTAGTTCTGGCTTTCTTCGAATCAGCATCTTTCCCTTTCTGGCAAGCGGCAAGAATGGTCCTTTATATAGTACGCATGTCCATGTTGGTTGGATGGGGAAAATTCGTGGAGCGATTCCCGTGTTACGAACGGGAATATTGGGGAGCTAGCGGTGGCCGCTGAGGCGTTTCAGCGCGGCTTGAGCGGCGAGGACGCCGTGGTACTGGGCTTCTTCGAAGATGGAGATGCCGCTGAGGTCGGAGTTGGCGAAAAGAATGTGACCATCGCGGCGCGTGAGGCGGCGGCGTTCTTCTGAAAAAACAGAACCGACGGCCGGGCGGATCATGGCGTGGCCCATGCGCATGATGTCGATGCGTGAGACGCATTGGCGAATGTCAGAGTGAACGCGTTCGAGGTCGTGGAGAATGGCTTCTTTCCAATAATTCCAATCCTTGTCGAGGAGGAGCTGACGGTTTTGCGCGGGAGCGCCCTCAGCGAGGGCCCAATAAAAAGTCCAAACGGTGCGGTCAATGTGCGTGCGGAGGCTTTGGTGCGTGGCGTCGACGTAGCCGAGAGTGGGAGAGTCGAGGAAAACGGTGTCCCAGGTGGGCTCGGCACCGCGAGAATCGGGGAGGCGCTCGAGAGTGAGATTGGCGGTGAGCCAGGGAGAATAGACGAAATCGTGGAAGCGAGGAAAGCCCTCGACTAAATAAGAGGCGAGGAATGTGGGCGCGGCGAAGATTGCGAAGTCGGATTGGTATTCGGTGTCGCCGGCGAAGACGCTGACGCCGCGTCTTGTTTCGACGATGCGATGCACCATTTGGTTGGTGCGGACATGTTCGCCGACGCGTTCGAGGAGGCGGCGAGTGATCCAGCCGTTGCCTTCGGGCCAGGTGAGCGGGCCTTTTTCTTCGGATTCGCGAGAAGAGAAATAGTGAATGCCGGCCCAGGCGGAAGTGTCTTTGGCGAGTGCGCCGTAATCGTCGCGGCAGACGTAGTTCATGTACCAGTTCACGAGCCGCGAATCGCAGCCCTGCTGCTGGAGCCAATCGGAAAAAGAGATACGGTCCAGATCTTGATATTTGGAGGAACGGCCTAGTTCGAGAGGAATTGTGAATTCGCCGCCGGCGCGGAATTTTGCGAAGAGATCTTCGAGATGCTGAAACTGGTCGCGGTCCTTTTGCGTGAGGCCGATGGCAGGTTCGAGGCCGTCTTGCCAGCGGCCGTAAATGAAGAGGCGCTCTTGCGGCGCGAAGCAGAGATTGCGCTCCTCCCACTGGCCGTTTTTCAGGACGCCGAGGTCCTCGAAGAGTTCGCGGACGTAGGCGGCTTTGGGACCGGGCACGGGGACGTAGTGGGCGGCCCAGGGGTAGGCGGTGATTTCGTTTTCGCCCCAGCGGGCGTTGCCGCCGGCCTGGGGGTTCATCTCCAGCAAAACGAAATCGGTGAAGCCTCGTTTGCGGAGGCGCCAGGCGGCGCTGAGTCCGGCGATTCCGCCGCCAACGATCACGACTGGGAATTTTTCGGTGCGCTTCGGAGGAGGAAAGGAGGCACGGTCGCGCAAAAGGTGGCCCATCTGGAAGGAATCGTTGACGAACGAGCCGGCGATCGGGCGATCTGTTTTGAACGAGAGACCTGCCAGGGCCGCGCTGCCTCCGCGGAGAAACTTGCGGCGGCCAACCTTCAATGACTGATGTCCTTCCAGTCGTTTTCGTAGGCACGGACGAGGACCTGGCTATTCAGTTGATTGGGCGGCATGGGAAGAGGAGCCATGTCCGGCGGAAATTGAAAGAGTGCGGGCAAACCTTCTACGTTGATGAAGCGGAGACCGCTGGGGAGAGCCGTTGGCGGAGTGTAATCGTGCGTGGAGGCGAGGACGAAGCCCCACTCGCCGAAGGACGGGACGTAGACGTGATAGGTATACGTTTGCAGACCGGCTTGTTTAAGGGTTTGCGCGATGCACCAGAAGGAATCGCGGGCAAACATGGGCGAGGTGCTCTGTACGACCATGAGTCCTTGCGCACTGAGGTGGCGAGCAGCGGCGCGGTAAAAGGCTGTCGTGTAAAGCTTGCCGAGGGAATAGTTGGTGGGATCGGGGAAATCGATGACGATGAAATCGAAACTATCGGTGTTCGAATCGACCCAGGGAAAAGCATCGGCGTTGACGATATGAACGCGAGGAGAGAGGAAAGATTTGTCGTTGAGCTTGGTGAGCATGGGATGCGTGGAGAAAAGTTTGGTCATCTCGGGGTCGAGATCGACGAGGGTGATGCTTTCGATTTGGGGATATTTCAGAATCTCGCGGACGGCGAGACCGTCGCCGCCACCAAGGACGAGAACATGACGCGGTGTATGTACAGCAGCAAGACCCGGGTGAATGAGAGCTTCGTGATAGCGGTATTCGTCGCGCGAGCTGAATTGAAGATGGGAGTTAAGAAAGAGGCGGAGATCGTCCTTGAAGCGAGTGAGGACGAGATGCTGGTAGCGCGTGTCGCGAGCGAAGATGATGTCGTCGGCGTAGATGTTGTCTTCGGCAGTGGCGGTGATGCGGCGGGCGTCGGCCATGCCTATTCCGAGGCCGCACAGGACAACGACGCACGCGATACGAAGAGTGCGCGTACCGGAGAGCTGAGTGGAAAACAAATAGGTAGTCCAGAGCGCGACACCCGCGTTGATAAGTCCAAAGAGCATGGCGGAGCGGACGAGACCGAGACGCGGCACAAGCAGAATGGGAAAAAGCAGAGAGGCACCGAGGGCGCCGAGATAGTCAAAAGTTAAGACGTGAGCAATGACGTCGCGAAATTCGTAGCGGTCGCGCACAATGCGCATGAGCAAAGGGATTTCCAGGCCGACGAGAACACCCATCACGATCACTAGAGCATAAAGAATCAGCTCGAATCCTTGCGTGAAAGCGAAGGCCAGCATCAGGAGCGCGGAAGAAAAGCCGCCGATCACGCCGAGTAAAAGCTCAATCCAGACGAAACGATAGACGAGGCCGCGATTCAAATAGCGCGAAAGAGCGCTGCCAATGCCCATCGCGAAAAGGTATGTGCCGATGATGGTGGAAAACTGGAAGACGCTGTCGCCTACCAAATAACTGGCCAGCGTTCCGGCAACGAGCTCATAGATGAGCCCGCACGCCGCCACCAGCAGCACCGAAATGAAGAGCAGAATGCCCATGCGCTAATGAATGGCCGCGGCAATAATGATGCAAATGCCGAGGGACATGGCGCCGACGAGAATCGCGAGCGCCATGTTGTGTTCCTGAACGATTTCCTTCCAGAGATGGTACGGCGTGAGTTTATCCATCACCACAAACGCGATGATGAAGATGAGCATGCCGATAAAGGCGAACACGAGTGCTGCAATGATGTTTCCGAGCGGAACGAGGTTCATCTTATTTGCCTCCGGTGTAATGGTGATAGAAGCCGTAGACGGAACGATAGGAGCCGGGATTGTCACGAACGGACTTGGGAACATTTTTTAGCTGGCTGATGCGGTCGAGACTCCAGCCGTGGTACTGGGCAAAACCTGTGCCGCCGAGGATCAACATTCCATACGCGAGATAAAGTTTTCTAAACATGGTTCAGTCCTCCGAACTGCCAATCTTGATGGGCGGATGATCGCTTTCGGCCCAGCGCATCCGCTCGAAACTGAGGGAGCGCCAAGTGATGGCGATAGCCGGAATCAACAGCGCCAGAAACGCAATGCCGAAGAACCCAACGACAGGGACGTCGCGCTTTACCTGCACGGAATACGAAATAGGGGGATGCTTGGGATCAACCTCGGGCTCGATGCGCAAATAATAATTGCCCGCGGGAACGCTTGGGATAATGACCGTGTTATTGCGGCTGCCTTCGCTCCAGGAGCCATCGCTGTCGTAGCCGTGGTAGTAGCTCACCTCGCGGCCGAAATCCCAGGCTTGCTCGGTATCGTTGTTGATTAGCGCGTAATTCAGATAGATCCAGGAGTTGTCGACGTTCGCGGTGGTGGTGACTTCCACATTCGACGTGCGACCCTCCAAAGGAAAAACCTGGGTCACAAAGGAAGCTTCCCCTTTTGGCTCGCCGACGTCCAGGCGATAGCTGGATTCGAACGCCGTGCCTTTGCCTGAGACGAGGTCAAATCCGGCGAGCAGCACGAGCAGGAGAACGGCGAACGCGGCGAAGGCGGCCCAGATTCCTTTGACATTTTCGTGAACAGGCGACGGCTGATTTTCGTATACGCCGACTGCTGCCGGCGGAGCACCGGGAAGGTTGAACGATTTCCAGATGTCGGCGCAATACATGTATTCGCCGATGGACCAGGTCACTTCGTTGGCGGTTTTTTCCGAGGACAAAACACGCGGCGGCTTCACGTATTCCGTTATCGTCGCATGTTCGCCGACGCGGACTTGCCAGGGGAATTCGCCGAGGACGAAATTGGTGTTGGCGTCGGCAGTCTGAAAATGCTTGTAAATTTCGCCGAGATAATTGGCCGAGGCAAATCCGGTCTGCGGCAATTCCTTGCAAACGCTGATGTCGTTCCAATGGCCGTTGTATTCGGTGAGGTAGCGAGTGGCCTTGTACGGATTGAAAAGCACGTACTCGTGCCAGTAATAGCTGATACCTTCGACCACAATGCCGCGCCGCTGAAAGCCGATGACTTCGTAATCCGTGCCGCGAAGCTTGCCGCGCGAGCCAAGAGGAATGAGCGGGCGGTCTACTCCGATAATAGCTTCAAATTTCTGGAGGATTTGAAGATTGGGATCCTTGGCATCGAGAATGGAATGGCAACTCTCGCAGACGACAGTTTCGGCGTGTCCCATAGCGCGAAGAATGATAGCCGCGCCGCACTGCGGACAATTCAATGCCTTGGCCTGCGGTTTTGGCGGATTCGAGAGTGGCGGAGTGCCTGCGCTCATCACCAGCCCTCGAAGCTACGGAGATTTTTTAGTTTAAGATCGTCGAACTCGACAAATTCGCCCAAATAGAGAGCGGGCTGTTCATCGCTGAAATCCAAAGTCGCGAACCTGCCTGTTTCGCTGCGAAGATCGGCGAAAGTAACTTCCGTCTTATCCCAATATTCAAAAGGCAGCTCACCTTCGACGCCGCGGTAGTGGGCCGGCGTGATCACGGTCAAGGTGTAGCGCTGATTGTTCCAGGTGTATTGCTGGCCGACCTCGATTTGCGTAGCGGAGGGCAGACCGGGCGTATTGGAAGCGAAAGACACGGCAAACTCATTTTGCGCGTCGGAGAGCCACGCGCTGGCGCCGTCATTCATGGTGATGTGCCATTCGTTCCAGGCACCCTGCTCGTACTCATAGAGAATGCGGCCAATGACCACGAAAGATTTGTTGCGATATACGCCTTCGGTGTTGAGCTGAATCGGGGAACTGTCCGGCGGGAGATCGGCGACCTGGCCGACTTTCTTGAGATCGACATCCGTGCGCACGAGAATGCTTTTGCAGTACTGGCAAACCGTCTGCACGCTGCTGGACCACTGGAAGACAATCTTTGCGCCGCAGTTGGGACAGTTCGAGACGGGCTGAGTCATCGTCCGTTGCTCACCTGTTGCAAAAAGGTCCTCGCACTAAATCTTAATCGCTGGCTGCTTGCTGGCGTGACGCCTCATACGGACGCGCTAAACGCCTCACGGAAACATTCCTGGCGTGGAAAAGTTGCTGGAGCGCGGCTTCAAAACTCCATTCCGCACGCGGTACGCAGCAAAAAAGATTCAGGCAAAGCGAATTGTGCTCGGGAAAAGTGTGGCAGGCGATGTGCGACTCCGCGAGCAAGCAAAGACCGGTGATGCCGCCGGTGCCGGGAAACTGATGCCATTGCGTCTCGCCGACAGGGCGAAGCTTCATGCCGCGAATCATGCCGTGGAAGAGCGTCTCGACCGCGCGAAGGTCGCGCAGCGAATCGGATGAGCAACCGAAGGCCTCAACGACCCATTCGATGCCGCTCATGCTCGCGTCACCACTAAGCCTGAGGCTTCCCGCATTCCGGACAGAACTTGCTGGTGCGCGGGATAGGCTTGCCGCACTCGCTGCAGAATTTTGTTGCCGCACTGGAAGCCGCGCCGGCAGCGGCTGGTGCCGCGCCCCCGCCCGCCGGATTGGAGGACGAAGACTGCTTGATAGCGTCCATCATCGCCTGGCCCATGGCGACGCCGGCGCCGAGCCCGGCGCCAACGCCAACGGCACCGCCACCTTCGTTGCCGGCAGCAATTGGAATGGCTTGCGCCACCTGGTACTGCGTGAACTTGCCCATGTCGCCGAGGACGTTCATGCTGATGCGCTGGTCGAGCACTTTTTGCAGCTCTTCCGGAAGCGAAAGGTTTTCGACGACAAAGGTATCGAGAGCGAGGCCGTAGTCGGTAAACGCCGGCTTGAGCTGCTCGCTGATTTTTTCGGCGAGCGCGCCCTGATTGGCGGCCATGTCGAGGAAAGGGACCTGACTA
>Ga0210403_10005629_pt1 | contig 10599 bp, 10 predicted proteins | sample IncBWC19MmetaG_FD_150863 | JGI IMG/M metagenome (GOLD analysis project Ga0210403, IMG submission 150863) | Forest soil microbial communities from Barre Woods Harvard Forest LTER site, Petersham, Massachusetts, United States - Inc-BW-C-19-M | ecosystem: Environmental > Terrestrial > Soil >... | reverse complement strand
CTACCGCGGACACTTTGGGGAGCGCGATCCATGGCAGACCCAAGGAGGCGCGGTGACCGAACCGTTGCTGCAAGCGCTGGGCATCCGCTATGAGTTTCTGAGTGATCCGGCGCGCGTACACAAATCGATCGCTGAGGCCCAAATGCTGGCCGGTAGCAGCCTGCATCCGGTGGCCCTGCTGCTGACGCGCGATCTGATGTGGGAGGAGTGATGACCATGCAGCGGCTCGATTGCATGAAAGCCATTTACCCCCGCCTGGAAGACTGCCTGGTGGTGACCATCATGGGCGCCGTGGCGGCGGAGCTGCAGTCCCTTGGACACCGCCCAAACTTCTTCTATCTGCAACACGCTATGGGACTGGCGTCTTCAACCGGCCTCGGCCTCGCATTGTGTCAGCCAAAACAGAAGGTCGTAGTGTTCGATGGGGATGGCTCCATCCTGATGAACCTGGGTGGCTATACCACCATGGCGCGCTATCGTCCGAAGAATCTGGTCCATGTGGTGTTCGACAATGAGAGCCTGCTTTCAGTGGGCGGATTCCCGACGGCCACCGCCACCGGCAGCGACCTCGAGAAGATTGCCATTGGCTCCGGAATTCCACACACGGCCACTGTGCGCGCCATCGAGGAATTCAGGGCCGCCTTCGAGCAGGCAGTGGAGCGTCAGGACCTGACCTCCATTGTGGCCAAAGTTGAAGCAGTCGGACCAAAAGCGTACGTGACCGACCTCACGCTGTTAGAGAACAGATTTCAGTTTGTGAGGGAAGTGCGGCGGCGAGCTTCTGGCTCGTAGCTGCTAGCGATTAGCCAGTTGTATTTAGTACTTGGTACTTGGTCTTTGGTGCTTGTGTCTGACCGGGGCCCTGATGGCGGGGTGTTGCCGTCAGGGCCGGTGGAAGAGCGTGGCGGTTTACCAAACGGCCAAGCCAACCGTCAAAGAGCACGGCTTTAGCCGTGTGTTACGCCTGGAGGCACTGCGGCTTTAGCCACGGCTTAATATTTTTGGTACTCGTAAGACGGCATGAGGATGGCGGTGATGATCCGTGACTGCTGAAATACCGAGCGACGAGTACCAAATACCAAACACCAAATACCGGCTACCGAATCAACCGAATGAAATTACGCTCCCGGAGACCATCATGGCCAACGTCCTGACAGAACTCATCGAACAGTTGAACAGCGGCAAGCTGCGGGTGATTGATCTCACGCAGACCCTGAACCAGGAGACCCCATTGCTGCCGCTGCCTTCGCAATGGAACAACACTCCGGCGTTCAAGATTTGGGAACTTTCCCGCTATGACGACCGCGGGCCGGCCTGGTACTGGAACGGCTTTGAAACCGGGGAGCATACCGGCACGCATTTTGATGCGCCCATCCATTGGGTGAGCGGGAAAGACCTGCCGGAAAACAGTGTGGACCGCATCCCGCCGAAGAAGTTTATCGGGCCGGCGTGCGTGATAGACGTGACTACCGACGTGGAGAGAGACCCTGACTTCCTGTTGACCCCGGAACGTGTGCGGCAATGGGAGCGAGAGTATGGCAGAATTCCCGCCGGCGCATGGATTCTTTTGCGCACTGGATGGTCGAAGCGCACCGACCCGAAGGAATTCATCAACCTCAAAGATGACGGCCCACACACACCGGGATTCAAGAAAGAATGTTCGGAATTCCTTGCCCGCGACCGTGACGTTCTGGGTGTAGGCGTTGAGACCGTAGGCACCGATGCCGGACGCGCCGCGACCTTCGATCCACCCTTCCCAAACCACTACATCATGCACGGCACCGGCAAATTCGGACTGGCAGGGTTATGTAACCTTGATCAGCTTCCGCCCAAAGGGGCGATCGTGATTGCCGCGCCGCTCAAGATTGTGAATGGCTCGGGCAGTCCTCTGCGGGTGATAGCGATTACGCCGTAAGATCAAATATTTTTCCGCACAACCCACGTGGTCATGCAGCGTTGGTTCTGCACGACGGTAGTCTTCAACGGGTCAATCAACTGTCCACCCAGTTCTTCCGTAAGTCTGACCAGAAGCGCTTCGTCCACCAGATAGCGTTCCGAGCCGTCGGGCAGCAGGAAGCGGCGACCTTCGATGCGCTGGACCTGTTGCTCCATCCCAATGGACGAAGCGAGGCGGCAGAAGAGTAGGCCGCCGGGTTTCACCACACGCCACGTGCCCTGCAGCATGGCAAGAAAATGGCCGTCGTCGCGCGCAAAATGCAGGATTGCGCTGCTGACCACGATATCGGCTAATCCATCGGGAAACGACATTGCTTCGAGCGGTTCCACACGAAAATTATCTGCCGGTAAGGCCGGGGCCAGGGAGGCCGCAAGGCTGCGCACTCTGTCGATGGCTTGCGGGTTGGAATCCGCGCCAAAGACCTCGTAGTCTTCGCGCAGAAGAAAGACAAGGTTGCGGCCGAAGCCACAGCCTGCATCGAGGATTCTCATCCCCGGAGTGATGCGTCCGCGGAGAAGCTGATCGAAGAGGTAAATATCGATCTGGCCGAATTGCTCTTGAAGGCTGGGCATGGAGACTACAGTCTATCAATTCGCGAATTAGATAATCCTCATGGCCCAAGGTGGATGTCCTTTCGTGCGCTGAAAGATTCATGCACGAAGGCGGTGCAGGCGTTACTTTTAGAGAGAGAGTCTTATCGGCGGATGGCGGTCCGGCACACCGTTCGTAATCGATCACAACTCTTAGCGATGAAGACGGTCAATGTTCGAATCAGCAGAGCGGCGCTGGAGCCGCCACAAAATCGACATACGCCTGAAGGTGACCGCCGCTTTAGCGGATGGCACACAGGTTTCCGTCTTCGGCCGCGGTAAGGCCATGAGCCAGGGTGGTATTGGCGCTTACATACCCGCCACCCTTTCGCTCGGCGCTCCCGTGGACCTGGAACTGACGTTTCCTTATAGCGCCGATGAAGTCCGTGTACAGGCAGTGGTGCGCAGTTGTGAAGGCTTCCGCTATGGCCTGGAGTTTGTCGAAGTTCCGCGAGAGATTCAGCAGACTATCGTAAAGAGCTGCGCCACGGCGGATGGCGCTCAGTTCAGCGTTTGAAGACTTACCCCATTTGGCCGCTGATTTCCGCTGATGTGCGCTGGTATACCCAAGTCCGGTTACCCTTCGGGCACGATTTCTGAGAGAATGCTTTGCGCGCCAGGAGCGGTATGCAATTCTTTTCAGAGGAACAAATCCGCAAATCGATCGGGGTAGACGAGCTCATTCAAGCCATTCGTTCAGCTTTTGCCCGCGATTTCCACTCAACCTTGCGGATGCCCGTCCGCACCAGCCTTGATCTCGTGGAAGGCGTGTTGCTGCTCATGCCCTGCCACGATACCGAACTTCATGCTGCGGGCGTGAAGATGGTCTCCGTTACCCCGCAGGCGGGTGTCAAAGCCACATATTCCCTGGTCGATCCGGTCACCGGGAAAGTTCTGGCCATCATGGAGGCCAACTACCTTACCGACATTCGCACCGCGGCCACTTCAGCCGTGGCTACCGATCTGCTTGCGCCGCCAAGTGTCACGACGCTGGGCATCTTCGGCAGTGGAAGGCAGGCGGAAGCGCATCTCAGCGCACTGCCGCGTGTCCGGAGTTTTGAAAGGTTTCTGGTCTGCGGATCGGGCAAGTCCGATTTGCGAAGTTTCTGCGGGAAGATGAAGCGCGAGCACGGCCTGGAAGTGGAAGCCATGCCGGCCGAAACATGTGCGCGAGAGGCCGACGTAATCTGCGCTTGCACCACTTCCGCTGTGCCCTTGTTCGATGGACACTGGCTGCGGCCGGGTGCGCATCTCAATTTGGTGGGCGCGTTTCAGCCCCACACGCGCGAAGTTGACGACGAGACGGTCCGGCGGTCGCGGGTGGTGGTCGATACCTACGAAGGCGCGCTGGAGGAAGCCGGTGATTTGCTGCTTCCAATCAGCAACGGCATCATCGGGCGGGAGCACGTCTTGGCCGACCTGCACGAACTGGCCGCAGGGAAAAAACAGGTGAGAAGGGACGCAACGGACATCACTCTATTCAAGAGCGTGGGCTGCGCCTTAGAGGACCTGGTTACGGCCTTGCTGATCGTGCGCGCGACGTAGCTGCACCGGGAACAAAAGCGCGCCACGGAGTCACAGCGCAGCCGAGCCGCAACCAAAAACACCGTGGAGATCATGGCGTAACGAATTGTCACGAAAACCTTTGCAACACAGAGGCAACAGAGGAAACGGGAATCTTGGGCTGTGAGGGGCGATCAAGCATTGCGCTGGTTCGAATGGTAGAGGAAGAATGAGAAGATCAGGAAACTCAGTGGAACCGAGGTAGCAGAGCAAGAGGGGCTTCACTCTTGCTCTTGCTGATCGTCTTCCAGAATCACAAGATACTCGGCGCGGGCCGAATTGAATGTGAGGTGCGTGAGCGTGTACCCCGGCGGCACAAAATTCGTGTCATTCAGCTTGGCTTGAGGTCTTGGGCGTCGCGGCCAAAAACGACCTTATAGCGTCGGTGATTGTTCTGCATGGGTGCCTTTGTCGCCACGAGGCTGATCGAGCAGTGACTCATGGCTGCCCTGGAAGTCAACGCGGTGCTCGAAGTTGCCCACAAAAGCGCTGCGCTTGTCGTGCAGTGTCCATGTGGTATTCAGTCCCTGGCCCAGGAATTCATCGGTCATGGCCACGGCCGGCATGGCGTGCGTGGTCTCCGTCAGCGGTGGATAGAACGTGGTCTCATTTCCGCACAGATGGTCTTTGTCGCCGATGGCCCGCGTCTCAATGGTGACCAATTCGCCCGCGCGAATCGAAGCGCGTCCATGGTGCTGTTGCTGCCCGACCGCCATGTCGATGGGCACGTCCATGACCTTGACCACGTGGCGAAACAGCTCGCCGCCCATTTCCTGCGCGAAGTTGATCAGCGCCTGCCGCTGCTGCGGCGTCGCCTGCCGGTCAACCATCAGGACGGTCTTGGCCGGATACGGCTGCCCGTAAGGATCGCCCAGTGTGGCCTGCGCCTTGACTGCGCCTACCACGCTCAGGCCGGCCAGCGAGACACCGTCCCAGCCGCCTTCCTGGATACGCCAGGCAAGAATCGCCTGGTCGCCGGCCAGTCCCATTTCGCCATTGGCGAAGCACTGTCCCGTGTAGACATCCGCGCTGCGGGTTTCGACGTAGTCGCCGCTGATGTTCTGCGCGCCCTTACTCTGCACAACGGGGGGCTGCTGGGCGAACATCGATACACCCAACAGGCCCACCATGCCAAACGAAGCTGCAATTTTGTTCATATCAAACTCCCGGCACTCTGGCCTTCGCCTATTCTAGTGCCATGACCGGTTGAATTGGCAATGCCGCCAAAAAAGCAGGCTGGCATTCCCGATGCCCCGATGTCCCGATCTACGAAGATTCCTGAATCTCCCGGTCGCTATACTATTTGCTGCTTCCACAATGGCATCCGCGGTCGCCGGAGCAGCAGTTGCCCGGCTCCGCGACTTTCCCGTCGGGCCCGATGCAGGTCTGCGTTAGGGCGCACCAGAAGAGGCCGTCATTGGAACGCGGCACCGTGGGGTCGGGGTCCGACCAGACATACTGGCTCTTGGAATGAAGCGCCGAGCACAGGCCCGGACGGTCGGTATTGAAACGCTCAGATTTTCCCATCATGCCACACCTCCCGCTTTCAGGATCGCCCGTTTGACGGCAACCCGCGCCAGGTGAATCTTCTGGCTGTTATGACCTAGGCTCTTGGCCTTGGCCAACGCTGCCTGGGCCGCCAGGTCCGCATTTTCCGGGGTGACAGTCTTACCCACCATTGCCTGTGCGGCTTCTGCGGATACCCATGGAACCGGCGCAACATGGCCGAGCACGATGCGCGCGCTTTCAACCACGTTACCTTTCATTACCAGGGCCGCGGTGGCCGTGGCATAAGGCCAGTCGAACGCTTCCTTCTGGCGCACCTCGTACGATGCCACCTTAGACGGCGGGTTGGCCGGCAGTCCGATTTCGGTGACGAACTCGTCCGGACGAAGATCGTGTTCGCGCTCCTGATCGGTCTTGGGCGCCACGAAAAATCTTTCCGCCGGGACCGTGCGTGTGCCTTTGGGGCCAAGAATGGTGAGCGTGGCCTGATAGGCAATCAGGACCGGCGCGATGGTTGAAGGGCTGACGAAATAGGCCGGGCCATCGTTACCGAGGACTGCGTGGTAGCGATTGTCGCCTTCCAGCACCAGCGATTTGCCGTCTTTCTCCCGTGCCAGCAGGCCGTGCCCGGTGCGGAAATACCAGCAGCGCGGCCGTTGGCACAGATTGCCGCCCAGCGTGGCCAGGTTGCGGATCTGCGGACTGGCGGCGTCGGCCGTGGCTGCCGCCAGCGCGGGATAATGCTGCCGCACGTCGGCGTTCATGGAAACTTCCGCCAGCGTCACCAAGGCCCCGATGCGCATCTTGCCGGCCTTGAACTCGGTGAAGTGCAGATCGGGAATCTTCTTGATGTTGACCAGCCGTTTCGGCGCCGTAATCTCGTCTTTCATCAGGGAAAGAAGATCGGTGCCGCCGGCCAGCACTTCGACTTCGCCCCAGCCCTGACCCAGCAGCGCGGGGACCTCTTTCGGTGTTTTTGGACTGGCAAATTCAAACGGTCGCATTATCTGCCTCCTTGCTGGTTCAGGGCCGCCACCACCCGGTCAGGCGTAATGGGCAGGAATGGCACGCGTACGCCGATGGCGTTGGCCACGGCGTTGGAAATCGCGGCTGCCGGTGAAACCGTGGGCGGTTCGCCCAGGCCGATGGGCCCTCGCTCGTCGTATCCCTTGCCGGTCATCATGTGTACCACGAGGTTGCCGACATCGGCGAAGCCCGCCAGCCGGTAGAAATCCATGTTGGGATTGAGCATGCGTCCGGTGGTGGGATCCATGACTTTTTCTTCATACAAAGTTGTGGCGATGCCCATGATCATGGCGCCGTAACACTGGCTCTCAGCGGTCTTCATGCTGATCACCAGGCCGCAATCCTGCACGCATACCATCTTGTTCATCTTTACGATGCCCGTTTCAATATCGACGGAAACATCGGCCATCATGGCCCCGCCTACGCCGCTGCTCATCAGTGTGTCCTGGCCGCCCAGGTTCTTTCCGGTGATCTCGATCGGCTGCGTTCCCAGCCGCGCACAAGCGTCCTTCCAGCTCATGCTCTGGCTGGGATTCGATTTCACCCGGATTGTTCCTTTCACTGCCTCCAGGTCGCCCGGCTGGGCATTGAGGGCCGGAGCAATCTTCTGGAACAACAGATCCAGCGCATCCACCGCCGCGCGGCGCGTGGTGGAGCTGACGCCGCCGATGGTGGTGCTGCCGCCCGAGCCGCCGGACGAGGGATATTGGTTGTCGCCGATCTTGAGATCGACAGCGTCTAAGGGCAATCCCAGGGTATCGGCCGCAATGATGAGGATCGCCGTGCGTGTACCTACTCCCAGGTCCTGTGTACCCATCTTCATCTCGACCGAGCCGGTCGGATGGATGGTGAAAGTGCAGTTGCTGGCGTGTCCGCGGCCGCCCCATGTGTGGATCGAAACTCCCAGGCCGCGCTTCACCGGCCCGGCGCTCTGGCCGCGCGGGCGCCAGTTCTTCTTCCATTCCATCAGGTCGGAAGCGATCTGCAGCTCTTCCTTATAGATGGCCGCTCGCGGAGCAGCCATCTCAATGTTCTTGAGCAGCAGGTCCACGGGATCCATTTGCAGTTTGGCCGCCAAGTCTTCGAGGGCGCTCATGGTGATGAGGCATCCCTGAGGATGGTTTGGAGCTCGCCACGCGCGCGCCGGACCGATGTTCGTCAGCACCGCGATGTGCTGCTTCTTCTGGTTAGGGATGTTCATCACATACGGCATGGGTGGAGCGCCGCCGCCACCCGGACCGCCCGTGCCCCAGGAATCCGATTCCCAGCCGAGCAGCGTACCGTCTTTCTTCGCCGCTACTCTCACTTTGGCGAAGGCCGAAGGCCGCGCCCCGGCTACCATCAATTCAGCGTCGCGCTCCAGCATCACGCGCACCGGCTTGCCGCCGGCTTTCTTTGAAACCTGTGCGGTATGGATGCCCCAGCGGTCAGCGCCGAACTTGCTGCCGAAGCCTCCGCCGATGTGGTCCTGATGAATGTGGACGTTACCGGCCGGCATCTTCAGCGCCTGCGCATATTCATTAGGCACCCCAGAGACGTTCTGCGTGGAAATGTGTACCAAGAGGTGGTCGTCGTCGGTCCATTCGGCGATGGAGCCGTGGGTCTCAAGGCAGCAATGGGTAATGACCGGGCAGCCGTAAATGCCTTCGGAAACGACGTCGGCATCTTTGAAGGCCGCCGCCGGTTCGCCTTTTACCTGCTCGGCTTCCTTCTTATAAGGAGACGTTGATTTAGCGCCGCCTTCCCGCACCTTGGCTGACTGCACCGCCTTGATGACGTCTTCGCTCACTTTATTGGCGCGCATGGCCTCGACCATGGGCTGGCCTACGGTAAAGCTGAGGCCTTTCTGGTTTACGCGAGCGATGATCTGGCCGTCAGGCATCTGGTTGCGCAGCATCCCGACGATATCCGACTGGTCGAGAGGACTGGTGTCCTCCTGCACGTTCTGTGGCTGGTCGAAGTCGTTGACGAAGTGCGGCAGCTTTTCGTACTCCACTTTGACTGCGCGCGCCGCATCGCCGGCCGTAGGTTCATCCACGGCGGCCACCACCACAATGTCGTCACCGGCCCAGTGGATCTCCGAGCCCGGCCCCTGCACGATGTGTACCGCCTTGACGCCCGGAATCTTTTCCGCCGCCGAGGTATCGATGCTCACCACCTTGGCATGGGCGTAGGGGCAGCGGACAACCTTGCCGTACAACATTCCCGGCCGGTGTATGTCATAGGTGTACTTGGCGCGTCCGGTAGCTTTCACCGGCCCATCGACGCGGGAAATCCGCTTGCCGAGGAGAGGTCTGGTTTCGGGGGCAGGCCATGAGTAATTTGGATTGTCCGGCATGATCAGGCTCCTTTCGTCCCTGCGGCTGCTTGGGCGACGGCGGCGCGCATGCCCGCGTAGGTCCCGCAGCGACAGAAGTTTCCGGAAAGTCCATGCTTGACCTGTTCCGGGGTGGGGTGGGGATGATGATCAAGCAGGCTCTTGCAGGCGACGATGAATCCCGGTGTGCAGAAGCCGCACTGCTGGGCGTCATTGTCCACAAAGGCCCGCTGGATGGGATGCAGGTTCTCAGGATCGCCCAGCCCTTCGACAGTTTCAATCGTCCGGCCCTGGGCATCGATGGCCAGCACCGAGCAGGAATAGACCGTCTTGCCATCCATGATGACCGTGCAGGCCCCGCAGGTGCCGCGGTCGCAGACCCGTTTGGCCCCGGTGAGTTCAAATTGGTCGCGTAGCGCGTCAAGTAATGTAACGCGCGGCTCCAACTGGGCGGCATGCTTCTTGCCGTTGATGCTCAGCGTGACCGGAACTTTGCCCGGCCCCTGCACAGCGGATTCCTGTGCCTCTGCCGCCAGCGCGCTGGCGGTCGCCGCCAGGGTCCCCGCCAGGGGAGCGGCTGCGGAAGCGCCGGAAATTTTAAGGAAGTCCCGGCGCGATAGGCCGGAGCTGGAAGATGACTGCTGATCTCTGCCCTCAGATTTGCCTTCAGGTTGATCTGGGGGTTTCTCTTCAAAAAGATCTGCCACGGATGGCCTCCCGTGCTCGCACAAGTCGGTCAAAAATTCAGCGCAAGGCAAGCGGGAGAATTTTACCCCGGCACAGGCGTTTGTGTCTTCTGCGATTGTGGCGGCAATCAGAGCGCCGGCGCTGTGGGCGGAGGCCGACGATGCCTGGTGGCTTGTTCATAGGAGAGTGAACAGGGTTGTGCGAGCGGGATTCCAAGACAGTTATGGATCAGCCACTGTATGTATCAGAGTACGGCCTGTCCTGAGAGGCTGTGACGTTTTAGTCATCCAATACGACGTCATCCTGAGAGGCTGTGAATCTTTTAGTCTCCCAAGATGGCGTGATCCTGTGCGCAGCACGAAGGACCCCGTGAATGCTGGCTTTATCGAGAAACCTTTCAGGGCGTTTCAACGACGAGTTCGCTCTACCCGCTCAGCCGTCGGTTGCTGCCATCGTAGGTAAAGGCTCTGAGATTGCCCAGGGCGTCGGTCTGCTGGACGACGTTTCCGTTATTGTCGTAATCGAAGCGCGTCACGTTCCCCAGAGCGTCGGTGACCGTCTTCGGCAGGCCACTGGGGAAATTGTCGGTGATCCGCTCCTGATTGGCCGCCGGATACGCATAGAAATACGAACCATTCTGCGGATCGCGTGTCTGCGTCATCTGTCCACCGGCGTTGTACACGTTCTGCAAGACAGTCACGCCCCGTGCGTCGGTGATGGTAGTCAGCAGGTGGGGCGGCACGAAGCCGGTCACGTCATTGGAAGTCAGCTTGATGGTGTAGATGCCGTTGAGCAGCACACTGGGATCGAAGTTCCCGAGCGTGGCGTTGCTAACCGGGCCGTTGCCGCTGGCGATGGTAGTAAAGGGCGTCGCTGCCGCCCCTTCGTCGTTGTTCAGGCTATAGGCAAGCGTCCAGCTCCCGCCGCTCACGCTGCCGATGACCGGCGTGGGT
>Ga0210403_10005628_pt1 | contig 10601 bp, 10 predicted proteins | sample IncBWC19MmetaG_FD_150863 | JGI IMG/M metagenome (GOLD analysis project Ga0210403, IMG submission 150863) | Forest soil microbial communities from Barre Woods Harvard Forest LTER site, Petersham, Massachusetts, United States - Inc-BW-C-19-M | ecosystem: Environmental > Terrestrial > Soil >... | reverse complement strand
GCGCTACTCGCGATGAAACTGCGAGTAGCTTCGCTCAGGATGACGGCTTTTTGGGGGGGAGAGCGGTCGTTTACTGCCGCAAACGAGGCCCACCTTCGTGACGATGAGGCCGTCGCGAAGATGGGGCACCCGGTTCAGGCTTGCCGGTGGGGCTGTCGTGAGGATGGGCACCCGTTTTTTTCGATTAGGCTAAGGCGGTGGCGGTGAGTTTTTGGACGATGTGGGTGGTGGAGAAGCCCTCGACGGTGGGGACGATCTCGACGCGGCCGCCGTAGGCCTGGACGTCTTCGTGGCCGACGACGGTGGCGACGCTGTAGTCACCGCCCTTGACCAGGACGTTGGGCTTGAGGGCGCGGATCAGCTCGAGCGGGGTGTCCTCGTCGAACAGGACGACCGCGTCTACGGCGGCCAGGGCGGCCATAACGCGGGCGCGCTCGCGCTCGCCGACGATGGGGCGGGTGGGTCCTTTGAGGCGGCTGACCGAGGCGTCGGAGTTGAGGCCGAGGATGAGCTTTGAGCCGAAGCTGCGGCAGTCCTCGAGCAGGGTGATGTGGCCGACGTGGAGCAGGTCAAAGCAGCCGTTGGTGAAGACGATGGTCTCGCCGGCGGCGCGCCACTCGGCGGCGCGCAGGGTCATGCGTTCGAGGTCGAGGATCTTTTCGGCGGCGGCGAGGCCGGAGCTGGGGGTGAGGGCGGCGATCAGCTCGTGCTGGGCTATGGGGACGGTTCCCACCTTGCCGACGACAATGCCGGCGGCGAGGTTGGCGAGCTCGACGGCGCTGGTCACCTGCAGTCCCCCGGCGATGCCTGCGGCCAGAGTGGCGATGACGGTGTCACCGGCGCCGGAGACGTCGAAGACCTCGCGGGCGCGTGCCGGGGAGTGGTAGGTGCTGCTGCCGGGGATGGGCTGCAGCACGGTGATTCCCTTCTCGCTCATGGTGACGGTGAGGAACTTGAAGTCGTGTTTGCCGACCAGGACGAGGCCGGCGGCGAGCAGCTCGTCCATGTGGGCCTGGTCGGCGGGGACGCGGGTGGCCTCGGAGAGTTCGCCGAGGTTGGGGCAGACCGAGGTGGCGCCGGCGTACTTGGCGAAGTCGTGGGTCTTGGGGTCGACAAAGACGGGGATGTCGTGGCGGCGGGCGGCGCGGATGACCTCCTGGCAGATGGCGGGGGTGAGCGCGCCCTTGGCGTAGTCGGAGAGGATGACGGCGGACATCTTGACCGTGAGCTCGAGGGCGCGGTCGAGCAGGCGCTGCTCTTCGACGGCGGGGCGACGGTCGCGGCTTTCGATGTCGAGGCGAAGCAGCTGCTGCACGCGGCCGACGATGCGGGTCTTGGAGATGGTGGGCAGCGATCCGGTGACGACGCCGAGGGTGTCGACGTGGGCGGCTTCGAGCAGAGCGGAGAGCTCGGAGCGCTCGCTGTCGTTGCCCCAGAAGCCGGCGAGGAAGGTCTGGCAGCCGAGGCCGGCGAGGTTCATGGCGACGTTGGCGGCGCCACCGGCGCGCTCGTAGCGCTGGGCGTGGCGGAGGATGGGGACGGGCGCCTCGGGGGAGATGCGGTCGACCTCGCCGAGAATGTAGCGGTCCAGCATGAGGTCGCCGAGGACGAGGACCTTGAGCTGGCCGAAGCCGCCCTCGAGCAGGTTCAGGATGGAAGGAAGTTCAGGAAGCATGGGTGGAGAGTATCCTCAATGTGCTCAATACCTTCAATGTCCGGGTTCTATCATCGCATCTTTCGCTTGCGGGGCGGTACAGCGCTCAGGACTGCGATAGCGACTGATAGCGGGTGGCTGGGGTTGACGCTAAGGCCTGGTCCACCTGGGTCATGACCTCGTCGACGGTGATGGAGGTGATGCAGCGTTTCTGCTCGATGGTGCAGGTTTCGAGGCCGCAGCCCCAGCACTCGACCTGATGGTAGACGACGCGGTGCTGGTCACCGTAGGGGAACCACATGCGGGGTTTGTTGCGGGCGGCGAAGATGGCCACGCAAGGGGTCTGGACGGCGGCGGCGAGGTGCATGGGGCCGCTGTCGTGGCCGAGGAAGAGGCGGGAGTCGGCGAAGACGGCCGCGCTCTCTCGCGGTGTGAGTTGGCCGCAGAGGTTGAGGACGGGGCCGGGCTGGGGGGCGCCGGGATCGGCAGGTTGGGCGCTGCTCCACCCCTGGGCGGCGAAGTCGGAGGCGTCGGCCTCCTCGGGGGCTCCGCAGAGGGCGAGGGCGTGGCCGGGGTGGCGCTCGGCGATGCGGGCGAGCAGGGCGCGCCAGTTCTCGCGGCCCCAGTCCTTCGACTGGACCTTGGTGCCTACACTTACCGCGAGAATAGGCCGGAGACCGGCCGGGACGAGCGCCTGGCGGGCGGTGGCGATCTCGTCTGGGGTGAGTTGGAGATCCCAGCTGGTGGGATCGTCTAGGCGGGCGTCGCCGAGTTCAGCGAGGTTGCGGGCGAGGCGGGCGGCCTCGGGCTCGAGCTGCTGGCTGGGGCCCTCCGGGCGGTTCTGCTGCATGTCGTCGGTGAGCGGGACGCCGATCTGGTGGGCGATGCGGCAGAGGCGGAAGAAGCGGGCGTCGCGCCGGGCCGAGGGAATGCCGCGGGCGGAGCCGAGGTAGACGATCACTTGCGGACGCCAGCGTCGGAGCTGGTTCCAGAGCGAGAGAAGCTCGCGCGGGCTGCGGGTTCCTACGGGATAGCGGAAGTAGCCTTGGACGAGGCCGGTGTCGGCGAGGATGGCGGCGGCGGGCGGAGCCTTGGCGCTGACGGGGAGGTTGGTCAGGAGACGCCGCTCGGCGGCTGGGAAGGCGCGCGCGATCAGGTGGAGCGCAGGGAGAGCGACCAGCGTGTCTCCGAGACTACCCAGGCGGTAGATGAGGACTCGTTCGGGGGGAGATTTCACGGTAGCTTCAGTCTGCTGGAAGTTGGGGGTGAAGAGCAACTGCAATCGGGAGTGGGACTTCGCGTCGGTTCGCGGCAGATTTGGAAGAGATTGGCGGATGGGGTTACGGCGGCGCGCGAGTGCTGATAAAGTTCTGAGTGCGACATTACGCATGAGCGGAGTTATGCCTGGAGTTGGTTTTTCCGTACGGGCGGTTGGGTTTTCCATGGTAGAAGCGGCAGTTTCCATGATCGACGCAGACGAGATCATCCGGCAGCAGGACCAGGCCACGATCCTGTGGCATGGCGAGGCTGGGGAGATCACGGCCCAGGGGCTGCTATGCACCATCCTGCAACAGCATCACGCCAACTTCGATCTTTGGCACCAGGAGGATCGCGCCCGCGATACGAGCGCGACGGCGGAGAACATCGCCGAGGTCAAGCACGCCATCGACCGGCTGAACCAGGACCGCAACGATCTGGTGGAGCGGATCGACGAGGCGCTGCTGGCTGCGCTGCGGGAGCAGAATCCTGGGGCGCCGCTGCACTCGGAGACGCCGGGGCTGATCGTGGACCGGCTGTCGATCCTGGCGCTGAAGATCTACCACACAGGGATCGAGGCGGGGCGGGAGACGGCGAGCGAGGCGCATCGCTGCCGCAACCAGAGCCGGCTGGCGGTGCTCGAGGAGCAGCGCAGCGACCTGGGGCGCTGCCTGGATGATCTCTGGCGGCAGATCGTGGCTGGAGAACGGCGCTTCAAACTCTACCGGCAGATGAAGATGTACAACGATCCGGAGCTGAACCCGGTCTTGTACAAACGAGGTGGGTGTTGACCTGGCGGCTCTATTCTGCGTATAAAACCCAGACAAGCCCATTTCGATTATGAGGAACCTACTGTCTCGAGTGCAATCCTCGAGTGATGGGGTACGGGAAAAAGATGGCCCAGACGAAGGCAGCAGCCACCGCAGTGATCAAACGGAATCCACGCACCCTGGCAGGAGATGTTCCCGTACCAGTCGACGATGCGCGCAGCAACGCGTTAGCCCTGTATGAGGCGGCGTTGAGGCTGATGCAGGCAGGCAAGTACGAGGCCGCACACACGAAGTTCAATCAACTTCTGGACGCCAGCCCGGGCGACCTCGCCGACCGCATTCGCATGTATATCAATGCGTGCATGATGCAGGTCTCGAAGGGCAAGACCGACTTCAAGAGCCACGAAGAGCGTTACGACTACGCTATCTCGCTGTTGAATACCGGACAGTATGAAGATGCGCGCGAGGAGCTGAAGACGATCCTGGCGGACAACAGCAATGCCGACTATGCGTTCTACGGACTGGCGGTGCTGTCGAGCATGACCGGCGACTCGCACACCTGCCTGGAACACCTGTCGGAGGCCATTCGCCTGAACGCGCGCAACCGCATCCAGGCGCGCTCGGACTCGGACTTTCAGGATATGGCCGACGACCCCCGCTTCACGGAACTCCTGTATCCGGAAGTATGATGGAGGTCAGGGATAGCATCGGCGGCATGAGCCGGTGCTGAACTGACGGGCTATGAACCGCACGCGGTTCTGGAGAGAGCACTACTCTTACTTGAATGACCGTCTCAACCGTGGCGAGGCCGCCGCGGTTGAGACGATCCCGTGCATCTCAAACAATCAGGAGTATTTCGATTTGGCTAAGCTGAACCTGCTTGCGCCCGACCAGGCGCCGTTGCGCGTCGTCGCTATCGGCGGCGGCACCGGGCTGTCGACGCTGCTACGCGGCTTGAAGCGGTATGTGGCGGCTCCGGCCGGAGCGCATTCAGGGTGGCCTATGGGCGGGCACCCGCTGCCGGGCGAGGCGGCGGGCGTGATTCGCGATCTGGCGGCGGTGGTCACGGTGACCGACGACGGCGGATCGTCCGGTCGGCTGCGCGAGGACCTGAAGATGCTGCCGCCGGGCGACGTGCGCAACTGCATGGTGGCGCTGTCGGAGGATGAGCACCTGCTCTCCCGACTCTTTCGCCACCGCTTCGCCCAGGGCGACCTGGAGGGGCACAGCTTCGGCAACCTGTTCGTGGCGGCGCTGACCGAGATTACGGGCGACTTCGCGCTGGCGGTGCAGATGTCCTCGCAGATTCTGGCCACGCGTGGGCGCATCTATCCGGCGACCAACTCCAACGTGACCCTGGCGGCGCGCATGGACGACAGCAGCCTGGTGCGCGGGGAGACCAATATCACAGCCAGCAAACGGAGCATCGTCGAGCTGATGCTGGACCCGCCGACCGCCGATCCCATGCCGGAGACGATCGAGGCGATCGCGCAGGCCGATCTGATCACGCTGGGGCCGGGGTCGCTGTACACCTCGCTGATTACCAACCTGCTGGTGCGCGGGGTACCGGAGGCGCTGGCCGCCGCGAAGGCGACGCGGGTGTATATCTGCAACCTGATGACCCAGGCCAACGAGTCGCTGGGGTTGACCGCGGCGCAGCATATCGAGAAGATTCTGGAGCATGTGGGCGCCCTGAAGGAGCCGATCTTCGACTACGCCTTGATCAACACAGCGCCGATCTCGCCGGCGTTGTCGGCGCGCTATGCCAGCGAGGGACAGCAGCCGATCGAGGCGGACCTGGCGCGCATCCGGTCGCTGGGAGTAGAGCCGATCACCGGCGACTTCGTGCATGAGGGCGATGTGCTGCGCCACGACCACGACCGCGTGACCGAGCGCCTGCTGGAGCTTTGCCTGGCGGAGGAGACGGCGCTGCGGCCCTGAAGCGGAAGCGGAATCGAACAAATCTCGCCCCGGTCGGTACGACCGGCGTCGCTGAGGGAGAATCTTTGGTGCTCGAAACTCCTGTTCTGGAAGGAAAACTCGTTCGCTTGGAGCCGCTGCGTCTGGAACATCTGCCGGCGCTCGAGCGGGTCGCCTTCGATCCCCGCATCTGGCGTTATATGAATACCTCGGTCGAGACACCGGCGCAGCTGCGAGCTTGGGCGGAGACGGCGCTGCGGTTGGAGACTGCCGGCACGACCCTGCCCTGGGTCACGGTGCTGAAGGCCGGCGACGATGGAGACGGTCAGGTGATCGGGAGTACGCGATTTCTGGATCTCGATCGCGGACACGAGACCACCGAGCTCGGATCCACCTGGCTGGCGCCCGCATTTCAGGGCAGCGGCGCGAACACCGAGGCCAAGCTGCTGCAGCTGACCTATGCCTTCGAGCCACTGAAGCTGCGCCGGGTCGCGTTCAAGACGCACCACGAAAATCTGCAGTCGCAGGCGGCGATCCGCGCGATCGGCGGGGTGTATGAGGGGACCTTCCGCAACCACTATGTGATGCCGGACGGCAGCCAGCGCCACAGCGTGTGGTTCTCGATTATCCGCGAGGAGTGGCCGGAAGTGCGATCGAGACTAGAGGAGCGGCTGCAGCGGCGGACAGGGTCTCCAGCGTCCGCTTGAGCTGGCCGCAAGCGGCGTAGATGTCGCGGCCGCGCGGGCGGCGGGTGAAGGTCGGGATGCCGGCGGCGAGCAGGCGGGCGTGGAAGGCATTGACGGTCTGCGTGGCCGGCTCCTGGAAGGGCATCGAGGGGCCGGAGTTCCAGACGATCAAGTTCACCTTGGAGCGGATGGGGGCTCCGGGGGCCTTGAGCAGGGCGATGAGCTCGGCCGCATGCTCGGGCTGGTCGTTGATGCCGCCCAGAAGGACGTACTCGAAGGTGACCGCCTCGCGGGCGCGCAGGGGAACGGTGGCGAGCGCCTCCATCAGAGCGGCGATGTTCCACTTGCGGGTGATGGGCATGATGGACTCGCGCACCTGGTCATTGGAGGCGTTGAGCGAGATTGCCAGCTTGGGACGCACGGTCTCGGCGGCGTAGCTGAGGATGCCAGGCAGGATGCCGGAGGTGGAGACGGTCATGCGGGCGTCGGGGATCTGCATGTGGCCGGAGAGCAGGCGGACGGCGGCGCTGAAGGCGGGGTAGTTCAGGAAGGGCTCGCCCATGCCCATGAAGACCAGGTTGATGCGGGCGGGAGTGGGGTTGCCGCGGCTGCTGCCGAGCGCGACCTGGTGGCGGTTGAGCACGGCGGCGACCTGGCCGGCGATCTCGCCGGGGGTGAGGTTGCGGCGGATGCCCAGCTTGGCGGTGAGGCAGAACTGGCAGTTGACGGCACAGCCGACCTGGCTGGAGATGCAGATGCTGGCGCGCTGGTAGGCGGGGCTTCCCTGCCCCGGCTGAGCGCTCTCCTCGGCTATCTCTTCTTCGGAGGCAGTGGTGCCGTCGCCGCGCTCGCCGCCGTCGCCGCCGGGCATCCAGACGGTCTCGACGGTCTCGCCGTCGGCCATGCGCATCAGGTAGCGCTCGGTGCCGTCGATGGAGCGGGCGGTCTGGACGATCTCGGGCAGGCCCACGACGTAGCCGGCTGACTGGAGCTGGTCGCGCAGCCCGGCGGGCAGCGTGGTGATGGCGTCGAGCGACTCGACGCGCTGACGGTAGAGGGCGTCGGCAAGCTGCGTGGCGCGGTAGGGGCGCTGGCCGAGGCCGGCCATAATCTCGGCCAGCTCAGGATGTGAGAGGCCGAAGAGCGGGGAGACCGCTGCACTTGCCGGGGCCTCAACCCCTCCCCCGTCGAAAGTATCCAAAGTCTTCAATTGATTTGCCTTGAGTCTAAACTTGAGTCGCCGGGCGCCGGACTTCCGGGCGCTCCAGATGGGTTTTGGGACGGGCCGCGTGTCAAGCCTGGGCGCTATTTCCCCCTGAAGTCCAGTATAGATCCGACAGGTCCGATGCTGGGCTTGCGGGGGAAGGCTGAAGAGCAGATTCCTCCGCTCCGCTGCGGAATGACAACCAAAAGGGACGCATCGAGCTCGTGATCGGCTCCGCATGAGGCCGCGACGAGGGCATGGCGGTAATGCTGCGCCGATGAGGCCGGGCTGTCCTCGTCCACGGGCGGTGGCGGGCGGCGGACAGCGCTCTCTGAGCTCCGGCTGTGAAAGAATGGGCTCTGAGGAGCCGCATGTCCGTAACCCTTTCCGAGTCCGTTGAACCCGTTGTAAACGTATTCCCTGCCCGCCCATCGCCTCCGCGCAACATTCGCCGCACGGTGCTGCCGAACGGCATGCTGGTGCTGACCGAAAGCATGCCGCATGTGCGCAGCGTGTCCATGGGAGTGTGGGTGAACTCGGGTTCGCGGGATGAGACGGCGGGGCTCAACGGGATGTCGCACTTCGTCGAGCACATGGTCTTCAAGGGGACGACGACGCGCTCTGCGCAGCAGATTGCGCGCGAGGTGGACACCATCGGCGGAAATCTGGATGCGTTCACTGGGAAAGAGACGATCTGCTTCAATATCAAGGTTTTGGACGAGAACATGACACCAGCACTTGAGGTTCTGACCGACTTGGTGCTGCACCCTACGTTCACCCCTGAAGACCTGGCGCGGGAGCAGGGCGTGATCCTCGAAGAGATCAAGATGGACGAGGACAACCCGGACTACCTGGTGCACGAGGTCTTCACCCAGAACTTCTGGAAGAACGACGCCCTGGGGCGGCCGATCCTGGGAACGGCGAAGACGGTCTCGAGCTTCGACCAGCGGGCGGTCTTCGACTACTACGGGGGGCAGTTCACGCCGCGGAACATGGTGTTTTCGGCGGCGGGGAACCTGGACCACGACCGCTTTGTCGATCAGGTGGCCGAGCGCTTCCGCTCGCTTCCGGAGACCGCGGACGGGGCGCTGAGCAAGGTGGCCGCCCCGGAGGCGACGCCGCACATTACCTTGAAGCGGAAGCGCGCGCTCGAGCAGGTGCAGGTCTGCCTGGGGGTTCCGGCGCCTCGGGTGAACGACCCGCAGCGCTACGGCGTCTATCTGCTGAACACCATGCTGGGCGGCGGGATGAGCTCGCGGCTGTTCCAGACGATTCGCGAGGACGAGGGGCTGGCGTATTCGATCTACTCGGAGATGAACCCGTTCCGCGACACCGGATCGCTGTGCGTCTATGCGGGAACCTCGATCGATAAGACCGAGCGGCTACTGCGGCTTACGCTCGACGAGTTCAGCCGTCTTAAACAGGAGACGGTGACAGAGGCGGAGTTGAAGCGAGCCAAGGACCAGCTGAAGAGCAACATCGTGCTGGGGCTGGAGAGTTCGTCGAGCCGGATGACGAATCTGGCGCGGCAGCAGATGTACTTTGGCCGCTTCTTTGGGGTCGACGAGATTACGCGGGAGATCGACGCGGTGACCCCGGCCGAGGTGCAGGCGATCGCGCAGCAGCTGTTCCGGCCCGAGGCGATGGCGCTGACCCTGCTGGGGAACCTGGGCAAGCTGAAGATGGGGCGCGAACAGCTCGCGTGCTGATCTTGCTGCTGATAGCTGATAGAGTGTGAAGCGGTGAGCGGCTTCAGGGGATCGAAGAGCCCGCAGCAAGATCGAGAAGATTCAAGGACGTCGAGGAAACCATGAGAACGCTATCTGGAATGATGTCAGGGAAGGCGGCTGCGAAGCTGCTCTTCGGCGCGGACTTTGTCGGGAACGAGGACGGGAACGCTCGGGGCGATCGGGGGATGAACCCCGCCGCAGCAGGATTTACGCTGATCGAGCTGCTGATCGTCATGTCGGTCATTCTGATCCTGATGACCCTGGCCATCCCGCAGATGTTGAAGCTGCACAAGCAGGCGGACGAGACCTCGGCGATCCAGTCGTTGCGCACCATCGGACAGGCGGAGCTGCAGTACAACTCGGCGTATCCGGCGAACGGGTTCTCCTGCTCGCTGTCGGCACTGGGCGGCCAGCCGGGCTCGGGCGCACCGAGCGCGCAGGCGGCGCAGCTGATTCCCGCCGATCTGACCACGGGACAGAAGGCGGGGTATACCTTCGCTCTGACCAACTGCAGCAAGGTGACGATCAACAACCAGGATATGTTTACCTCGTACACCATTACGGCGGTGCCGCAGGCGGTGGGCAAGACCGGCGATCGCGGCTTCTGCGCGGATGAGAACAACGTGATCAAGTACGATCCGGCGGGCGGGACCAACTGCACGCAGCCCATCCAATAATGGCTCGAGTTCCCTTCTTCAACCAGGCAGTACTTGGGCTGGCGCTGCTGGGCGTCCTTTCGGGGGCGCCCAGTCTGCGTGCGCAGTCTGCACGGCCGGGTTCTGTGGACCTGGCGGACCTCGCGATCGTGCGCAAGGTGGATGACCACTACAACCATCTCAACTCGTTGCGCGCCGCCTACAGCGAGCACTACGCCGGCATGGGCATGGACCGGACCGAGACCGGCACGCTGCTCTTGAAGAAGCCGGGGAGGATGCGCTGGAGCTACGCCGAGCCGGTGGGCAAGCTCTTCATCCTGGATGGCAAATACGGCTGGTTCTACACCCCGGGAGATGCTCAGGCACAGCGTATCCCGGCAAAGCAGTTGGATGATCTGCGCTCGCCGCTGCGCTTTCTGCTGGGGCACACGCAGCTGCAGAAGGAGCTCGACGGGCTGACGGTGGCGCCGGAGGGCGGAGTCTTCCGCATCGCCGGCGTTCCCAAGGGGATGGCGCAGCGGGTGAAGCTGCTGAGCCTGACGGTCACGGCTGGGGGAGCGATCGAGCGGATGCGTCTGGAGGAGGTTGACGGCGCGGTGACGGAGTTCACCTTCTCGCAGATGCAGGAGAATGTTCCGGTGCGCGATGCGGACTTCCGGTTCACGCCGCCGGATGGAGTGTCGGTGGTTGAGGGGCTGCCGGCGATTTAGAAGGGCAGCTTTTA
>Ga0210403_10005627_pt1 | contig 10602 bp, 6 predicted proteins | sample IncBWC19MmetaG_FD_150863 | JGI IMG/M metagenome (GOLD analysis project Ga0210403, IMG submission 150863) | Forest soil microbial communities from Barre Woods Harvard Forest LTER site, Petersham, Massachusetts, United States - Inc-BW-C-19-M | ecosystem: Environmental > Terrestrial > Soil >... | reverse complement strand
ATAGTGGTCGCGCAGCCTGGCAGCATTCTCTTCGCCGATAAGCTGGCTGGAGTCACTGGAACTCATTGGCCCTGCAACGCGGAAGCTGAATTCGCGGATTGCGGACCGATTCAAACGTCCAAAATTGACCATGCTATCGCACCATACGATCACGTGGATACCGATCTCCGGCCCCTCGCGCAAGACCTCATTGAATAGTTGCATGGGCGTATCCTGTTCCGCAGCGCCGTAGGAGTTGAAGTCGTCCCGAAGATCGCGGGCACGGTGCAGCCCAAAGATTACAAGATACATTTCCGGTGAGGCGGGCAATGGTTCTCGTACCCAGTTCGCGAACTCCTTGAGTTGCGTCATCAGATCGCGCCGATGGTTGAAGTGGATAATACGAGATGAGGCTTTGGCCATGACCTCCGGCAGGTCAGACCATTCCATATCGGGCATGGCAAAATCAGCAATGAAAAAGCGGGCTAGCGGACGCTGACTATGGAGGCTAATGACGCTGCTGCTGATCAAACTCATGGCTGTGACCTCGTCGCGCATCACCATCAGGAGATTGGAGCCGGATTGTTTACGGAATCGCACTTCGGTGACGTCCTTAATCTCAATAGGCGATCCCAAAAGGGCACAACTGTGAGGGAGGTCACATTTTTTTGAGTATTGTGCGCAAATTGCTTGTGTGTCCAATGGCGCAGGCATGTTGCCTTCAAAGACCACGGGCTCCGGCAGTTCTTGCAGCCGGGTCCTGGCGTATCTCACCACGGACGCGACGTACGATTCACGGTCCTGTTCGGAGAAGAGCGCAACCTGAAAGAGCTCATTTCCCTCTATGAGGCCATTTTGCGAGTTATACAGGGCCTCGCCAGGGCGGGAGAGCCGACGGGCAGCGAGATTCCCGTCTGCCATGAGTAATCTGGCATCCGACTCAGAACACTGGAGCGCGATTCGGATCCCGATCTGTCCCAACGTGCTGGCCGGTAGAGAGCCGCTCGTCAGTGTCTGCGAGCCCAGTAGAACATGGATTCCGGAGTAACGTGCCTGACGGACCAGTTGGTCGAGGATGGAGGTGGCTTCAATTGAGAGGGAGTCGTCTTCGCTAAAGAATTCCTGGAACTCGTCAACGATGAGCAGGATGCGAGGCAGCACATGCCCAGTTTTTCCGCGAAATTCAGCAATACCAGTGCAATGGGCATTACGAAACTTTTCACCCCTGGCCTGCATTTCAGCCTGCAAGCGACGCAGAACGCTAAGCCCGAATTCGCGCTCGCTCTCAATCGCAATGGTCAAGGCGTGTGGTAGTTTGCTGGCCGCGTAGCACTTAAACTCGACGCCCTGCTTGAAATCGATCAAATAGAGCTGGACTTCGGAGGGCGAGTACTTTAGCGCCAGGGTAGTAATGATAACGTGCATAAGGTTACTCTTCCCCGAGCCGGTGCGTCCCACAATCAGCCCGTGATGCGCCGTGCCCTCACCAAAAGTCAAAGATTGCACTGTACGCGTTCCCTTCGGACCAAGCGGCACTTCCAGCTTTAACGCACTGGAGGTGGTCCACCACTCGCTCTCACTGAGTTCCGCCATTTTCAGCAGCTGCTTGAATGGAACTTCTACTTTGGACCCAGCTTTGGCACCGACGCCGATGGTGGAAATCACGAGCTTTTTCAGGGCCTCAGTCGGCTCAGGATCGACATCCAGTTGGTACTGTTTGAAGTAGCCGCCAAGACTTTGCCCGGAAACGTGCGCGGCATGGGTCTGGCCGCCTGCCCGCTTGCGGAAAATGTTGACGAGACTGTTTTCCGGTACCTTGATAGCGGTTCCTTTGATTGTGATATCCACAGACGTACAGCACTGGATGAGGTCCTCAAGCTTGAACCCATAGGGCATCGGTTTTGAAGAGCTGTGCAAGATAATGGGGAAGACACCGCAGCGTGGGCCGTTTTGGGAGATACTAAGTAAGCGCTGTGCGGCTGAATCTGAGAAATTCGATGGGAAGTCGAATACCATCAGCACACGAAAAGCTTCCGCGACTTCGCCGGCCTTGCGATTGTAGTCCTGGATGGTGGCGTAATCGTTGCGCAGATAGGTCTGGATGACCGTTTCGATATGGCTCGTCAACTCGGTTAGCTGGCGTTCTATTTGCGCGGCCTCTGACCATGACTTGCTGGCGATAAGATCTTTGTCGTGATCGGCCAGTTCCATGAAGCTGGCAACATTTTGTCCCAGCCCGACCGGATCAATGAGAACAAAACGCAGTTTGCCTGGCGGAAAAGTGGCCAGTAACCGCAGCATCAGGGCCCGGGCAAATTCGAGTGCTTTGGACCTCCCTTCCCCCTCTGAGGCGATAAGGAGGGACTGGCCCCAACAGAGGGGTAACAGGGCTGGAAATCGAAAAGGGGCAGCGTAGTCTGGGGTGGAGGTTGGAACGGGGTTAAGCGTCAGAGACAGTGTACCTATACGCACTGCTTCCGCGCTCTGTTGTGGCGGCGTCCACGTGTGCCACTCATCGGACTCCCAGTCAGAACCAATAGAGTGAAGTTCAGTGTTGAATCTTTCGACCAATTTGTGCCTGTCGACCAGGACCAAGCGGAATTCTTCAGCGCATATCTGAAGATCCGCGTCTCGTTGTGCGGTCGCCCTGGAGATCGCGGTCGCATTCTGGGTCAACGCCGTTACACGCACCCGTCGGTCCAGATCCGCGATCTGGGCCTCAAGCGTAGCTTTGGCTTCGCTAAAACTCTTGGTGGCGTTCGCGATGGCCCGCGACTTGTTTTTTCTGACACCGGCTGAATGAGCAGCGGCACAGATCTCTGCCATGTAGATTTCCACCAGTGTGTCTTGAAACAGCATGCCGAAGGAACGCCCGGAAAAAAAGTAACCAATCAACACAATTGCAAGGTAGACAACAACAAAAGTGAAGAAAAATACGTTCATAGAAGTCACAGGGTTCCCGAAGACGAGTGCGGCCAGGAAAGACGGGACCAATGCGATCGCGGGATAAGCAGGCGTTTTCTTTTCATTCAGCTGTTTGGCCAGTTTGATCGCATTAGCGGCATTCAACTCCGCTTTTTGGAGAACATAGGTTTCATCTAAAGATTCGTTCTCGGCGCGAACTTTAGCCGAGCGCTCAAGTTCCGCAGATGGCGGGGTGAAGAAGTTTTTGCGCTTTGATAACAAGGAAAGAGAATCTGACCGCACGGCAAGCATTTGTTGCTGAATTTGGGCCGACTTGTGCTGAGCTTCGGCAATCATCTTTTCGTTTGTTGCCCGAAATTGCGTGATCTCCGCAACGAGCTTTGCTATTTCCCGATCGATGGTCTCCTTGCCCATTCGGAATACGGAAAGCCGTTCATCAAGTTTTTCTTGGGCGGCGCACTGGGCATTGGCAAACTCCAGGGCCACTTCTTTTATGGCGTTCGCTAAAGGGATGGAAAATGACTCCTCCAGATAATCGACAAGAGAGAGCATTCCTATCACCGGCTCGTCCCATGAGCAGGATCCTTTCGGTTCCGTGGTGATCCCCCCCAGGAGATGTTCCCAGCTATTGACGGGCTGGGAACACTGGGTGCAGTTGTTTGCCTGATCGGGGTTGAAATGATGACATGCGGAACAAGTTCTCAACCTGCCCTCCTGATACTCCTCGACAAAATACCATTAATAAGCGCGGGTGCTAGAAGCCCGTGGTCATCGCGAAATAGCCCATCCCTTCGCTTGCCTTGGAATCGGATTCGGGAAGGAATCGTAGTAAAGGCCGTTTTGAGCTGGGGTTTCGCAGCTGGATAGTGTACTCTTTCCTCTGCCAAAACCGAATGCCAATCATGGTGTTTTCCTTACTATTCACATGGGAAGAGAAAGCATAAGCAGTTGGCTAACATTGATTAGAGATTTCTAAGAGTACTCGGGATGCATTGGATAGGCAAAGTAGTAACTGCAACCTTGAGAGAAAAACATGCACTGCGCATGCGGTAGAGAAATAGGGCCCGGCAGTTACTGCCCAGAATGCGATGCGTCAGGATCGTCTCTAATCGCACGGAAATGTCCGATATGCAATACGACGTTCTCACCGAATGCGCATTTCTGTACGACCTGTGGGGCCCGCATCCAATCTTCTGCCGTTTCTGCCGGGCCGCGGTTCAGTGACGATGTCTCAGGTGAAGGGACGATCAATAGTTCGAGGAATGCTGAACTGGGGTTGAAGCAGGCTTCCTCCACTCCCCCAAAAGAATTGCTCTCAGAAACTGCCTGTCGGCTGTGGCAGAAGGCGGCTGCTGATCGCGATTCCTGCGCAATGTACAAGCTGGCCAACATTTACATGACCGGGCAACGGAGTTTCGCAGGATCTGCTGCAGGCCCGACAATGGTTCGAGAAAGCTGCAGCTCTCGGCGATATAGACGCCATGACTAACCTTGGTCTCATGCATGCGCAAGGCGAGGGAATGGCGCAGGATTATGAAGAAGCTCGTCATTGGTGGGAGCGCGCGGCAGCAGCGGGGCATCCGGTTTCCTTGCACAACTGTGCTTTATGCACAAGGCTTAGGAGTAGCCCAAGATTACCAGCTAGCCCGTAATTTTTATGAAAAAGCTGTAGCAAGAGATTATGTGGACTTCATGATCAACCTTGGTGTTATGTATGAAGACGGTGAGGGCGTGGTGCTGAATTACGAGTAAGCCCGAATATTATTCGAAAAAGCTGCAGATGCCGATTCATCTTTAGGAATGTACCACCTCGGTTGGATTTATGAGAACGGTTTAGGTGTGGTTCGGTGTGGTTCAGGACTACCAGCAAGCCCGGCTGTGGTATCAAAAGGCTGGCGCCCTCGGTGACACATATGCCATGTACAATTTAGGTCTCATTTATGCACAGGGCCATGGAGTACCACAAAATCTCGAACTAGCGCGACAGTGGTACCATACGGCCACTGCAGCCGGCAATGAGGATGCAAAACAGCGACTAAGAGAACTTGACTGCTGATCCAATGCTGTGCGGCGAGTGTGGTAAAGAAATCGGCCTCCGCAATTCCGGTTGTCCAGATTGCATTATTTTTACAAGGATCTTTCGGGACAGAGCAATGTCCGACATGCGATGCCATAATCACAGCAAACATTTCTGTTTGAAGTGTGGAATCGATTTCGGACGATCAGTGCCAGCCATTGCTGGGACCTGTAGGAGCAGAGTATGCGCTGTGCGTGTGGTAAAGAAATGAGCGACGTCAGTTCTTGCTGCCCCAAATGTGAAGCCTCGCAGCGGCATGCCGATATGCAACTGTGCCCTATCTGCCATGCCATGATGAAGGCGAATGCGCACTTCTGCCTGACCTGCGGGACACGTATCCAGCGCGTTGCTGTTAAGTCGGATGACGCATCTATACTTTACGACGATTTCGCCGAATCAGATCTGCCGAGTGCATGCCAGAACGCTGGTGCCGCCAGCGTTCTGGCATATTCGTCTACCGGGCAACAGCCCACTGAGTCGCAATCGAGAGAGCCGGTTCCTCAAAGGCCTCCTGCGTCTGCTCAAATCGTTCCCGCGATGCCTCTCCATAAGCGACTGTCCTCCCAGGACTACAAGGCGCTTGCCGTGCTGATTTTGGTAATGATCTCGGTAGCAGTAATTTGGTGGGCGTTCGCGATGCCGCCGGCTAAAACACACCCTTCGTTGCCGGCATCTCGAAATCTAAATGCCGTTTCAGGTACACGCTGGCGGGGTAACGTCGGCCGGTCCCCGGCGTTCCTCGACATCTCCCGGCCCGGACCTGCCGGAGACTGCACCGCCAGGATTAGCTATGAGGGTATCATTGAGGAACTTGCGATAAAAATGAATGCCGATGGCAGTCTCGTTCTCGCAGGAACCGGCTATCACCGTGAGAGTGGCGTAGGCACCTTTGCGCTGGACACGTTCTATGGGCAACTTTCAGCCGATGGTAGGCGGTTACAGGGTTCTTTGATTGATGGCTCCAGGCGACGGGGCCAATGGAATGTCATAAAAATCGAGACCACGGAATCTCTTGCGGTTTCCACCACTAGCCTGCTGTCTCCCAACCCCACAATGGTGAGTCACTGGCAGGGCACGATTGGCAAATGGCCGGCCTCATTGGATATTCTCCCGCGAAAAACGTCTGGCGAATGGACCGCCAGGGGCGTTTACCGAGGGGTGGTTGAAGATTTTGCAGTGACCATCAAGGATGATGGAAGCATTGTCTTGGCGGGAACTAGTTATTATCGGGAATCTGGTACTGGCCCGTTTTCATTGGACACACTATACGGACAGCTTTCAGCTGACGGGCAACGCCTTCAGGGGTTGCGCATCGATATCGGCAGCCGGGGCCAATGGAGCGTTACTAGGACGGGAAGCAACGTTGGATCGACCAGACCACCATGAAGATGGTCAGGGTTGGACAATGCAGGATTGGAGAAGCGCAAACTCAACGGACGGTCTTGAACTTGAGGGAACGACGAGACTCGAACCACGATCTCCTTCCTTGAGTATCCATTTGTTTCCTTTGCCGCAGGATTGTAGCGAAAAAAAGAGTATCCTACGGCGCAGGCCATCGCCGTAAGTGATTGGTTCTTCATTTGAGAAGTTCTCTCTCAGACAGGCTCCTGAACTGGGCGATTGCTCGCTATCGCTTGCTTGAGTTAACGTTGACAAATGGTTCCTGCGATCCTCCAGCTTGTGCGAAAACACGCTCGTCTCAAGCCTGAGGACGGGCCTCACGTTTCTTCATTTCCAAAGACACTGCGACGATTTTGATCGGGGCCACCTGAAGCCTCTGATTATCCTCACTCCCGGAGCAACCAACACTGCCGGATCACCCGCACGTCCCGGGTCTTGCGGTCTTCGCAATCGGCGAACATGGTAATCCCGGACTCAAGCAAGGCTTCACACAAACAGCGCCGCGAATTCGCGCGCAGAAACGATCCGCGTTTTTTGTGATGGTGAGGGCAAGAGGCCGCTCTTGTCACCCGAGCACCACGCGCATCAGGCTTTGTCGGCCTTCTGCTTGGTGTGGCATGCGGAGCGGACCTCGCTTACAGCTTCGTCAACGATGCGCTGGATTTCATTGGGGTCGGCATCGGCGTTGTGTCTCCTGATGTCCTGAATGATGCACTGAAGCACGCGGCGGCGGACAGCTTCCCCAATGAACTTCGAGGTTTGGATGCTGGTCCCGCTCAATGGCTCAAGCTCCAAACGTATGCTGCTAACGCCAGAACCTGGTCGTTGGTCAGTTCCGCCCCGCCTAGAGGTGGCATGGTGCTGCGATACTTCTTCGGTTGCATTACGCCTGTTCTTATTGTGTTCGCGATCCCTCTGTAACTGCCGTCACTCCACAGCCATTTATTTGTCGTTAATCCGGGACCCAGGGGAGAGCCCTTGCCGGTTGCACCATGGCATGCCGCGCACGTTGCTCCTCCCACACGGCCGTTATAGATTCGATTGCCCAGTGCAACCATCTCTTGCGTTGCTCCCTTGGGAACGGAGAGGTTCGGAGTTGCAGACTTCCCCGTAGTTGGACGGGAACCCTCCGCCGGTTTGGGTGCAGCCTTGGTGGCGATAGCACCGGCTGGCGCTGACGCGCTTGGGCAGGGCGTGAATGTTGCTTGACTTGCTGCTGCGCCGCCCTGATAGGTAATCCGGTAGATTCGTCCATGCACATCGTCAGAAACATAGAGCGCCCCGTCGGGGCCGACGGCCAGGCCGGTCGGACGATAGGCCGCCTCGCCCGGCGTCACTACCGGCCCGGCGAAACCATCGGCAAACACTTCACACTCGCCTGTAGCGCGTTCGCCCGCAAGCGCCTGATATACCACGTTGTAGCCACCCTGCGCGTAAGGCGCCCGATTCCAAGACCCGTGGAATGCAATGAACACTCCGTTACGGTACCGGGCCGGGAATTGCTCTTTGTCGTAAAGCACCATGGCGTTGGGCGCCCAATGTGCGGGAAATGCCGCGGCCGGAGGAACTTTGTCCGCGCACGGACCAATCTTCTTGCCGCCGTCACCACCGTATTCCGGCGCGAGCACCCGCTTTTCAACCACAGCGTCGTAATAGCACTCAGGCCAGCCATAGTCGCCTCCCGATTTCAAAAGCAACAACTCTTCCGCCGGTTGTGTCGCTTCCTCTTCGGGTTTGTAGAGGTCAGGCCAGTTCGCGTGCAACTGGTCTCGTCCGTGCTGGGTTACAAATATGCGGCCGGCTGAGTCGATGGCAATGCCTTCCGCATTGCGTATTCCCGTAGCGAAGCGTTCGCCCGGTGAGAACACCTGGTTCGTCTTGTTGGCGTCATAACGCCAGACCCCGCCACGAGTCACAAGTTCCGTGCAGGGGTCGGCGCCGGGAGACTTGCCCGACCGATTCCGTAGCTGGCAGGCATTGGTCGCGGTGGCTACATCCACGTACATAGATCCATCGGCGTCGATGGCGAACGGATGCATGGGGTGGTCCCCGCCCAGCGGCAGACCGGAGACGATAGTTTCCGGGGCGCCCGGCGGTATGAGCGCGCCGGCAGGAAGCGAATAGCGCACGATTCGGTCGTTGATTTCGGCGTACAGCGCTCCCTTATACAGCCCGATGCCCAGGCCACCGGCCCCGCCCGTCCGTACGGTTTCGCCAAAGCGCTCAATGACAGAGGCCTTGCCAGTGCCTGATTTATCTTGCAAGGCAACCAGGAAACCGCCTTCATGCGGCGGGCGATTGCCGTAGTACCTTCCAGACCAGGTGTTGACATAGACCACACCGTTTGGGGCGACGACCATGTGGCGCGCATGACCAATGTCGTCGGCAAATACAGTCGCGCAGAAACCCGGGGGCAGCTTCAAGCCGCTGTCATCGTTCTTGCACGCCTGGCCATTGGTTTTGGCCCCGGAGTTGGATTGACCCCAAGCCGTTGATGTCAATGCACTGAATACGGCGAACACTATGACGACGGAGAAAAGCGTCCTTCGGAACAATTCCATGCAGCCTCCTCTTAGAAATCTGAAACGGACGCCACCGTCTTCAGTAGTCCTACTTCCGTGGCGATCTGCTGCAAGCGTGACCGGGTATCATTCTTCATCGGGACCATCGGCAGGCGGTATACTTCTTCAATTCTGCCCATCATGGCGAGCACGGCTTTTACCGGCATGGGGTTCGATTCGATGAAGTGGGCCTGCATCAGCGGCAGGAACTGGCGATGGATTCTCCGCGCCTTGTTCCAGTCGCCTTGCAGTGCGGCATTGGTCAGATCGGATATCTCTTTCGGAATTGCATTGGACGCCACGGAAATGATGCCTACGCCGCCTAGCGAAATCACCGGCAGGGTAATGGCATCGTCGCCGGAGAAGACCAGAAAGCTTTCCGGCACATGATGGAAGACTTCGGCAATCTGCGAAATATTGCCGCTGGCTTCTTTCACGGCAATGATGTTGGGAATTTTGGCCAGCCGGCCCAGTGTGGCCGGCTCGATATTGACCGCCGTGCGTCCGGGGACGTTATAGAGGACCAGCGGCTTCTCTACGGCTTGGGCAATGGCCTTGAAATGCTGATATTGGCCTTCCTGTGTGGGCTTGTTGTAGTAGGGCGAAGCCGTCAGGATGGCGTCCACGCCTTTACGGCGGGCCACTTCTTGCGCCCTTTCCACGGCTTCAGCGGTGGAATTCGAGGTAGCGCCGGCCACGATGGGTACCCGCCGCGCGCCGGTTTCAATGGTGATATCGATTACCCGCAGCCATTCACTGCGGCTGAGCGCCGGGGTTTCGCCGGTAGTTCCGCAGGGCACCAGGAATCCGATGCCTGAAGAAATCTGCCATTCCACCAGTTCGCGCAGACGCCGCTCATCGATGCTCTGGTCCGGTAGAAAAGGTGTTACGAGGGCCGTGCCACAACCTTGAAGTTTCATAGTCAGAACTTAAGGATAACAAAAACCGGGAAAAACAGAAGATTTGCAATCGGGTAATTTGTAATCGGGTAATTGAAGAGCTGAGGTGCGCGGGTTTTCAATTGCCCGATTACAAATTACCCGATTGGCAATCTGGTCTTATAGCTGGTCGACAACTTCAGAAAACTCAAACAGCCCCTTCCGCCCCTTGATCCATTCGGCGGCCTGAACTGCGCCTGTGGCGAACCCCAGCCGGGACTTCGCATCGTGGGTCATCACGATGGTGTCATGCGGGGCGTCGAGCACCACCACATGCATGCCCACGGTGTCACCTTCGCGGATGGAGGTGATCTCCAGCTTTTGCCCGGAGTCGGATTCCAGCAGCTTCTGCATCGTCAGGGCCGTGCCGGAAGGCTTGTCCTTTTTTTGGGCATGGTGTTTTTCGACGATGCTGGCGCGATAGCCGTTCTTCATGGCCGGGGCCAGGGCCTGAATGGCGCGGAAGAACAGGTTCACACCTACGGAAAAATTCGATCCATAGAGCAGCGCTCCCCCGCGTTCGGCCACCAGTACGCGCACTTTTTCGACATGCTGGTTCCAGCCGGTCGTGCCCACCACCATGGGGACTGACGATTCGATGCAGCGGATGATATTGGCGATCACCGCATGGGGCGTGGTGAAATCGATGACCACATCCACGGTCCGCAGCAATTCGGGGGTGAGGCCGCGCCCGTCTTGGTTCTCCTGGCTGGCCAGCGAA
>Ga0210403_10005626_pt1 | contig 10605 bp, 8 predicted proteins | sample IncBWC19MmetaG_FD_150863 | JGI IMG/M metagenome (GOLD analysis project Ga0210403, IMG submission 150863) | Forest soil microbial communities from Barre Woods Harvard Forest LTER site, Petersham, Massachusetts, United States - Inc-BW-C-19-M | ecosystem: Environmental > Terrestrial > Soil >... | reverse complement strand
GAGATGGCTTCTAGTGAGTAGTGAGCAGCGGAAAAGGAGCGGCGGGCCGCTCGTCTAAAGGGCCACCCGATTGGCGAGTCTCTCCAGCGAGTTATTAGAGTTATTAGCACAGGCCGTTGAAGCCCGGTCGCATCAGCGGGACAATTTCCCATAGCCCTGTGCGTGGCTGAAGAACATGTGGAGGTGTGGAAATGAGAAGGACAGTCGCGGCATGTTTTGCTCTGGCCGGGATACTCTCGTGCGCGGGGCGGGGTGGCGCGCAGACCGCACAAAACAGCCCGCTAAAGAGCGATCCGGACAGAACGAAGGCTGCCAAGGAGAACAACGACAAGGCAATCGCATCGAATGCATTACTGGAGCAGGTCAGTAGTGCGACGCAAAACAAGCAGTGGCAGCAAGCGGCGGACTTGTCGAAGCAACTGATTGCGATGAACCCGGACTCCTGGATCTACAGGCAGAGCCTTGGGAGCGCGCTATTAAATCTCGGGCTGTACGATGAGGCGGCGAAATCCTACGATGCAGGGATCAAACTCGCGCAGACGGAGCTGAGCAGCAAAGCGGCTGATACAGACATTGTCAAAACAAAGGCGGGAATTGCGGCCATGCTTACGAGCGAGGGCAATGCCTACCTAAAGCTACAGAAGAACGATCTTGCCGTGGCAGCGTATGAGAAAGCCGCGGAACTGAGCCCGAATCCGGCGGTGGCCTATTTCAACATCTGCGCGGTTCAATACAACACTGGAAATACTAGCGGAGCGATGCAGGCCTGCGACCGGGCGATCGCTGCTGATCCAAACAAGGCCGATGCGTATTTCATCAGAGGATCATTGTTGATCGCCGACAGCAAAGTGGACGCCCTAGGGAAAATGACGGCACCGCCAGGGGCGGTGGAGGCACTGAAGAAGTATCTGGAGCTCGCGCCAAGCGGGGCACATGCGGCCGACGTGAAAGCGATGCTGGACTTCGTGGGAGTGAAGCAGTGACTGGCGGAACTGCCCGTCTGTCCCCCGCCAGCGCATAATTCAGACATTTGCATTCATCGATCGAGGGTGTTCGGCGCAGACATGACCGGCAAATTCTCTATCGCGCCGGCGCTCGTACATCTCCATCATTTCCGGGAGCGAGTCACCGATGGGTGGCCCCGACGGACTGAACACCCATGCACATTCGGAGCAGCCGCTACCCTGAAAACGCGGCCCTTCAATCCATATCATCGTGCGGCGCGTGGTCACTATCGGATGCCGCTTGGGATCTGAGTAGTTGATAGCCTTAGGCATTCATTGTCCTTGCCGGCCCGGGTTGCCTTAGATTTGTGTGGAACAAACCAGCGAAAAAAACGATAGTCACATTCATCGCATCGATACGGCCGAATCCGCAGGAAGACCAATAGGGACTCAACGATTCCTCGGGTTCTTGATCTATGAGTCAGATCACTCTGACAGCAGGGGCACGAAATCGACACATTGCCTTCTTCCGGGAGGGTCGGGATGACACGTTCGCCGATTGTCTCGATCTTTGGATCGATCTCATGCCTGACTCTCCTTATCGGACCATGTTCATGGTCAGGAGTGTCCTTGTCCAGCCGGTAAAACCCTCAAAAGTCCATCGGGTAAGTCCTCTAGCAGCTGGTGACATACGTGACCGGGCACACGCGGACAAAGGCAGCGAAATGGAGGGAATGCGCAAACTTGAACAGTTTGCCGAAAAGCCGAAGTTCTAGACTTCGCTGACGTCCTGAGCGCATATCAGTCCCGTGCTGGTAAGCTGGAGGAATCATGAATCAGTTACATCTCGCCAGAAAACAAGATGGCCAGCGCAAACATTCCCATTGGCTTGTGACCGTGAGCTACGGCGACCAAGAGCAGTTTGGGCGAGTGTATACCGACCCCGAAAAGGCGGAGAGATTTGCTGCCCGGCGGCTGAGATCGCCGCTGGTGAAGGACGCACAGGTCAAGCAAATCAGCTAGGAAATTGTGGAGTCGAAGCTCCGAGTGAGCGAGTGCATGCTGAGCAGGCCGGAAAACGGAATTTGCGACTGGTCAACCGCCCACACCGGCGGAAGTTCGTCAGGCCATCAGATCGATGGTGGTTTTCCGAATTTCTTCGGCCACTTTTACTGTGGCGACGTTGGCCGAGTAACTGTTCTTCGCGGAGAGCAGCGCGACCATTGCGGTACTGAGATCCACCGTGTCCACCCCGGCGCCGGCTGGAGCGTTGGCTTGAAACGAGGCGATATTGCTCGCAGCACTCGCCAGTTGAGTATCAGCCTGCTGCAACCCTTGCAGCGCTATCGATGAAAGGTCCATATTGCGTCTTATCGGCAAATTCGCCGATAACTTTAGCCGGAAAATGGCCGCCAGGTTTCGCCTACTCCGAGTATTAGTACTCGCAACGAAGTGTTCATCGATTCTTAACACAGCCGAAAACCACGCGCACGTCTCAGGTAGCAGTCTTTGTGCGCCCTGGAGGGCCTACACATGAAAAAAACAGTTAGCGTAGCAGTCTTGGCCGTGGCGACCGCATTTGCGTTGGGGATGAGCTCCTTTGTGAGCAAGATGTCTGCCGACGATGACGATCACCATTCGCGGCATTTCCGTTTTGCAGAGGATAGTTTGGTCTTGAGCAAGAGCGTGTACGTGGGGAACGCTTCGACAGTGATTGCAGGCGAGGCTTTGCCGCCGGGATGTATGGGAGGCGCAACCGGGTTGACGGTTCAAGTGCCACTCATCGCGGGAGGCACTACGGGCGTGGCAGTTCCGTGCGGGTTTGCCAGCGACAACGGTGAATTTCCCAACGATCAGGACACCCACAACGTTTGGAATAATTCCGGCAGCGACGGAAGCTTTGGGATCACTTCACCGATTTTTCTGGAGAACATTACCGAGGATGGCTGGGTGTTGGGTACGCTGCCAATCCCGAGCGACAAAATCGTGACGAGCTTCAGCTCGAAGTCGGAACTAGCGCTGAACCGCTCGGTGGACGGCAAGTCGCTAACATTCATGGCCTATCACGGCGGAACAGGGTGCGGCGGCACGGAGGTTTCTCCGACGGCGCCGAATCTAATTGACGTCTCGGCGTCCAATACGCCGGGAATCTGCGATCCAACCAATCCGGTTACGTCGAGCTTGCAGAATTCGCCGTCTACCATCACAGCCTACTATCGGGCGGTGGCGGAAGTGGATGCGGACGGACAACTGAGCGTCACCGACGGAAACGCATACAGCGGCGACAATGGGCGCGCGGCGATCAAGGGCAGCAACGGCATTTATTACATGGTGGGCAACGACAACAGCGGGAATATCGGTAAGAAACAGCTGCCCCTTACGGTGCCGGGCTTTGAGCTGATCAATGCCACGGGGGCGGAATTGTTGATTCCTGGACTCACGCCACCGACGCCGCCGAACATCGGCATGATCGGTAGGTTGGAGTTCCTTTCCGGCGACAAGCAGGGGAAGGACACCAACTTCCGCGGCCTAACCATCTTTAACAACACGGTGTACGTCAGCAAAGGCAGCGGCGGCAATGGAATCAACTCGGTGTTTCAAGAGGGGACGCAAGGTACTCTGCCGACGGGCACGGCTGCGGAGTTGGCTGCGGTACAGCTTACGATCCTTCCGGGCTTCCCGAACACGGAAGCAAGCACGGGTACGAATTTCCCCTTCGGAATGTTCTTTGCCAATGCGAATACGCTATACGTTTGCGATGAAGGTGACGGAACGTTTGTGCCACCGGCAGCAAGTGGTGACAACGTCGCCGATGCGCAGTCCCAGGCGACCGCAGGCCTGCAGAAATGGGTGCTGCAGAACGGCGTCTGGACCATGGTGTACGTATTGCAGAATGGCTTGAACATCGGCGTGCAATATAGCGTGGACCACTATCCGGCTTCGATTTCTCCGGCGACCGGCGGCTGCCGGAATATTACCGGCCGGGTAAATCGCGACGGCACGGCGACCATTTGGGCCATCACTTCCACAATCAGCGCCAACGGAGACACCGGCGCTGATCCGAACAAACTGGTGAAGGTTACGGACGTGATCTCCGCAACCACCGCGCCAACCGGCAACTGGCTCGGGACTTTCCAGACGGTGCGTTCCGCGCGTGCGGGGGAAGTGTTCCGCGGTGTGGCGTTTGCACCGAAGAGCGATGTCGATGACCATGACCATCGGTAGTATTCGCTGACAAAGAAGCGATTGGGTCAAAAAATCTTCCCCAGGGTGATGGACAGCCCTGGGGAATTTTTTTGTGCGACCTCGAGTACCGAAAACATAGACGTCTGGATTTGTAGGCCCTGCAAGCTGGGGCACAGCATGCTGTGCCCCTACAAAGGAATCGGAGACTTACCTTTGGCCTCCGATGTAAGATGCGGGCGCTCGTAACAAGGGAGTTGAGGGGGAATATGCGAATTTTCGGACGAGTGCGCGGAGTCGGATTATTCGTTATGGCGGGGGCGATGGCGATGATCGTAGTGAACTCGGATGCGCAGGATCGCGGGCAGACGCGGTCGATGGTGATCTCGAAAGGCGGGATTGTGGCAACGGAGTCGCCGCTGGCGTCGCAGGCGGGCGTGCGGATTCTCGAGAGCGGCGGCAACGCGGTGGACGCGGCGATTGCGGCGAACGCGATGATGGGCGTCGTCGAGCCAATGATGAACGGAATCGGCGGAGACTTGTTTGTAATTGTGTACGACGCGAAAGCCAACAAGCTTTATGGATTGAACGCCAGCGGCTGGGCGCCGAAAGGTTTGACGATTGATTTCCTGCACAAGCAGGGCTTGCGCGACATGCCGCAGACGGGCGTGCATTCCATCACCGTGCCTGGCGTTGTCGATGGCTGGCAGAAGTTGGCGGACAAATTTGGGCGCAAAAAATTAAAAGACGATTTGGCGCCGGCGATTCGAACGGCGCAAGACGGTTTCCCTGTTCCGGAATGGGTTGCGGCGTATTGGGCGGTGGAAGTGGATCTCCTGCGGACGGATGACGCGGCGACGAGCCTCTATTTGCCCGGGGATCGTGCGCCGAAAGTGGGAGACGTGTTTAAGAATCCGGACCTGGCGGCCTCTTTGGGGCAGATTGCCGAACACGGGAGAGACGCGTTCTATAAGGGAGAAATTTCTAAAAAGATTTTGGACGCGATGAAGCGCCACAACGGGACCATGACGGACAAAGATTTGGCGGAATATTCCAGCGAATGGGCCGAGCCGATTTCGACGACGTATCGCGATTGGACCGTGTACGAGATGCCGCCGAACGGACAAGGCATCGGCGTTCTCGAGATGCTGAACATCATGGAGACGTTTCCACTGGGGCAAAAAGACAAGGACATGGCATTCGGATCAACGAAGGCGCTGCACGCCATGATTGAAGCGAAGAAGTTGGCATATGCGGACGTGGCGAAATATTTAGCCGATCCACGCGGACAGAAAATTCCGACCGCGACGATGCTTTCCAAAGCGTGGGCAGTGGAACGCGCAAAGCTGATCGATCCGGATAAAGCAGCCTGCGACATTGCGGCCGGAGAAATTGCCGGCGGCAGCGACACAACCTACCTGAGCGTCGTGGACCGCGACGGAAATATGGTCTCGCTCATCCAAAGCAACTACGCAGCGTTTGGCTCGGGCATCGTGCCGGCGGGGGCAGGCTTTGTGATGCACAATCGCGGCGGCCTCTTCACGCTGGATCCGGCGTCGCCGAATGCGCTGGCCGGGCACAAGCGGCCGCGGCACACGATCATCCCGGGCTTCGCGCAGAACGGCGACAAGCGCATGGCGTTTGGAATTATGGGCGGCTGGAATCAAGCGCAGGCGCACGCGCAGTTCATCGCGAACATTGCGGATTTCAAGATGAACATTCAAGCCGCCGTGGAAGCGCCGCGCTTCACGAAATACACGTTCTCGGGTTGCGACGTCGAGATGGAGAACCGGGTCAATGGAAAAGTGCGAGATGAGTTGACGGCGAAGGGCCATCAGATTAAGGTGCTGGGCACGTTTTCCAGCCGCGTGGGAGGCGGGCAGGCGGTACTAAGGGATTTCGCTGCCGGCGTGAACTACGGGGCGTCTGACCCGCGCAAGGATGGCCAGGCGGCGGCGGAGTTGCCGTTCTAGTCGGCGAAGCTGCTGAGTTCGGGTCCTAGAGCAAGGGTTACTTTCGTAAGGGAACTCCTTCGGAATGTGGAAAAAGGGAAGGAATCTTCCCGGCCTGGCGCGAAGTACAGGTTTTTGTTTTTATTAAGATGTTTGTTATGAACAGTTTACGAGGTACAGGCTTGGCTGGCGAGTTGCACCTGTACTAAAGACCAGGGACGGTGGCCCGCAGCTACGCCTCCTGGTTACGGAGAGCCGGATGGGACTCGAACGGGTGGCACAAAGCTTTCTGCGGTACGTTGCGTTCTCAGTTTTCTGCATCGTGGTCAACCCTTCTGCTTCGAAAGCCCAAACTGTGGACGTTTCCGGCAGCTACCAATGCACCCAAGCCAAGGTGCAGGGGAAGGTGCTGGCATGCTCCGCGGCGCCGCTGATCCTGAAGAATGACGGCCGGTTCGAGCTGCGCGGCTGGGAGGGCAGTTACCTTGTGGATGGCGAGTGGGTGACGCTGTCCGACTCCTTGACGAAAGCGCGCGCGAAAATCGTGCCGGGCCATAAGATTGTCCTTCGGTTTTACGGAAAAAAAGGCTGGTCAGAAATGACCTACGAGCGCCGCGTCGCCGAGATGGGCAAAACGTCGCTGGGCTAAAGCAGTGAGTAGTGAATTGCGTTGGGCGGCGTCCATCGAGTTTGCGCCGCTACTTGGTTCCCACCGATCTGAAAGAACATTAAGAAAACGACTGTACGGGGGGCTCATTTATCCTGACTTTCGAAGGCCCCGCCCGTTTCAATTTGCAACTCCGAAATGTTCGGCCTGTGTGGTCAGTTTCCAATTAGGCGTTCCTCACGCGAGTGATCCCAGCAATCTGGTATCCTTGCCCGGAGTGCCGCTGAAAGGATCCTTTCCATGAATCTCGCGGGTGTCCTCTCTCGAGGGCCGTGGATTTCTAACTTACTGCTCACCAGTTTCCTGTTAGTTTCAGCCAGCGCTCAAATCGTCCCCAAAAAAGAAATCACCGAACAGACGTCATTTAGCATGGAATTTCCTTTTGACCGGCCTGTGGCTCTCGGCGAAGCTGCGAAAAAAGCTCTTGCGAGCGACCGGAGCATCGCGGACGTGATGAAGGATGACCAGCTTTCAGTTGACACCATTCCCAAGGATTGGTTTACAGCGTCTGAAGTCCACCTCGGTCCCAAGAGCGAAACGGACTTGGTCGTTATGGGTCTTGGCATTTCGCTAGGTCCGTACAGCGCTGGTTTTTGGGTTCTCCGCCAAACACCGCGGGGCTTCGAAATTGTAATGGCCACGGACACGCACGACCTTACTCTGTTGGACACGAGTACGAATGGACTTCGGGACATCGAAACAGGTCTTCCGACTGGGGGCCAAAGATACAGCGACACATACAGATTTGATGGCCGCACGTATCAGAAAAACCTGCCAGAGCCAGCTAGCTCCGATTCGGAAGAGCAGAGGATCTTCAAGCCCAAGACCATCGCAGATGGAGTAGTAAGAGACGACATATGGTTTCATAGAGGAACGTGGATCGGACCCAATAACAAAGAAGTGGGTGTGGTGACAAGCAAGTTCAGATCGAGCGATGAAGCTGCTAACTGGGTCAGCGAAACTCTTCTCAAAGCAGCCAAGATAAGCACGCGAAAGCTAATGGCCGAGTTCAAGGGCGGCCCGGCTATTGGTGAGCGGATAGTTGCAACCCTTCCAGCTGAGAAGGAAGGTGGACCTCTGACTATTCTTGTTTGGACCGAAGGTCCCACGGTCCGCGAAATATATTCAGTATCTCCGGACATCGTGTTTCTCGCAGAGAAAGTATTTCTCCCTCATTATTATGCTCTGATCCGCGCCGAAAAATGACGGCTGGGTGTCCTGCTTACATGCCTGGTTAGCCGTGCGGAATTGACCCGCTATCGGTTCGGCGGATTCAGTTCCCAGCTGGTTGGTACCCGCGCCCGCGCAGGACTTTCCCCGCCGTCACGCCGGTAAGCTTCCCATGGTCAAATTCGATCTGCCCGTTGACGATGGTATAGGCGATGCCTTCCGAAAGCTGCGCAGGGCTCACAAAGGTAGCCTTATCGATGATGGTCGCCGGGTCAAAGATCGTAACGTCGGCGAAAAACCCCGGCTTCAGAATTCCGCGGCTTTCGAGATGTTCGCGCTGCGCCGGAAACGACGTAATTTTGCGAATGGCGAATTCGAGCGGCATCAAATGCTCGTCGCGCACGTAGTGGCCCAGGAAGCGCGGCATGGACCCAAAGGCCCGCGGATGCGTGTGCGGCTCGAAAATGGGCCCGTCGAGCGACATTTCGTTGGCGTCGAGGCCGATGCTGGTCCAGCGCTGTTCGAGGCCGGTGCGAATGTCCACTTCGCTGGCCATGAAGTAGAGCGCGCCGGTTTGCGCGCTATCGGCGATCACGAAATCCATCAGCGTGTCTTCGGGAGATTTGTTCCAGGCTTTGGCGACGTCCGCAACAGTTTTTCCTTCGAACTGTTTTAGTTCGGGTTTTTCGATCGAAGCGAGAAGGACGCCTGCCCCGCCGCCGCAATCGTAGTAGAGGTTCTCCCAATTTGGATGATCGCCTTTCAATTCCTCTTTGATGCGTGCCCGCACGGCCGGATCTTTAAGGCGCGCGAGTAGCTTTTGCACGCCGCCATCGGCGGCCCATGGCGGAAGCGCGGAGGCCAACGCTGTCCCGCCCGCGGGATAGGGATACATGCTCGCCGCGATATCCAGGCCGGAATCGCGCGCGTCTTGAATTTTTGCCACGACCTTTTTCATATTGCCCCAGCGCGCTTTGCCGCTGACTTTCAAATGGAAAACTTCCACCGGCAGATTGGCTTCGCGGCCGATGCGGATAGCCTCGTCCAGGGCCTGCATTTCGGAAGCGCCTTCGCTGCGCATGTGCGTCGCGTAGAGGCCGCCGTATTTGGAAGCAACTTTGGCGAGCGCGATGAGTTCATCGGTTTTCGCGTAAATGTTCGGCGGATAAATCAGGGCGCTGGAGACGCCGAGCGCGCCATCCTTCATGGCTTGCTCGACGAGAGATTCCATTTCCGTCAGTTCAGCAGCCGTGGGAGCGCGATCGTCATCGCCGATCACGGCTTCGCGGACCTGCGCGGAGCCTACGTACGTCCCGATGTTGAGGGGCGTGCCTTGCTTTTCGAGGCGTTTGAAATAGCCGTCGAGCGTCGTCCAATCCACGGTGAATTTGAATTGCTCGAGGAAGGGCTTCAGCGGAGCGAGAGTTTTTTCATTTTGCGGAGCGATCGAGCCGCCCTCGCCGGTGATTTCAGACGTGATGCCCTGCGAGAGTTTGCTGAGCGAGCGATTGTCGAGGAGAAGCGACGATTCCGATTGGCCGAGCATGTCGATAAAGCCGGGCGAGACGATTTGGCCTTTCGCGTCGATTTCCTTTTTCGCGGCGGCTTTGCTCAGATCGCCGATCGCGGCAATACGGTCGCCTTGAATCGCGACGTCGGCGGCGTACCAGGGATTGCCGGTACCGTCGATGATGTGGCCGTTGCGAATAATGATGTCGTAAGAGCTGGGCGCGGCGGAAGGCGAAGCAGTTGGCGCGGGAGCTTCGAGCGGAGCGTCGTACGCGGCAGCAGCGATTTCGCCGAGTGCCTGTCCGCCGACCGATTGCGCGGCATCGGGATCGGGCGGCAGCGTGACGTGATTGACGTACGCAGCGAAGGCGAGCTTTTGTCCGCTGGCAGTGATGACGAAGCCCGCGAGGCCTTTGCCGTTGAGCATCATCTTGCCGTTGAGCTTGTCTTCGGAGCCGAAGGTCCCGGTTTTTGCGAAGACGTGGCCTGCGCCGGAATTGTTGACTTGAATTTTCGCGAGCGTGCCGTCTTTCCCAAGAATAGGCAGAGCTTTGAAGAACACCGGGAAGTCGGGCCGCGTGCTCCAGTAGGCCATGTAGTGAGCAATGAATTCGGGACTAAAGAGGTCGGCCCAATCGCCGCCTTCGCCGTCCCCCTGCGAAATCCCGGAGAGGTCGAGCTTGGCCTCTTGCAAAAAGCCGCGCTCGACTTTAAAGCCGGCGTGAAGCGGATCAGCGGAGTCCTTGGCGATGAGAGTGCCGAGAAGCCACGGGCCCATGCTGGCGTGAAGATTCTGGCTGACCTTGAGAGTGACTTTGACCTCTTCGGCGAGCGGCAGGGAAACGTGCTCGGCAACTTGATTGTCGGGAGTATAGAGATGAGCGAGAGATTTGAAGTCAGGAGCGGTAGCGTTCTTGGGAGCTTTGATTTCGACGCCGGCGGCGATAAGGGATTCGCTGAGAACGGTCTCGGCAAATTTTGTGGGGGATGGAACCGCATAGGGAGCAGTGAGAGGCTGCGAGCCGAGCGGGAGAGTGCCGTTTAGGGTGACAACGACGGTGCCGTCGGGATTTGTGACCGCAATGGGGTCCTTAATAGTGGGCGAAGTGCCCGTGGCGGACGTGGTGAGGTGGTTGACGAAACTGACGTAGGCGGTTTTGGGAGAAACAGCCAGAGAAAT
>Ga0210403_10005620_pt1 | contig 10611 bp, 11 predicted proteins | sample IncBWC19MmetaG_FD_150863 | JGI IMG/M metagenome (GOLD analysis project Ga0210403, IMG submission 150863) | Forest soil microbial communities from Barre Woods Harvard Forest LTER site, Petersham, Massachusetts, United States - Inc-BW-C-19-M | ecosystem: Environmental > Terrestrial > Soil >... | reverse complement strand
TCGAAGCTTAGCCGAAACAGCCATCACAACTGCGGAGAAATGGTGGGCGAGGCGGGGATCGAACCCACAACCGTCGGCTTAGAAGGCCGGTGCTCTATCCAATTGAGCTACTCGCCCGCGCGCCATTGGGACGCCATCGGGACTGTGACCACCCCGACGCTGTTTGATCAGACGCTGCTTTGATTGTAGCGGGAGTCAGGTCGAAGCGTTTACTCCATTCCACCAACATTCAAGCCAGCGCGATGTCTTTGCTGCGCAGCAACCCGACCACGGCCTCGAGCGCGGAGGACCAGCTCTCTCTCGCGCTGTCGAGATCCGGACCCAGCGCCTTCACGTAGAGCGTGATCGAGTACCCCTCCTGCGCGCCGGTGAAGTCGACCAATGCCGGACGCAGCACGCAATCGAGCATCGCCGACGGATGGTCGAGAGGCTCGGCCAGACGTGTGAGCCGATGCAGTAATTGTTCGCTCTGATGGAACGAAGCAAAGATCGTGCGGTCGCGCCACACCAGATCGATATAGCTGGCAAACCCTGCCGCAGTTGCCGGCGATCCCGGATCGTCATGAGGGTGATCCGCCAGCTCGGCAAGATCGAGCTCGTGCAACAGCTCGCCGATCTCCTCAGCATTGAGCGCCCAGGCGTCGCACTTGGCCGTAAAGACCGGGGAGCGCGGCACATTCAGCGCCCGTAGCGCCTGCATCAGCGGAGGATGCTGCTCGGCCTCGGAGATCTGATCAAGATCATACGGATTCTCCCGCAGGTCGACAAAATGCAACTCTGCCTGCCCCTCATCCGAGGAGGACCAGGGAACAACCAGGACAGGATCTTCAGCGGAGCATTCGACGGACCAGTCGGCAACCATTACCCTCCATCTTAAAGCCGAGGCGATGGTTGCGACGCTTGAAAGATGGAGATCTCACGCATTTTCAAGGAGAAAGCGGAGCAGCGTAGTCTCCGCCCAGTAGCCGTCGTCGCTACTTGCGGCGTCCGGATCGGTGAGAAAGGCACAGTGGCCGCCGTTTCGCGTCTCGATGTAAGTGACAGTCGGATTGGCGAGGATCAGGCTTCGGCTCTCCGGCGTGAGCCGAATGAACGGGTCGTCAAGCGCATGCAGGACCAGCGTAGGTACTCGTATCTGGTCCACCACACGGGCGGCAGCAGCGCGATGGTAGTAGTCGCTGGCGCTGGCAAAATCCGAGTAGAACGCCGTCACCCGATCGTCGAACTCGCGCAGGGAACCGATGCCGGCCGCCCGCCCCGCGTCGTAGATCGCCGGGAACAGTCTGGCCTTATACCGGAAGCGGCGCAGCAAATCGCGCAGGAACTTCATCTCGTAGATCCGGTTCAGCGGCTCGTGCAGGGCGTCAGCAGAAGGCCCCAGATCGAGCGCCGGCGAGATGCCAACCACCGCCTTCAGCTGCGGTGGCGCAGCCGCGCCCAACTCTCCAGCCAGCTTGAGCACGAGATTGCCGCCCATCGAGTATCCAACCACCGAAACGCTCTCGAGCCGCTGCTGTGCGATAAAAAACCGCATCACCGCGTCGACATCGCCTGACAGCCCGGAGTGGTATAGCGTCGGCGTCAAGCCTTCCGTGCCGCCGCAGTTGCGCATGTTCATCCGAATGACGTTCGCGCCCGCGCTCCACAGCTTGTTCGCATTCCCGACCACATACTGCGAGTCCGAGGACCCCTCCAGACCGTGGACAATGATCGCCGTCGGACTGGCTGCTCGAACCTCAGCCGGCTGAAAGTGGCAGTGGCACAGAACCTGGCTCGCAATCCAGCCGTCCTCGGCCGGAGCCACCTCGACCAGCTGGGGAATCGGTGGCGGAAGCCGGTCGACGCGCCGCAGATAGTTCCCCATGATTGTCTGCAGGTGGCCGTTGCGCAGAAAGCGCCGCGGACGGAAGGCCATCCTGAACCTCGCAGTAGCCTCCGCTCCGACCACGATGGGTTGCTGCACGCCGTCGGCCATCAGATCGTACCTGCCTGCGCAGCCTTTGGCTGGCCAGCCTGTGCCGAGGCGAGCGCCTCCGCTCGCCTTCGAAAGGCGACGCCATCGAGCGCACCGCTCGGTTCGTCCTCGTGTTTGAAGTAGACGTAAACGTCGCGCTCCTTGGCCAACCCAAGCAGGCGAGCAGCCAATTCGGCCAGCTCCGCCTCCGTATAGCCTCCGCTGCGCCGCAGCCGGAAGCTTGTATGAGTGGCCGCTGGATGCACCTCGGGGGTCTGGAACTCTTCGGTCCCTGCGATGCAAAGCGCCGCGTTGTTCGCGCGCAAAATAGCGTAGACAGGCTCGGTAAACCAGCTGTCGTGGCGAAACTCAAACGCGATCGGCGGCTGCTCCTGCCCGCGCAATACCGGTGCCGCCAGAAACTCACTGAGCCGCTCGGGGTCAGCCTTGAAGTTGGGCGGCAGCTGAAAAAGCAGAAGGCCGAGCTTGCCCGCCTGCCGTACCGGCTCCAGCGTGCGCACAAACTGGGCGACCGTATCCTCCGCACCGCGCAGGCGCTTCAGATGCGTAATGCGCTGCGGGGCCTTGAAGCTAAGGCGGAAGCCGGCAGGCGTGGAGTCAAGCCAGTTCTCGAGCGTCGACGCGCTCGGGAGCTGACGAAACGTATAGTTGACCTCAACCGAATTCAATTGGGAGGAGTAGAACGAAAGGAAGCTCTTGGCCGGCAGGCCCGCCGGATAAAAGTCCGGCTTCCACGAGGGATACGCCCATCCCGACGTGCCCACGAAGAGACGCGCGGACGCCCCGGCGAGTACAGGAAGGTCCTGCATACCCGATCCAGAGACGGTTGTTTGCCTATTGAAAACAGGAGGCAAGGAGGAGTCCTCCCGGAGCCATTTCCGAGCTATTCAGATCGAAAGAAGAAATTTTGGGGCGGCTAGTGGGTTTCGAACCCACGACATCCGCTGCCACAGAGCGGCGTTCTGCCACTGAACTATAGCCGCCATCCTGCATCCAATATACCATCGCCGGCACCTCAAGTGGAACATGCTCGGTCGAGAAAGCGGGTTTTGCTCCATGCATACTGCCGAACGGATATCCAAACCGGAGATTCTGCTGCCACGACAGCCGCGCGGAAAGCGCGCAGCGCAGCTCTTCGATGATGAGAACCTCGACCTTCTCTCTCACGTCCTGGATGACTGGTTCCGTATCCCCGGAACCTCGATCCGCTTCGGCATCGACGGCGTCGTCGGTCTCATCCCCGGCGTCGGCGACCTTCTCGGAGGACTCGCCTCCTGCGTCATCGTCGTGGCCGCCTGGTTTCGCGGCGTGCCGTCGATCACCGTGGCCCGCATGGTCGCCAACGTCGCGATCGAGGTCTTCGTGGGCACCATTCCCTTTCTCGGCGACGCCTTCGACATCGCCTGGAAGGCCAACCGAAGGAACTACAAGCTCCTCAGCGGCAGCCTAACTGCCACCCCGCGCAGCACAGTGGGCGACTGGGTCTTCTTTGGCATCATCGGTGTGGTCGTGCTCGCAATCTCCATGCTTCCCTTCCTGCTGATGGCCTGGCTGATCAGCAAGATGGTCCTCGCAGGACTTCACACAGGCATGTACCCCGGAAGATAGCCAAAATTTCGCCAGCCAACCATCCAGCGAACGGCGCAACGAGAAAGAAACACGCCGCAAACTACGGAATACGCTAGACTGAAAGTAGAGTCGGGGCGTAGCGCAGCCTGGTAGCGCATCTGCTTTGGGAGCAGAGGGTCGGGGGTTCGAATCCCTCCGCCCCGACCAATATAATCAACAACTTACCTCTATCGCTGGTTCAACAGCGACCCCACGGAACCCCACACCAGCAAATTCGAGCAGTTTCGTGTGGGCCTGGAGCTTGGTGTCCATCAGCGCCTTGCCGTACACGTTCATCGTGGTCGCAACAGCAGCGTGTCTCATCATTTTCTGTTGGACCCCGACCGCCGTTCCCACCGAATCAAGCCAACTCCGGAAAGTATGACGAAAGGTATGCCACCCTAGTCTTGGCACCCCTAGCAGTGGAATGCGTCACAGCGTACACGGCAGACCTGGTGCTCGCCTTGTACCGGGGAAGTCTGGATATTGCCGTCCTGGATCTACCTATCCGAAGTCGCGACATTGGCCTTCATTCAATCTGTTCCGAACCCTTGATCGCGGTCCTTCCTCAGAATCATCTGCTGGCTCGCAGACCGATGGTTCGGATCTTCGAACTGAAGAAGGAACAGCTCACAATCTCCGCGCGGCAGATCGATCCCGGATCCGTCGCAGTGGAGGCAATGCTCCGGAAAGCAGGCATCGACGTCTCTTCCCTTGTGCCTGCTGCCAACCTGATCGAGTTGCTGGATCACGTGGCGCTCCATCGCAGTATTGGCCTGATGCGAAGCTCCGCGGGCCGTCTCCGGCGAGACGATGTCCTGTAAAAGCCACTCGCCGACTCGATCCAGCTTGAGACCGCAATCGCCTGGCGAACGGAGAATTGCAGCTCTCAGTTGCTGTCATTCCGGGATGCGCTGATTGCGTTCGGTCAGCGGGCTGCGAAGGCTTAGCTGGCATCAAGGGCAATGACTGTGAAAACTGGTTTGTCCCCGATGGTTCTCCGCTGACTCGGGCACGCGCTCGGGGTCTATCCGGCGTCCTGCGGCCCGGCGGCCCTCTGCTTTTCCGGTTCCTCCCAAAACAAAGTTCCTGCAAAGAACGCGAGAACTTTCTTTCGGGTCCCTCCCGAAAAGCGGCCCTTGGCGCTTGGAAGCCGGACCCACTCGCTCCTCTGGGTGCCCCGAGTCATCGGGAGATCACCTACGGAGCGACACCATGCCAACGAATCGAATCGACCCACTCTCAGTTCCCGTCAACACAGTTCTCCACGGGGATTGCATCTCCGTCATGCGCAGCCTGCCAGCCAAGAGCGTCGACTTCATCCTGACCGATCCGCCCTACCTGGTTCGCTATCAGGACCGGGAAGGCCGGTCCATCCAGAACGACAGCAACTCCGACTGGCTGATGCCGGCATTTACCGAGGCCCATCGCGTTCTCAAGCAGGATCATTTCATGATCGCCTTCTACGGCTGGACGCAGGTCGACAAGTTCTTCCACGCCTGGCGCAGTGCAGGCTTTCACATCGTCGGCCATCTGGTCTTCCGCAAGCCGCACGCCTCGAAGTCCCGCTTCCTCAGATATCAACACGAGCAGGCGTATGTTCTGGCGAAGGGGAATCCAGCTCTGCCGAAGAATCCGATCGCCGACGTCATCGATATGCCCTATTCGGGCAACAAGCTCCACCCCACCCAGAAGCCGCTGATCGAAGCCTTCACTAAGGAGCGGGAGCTGGTTCTTGATCCTTTTTGCCGTTCCGGCTCGCGGACCCGACCGGAAAGATGACGCTGTCGGCACTTCGCTAGGGAGCGATGCCGCTGCTGCAACTGCCGACGGGCGCTTCGGGACTGAGCAGCTCCTTCCGTTTTCCTGGATATGGGCAGCCCCTGGCCCCGACCGTGGTCAACCTGTCAGGTGCAGAGTAAAAGAGAGCCAGTGCGGCGGAGCAAGTAGGCTAGGATTCGGTCAGACGGACTTCCACGGGCCACCCGGCTCCCACAGGCGGGCTTGTAGGCCCTCTGAATCCGGCGAAGGCAGAACGGGCATGACGAAACTCTGAATGGCTGTAACGACCTCTGGGAGACTGATTGGCTCAATGTAGAGTTTGTTCTTCGACACAAATGCATCCCATTGCTTCTGCTTAGTGGCGTCGTCGTAGAACTCTGGAGTGAGAGCTGTTGGCAGAGCTCCGAGGGGGAGGGGTGTTCTTCTCCGCTCGAAGGTGCGTTGTATCGCCTCAGAAAGGGCTTGGTTCGTAAATTGGAAAAGGCTCGACAGAGTCTTGAGATCGTGGAAGTCCTTCATGCGCGTGTTTGCCATGCCTAGCTTGACCAATGCCTCGAATTTCTCCGCGATGACTGTTTCGCGTGGATATGTCAAAAGAACTGGGGCTGGATTCTCTAGGAGCGTTGGGAAGGAGGTCTCCACGGGATCGGGAGTTATGGCGTCTCCGAAGCCGATATCGATTTGCACGGGTAGGCGTGAGGCTTCAAGGTATCCAAGGAAAGTTACCCGGATACCTTCATAGTCTTGGTCTTCTTTGATCCGATCGACTTTCACGGATGCGGGGTCGAAGCGTAGACCGTCTTCATGTACGGTCATTACGCAGATTTCTTCAAAGATCTTCTGGTATCGCTCAAGGCTGCTGTCGCCTTGTGAGAGAAAGTCCGCATCACGGGTGGGTCGATGAACTTGGTCTGTCCAAAGTTCGAATAGAAGTGCTCCTTTAAGAACAAAGGCATCTTTGTGGAACGACTCGCTGATGCGGTAGAGAACTCGTTCGAGGGTGTACTTGGTCAGAAGAAGGTTGAAGTCTTCATTCTTTGTTCGGGCTCGATTCAGAAGACGCTGCTTTACGGACGCGGCGATGTTGGTGGGAGTCGCTTTGCTCAAACGAGAGACTCCATATAGGGCCAGATCACGTTCGCGACCCTGCAGACCTTGGCAGCGTGCCACAGCTCGTCCATCGAGGATTTTCTCTCCTTGTAGGCAGCGCGAAGTGCTTCGATCGCAGTTTCCATACCGATTCTGGAGCGGAATTTAAAGCAATCTGCAACTGTCTTCGCAGGACTATAGACGCGTAGTGACCCTCCGTCCACAGAATGCGTTTCAATGCCAAACTCAAAGGCGGCCTTGGAGAAGTGGATGACTCGAAGTGGGGGGAAGTCGATCTTAGGGGTCCATGCACCACGTTCGATGGCGAGCCAAGTCTCGAATGGGTTTTCCGTCGTGAGTTCATGGTAGCGGAGGGCGGAGGAGAGGCATAGAACACCGGAGGGAACCCTCTTGGCGACCTCGAGAAGAGTTTCGTGGGCGGAGATGGGGGAGTTTTTGGCCCGGTACAGCCCATGCCCGACGCGTTCTATCTTGCCAGCTTGGGCGAGGTTCCAGAGGTGCGAGCGGGACAGGGACAGCTCCCTAAGCTCTTTGGAGCGCACAAGCCTCTGCTTCTGCACAATGGCGCCAACGCGTTCGACCTTTTTGTTCACATTTGCAATGCTATCAAAACCTTTATATTTGTCAATATCTGTAAAGGTTTTGACAGTTAACTCGTTACCGTAAGCGACTTTTATCGCGGGGGGGGCAGCATTTCCAAAAACCACCGTCTACGCTCGGTAAGCTGCAGCAACGAGCCTAGGATTTAGACCAGTCCCGGTTGTGAACGTGTCTGGAATAAATGCGTAGCACTTGACCAAAGCCATCTCTGGCTTAGAACCGCCGATTAGCACCGCGGATTGGCGCGAACAGGGCGAGGCGCAAAATGGTCACTGCGAGGGCGCAAAACTCCGCGTCTTACACGGTTTACAAAGACTTAAGTGGCGGCTGAGGCCTTGTAAGTGTTGATATTGCTTGCATTTAGCCAATTCACACGGGGCATTCACTTGAACGTGTTCGGCCAAGACGAAGAGTTCCTGCGTGCCGCTCCACTTAGCTCAACGCCCCACAACTCAATCTGAAGCTGCAGACGACCCCACTTTGGCCCCACCCGAAGCTTTCCTTCACATTCCTTAGCGTTCCTTGAGGTAGCCAACCGCTCCCGCTAAGTAGTTGATATTACGTTATCTGTCCAATTTGGGAGCAAAGGGTCGGGGGTTCGAATCCCTCCGCCCCGACCAATAGAATCAACAACTTACTTCTATCGCTGGGTTCGCCAGCAACCCCACGGAACCCCACACCAGCAAATTCGAGCAGTTTCGTGTGGGCCTGGAGCTTGGAGTCCATCAACGCCTTGCCGTGCCGATTGTCTACAACCAGGTGCTGTTGCTTCCCGCCGTATTGATCGTTATCTATAGGAACGACGGGGCCCGCAACAACCTAACCCGCCGCGTCTCGCTCGTGTTGTTGCAGTGGAGTTTTTTTGCAGCGCCCATAGCAGTCATAGCAGAGAGCATTTGGCCTCATTCTGACATCTGGCTGTCTCTTCCCTTTCAGAACCTCCTACTTCCCTTAGGAATTACAATCACGCTCTTATCGCAGAAAGCCTTCGCCCAGTTGTTCACCACTGCGAAGCTGAAATACCTTAAAGTTTCTTCGTAGAAGAAGTTGCCGCTGTCTGGGGTTGTGCGGAAAATTGTAGGAGAGCCCGGTTTGAGAGTAGCTCGCATTGGATTCTGTCGAAGGTTTGAAGATGCGTAAACCATGCACAATCCTTCCCATCCCACGCGGCATGACGCGCCTCACGACCCTCTTCCTACTACCGCTGCTGCCCACTCCGCTAACACCGCTCCTGCTCATGCAAAGCCCCCTCGCACTCGCCCAGACGAGCCCCTCGCCTGGCGCAGCGCCATCAAACACGCAGTTCGATTCCACCGCTCTGGTGCGGCGCGCACTGCAACACCGGGCCGAAGCCGACGCCAACCATCGGCCGCTTCGTTATCTCCTGCATAAGACCGAGCAGCGGCACGGCGGCACCCAGGACACCACCAAAGATGTCATCGAGACGCGCGATGGCGATGTCGCTCGCCTGGTCGCCATCAACGGCAAACCACTCAGCGCCCAAGCCAGCCGCGCCGAACTGGATCGCCTGAATCACCTCGCCGCACACCCCGGGTTACAAGAGCATCGCCACAAGAGTGAGCAGCGGGATGCCGCGCACATCAACCACCTGATGTCGCTGCTGCCCGAGGCCTTCCTCTACCGCCTCGACACTATCGCTCCCTGCACCCCGGGACAGTGCTACCAAATCAGCTTCACTCCCAATCCACGATTCAATCCCCCCGACCTAGAGGCCGATGTCCTGCGCGGAATGGCCGGCGAGGTGTGGATCGATCAGGCCCAGGAACGCCTCACCCGCCTCGATGCCCGCTTCATCGCCGATGTCGACTTCGGCTTCGGAATCCTCGGCAAGATCAACAAAGGCGGAACCCTCCAGCTCGAGCAGACCGACGTCGGCGGCCACGACTGGGAGCTCACCACCCTCAAACTCAATGTGACCGGAAAGGCCCTAATACTACATTCACTGCAGTTCCAAGTCGCGGAAGAGGCAAGCCATTTCTCCCCAGTCCCTCCCGACCTGACCTACCGAGACGCCATTCAACTCTTGAAGAGCTCCGCGCCCGATGCAACTCCCACAACACGGTAGCCCTGGACAGCCACTCGGTCGTGGCATATATCGGGTGCCCCATCCTTCGCGGTTTTTGCGATGGATGGCAATGGGGGGATGAAGAACACATCCACCGGATTTCACCATCGCCGTCCCACGCGGTGCGCGACTCACGGCTGCTACCATCCTTCTTATGCCGCCGCAGCACGACCCCCTGGTCGACGCCCGATCCCTCATCAAGGAGTACGTCAACGGAGCCGCCACCAGCCGCGTCGTCGACGGCGTCTCCCTCACCATCCACCGTGGCGAAACCCTTGGCCTCGTCGGTGAATCCGGCTCCGGCAAGAGCACCGTCGCCCGCATGCTGCTCCGTCTGGTCGAACCCACATCCGGCGATATCCGCTTCGCCGGGCAAGACCTCCGCGCCGCCAGCCCCCGCCAGCTCCGCGCCCTCCGCCGCCGCATGCAGATCGTCTTCCAGGACCCCTACGCCGCCCTCAACCCGCGCATGAGCGTCCGCCAGATCCTCGCCGAACCCTTCGCCATCCATCGCGAACGTCCCTCTGCCGGCCTCGAAGCCCGCCTCCACGAGATGCTGCTCACCGTCGGCTTGGACGCCTCCGCTCTCGACCGCTACCCGCACCAGTTCTCCGGCGGACAGCGTCAGCGCATCAACATCGCCCGCGCCCTCGCCCTGCGCCCCGAGTTCCTCGTCCTCGACGAGCCGGTCAGCGCCCTCGACGTCTCCGTCGGTGCCCAGGTCATCAACCTGCTCCGCGACCTGCAGCGCACCCACCGCCTCACCTGCCTCTTTATCTCGCACTCCATGCCGCTCGTGCGCTACCTCTGCGACCGCGTCGCCGTCATGCAGAAGGGCCGCCTGGTCGAGATCGGCGACGTCCTCGACGTCTGCGACCACCCCCGCGAACCCTACACCCAGGAGCTCATCGCCGCCACACCCAAGCTCCCCTCCTAGCCAAGCGAGCCGGCTGCCCCACATCCATCCGTGGCAGCCCGCATCCCGGTGGGATATTTCCCAAGACAGCAAAACCCGAATCGCTACAATAAGAAGAGAATGCTTTCGCCCTTCCTCGCATACGCCCACTCGGCCTGGCTGGTCTCGGCCTCCTTCATCGCGGGTGTTATGAACGCTATGGCAGGCGGCGGCTCCTTCGTCTCTTTCCCCGCCATGCTGGCCATGGGCGTAGCTCCCATCCAAGCCAACGCCACCAACACCGTCGCCCTCTGGCCCGGCCAGCTGACCTCCGTCGCCGCTCTGCGCTCCGACCTGCGCAAGGATCTCCTCCCGGTCATCACGGCCGCCTCCATCCTGGGCGGCGTCAGCGGCGCTGTTGTGCTCCTCAAGACCCGCCAGATGACCTTCCTCCACCTGGTCCCCTGGCTACTCCTGGTCGCCTCGCTGCTGTTTGGAATCAGCGGCCCGGTCTCCCGCTGGCTGCGCCGCCGCGCTAAGGCCCAGGCGCTCGCC
>Ga0210403_10005619_pt1 | contig 10614 bp, 10 predicted proteins | sample IncBWC19MmetaG_FD_150863 | JGI IMG/M metagenome (GOLD analysis project Ga0210403, IMG submission 150863) | Forest soil microbial communities from Barre Woods Harvard Forest LTER site, Petersham, Massachusetts, United States - Inc-BW-C-19-M | ecosystem: Environmental > Terrestrial > Soil >... | reverse complement strand
GGTCGGCGTCTCCTTGCGCGCCAGGATGACGTCGCCCCAGGCTTCCGGCCGGGCGGCCACGATCCCCGTCCCGCCATCGGGAGCTTCGCCATGCTCGATCCAGGTCAACGCGCCGGCCCGCGCGCACGCTGCTTCCATGTCCAGTCGCAGCGCATAAGGTGCGCCGGATCCGACCAGCCGCGCGCGTTCGTCTGACGACAACAGTTTCGCCGCGCCGGGATAGAGCGGCGCACCGTCGGGGTCGCGCGGCCAGGGGGCCCGCGCCTCCCGCTCCGTTACCAGTCTCGCGATTTCGGCGCGGCTCTCGAAAGCCGGGTAGATCAGGCCCAGGTTCGAAAGCTTCTCAACCGCTTCGCGATAGACCGGAAGATGTTCGGACTGGCGCCGGACCGGAGTTTCCCAGGTCAAGCCGAGCCAGGCGAGATCCTCATAGATCGCGGCCTCGAATTCCGGCCTGCAGCGGCCGGCGTCGATGTCCTCGATCCGCAACAGACAACGGCCGCCGGCCCGGCGCGCGGAATCGAAATTCAGCAACGCCGAATAGGCATGGCCGAGATGCAGATGGCCGTTCGGGCTCGGCGCAAAGCGGAAAACGGGCGGCATTGATCTCTTTCGCGGAACATGGTGGTTTTAAGTCGCAATGCTCCTCCATCTCAAGACCCAGGCCGATCTCGAAGAGGCCATCCATGCGCTGGTCAAGCAGGACCCGCGGCTCAAGCCGGTGTTCGATATCGCCGGCATGCCGGCGCTGCGGCAGCGGGCGCCCGGCTTTGCCGGCCTCGCTGCAATCATCTGTGGCCAGCAATTGTCGACCGCGAGCGCCGCGGCGATCTGGGCCCGCCTCACAGCCGCGTTCGATCCGTTTGACCACAAGGCGCTGCGCAAGGCGCGCGCCGACCGGCTAGGCCGGCTCGGCCTGTCGGCGGCGAAGATCAAGACCCTGAGGAGCCTGGCGCGCGAGATCGCCACTGAGCGGCTCAATCTCGATGTGCTTGCGAACGAAGACGCCGACGCCGCGCACAACACGCTCACCTCGCTGCACGGCATCGGCCCGTGGACCGCCGACGTCTATCTCCTGTTTTGCCTCGGCCATGGCGACGCCTGGCCGGCCGGCGATCTCGCCGTGCAGGAAGCGGTGAAGATCGGGCTCGGCCTGAAGACACGGCCGACCGCGAAGCAGATGGCGCCGCTGGCCGAGCCGTGGCGCCCGATGCGCGGCGCCGCGGCGCATCTGTGGTGGTCCTATTACCGGGCCCTCAAGAAGCGCGAGGGCGTCATCGGCGGCAAGGGCGGGCCACGATAACCGCGCGCGCAAATGGCGGCCTTTCTGCACGATGCCAAACGGTATAGGTTTTACCGGCAGGGAAACGCCGCGAAGACGGCCGGATCGAGAAAACGCCAATGCTGGACAAGACCGACGATGTTTCGATCGCCGCCGAAAACTGGCTGGCGCAATTCGAAGCCGCCATCGCAACGCCAACGCCTGACGAATCCTCGCTAAGGCCCCTGTTTCACCGGGAAAGCTATTGGCGCGACGTGCTGGCGCTGAGCTGGAATTTGCAGACCCTCAACGGCGCGGATGAAATATTGCCGGAATTAGCGGCTGATGCCGGCCGTGCCGCGCCGCGCGGTTTTCGCATCGATCCCGACCGCGCCGCGCCACGCCGGGTCACCCGCGCCGGCACCAGCACGATCGAGGCGATCTTCAAATTTGAAACCGCGCAAGGTCGCGGCAGCGGCATCCTGCGGCTGATCCCGGACGCGACCGACGGCAACCGGCTGAAGGCCTGGACGCTGCTCACGGCGCTCGACGAGTTGAAAGGTTTTGAGGAGCAACTCGGCTCATCGCGGCCGCGCGGCCAATCCTATTCGCGGGATTTTCGCGGCCCCAACTGGCTCGACCTGCGCAAGGCCGCGGCCGAATATGCCGATCGCGATCCCCAGGTGCTGGTGGTCGGCGGCGGGCAGGCAGGGCTTGCGATCGCGGCGCGGCTGAAGCAATTGCGGATCGACTCGCTGATCGTCGACCGGGAGCTGCGCATCGGCGACAACTGGCGCAAGCGCTACCATGCGCTGACGCTGCACAACCAGGTCCAGGTCAACCACCTGCCCTATATGCCGTTCCCGCCGAACTGGCCGGTTTACATCCCCAAGGACAAGCTCGCCAACTGGTTCGAGACCTATGTCGATGCCATGGAGCTCAACTACTGGACCGGCACCGAGTTCGAGAGCGGCACTTACGACGAAGAGGAAAGGCACTGGTCGGTGGTGCTGAGACGGACCGATGGTTCGAAGCGCATCATGCATCCGCGCCACGTCGTGATGGCCACCGGCGTCAGCGGCATTGCGAACCTGCCCGATATTCCCTCCCTAGAGAACTTTACCGGCGCGGTGCTGCATTCCAGCCAATATGACGATGGCGAGGCATGGAAGGGCAAGCGCGCCATCGTGATCGGCACCGGTAACAGCGGCCACGACCTCGCGCAGGACCTGCATTCGAGCGGGGCCGACGTCACCCTGGTTCAGCGCAGCTCGACGCTTGTCACCAATATCGAGCCCTCCGCGCAACTGGCCTATGCGGCCTATAACGAGGGAACGCTCGAGGATAACGACCTGATCGCGACCTCGATGCCGCTGACGCTGGCCAGGCGCAGCCACGTGATGCTGACCGAGCAATCCAGGAATCTGGACAAGGATCTGCTCGACGGGCTGACACGCGTCGGTTTCAAGCTCGATTACGGCGAAGGCGGCACCGGCTGGCAGTTCAAATATCTCACCCGCGGCGGCGGCTATTATTTCAATGTCGGCTGCTCCGATCTGGTCGCCGGCGGCGCGATCAGGCTGATCCAGTTCTCCGACATCGAGTGCTTTGTCGCCGACGGCGTGCGGATGAAGAGCGGCGAGCGGCTGGCCGCCGACCTGGTCGTGCTGGCGACCGGCTACAAGGCGCAGGAAGTTCTGGTGCATAAACTGTTCGGCGAAAAAATCGCCGCGCGCGTCGGCCCGATCTGGGGTTTCGGCGAAGGCCAGGAGCTGCGCAACATGTACACCCGCACGCCTCAGCCCGGCCTCTGGTTCATCGCCGGCAGCCTCGCGCAATGCCGCATCAACTCGAAATACCTGGCGCTGCAGATCAAGGCGATCGAGGAAGGACTGCTGCCGCGGAGCGCATGAGGGCCGTCCGCTTCACGGCTCCTGATGATCCAGGATTTCCCGGACGACGAAGGATTCCGCGTGGCGCCAGGCCTTGTCGTTGTCGCCGCGGAAGGTGACGAGGCGATTGAAAACCACGTTGCGCGTTTTCACCTCGACAAGGTCGAATTTGGCCCATTGCACGAGCGTGCTCATCTTGTGAAAGCTGCTGATCAGGAGATATTCGGCGCCGGCGGCTTGCGCCATACCGAGCAAATGCTCCGCGTCGATATCGCCAACCGAACAGGCGTTGGGCGGGCAATCCAGCGCGACGTTTCGCACCTTTCCGCTCGCCGTCAGATCGGTGCGCAACGAAGCCTCGAATTCGCGCAAGCGCCGAAAGTGGTCGGCGCTCTGATCGACCACCTCGCCCGAGGTGTCGACATACTCGATTCCGGCAACCGCCAGGACGGGCGCCTCGCCTTGCGCCTGGCTTTGCAGAACGGGACCAGTCGAGAAGAAGGCTGCGACGATTAAAGCAAGGCCCGCTGACCGCAGTTTCATCGGCGTCTCCATGGGGAACAAGGTTCCTGTTGGCGATTGGACGTCCCATCCAGCAATATCACAGGTGGCTTAAACGCGGGCGCCAGTTTCACTGTTCCAGCAGACGGCGCTGAATCAGCCAGCGCGCCCCGCGGCTCCAGGCCGAGTTGGCGCCCGCGCGAAGGTCGGTCTGCTCGACGTCGACGAGCGCCCCGGATTTGGCGTCGCGAATTTTGTAGGTCACCGCATAATCCGTCCGGCTGATGCGCGTGACGATCCCGATCATGGACTGATCCGCGTTAAGGCCCGCGGCGATCCTGGCTTCGCACCCATCGCAGTCGTGCAATTTGCCCGCTTTGGCCGCTTCGTTGTTCACCGCGCCGACGTCGACCAACTGGTAGCGGCCGGATTGCGCGATCAACCGGCGCGCCTCTTCGGTCGAAAGCCGCAACTGCTCGCGGTCGATGTCATCAGGGGGAATGTACGCCGCGGCGGCGCTGAAATCTTCCAGTTCGAAGGGAAAGAGCGCGAGTTTGATCGGGGGCGGTGCGCCGGGATCGGCCGCCTTCGCGACCGCGAACCCTGCAAGAGTCGTAGCCGCGAGGACGAAAGCAATACCGCGCATGATGAACTCCGAAGCTGCAAGATCGCCGCCATAACGCCCGGTCCGCACCCTTCGCGAAACGGAGATTTTCCCCGGATTGACCGGGCAAAATGCCCGATCTAGCCTCGCTGCGCTTTCTTCCCGACGAATTTTGCTTCTAAATGCGATGGAAATGGGAGGGAGCTTGCGACAGGTCCCTGAATCCGTGGCGAGCCCCGCGCGCGCCATCGATCTGAAGCTGCGGCTGGCGTTGCGCGTCGCGGCGCTGGCGGCAGTTTGCTTCCTCGCCGTCGCGGCCTACGTCTTGTTTGACAGCGACCGGACCACCCGGGCAAGGGCAAGCCGCATCGCCGAAATCGTCGCCAAGGATATTTCGTTGCAGCAGGCGCAGGTGCAATGGTTTTCCTTGTCGCCCGACCGGACGCCGGATCTGCAACGGGTGGCGGCGCCGTTGATGGAGCCGGGCCTCTGCATCGCCTATCGGAATAGTGCCGGCGATTTCCGCCAGGGCCTTTGCAACGGCGCGCTCGCCGACGACACCGCTGCCCCCGAAAGTTTCGCCGCGCTCTATCGCGCCATCTTTCATCCCGGCGAGCCGGTCTCGATGCCGCTCCTCATCGAGGGCAAGGCCGGCGGCGTGGCGGTCGCGACCTTCGACCCGGAGACGCAGATCGGCCGAAGCTGGCGCGAGACGAGCCGCCTTCTCTCCATCATGGCTCTCGCTTTGGCGGGACTTTGCCTTGCAGTATACGCCGCGCTCGCGCGCGCCCTGCGGCCCACGCACGTCATTCGCACCGGCCTGACACAGCTTGCGGCGAACGATCTTTCCGCGCGGCTGCCCAGTTTCGATCTTGCGGAACTCTCGGCCATTTCCGACGTCTTCAACGCGCTGGCGCAGAAGCTGCAGGCGGCCCTCGCCGAACGCAACGCACTGACACGAAAGCTCATCGCCGTGCAGGACGAGGAGCGGCGCCATCTTGCGCGGGAGTTGCACGACGAATTCGGCCAGTCGCTCACCGCCATCGCCGCACAGGCCGCCGCCGCCGCCCATACGGCGGAGCGCGAATGCCCGCCGCTGTTCGAGGAATGCCGGGGCATCTCGCGCACCACGGCGGGCATGATGGAAAAGTTGCGCGGCGCGCTCGTGCGCCTGCGCCCGCCCGACATCGAGGAACTCGGCCTCACCCTGAGCCTGGAAAGCCTCGTTGCGAGCTGGAATGGCTTCGAAAAGGGCCGTACCCGATTCGACATTGTCATGGTCGGCAAGATCGACGACCTGCCACCAAGTGTTGGCGTCAGCCTCTATCGCATCGCCCAGGAGGCGATCACCAATGCGGCGAAACATGCTCGTGCGAAGTGCGTGCGACTGCGTCTCGAGGCGGGGCAGGCCGACATCGTCCTGAGCGTCGAGGACGACGGCGAGGCGGCGGGCGGAAGTCTCGCGCCGAAGGCCGGCATGGGGCTTCTCGGCATGCAGGAGCGGGTCGTTTCGCTCGGGGGAACACTGCGTTTCGAGCGGCCGGCGGCGGGCGGCGCCAGGCTGGTCGCGAGGATTCCCAATATAGGAGCGGAACCTTGAGCACGAGCACGAGCTTCACGCGCGTGATGCTGGCGGACGATCATGCGATCGTGCGCGAGGGCTATCGTTCGCTGTTGCACAAGCAGGATCGCCTTCAGGTCGTGGCCGAGGCCGGCAACGGGGCCGATGCCTATCGTGTCTACAAGGAGGTCAGGCCCGATCTCGTCATCATGGACGTATCGATGCCGGGAATCGGCGGGGTCGAGGCGATCCGGCGGATCCGGCAATGGGACCATGCCGCGCGTATCCTGGTATTCACCATGCACCAGAGTGCCGCCTATGCGGTGCAGGCGATCAAGGCAGGCGCCCGCGGCTTTGTCACGAAAAGCAACCCGCCGGAAACGCTGTTGCGTGCGATCGCCGAGGTGATGGCCGGGCGCATCGCGCTCAGCCCCGACATCGACCACGAACTGGCCATCAACCGGCTCGCCGACGAACCTTCGGCCGTCGACACGCTGAGCCCGCGGGAATTCGAAATCCTGCGCATGCTGCTGGCCGAAAGATCCGTCGATGATATCGCCGAGACCTTGCATATCAGCGCCAAGACCGCGGCCAACACCCGCTACCTGATCCGCGCCAAGCTTCGCGTTGCCTCCGACATCGAATTGGTACGCCTTGCGCTTCGCCAGCGGATCATCGCCGCGGAGGAGATCGAGAGCTGACCTCACGGCCTCACTCCGCCTTGATGCTGGAGGCCTTGATGATCGGCCACCAGCGTCCGGCCTCGGCTTTCTGGAACGCCCGCAACGCCTCCGGCGATTGCTGCGCGAGCGGCGTGATCTGGATGCCGAGATCGTCCAGCCGCTTCTTCACCGCGGGGTCGGCGAGCACCTGCACCAGAGTGGCGTTCAGCCTGGCGATGATGTCCTTCGGCGTGTCCCTGGGCACCCACAATCCATACCAGAGCGAGGCGAAGAAACCGGGCAGTCCCGCCTCGTCCGCGGTCGGAATATCCGCCGACGACGGCAGCCGCGTCCGCCCCGTGATGGCGAACGGCTTGACGCTGCCGGATGCGACCAGCGACTTGAAGTTGGAGGACGGCTCGATCATGAAATCGATTTGTCCCGCCAGGAGATCCTGCATCGCCGGCGCATTGCCGCGATACGGCACGAACTGAAACTTCGTGCCGGTCTCCTTCTGGAACGATATCCCCGTGACATGACCGGTCGCGCCGACGCCGGCGATGCCCACCGACGCCTTGTCGGGATTGGCCCTGAGCCAGGCGATCAGCCCCTTCAAATCGTCCGCGGGCAGGTCCTTCTGGCCGACGATCAGGAGCGGCTCGCTGCCGATCTGGATGACCGGTTCGAGATCTCCCAACAGGAAAGCGCGTAGAGTCCGCCGGTCAGCATATGCGTGGTCGAGGTGCCGATCGAGAGCGTGTAGCCGTCGGCGGGCGAACGCGCGGCGCGGCCGACGCCAAGACTGCCGGCGGCGCCCGCGACGTTCTCGATGATGATGGGCTGGCCCAGGATCGACCGCATCTTCTCAGCGAGAAAACGGGCCAGCGTGTCGGTGGCGCCGCCGGCGGGAAACGGCACGATCATGGTGACCGGATGCGTCGGATAGTCCTGCGCGGCGGCCATGCCGGCCGATCCCAGAACGAGGACGGCCGCGGCCATCATCGTCAGCCATTTGCGCATGTGGTTTCCCCGGATGACGCGTTTGAAAACGCATTCTAGCCTGTTCCTGGCGCGTGCCGCGCGCCGGTCAAACCTCGCCCAGCACCTCGCGCCGCCGTTGTTCGGATTCCTCGGCATAGCGCCGCATCGCGTGGGCCTCGCTGAGAACGCCGATGGGCCGATGCTCGCCGTCGGTCTCGACCACGGCGAGCGACTCCGCTTCCGCGGCGTCGAAGACGGCGATGGCCTCCTGGATGTTCATGCCGGGATGCAGCACCACGTCGCGAAAATGCAGAATGCCGATCAGGCCCTTGGCCGCGTCGATATCCGGCGCGTGCGCGTCGGCGACCAGCGCAAGCCCGACGTAGCGCCCCGATCCATCGACCGCGACCACCCGGTTTTTCGATCCCAGCGGAAATTTCTCGCGGAATTCCTCGATGCCCATGTTGGCGTTCACGGTAGTGACATCCTGCCGCATCAGGCTGCGCACCGTGAGGTCGCGGATCCAGCCGATGTCGGCGGCGCTGCGGATCGTCTCGCCGCGCAGATGCAGCCGCCAGGTCGCGAAGGAGTAGCCGAACAGTTCGCGGGTGATCTGGGTCGAGATGATGACCGCGACCAGCACGGCGGTGGTGAGCCAGAGATTGCCGGTCGATTCCAGCGCGATGAACGACATCGTCAGCGGCCCGCCGATGACGGAGGCCGACAGCGCGCTCATGCCGATGATGGCGTAGACGTTCGGGCTGAGGTGGAGGCCCGGCCAGATCACGTCGAACGCGCCGGCGAACAGGTGACCCCCGAGCGCGCCCAGAAACAGCGTGGCGAAGAACAGGCCGCCACGAAAGCCGGATCCGAGCGATATCACCGACGCAATCGCTTTCAGGGTGAACATGGTCGCCAGCACCGTCAGCGGAATCGACACGAATCCCGCAAAATGCAGCGCGCCATGCCCTGATGACATGACCTGCGGTGTGATCAGAGCGAGCAGACCGACGCCGAGACCGCCGAGCGCCGGACGCAGCGGCGGCCACAGCCGGGTCTTGGCCAGCAGCGTCTCGCACAGCGCCACGCCGCGCATGATGCCGATGCCGAACAGCGCCGCCAGCACCCCGAGCAAGGCCGCGATGGCGAGATCGCGGCCAAGTACGTCGCCTACCGGACCAACGCCGACGCCGAGCGACAGCACCGTGAAAATGTGGGCGACGAAATAGCCCGCGACCGCGGCGACGCCGACCGGCGTCAGGCTGGCCGGCGTATAGCCGCCGATCACCAGCTCAAAGGCGTAGAAGGCGCCGGCGAGCGGCGCGCCGAACGCGCCTGCGATCGCGGCCGCGGCGCCGCAGCCGACCATGATGCGCTGATCGGCGCGGCGCAGATGAAAGCCGCGGCCCAGGGAGGCGGCAAGGCCGCTGGCGAGCTGGGTATAGCCCGCTTCCAGGCCGACCGAAGCGCCGACGCCCGAGGACCATACCGTCTGTGACGCCACGATCACGCTGCCTCGGAACGACATTCGGCCGCCATGGAGCGCGTTGGCCTCGATCGGGTCGACCTCGCGGGCCGGCCGAAATCGCTGCAGCACGAGGAACGCCAGACCCAGCAACAGTCCGCCAAGGCTCGGCACCAGCAGCGCTCGCAAGGGATCTATCGCGTACTGACTCGACAGGCGTTCCCCGATTTCGACGTTGAACAGCACCACATGCATGCCTTCGACCGCGGCGCTCATGGCAGCCACGACCAGTCCGCCGATCACGCCGATCAGCGCCGCAAGCACGACGAGGCTGGTTTCGTGGGCGCGAACAAACGCCCGCAGCCGGCGCGGGGCCTCGAGAAAACGCGACTTGGTGACCATCCTTATCGAGCCCGTATACGGCCAAAAAAAGCCGGCCGCCTTCGTTTAACGGTGTTCATGCCGGTCATGCAACCCGGGCCGGTCGGGGGCGGATAAGGCCCTCAACGCTCTTCACAATCCCGTCACGCTGCCTGTAGTATGTCATCACATGCTGCTTCGCAGCTAACATGGGAGTCAGGAGCGTTAATTGAACGCACATGTCTCGCAAGGCGGTTGGCCGGTACTGGTGCTCAATGCGGACTTCCGGCCGCTGAGTTATTACCCGCTGTCTCTCTGGTCGTGGCAGGACGCGATCAAGGCGGTGTTCCTCGATCGCGTCAACATCGTCGAGCATTACGACCGTGCGGTGCGCAGCCCCACCTTCGAGATCCAGCTGCCGAGCGTGGTGTCGCTTAAATCCTTCGTCAAGCCGACGACGCATCCTGCCTTCACCCGGTTCAACGTGTTCCTGCGCGACCGCTTCGTCTGCCAGTATTGCTCGGCCCATGACGACCTCACCTTCGACCACATCATCCCGCGCAGCAAAGGCGGCCAGACCACCTGGGAAAACGTGGTCGCCGCCTGTTCGCCGTGTAATCTGCGCAAGGGCAATTTGACGCCGCAGCAGGCGCGGATGTTTCCGAGGCAACACCCGTTCGCGCCGACGGTGCACCAGCTGCACCGTAATGGTCGGCTGTTTCCGCCGAACTACCTGCACGACAGCTGGCTCGACTATTTGTACTGGGATACCGAGCTGGATCCGTAAGCGGGGCTCAGGCGCTTCCACCGAGTTTCCTCGCGCTCGCCGACTATCTGATCGAATGATGTCGCTTATTGGTACGAAACGGACGAGCCGACTGCGCCGCACCATGTCTGCTTCTCTAATCGGCCATTTGGGGTCAAGCACTTTCAGACTATCCACCTATGCGGTGTCGATGTCACTCGCGGGCTCGTGCTTCTCTTCGGAATCGGCACATGGGGCCCTTCCAGCATGGGATCCGAGGACGAGGCGGAACAATCTGTTGGACGACCTTGCCGTCAGTGTGAGACGGCAGGTCCAAGCGGACATACGAACTCACCTCATCCATCGTCCCGGGAGGGACATCTTTCCACCGCTCGGTGGAGCTCTAGTTTTCTCCTATCGGGTTTGGTCCTGAACTGTTTTATGCTGCTGCTGCCGCGGCTTTCTCCCGGCTCCACCGGAACTCTGTGCCGTCAACCCAGATGCGGTGCATAATCACGGCCAGCCGGCGTGCCAGAGCCACGATCGTCTTTTTCATCCCGCGGCGCCTGGCGATCTGCATGG
>Ga0210403_10005616_pt1 | contig 10616 bp, 9 predicted proteins | sample IncBWC19MmetaG_FD_150863 | JGI IMG/M metagenome (GOLD analysis project Ga0210403, IMG submission 150863) | Forest soil microbial communities from Barre Woods Harvard Forest LTER site, Petersham, Massachusetts, United States - Inc-BW-C-19-M | ecosystem: Environmental > Terrestrial > Soil >... | reverse complement strand
GACGCCGGGGCTCAATCTGATCGTGCCCTATTTCGATCGCGTCGGGCGCCGGATCAACGTGATGGAGCAGGTGATCAACATTCCCGAGCAGGAGGTGATCACCAAGGACAACGCCAGCGTCACGGCGGACGGCGTCACATTCTTCCAGGTGTTCGATGCGGCGAAGGCGAGCTACGAGGTCGCCAACCTCGAAAATGCGATCACGGTCTTGACCATGACCAATATCCGCTCGGTGATGGGCTCGATGGATCTCGACCAGGTGCTGTCGCATCGCGACGAGATCAACGAGCGGCTGTTGCGTGTGGTCGATGCCGCGGTCTCGCCCTGGGGCGTCAAGGTCAACCGCATCGAGATCAAGGACATCGTGCCGCCCGCCGACCTCGTCGAGGCGATGGGCCGGCAAATGAAGGCCGAGCGCGTCAAGCGCGCCGACATCCTGCAGGCCGAGGGCCAGCGCCAGTCGGAAATCCTGCGCGCCGAGGGCGCCAAGCAGGGCCAGATCCTGCAGGCCGAGGGCCGCAGGGAGGCCGCCTTCCGCGATGCCGAGGCGCGCGAGCGCCTGGCGGAGGCCGAGGCCAAGGCGACCCAGATGGTCAGCGAGGCGATCGCCAAGGGCGACGTCGCGGCGCTGAACTATTTCATCGCCGACAAATACATCAAGGCGTTCGGGCTGTTCGCGGAGGGGTCGAACCAGAAGGTGATCATGCTGCCGATGGAGGCGACGAGCCTGCTGGGCTCGCTGGCCGGCATCGGCGAAATCACGAAGGCGACTTTTGGCGAGAGCGAGGCCTCGGCTGCAGCCGCCGCGCGCCGCGGCTCGGTGCCGACCGCGGGCTCCCCGCCGCCCGTGCCGCCGCCGGCGCTGCCTCAATCGTAAGGGGGGCTGCAAAGAGGTCACCATGATCGAGATGTTCGTCACGCTGGGCACCTGGGACTGGTTGATCTTCGGCGTCATCCTGATGGCGCTGGAATTGCTCGCGCCAGGCGTGTTCCTGTTCTGGCTCGGACTTGCCGCACTGCTCGTCGGGCTGATCGCCTTCGTGGTGCATCCGTCCTGGCAGACGCAGATCCTGATGTTCGCGGTCTTTGTCACAGCGGCGGTGCCGCTCTGGCGGCGGCTGGCGCGCACGGGCCAAGCGGCGAGCACCGACAACCCGTTCCTCAACCGCCGCGCGGAGGCGCTGGTCGGCCGGGTCTTCACGCTGGAGAAGCCGATCATCGATGGCTCCGGCACGGTGCGCATCGACGACACGATCTGGCGCGTCGCCGGGCCCGATACGCCGGCCGGCACGCGGGTGCGCGTGGTCGAAGCCAAGGGCGCCAACCTGACGGTGGCAGCGGCGTAGGTGGCGGGCACTGGCGATGACGCCGTTACGCCACCCCCGCCCGCAGCAAATCGTGCATGTGCAGCACGCCGACCGGCTTGTTGGCGTCGGTCACGATCAGCGTCGTGATCTTCGCCGAATTGAGGATCTCGACCGCCTCCGAGGCCAGCGAGTCGCGGCCGATGGTCCGCGGATTTTTCGTCATCACCTCGTCGACCAGCGCGTTGACCAGGTCGGGGCGCATCTGGCGGCGCAAATCGCCGTCGGTGATGATCCCGGCGAGCTGTCCGCGGCCGTCGACGATCAGCACGCAGCCCAACCCCTTGTCGGTCATCTCGACCAGCGCGTCGGACATTTTTGTGCCGAGCGGTCGCAGCGGCACCTGATCGCCCGCGCGCATCAGGTCGCTGGTGTGCTTGAGCATCGCGCCGAGCTTGCCGCCCGGATGGAAGTTGGCGAATTGCAGCGCGGTGAAACCGCGGCTTTCCAACAGCGCGATCGCGAGCGCGTCGCCGATCGCGGCCTGCATCAGCGTCGAGGTGGTCGGCGCCAGATTGTGCGGGCAGGCCTCGCGCACTTTCGGCAGTTCCAGCACGATCCGCGCCGCCTGTCCGAGCGAGGAGGCCGCATTCGCCGTGATCGCGATCATCGGGATCGCGAAGCGCGCGGAATAATTGACGAGGTTCTTCATCTCCGGCTGCTCGCCGGACCATGACAGGGCGACGATGACGTCATCGGGTGTGATCATGCCGAGGTCGCCGTGGCTCGCTTCGGCGGTGTGCACGAAGAAAGCGGGCGTGCCGGTGGAGGCGAGGGTCGCGGCGATCTTGCGCGCGACATGGCCCGATTTGCCGATCCCGGTGACGATGACGCGGCCGGCGGCCTGGTGGATCAACGCCACGGTCTCGGCAAAGGGCGATCCCAGCGGACCCTTCAGCGCGGTTGCAACGGCGGCAATGCCCTGGCTGCCGACCTCGAGGGTTCGCAGCGCAGACTGGACGGCATCGCTGGCGGGGGCGGGGCCGGCTGAGGCGATCGGCGACTTCGGACTTGGCATCAACGCGTTCCCAAAAGAGGTGACATCCAGAGACGGCATCCGCCGATGCCGTCAAGGGCTTCTTTACCATGCGCTGAGGGTCCTGGCGAAGCCGCCGGTACCGCTCTCAACCGCCCATTAACCATAATTGTTTTAACTCCATTAACGACGTCCTTTGCTGTCGCTGCGCGCGAACCGTTCGGCGAAGTGTATGATCGGGCTGGGGTTTTTCTATTGTGGGTTGGGGTCTTGCCACGGGCCAAGGATGGCGCGCGCGTCTTCTCTGCGCGCTCTCGCCCTGTCTTGCGCTGATTGCTTTCCCCGCGGCGATCCGCGCTCAGAGCCTGACGCCCGATCTGTTCCGGCCCGAGCGCGACGGTTTTCTGCAGCTGCAGAACTCGCCGCTGCGCCGCACCGCCGGCATCGACGATCCCTCGCCGCTCGATCCCAATAGCGAGATCCGGCGCTCTGATCGCGACCCCAAAGCGACATCGCGGATCGGTCAGGTGCCGACCTACGGCCTGCCGGCTGCGAGCGGCGCCGCCGACACCGGCTATGACTCGTTCAACCGCACCCGGAAAAAGCTGAAATATTATCCGGCGCAAGCGAGGCCCAAACCGCCGGCAGGTCCAGGCTCGCCGACGCAGGACGTAGCCAGGCCGAACCTGTCGGGCCAATTGCGACTGTCGATCCCGCCATCCGAAGCGGCGCACAAGCCGCCGGTCCCGCCCGCGATGGCCGGCAGCCTGCCGGGCCAGCCGCCGCGCAAGCGGCTCAAAACCGACGACGATCCGTTCGGTGCGGTCGGCGATTACGCCGGCAGTTTCCTGGTCAAATCCGCGGTCGAAATGTCCGGCGGCTATGACACCAATCCCGGCCGCCTCAATGCGCCGCGCGGCTTGCCGTTCTGGGTGGTCGCGCCGGAATTTTTGGCCGTATCCGACTGGGAGCGCCACGCGGTGGTCGCCGATCTGCGCGGCTCGTTCACCGGCTATGGCGGCAGCCTGCCCGCGACCATCGATGGCGCGGCGAACCCCGCGCCGACCGACATCGACCGGCCCGATTTCACCGGCCATGTCGACGGCCGGCTCGATGTCAGCCGTGACCTCCGTTTCACCGCGCAGGCGCGGCTGCATGTCGCGACCGACAATCCCGGCAGCCCGAACATCCAGGCGGGCCTTGCGCGCTATCCGCTCGCCACGACGTTGGGCGGCACGGCCGGCCTCGACCAGACCTTCAACAGGCTCGACGTCTCCGCCGGGGCGACCATCGATCGCACCACCTACCAGCAGAGCAAGCTCACCGACGGCACCTTTGCCAGCAACGATGATCGCAACTTCAACCAGTATGGCGGGGTCGGGCGCATCTCCTACGAGGTGACGCCGGGAGTCAAACCGTTCGCCGAGGTTGAGGGCGACACGCGCGTGCACGATCTGCAGTTTGACCGCAGCGGGTTCGAGCGCGATTCCTCAGGCCGGCACTTCGTTCGAGCTCACGCGGATCCTGACCGGCGAGGTCTCGATCGGCTATGCCGCGCGCAACTACATCGATCCGCGGCTCAGCCGGCTCGACGGCTTCTTGACCGCGGGCTCGCTGGTCTGGCAGGTCTCGGGGCTGACGACCGCGCGCTTCAACGCCGACACCCAGATCGCGGAGACCACGCTGCCCGGCGCGTCCGGGGTGCTGGTGCATACCTACACGGTCGAGGTTGACCACGACTTCCGCCGCTGGCTCACCGGAATCGGAAAATTCTCCTACGGCACGCTCGACTACCAGGGTTTTGGCCGCAGCGACAGGACCTGGTCGGCCGAGGGCGACCTGATCTACAAGCTGACCCGCAATCTCTGGATCAAGGGCACGCTGCGCCACGATGTCCTCGAGTCCAACGAGCCCGGCTCGAGTTCGGCCGCGACCGTCGTGATGCTGGGCGTGCGCTTGCAGAACTGAGAGCGCCAAAAGCTTTGCACATTCTGGCCGCATTTGGCCCTGCATTTCGTGAGACCGCCGATAGGGGGCGGCGGTGGAAGGAAGGCGCACATCGTGGGAACGGTTCGATTTCTGCTCGCGCTCTGCGTCGTCGTCACGCACGCGAAGGGAAGCAGCATTTTCGGGCTCACGCTGTTTTCGGGTGTGACCGCCGTCCAATGCTTCTACGTGATCTCCGGTTTCCTGATCACGATGGTGCTCAACGAGCGCGCGGACTATGCGAGCCTGCGCAATTTCTATCTGAGCCGCTACCTGAGGCTCTGGCCGGCTTACATCGTGGTGGCTTTGGCCTCGATCGCGCTGACGAGAAGCGATTGGCTGTCGCAGCTCTCGCAGAATGTGCGCTGGCCCGGAGCAGCCTTTCTCGCCTTCTCCAACCTGACGCTGCTGTTCCAGGATTGGACCTTGTTCCTTCGCTTCGACGCGGGACAGCTTGTTCCCACTGACGCCTTCGGCACCTGGCCCGGCGCCCAGGTCAATTCGTTCCTGCTGGTGCCGCAGTGCTGGTCGATCGGCGTCGAACTGACCTTCTATCTGATCGCGCCCTTCGTCTGCCGCAAGGTGGCCACGCTGGTCGCGCTGCTCGGCTTCGGCATCGTCACGCGATTGATCATCGCAGCAATGCATCCTCCCGCCCTGGATCCCTGGGTCTATCGTTTCGCGCCCGCGGAGATGATGCTGTTTGCCGCCGGCGGTCTTGCTTATTTCGCCGGCCGATCGGTCTATGCGTCCCGGCCGCATCTTGCGAAAGTCGCGTGCGGCTGCGCGGTCGCGCTGTTCGTCATGCTGGTTTTCGGCAGCGAGATCGTGGCGCCGTGGGTCACGAAGTTTGGTGGCATGAGCCGGCCGCTGCTGCTGGTCAACTGGCCGTTCCTGCTCGTGATGATCCTCAGCGTCGCGCCGCTGTTCTATGGCGCAAGGTCGCATCGTCTCGACAATGCGCTCGGCGAGCTCAGCTATCCGATGTATCTCTGCCACATGCTGGTCGGTGGCCTGATCGCGGCCTGGCTGCCGGCGCAATGGCAGGCCGGCAATGCGCTGTACGTCGTCGCCGTCATCCTGGTCGCGATCGCGCTGGATGGTCTGATCGTGAAACCGATCGACGGGTTCCGGCGGCGGCTCGGTGCGCGTGCGCCGGCGCATGATCATCAAGCCGCGGCGCGCCCGCGCGAGCCCATGCCGAGCGGAGCGGATGTGAGGTTCGCGACCGTGCCTGCCGAAACATTGTGATGTGGACGTCAAAGCCATTTTCGATGGAACTCGGACCTAAACAAAAGTTAAAGCCGGTTTTCATGCGAGGTTCATGTGCTTGCGGCGATGATGGCTCATTCCTCACAATCGAGAGAGCCGCATCATGGGCAACCTGGTGTTTTTGCGTCGTTCGGACGAGTACCGCCATGCGGCGGCGACGGCCTTGCGAACTGCCCGCGCAACGCCTTCCGGATCGGAACGGAACAAGCTGCGCGTTCGGGCCCGCGGCCTGATGGAATTGGCGAGATCCGAGGCGTGGCTGGAGGGCCAGCGACGCCATCCACGCCGAGTGTCATCTTTCATCGCAACTTCAAGCAGCCCGATGGGACACGACTTCACATTCTCGGCACGCGCGATCGCGCCCGAGTGATCCATCAAGCGTGTCCCTCGCGAATGAGAGGGCGCAGGGAAGGCCGGGTGACTGGCCGCACCCATGGCCCGCCAGCATAAAAAAAGCTGGCGGCGGCTACCACAAGGTTCAGCCAATCAACCGGCCTTCCCTGCGCAATGGTGTTACGGCTTATGGCGCGCTCTCCCCGGGGACCGGGCTTTCTTGCCCCCGTCACGCGCGAGATCATCATCTCGCACGCTTGACACCAGCGTCGGGGTGTCAGGACCACACGGCTTCGCCGTCCGTGTCGGCGTCGCTCGTCGCGCGACACCAGCACGTCCATCGCATCCCGCGCTCCACGTTCGTGACGACGCGTACGCCCCTCCTGATGAGCGCGGGACGGCGCGATATGATCACGCACTTCGGAAAAACGGAAACAGAATATTTTTCGCGGCTAGGCTGGACATGAGGCAGTAGAATCAGCAGTTGGGCTGCCTCGCGAAATTCCGCCCGGCTTACGCCGGAAACCGCGCCGCGCCAGGCTCAAGCGGCAGATCGAGCGCGTTGGCCAGGCAGGACACGGTGCGATAGAAGCCGCAAAGCAGGATGATCTCGAGGATCTGGTCGGCGTCGTAATGCGCGCCGAGCCTTTCGAACTCGGCCGCACTCAGGGTTGCGCCGACATGCAGCGCATCGACGGCCGCAAGCAGCGCCTGTTCGGCGCTTGACCAGCACGGCGTGTCGGCATCGCCGCGCACGGTGGCGCGGATTTCGTCCGCCGTCAGATGCGCGGCCTCCGCGAAGGCCGTGACATGGACGCCCCATTCATATTCGCACCAGTTGAGCGCGCAGGTGCGGTTGATGACGATCTCGCGATCCCGGAGCGACAGCGGGCCGCGATCGAGCAGGCTGGCGCCGCGAAATTTCACCCAGGCCCGCGCATGACCGGCCATGACGCGGAACAGCATCAGCGGCGGCGCGCCGCGCATGATGCGGTCGAACTGCGCGGCAATCTCGGCCGGGTAGGGCGGCTCGAGCGGTGCAATCCGCGACATGGCAGTCTCCCTGATCTGTGCTACATTAATCGTAGCATATCGCTACATAATCAGTAGCGCAAGAATGGTCACGGAGGTTTGAGGATGGCCATGCCGAAACGGGCTTCGCGGCAAGCAGCGGCGGTGCGCGGCTCGCGCACGGGACGGCCGATCATGGCGCTGCTGGACCTGCTCGGCCGGCGCTGGACCTTGCGCATCCTGTGGGAGCTGCGCGAGGGGCGCAGGCTGACGTCACGCGAGCTGCGCGCGGCCTGCGACGAAGCGTCGCCGACCGTGCTGCAGGCGCGGCTGTCCGAGCTGCGCGAGGCCGGCTTTCTCGATCTCGCAGTCGAGGGCGGCTACAGCCTCACGCCGCTCGGGCAGGAGCTGTGCGCGACATTCCTGCCGCTGCACCGATTTGCGGAGAAATGGCGCAAGGCGAAGGACGATTGAGGTTGCGTCGGTGGGTTGAGCTCTTCGCGAAACCCACCATCGTTGTCAGCATCGATGGGTATCGCTTTCGCTCCACCCATCGTGCGCACTTGACTGCAAGACATGCGGCGATCAGCGCATCAAGGATGCGTTCTCATAAACCCCGAAACTGAGGCGATCCACGCGCGCCTTACGATTTCGGAATACATTTTCGGGTTCGGGCGGAACCTCCAGCACCCATTTGACCGCCGCTCATGTTCGAGCCTCCGGTCACTTGCTTGATCATGCCCTTTCCACATCGTCCGTCATCGACCAGCACGACCGCACCCGCCGGCAACTGTCCCGCACCAGGTTCCTTCTTGAGCACTTGGGCATTGCAATAAGCAGTCGTGCCGACTGCCATCGAGAAAATCAGAATTCCGAAACATGCCTTCTTCATCGTTTCCCTCCCGCCATTCCGTTGATCTTGAGCTAAAATGGCTGTCGCCTTGCGCCATCGTTGCCGACGAAGTCTACCCCGCGACCGGCTTCCATCGGTTATAATCGTGCACGTAAAACTACGGTCAGAGCGCAGGATGGGTGGAGCGAAGCGATGCCCATAAATTTGTGCTTGGGAAGATGATGGGTTTCGCGAAGAGCTCAACCCATCCGGCGCGCTTCTCACAGTGAGATTGCGGGTTATCCGGCAATCCCGCGAGGATAGGCGGCGGGTTGCGTCTCCGTCTTCTTTTGCGGTTGGCTGTCCAGCTGCTTCAGGAAATTCACCACAGGCCGTGGGGCGATCGAATAGGCCAGTATGAGGATCAACAAGCAGGCCCATGCGAGGTTTAGCGCCCATTCAAGTGCTATAAGAGGCAAGAACCCGATTGACCCAGCAATCGACGCGACCTTGGCAAGGCGCCCGTGATCGTTCCTGCCCCGGATGAACAACACCACGCGCAGGATCAGCGAAGCGGCGGCAAGGCAGAGGAATACGAGGATGATGATCGCGGTCATGGGACCCTGACCTTATCATGCGCTGTTCGATCACTTGTGTGGCGGCGGGGACTCTCCTGACGACCCCCACCCAGCCGGCCTGAAGGCCGGCCCTCCGCACAAGGGCGGCGCATCCAGTACGCCGGGGCGTCTCGATTTTGATCGCTGACACTTCTGGATTACTGGATCGCCCGGTCAAGTCGGGCGATGACAGTTGTAGCGGCGGTGAAAGTGAGAGCCGCAGACAACAAGCTCGCCTGTCACGCCTACCGCGGCAAATCCGTAGCTCCCATCAAAAACCGGTCAATCGACTGGGCACACAACCGGCCCTCGCGGATCGCCCAGACGACGAGCGACTGGCCGCGGCGCATGTCGCCGGCAGAGAAAACCTTCGGCAGCGAGGTCTGGTAGTCGACCAGGTTGGCCCTGACATTGCCACGCGGATCGAGCTCGACGCCGAGCGTCTTCAGTAGCCCCTCGTGCACCGGATGGACAAAGCCCATCGCCAGCAGCACGAGCTCGGCGTCGAGGTCGAACTCCGTTCCGGGCACCGGCTTGAACTTGTCGTCGACCTTGACGCAATGCAGTTTTGTCACCTTGCCGTCGGCGCCGGAAAAATTCTGCGTCAGCACGGCGTATTCGCGGACCGCGCCTTCGGCCTGCTCGGCGAGGTGCGCATCGCGGTCGCATTGATCCTGATCAAGCAGTTCGATTCGCCGTCAATCAGGCGCTGCGGCTGCGCGGCGTCTGTCTGATAACTGACCGGCAGCTTTGACCCCCTTGCCGGAAGGTGTTACACGCTCACGTAGTGGCGCGCCATTGCGGGCGCGGTGGGCGCCAGCGCTGCTCCTGGCGGGTCTAACCGGTACCCATCTACAGCCGGCTCTCACCGAGCTACCGAGTACGCCAGTACGGAGCCCGTCATGGGTTTTTCAGCGCGTTTGACCGCGGCGATGGTCACCTTGATCGTGCTCGGCGTGGCTGCCACCGGTGCGCTGACCTATCACAATGCATCCATCGTCGAGGTGCCGCGCGCGCTTGATCGCCTCGACAGCCATGCCCAACTGCTTGCCTCCGATCTTGAGACCTCCGTGCGCGGATCGCGGGGTGATGTGCTCGGAATTCCGACAGCGGCGGCCGTCGCCCTCGAAGGCATCAGGCGTACGACGCGAGCGGGCGGCGTAGATCCTTTCGGCGTCACGACGCTAACCCAATGGCGCGGCGAACTGGGCAGGGGATTCGCCGCTAAACTCGCCGCCAACCCGGATTACCGTCAGATCCGCCTGATCGGTGCCGCCGACGGTGGCCGGGAGATCGCGCGGACCGACCGCTTGGGACCAGGGAATGCCGTCCGTATCGCGCCCGAAACCGAGCTCCAGCCCAAGGGCGATCGTGACTACTTCCAGCGTGCCATGCGGCTGCACGCCGGCGAGGTCGATATCTCAGCGGTTGAGCTCGATCGGGAGCACGGGGCGGTGGATGCGCCACATGTCCCGATTGTCAGGGCGTCAACTCCGGTCGTGGGGCCGGACGGCCGGCCATCCGGGATCGTGGTCATCGATATCGACCTGCGTGAGCCGTTCGCGCGCGCGCGCGAACGCGCCCTACCAGGTGGCGAAGTTTATGTCGTCAACGCCAGCGGCGATTATCTGGTTCGTCCCAATCCGGCCCGCGAATTCGGCTCAACCCTCGGCGCGACGTCGCGCTTGCAGGACGATTTTCCGGCGCTGGCCGACATGCTGGCCCGTGGCAAGACGGCGCCGCAGCTGGTTCAGAAGCATAGCGGAGCCGAGTTCGGCGCGGCCTTGGCCGGTGTGCGGCTTGCCGAAGGACCCCAGGTGTTCGTCGTCGAGGCGATGCCGTATGCGGATCTCGCCCCGACGTTGACAATCGTGCGCAACTCCACCCTTGCGGCGGTGCTGATGGCGGCGATCGGCGCCGTCCTGCTGGCCATCGTGCTGGCGCGCTCCCTGACCCGCCCGCTGACCCAGATGACAGCGGCGATCGAGAGCTTCGGTCACGGCGAGCCGTTGAGCCTGCCGACCCGGTCCAGCGGCGAGATCGGCACACTGGCTCGCGCCTTCGATCGTGTGGCTGCCGAGGTGCGCGAGAAGACGGCGTCGCTGGAGACGGAGATCGCCGAGCGTCGGCGACTGTTTGCGAGCTCGCTCGACCTCATCCTGATCGCCGACCGCGAGGGCACCTTCATCGACATCAGCCCGAGCGCCGAGGCGATCCTCGGTTAT
>Ga0210403_10005615_pt1 | contig 10618 bp, 7 predicted proteins | sample IncBWC19MmetaG_FD_150863 | JGI IMG/M metagenome (GOLD analysis project Ga0210403, IMG submission 150863) | Forest soil microbial communities from Barre Woods Harvard Forest LTER site, Petersham, Massachusetts, United States - Inc-BW-C-19-M | ecosystem: Environmental > Terrestrial > Soil >... | reverse complement strand
CCGCCCGCGAACGGCACCCGTTTCGCCGTGATCGATTTTCCGCCGGGAAACGCCCCGCGCATGCACCGCACCGAGACGATCGATTACGTCATCGTGCTCGAAGGCGAGATCGAGATGGACATGGACGATTCTACGGTGAAGATGCAGGCGGGTGACGTCATGGTCCAGCGCGGCACCAACCACGCCTGGGCGAACCGCAGCAGCAAGCGGGCGCGCGTGGCATTCGTGCTGATCGATGCGGAGCCGCTGGGCATCGGTCACCCGATTACCGGCGCGGCCAGCGCGCGGTAACGTTACAGCGTGCTGCCGTGAAATTGATGCATAACAGTACCGCAGGCGCGGTCGCTCCCTCTCCCCGCTCTTGGGGCGGGGAGAGGGTGGGGGTGAGGGGCACACCCTCTCCGCGTCGACTCCGCCCCTCACCCCACCCCTCTCCCCGTTAAGAACGGGGAGAGGGAGCAGACCGAGTCTGTCGCGCCGCTGTTCGCACCTCAACGGCGGTGCTGTACTCATCAAGCCGTGATAGGGAAATCGGAGTCATAAAAACATGAAGGTTCTGATTACCGGCGGCATGGGCGTCATGGGCGCCGAGACGAGCCGCAGGTTCGTACACGAGGGACACCGGCCGATCATCTTTGCCCGCCATCGCGACGAGTCGCTCATTCCCGACATTGTCGATCACATTGACGTCGAGCTCGGCGATGTGCTCGATCTGCCGCGCCTCTTGGACGTGATCAAGCGGCACAGGGTCACGCATGTCGTGCATGCGGCGGCGTTCGTCGGCGCGGTCTCGCAGGCCAATCCGGCGCTGAGCGTGCAGGTCAACGTCATGGGCATGGTCAACGTGCTCGAGGCCGCGCGACTGTTCGACGTCAAGCGCGTCGTCTACACCAGCGCCAAAGGCGTCTACGGTCCGGTGCTGGGCGAGTACGGCTCTCCCATCTACAAGCCGATGCCCGAGGACCTGCCGAAGAATCCGAAACGCATCTACGATTCGGCGAAGCTCATGGGCGAGCATGTCGGTCTCTATTATCAGGCCAACATGGGCTTGGACGTGGTCGTGCTGCGTTTTGCCAGCACCTACGGTCCCGGCAAGACGGCGCGGCATGGCAAGATGGGAGTGATGAGCCAGATCGTGGAGAATCCGGCAAACGGATTACCGTTTCATCTCGCCCAGGGCGGCGACGAAAAAGACGACTTCGTCTACAACAAGGACTCCGCTCACGGGATTTACCTCGCCACCATCGCCGAGCAACCGAAAAGCCGCGTGTACAACATCGGCACCGGCGTCGGCGTGACGCTCAACGACTTTGCCCGCGTCATCCGCAAGCATCTGCCCCAGGCCAGGATCGAGATCGGGCCGGGACTGAATTTTCTCGGCATGCCCTATCCGGCTTCGGGCATCTACGACATTTCGCGCGCGCGGACGGAGCTCGGCTACGCGCCGCAATTTGACCTGGAGCGCGGCATCGCGGACTATTTGGAAAGCCTCAAGCGGTTAAAAATGTAGGGTTGGCAAACGCGCCTGCACGGACGCTGATCTCATTCGCGGTGTCGCGCGCGTTTGCCCACGCGCGCGAGTCTTGGATGCGCGCAGGTCGAGAAGGATCGAGGTGGAGGCGATGCGAAAGGTTCTGGAGCTGCCGCGGCTGTCCCGCAGCGAGCGCGACCGACGCTGGGCGTTGGTGCGCAAACGCATGCAAGAGCGAGGCCTCGATGCGATCGTGCTGTGGGGGTGGGCCACGATGTGGGATTTCTACACCGCCAATGCGCGCTACCTCTGCCCGGTGGGCGGCAATGCGGAGTTCAACGTTCTGGTGTTTCCCGCGTCCGGCGAGCCGACCTGTTTCGTGCAGATGCCGACCTTCGTCGAGGGATGGCGCAGCGCCCAGGACTGGGTCGGCGATATCAGAGCGCGCGGCGCCACCTGGGCGGACACGGTAGCAAAGCGCATCACCGAGCTTGGCCTCGGCAACGGCAATATCGGGATGGACGGGCTTGCCGGGCCACTGGATCCGGACGGCTGGCTGCCGCACAGCGTCTATGTCCGGCTCAAGGAGCTGTTGCCGCAAGCGCGCCTCGTCGAGATCGGCGACATGCTGGAGCAGGTGCGCGCGATCAAGAGCGCGGAAGAGATCGACATGCTGGACCGGGCTGCAGGGCTCGGTGATCTGATGCTGCAGGCGTGCCGGGAGAGCGCGCGCCCCGGCGTCAAGGAATGCCAAGTCTACGGCCGCATGGTGGAGGTGATGCTGTCCAACGGCGGCGAGGAGCCCACGCTGTTTCTATGGGCCTGCGACCGCCACCCCTACCCCCATCCCTTCCGGGTCCCGACCACGCGCGCGATGGAGACGGGCGACGTCATCATCTGCGAGATCCATCCGAAATATGGCGGATATTTCACGCATGTGGAGCGTACATTCTGCCTCGGCGAGCCGGACGTAAAGCAGCGCGAGATATACGCCGGCTGTGTCGCGGCATACGAGCGTGGACTCGCTTTGTTTGGTCCCGGCTGCAAGATCTCGGACGCCATGGAGGAGGTCCGCAGCGAGATCGCTGGACGCGGCCTTGCCATCTGCGAGACCGGCATCCACGGCCACGGCCTCGCCTCGCTCGAATATCCGCGCTATCGCCACCACGCGCTCAAGGCCGACCAGGGCGCGCTGAAAGCGATTGGCGACGAGTTCCGGGCGGGCATGGTGTTCGCGTTCAACATCGATCTCTTCGATCCCAAATGGCGCAACGGCGAGACCGGCTGCGTGTTCGCCGAGACCATCCGCATCACCGAGACGGGCGCGTGCCGGATGCACGGCTATCCGACCGAGCTGCAGGTGCTATCGACTTGATGGGAACTCCTGATGGAGTTCTCTTCAAAATTGACTAATTCGCCGCATTGTTTATGTTTACAAAAAAAATACACGTTGCGACGGAGGCCAGGCATAATGCAAAACTTCTCCATCCAAAGTAGATACTAAATGGCTCGACAGAATGTGCGCCTGGTGGCGTATGCGTGGGGCCGCCAGTATGTCGATGATCTTCTGGATTTTGCCCTCGCGGCAGCATTGGCGCCGGGAAATCTTCCTGCATTGGCCGCCGTTTTTGAGTGCACCGCGGTCATTGTAACGGAAGAGAAGCTGTTCGATTACGTTCGGGCGCACCCAACAATAAAAAAACTGAAGCAGATTTGCCAGATTGAACTGGTCCCATTGGACGATCTCGTTTCGGACCCTTGGCAGTATGGCATAACTGTTGCGTATGCGCTGTTCCGGGGCTTTGAGGATCTCGGTTCCGCTATGACGGATACCTATATCCTCTTCCTTAATGCAGATTTCATCCTGGCGGATCGTTGCTACGAGAAGTTGATCGAGAGAATCCGCAGCGCCGAACGCGTTCATCTCGCGCCGAGCTACTGCACGGTCGAAGAAGAAATGAGACCCCTGTTGCGCAGGGCAAGGAATAAGAACGGGGGCATTCTGGCAATCTCTGCTCCGGACATGGCTGCATTGATACTGCGCCGCCCTCACAATACGGTCCGAGCCAAAACGATCAATCAGCCGGTTTTTGAATTTGAATATGCGGACCAATTCTATTGGAAGATCGATTCTCACACCCTCATCGGTCATCAGATGCCGGTTGCATTGGTCGGCATGCGGCCTGAGCGCGCGCTCACGGATCTGAATACCTTTTGGGACTGGGGCATCGTCTATGAATTCTGCCCGTCTAAGCAGCTCAATGTGATCGGGGATTCCGATGATTTCCTTATGATGGAGCTGCGGTCCAAGAACAGATCAATCAACTCGATACGGCTCGGGCGTAGTTCGCCTAAACAGATTTCCAAACGATTGACGGGCCATATAACGCAATATCAATTGGACAATGCCCAGTTCGAACTCCGACTGCACTCCCGTGAGCTTCCTCTCGGATTGGCAGAAGCACGACGCCAGCTACGAGCTCGGGTGAAAGAAGTATTGCGCCATCTGCCATCGATGTCGGATCATCGGTGGCATCGTCAATGGATATACCACCTGCGGCATTATCGTTGGCGGCTCGAGCGGAAATGGATCTGCTCTCGTGTCGAGAGAATTACCTCAGAGATTGCAGTCGCGGAAAGCAGGCTGTCCAAGGAACGCGAGCTGATCGATGAGTATCTGTCCGATGAGGACCGAAAACAGGCACTGCAGTATCTCGACGCAGAATATGCAGATAATCTCCAAGAACTACGTCATCAATTGGCGAGACTGGAAAACAGGCTGCAGGCCCCGATTCAAGCAGCCGACTGGATTTTCCGACGGATCGCGGGCGCGCCCTGGGTTTATCGACTGTCCCGTCGGCGGTTGCGAAGTTGGATCAAGCAAGCCGCCGAGAAGCAGACATTACGAATCCTGGCGGTGTGTCAGCCTTACAGTTTGCTCTTCGGATTATTCGAGCAAATCCCAGGATGCCACATGCATTTGACCCCTGAGTCAGTCATAAACGGCTCCTTGCAGCTGCTGCCACAAGCGGGCCCGCGCTTTGAAATCTGCATTGTCGAGCTTATTGGTTTGGGGGAATCCCATGCCAAACAGTTGCTGAGGGCTTTGACAGAACATTTAAGCCAGCCAGGAACGATTTTCGTTCATTGGCACGATCGGGGCAGTGTTCCGCTAGAAGCCGTTCACAGCCAAATCGTGCCGCTCACACTTGACCGAGCTTACAATGTCCGTGCCTATTTCGCTGGCTCTTGGGCTTCTTCGTATGTAACGCACGCCTTGTCTCAAGTGCGCAGCACAGCCGGATGGCGCCGCCTTTTTTCGCTCGCTCGGATCCCGACACTCGCAGTTCTTGCAGTCTTTGCGGAGATGATTGAGCGAACCCGGAGAACGCATCTAACGACCATGCCTAAGCATTGTAGCAGCGCCCTCTTTCATATCGAAATCCCGTCGCGTGAAACCAATGCTGTAGAAGCAGGAACCGCTTCGGGTCTGCAGGAACCAAAAGTGGTCAGAGCCCAGCCTCCAACTCGCAAGTTTGAGATGGCGGTTCATCCGATGAGGCGGCGGTCCGGCAGAGGTCACCTCCTACCTGACGGCAAGGCCATCGGCAAATTTTAGGTCAGAGTCTCTGAAGGGGAAAACCTTGTTAGAGGCTTACGATACCGCGAGGCATATTTCTTCGCCGCATTGCCTAGCACTCGCAGTTTATGCGAGAAGGATCTGTGTTCGGGTTTCGTTGATCGCAGCGCATGGAGGAGCACGTGGGACTCGGTCCGCCGGTCATTGAGCTGTATCGACAGCTGAAACTGCAGGGGGCTCTCGAAGGGATAACCGAGGTCATGGAACTCGGCTCCCAGGATTTCTGGTGTCCGCAGGACAATCTGGTGGGGGCGCTGCTGAAGGCATTTGGACGGAGACCCGATCCTGGTGTGCTGGGCACCAGCAATGCGAGTCAAAAGCCGGCGCGATTATTATATGAGGCGCTTGGCCTAAAATACCATTGTGTCGATGTCGATGGCCGGGTCGGTTCACTCGTCATGGACTTGAACTTCGACTCGATCCCCGATGAGCACAAAGGCAGGTACGGCCTGATCACAAATCACGGGACCTCCGAGCACATTCTCAATCAATACAATGTGTTCAAGACAATGCACGACTTTGCAAGAGCCGGGGGAGTCTTCGTGCATGCTGTGCCGTTCACGGTGCATCTGGAGCATGGATTTTTCAATTACCAGCCAAATTTCTTTGAAGCGCTCGCCCGCTATAATTCCTATGAAACGCTCGGTGTCTGGGTTGGTCCCGATTGGCAGCTTGCGAGTTTTATTCCGTGGGACCCGATCCTTCTCGACTATCTCGCACTTTCGTCAAAGACTACCCATCTCCTCGTGGTGGCGCAGAGGAAAATGTATGATATGGAGTTCTGCGTTCCTTTTCAGGAAATATATGAGGACATGGTTCCGGATAATGCGCGCAGTCGCTATTCCATGGTAATCGATGGCGAGGTGTTGGATAGCAAACGTGTCAAATACCTGACCAAGGATGCGGCACTGGCGAAGGAATACCAGACACAGATAATGGGCTTAAACAACGTGATCGCTTCTTACAAAGGCCAGGTCGATGGGCTCAAGCACGAGCTCGCGATGACGAAACATCAGCTGGACCAATTGCGGTATGGGCTTTCTCCAACGGAGATTGAATCCCTTACTAAGAACCGCCGCGGCGAACGTCGCAAACGGGGTACCCCGGACATTTCCGACGAGCTTGTGCGAAGGATGCGGTCCCGAAGCCGCGGAAAGAAGCCCGCCGCCAGTTCCTTGATCGACTGACGGCCCATCGGCGAACGCTGCTAAGCGGACAAAGCGCGCACCCTGCCGAATACTCTGTGCTCGTCCTAGTCTGCTGCAGTTCCTCCCAGAATGATTCCAAGTCTGCCGTCTCCTCGATAGGAATCCGCGTCACCGCTACAGACAAAAAAGTTCACGACATACTGCCCATCCGTAGTGAGCAGATCCATCCATACCGTCAACCAAGCTCCAACCTGTTCGATGCCCGGTTTTCCGTTTCCGTGGGCCGCCAAAATCCTTCGGCCTGCAAGATCGAAATACGCACGCGCATTATTTGGCCCATTGTCCTTCGCAACCTGATCACGGGCTGCAATTCCAAAATTTGCTCCTGCTTGAGGTTTGATCCAGGCCGTTATGCGGTATCGCTCATTCTTAATGAGTCCGTTCACCCGAAAGGCCAAGGTATGGATGCCATCCCCAAGAGCGACGAGCCGCAAAATGGGGTGCCCAGACACCGCCGGCACTCCCGAAATGACTTGCGCATTAATGCCGGAGATACCCAGCCAGGAAAATCTCGAGTCCGTAAGAGCGGGCAGCTCAGCCAAGCTCGTCTGCAGCGTTCCGGCCGGCAAGGCAGCTACAACCGGATCAGACCATGACGATGGAGCCTCGGAGCGATCCAGCAGCATCAGAGTTGACCAGAAGGAGAGTGCAGCAATTGCAACGCAACCAGAAATAAAGAGCGCCCTTGGCGAAATGCGACCTCCGAGCCTTAGCATATTGGTCGGCTCTACCACAAAGATTTCAGGGCGTTGAAGGACGCCTGCAGTCTTTCCTGGCGACTTGGCCCAGACGCAGGCGGTACTGGAAGAGTTATTCCAAACCTCTTCATGTCAGCGATATCTGCAAGACGGCATCCAGGAGAGGGCAATGTGATCTCCGCACGGGATCGGCGTATGAGCCATTTGAGCGCTGCCAGAAAGCGCTGGCGGACCCGTCGTCACGCATGAGACGACCTTGACTGAGCTACCGGATGTCATGACGGACGGCGTGACATTGATTGGGATTATGGGTCTCCACGGCGTTCGGCCTCGTGAGCCGCGACAGGATCACGTTCAAGGGTGATGGCCGACTGGGACTGACGTTCGGCGGAGTCGAGGTTGCACCGTCGCCGTCGCCAGGCGTTAGGGACCCGCGTCAGATCGAGCAGGAGACGGCGTTGGCCGGACTGCCGGACGTCACGACGGATGGCTTGGCATTGATTGGGACTACGGGTCTGCACGCTGAGCGGGCAGACGGAGACCCGGTCGTGATGGGGCAATCGGTTTTGCGGCTTGTCGCGGTACCTACCGAAGGCCGGCATTACCTCTCCGCTCGGTCTATCGGGCTCGACGAGAACCGTGTCTATCGCACCACGGCGTGGGTGAAGGCTGCGCCCGGTGTGAAAGTCGAGCTCGAAGTAGGAGACGGAAAGACAAATTACGGCAAGGCCATATTCGATCCGGCAAGGCGAAGGGTCACGAGCTCGTCCCCCGGTTTGACCGGGGGGATCGAGCAGGGTCCCCACGGGTGGCAAAAGATTTGGATCGATCTCGCGACAGCAAAGGATCAGTTGGTCCTCGCCGTCGGCATCGTCAGCCGCGACAGGAGCACGTTCAAGGGTGATGGCCGCCTGGAACTGACGTTCGGCGGGGTCGAGGTCGCTCCGTTACCGTCGAAAAGAGGTTAGTACTATTTGTGCCGAATGATTGTCGAGAATCAGTTTGATTGCAGTGCTGACCGGGCTAGACGGCATCAAGAAGCTTAAAGAATTCCAGCGCATGGACCTTGCCGGTGAGCTAAGCAGGGCGCCCCGCTGCGCTGCACTACACCGACGGCTCCGCCAAACCGCAGATCGACGAATTTTGTGCCATCATTTTCTTCGCCCCGCTACTGCGTCTGCATCCCCGAGACCTTGATCACGTGCGCCCACTTCTCGATGTCGGCGCGCAGAAACTTGTCGAACTCGGCGGGGCTCATCTTGAGCGGTAACGCGCCCTGCTTCTCCCAGGCCTCCCTCACGTCGGCGCGGTCAATCACCTGGTTGATCCCGGCGTTGAGCTTGTCGACGATCGCTTGCGGAGTGCCCGCGGGCGCCATGATGCCGATCCAGATGGTGGACTCGTAGCCTGGCACCCCCGCCTCGGCGATGGTGGGAACGTCCGGCAGCACGGTCGAGCGCCGCAGCGCGGAAGTGCCGAGCGCACGCACCTGCCCGGCCTTGACGTTCGAGGCCATGGTGGTGATCGCATCGAACATCATCTGCACGTGGCCGCCGATCACGCTGTTGCGCGCCTCGCCCGAGGCTTTGTGCGGGACGTGGATCAGGTTGGTCCCGCTCATCGCTTTGAACAGCTCCGCCGCCATGTGGTACGGCGTGCCCGTCCCGGAGGAAGCATAGTTGAGCTCTCCCGGCCGAGCCTTGGCATAGGCGATGAACTCGCGCAGATCCTTTGCCGGCACCGAGGGATGAATCACCATCACTAGGTCGGAATAATTGACCGCCGCGACCGGCACGAAGTCCCGCATCAGGACAAACGGCTTGTTGGTAATGAGCGATTCGTTGGTCGTGTGCGTGTTGGACATCGCGAGCAGCGTGTAGCCGTCGGGCGGCGACTTCGCGACCGCATCGCTGCCGATGATGGAGCCGGCGCCGGGGCGATCCTCGACCACGATGGGTTGCTTGAGCGCCTCGGAAAGGTGCTGCGCCAGCACGCGAGAATAGACGTCGGCCGGCCCGCCCGCACCGAACGGAACGACGATCTTCACGGGATGCGCGGGATAATCCTGCGCAGACGAGGCCGGCGGGCAAACGATACCGGCCAGAATGAACGACGCTAGCAGGGCGAGGCACCCCCTCCCCTTCACCCGCAGGCCAAACGCATATGCACTCGGCAGCGCAGCAAACTCCGTAATACCTCCCCCTGAAAGGGGGAGGTCGGCGACCCCCGGCTTGATCGGGGGGCGCCGGGTGGGGGGTCCAGCCGCGGCCACCATGAGCCGCAAAACCACGTGCCAACGCGCGGACCCCCACCCGACAGCATTTGCCCCGGCGCAAGGCCGGGGCAAATGCTGTCGACCTCCCCCTTTCAGGGGGAGGTATGGAGTCCACGCCCGTCGACCGAGTCATATGCGATGCTCTGCGTTCCCCCGAATAAAAACCGCGCGCACGCATACGCCCAGCAAAAAAATCATCGGGTCATCCCCATAGCTCCTTGCTCGCCAGTCGCGCTCCTTCTGCCAGGCTCTCGAGCTTCGCCCACATGACCGAAGGGTGGACGCGGCGGTGGAAGGGTCCCTGCGCAAAACCGCAGTCGGTGCCGGCGATCACATTCTCGCGCCCGACGAGGCTCGCGAGCCGCGTGATGCGCTCGCAGACGAGCTCGGGATGCTCCACCACGTTGGTGGCGTGGCTGATCACGCCGGGGATGAGCACCTTGCCCTGCGGCAGCTTCACGCTCTGCCACACCTTCCATTCGTGCTCGTGCCGCGGGTTGGCCCCCTCGATCACATACGCCCCGACCCGCACCGAGAGGATGAGATCGACGATGTCCTCGAGCGGAACGTCGGTCGTATGCGGGCCCGGCCAGCTCCCCCAGCACACGTGATAGCGCATCCGCTCGGGCGGCAGGTCGGCGATGGCATGGTTGAGCACCTCCATGTGTCTCGCCACCCATTTGCGGTATGCATCGAAGCTTGCCGGGGGCACCATGCGGTCATAGGTCACCGCCGCGCGGGCATCGTCGAGCTGGAGGAGAAAACCGGCCTCGACGATCGTGCGGTACTCGGTCCGCATGGCCTCGGCGATCGCGAGCAGGCATTCTTCGTCGCTCCTGTAATATTCGTTCTTGCGGTCGGGAATGACGCTTGCCGGCGCGGCCACGGGAAGGAAGGCCTCCTCCACCTGCACGTTCTTCAGCGCGGCCTTGAAATTCTCGATGTCGCGTTGGAGCGCGGCTTGTCCGGTATAGGCAATCGGGCCGACGCAGACCGAATCGGTCTGGGTCGAGAGTCCCTCGCGGGCATCAAGCTCGGCGTAGAACTCGGAAAATCGTTCGCGATCCGCGCCGCGCGTGAACGGGTTCGCGCCGGGCTCGATGGGGCGGCGCTCGAAGCCGCTGAGGCGTTCGAGCACGTATTGCGACCAGCTGAACGCCTTCCCAAACTCGCCGTCGCTGATAACGTCGATGCCTGCAAGCGCCTGGCGGCGAACGATATCGGCGACGGACTGTGCGAGGCAGCCTTCGTAGGCGTTCTGGTCGAACGGCTCGCCCGCCTGCTTTGCGCGCAGGAATTGCTGCAGCGCCGGCGGGCGGATCAGGC
>Ga0210403_10005613_pt1 | contig 10619 bp, 12 predicted proteins | sample IncBWC19MmetaG_FD_150863 | JGI IMG/M metagenome (GOLD analysis project Ga0210403, IMG submission 150863) | Forest soil microbial communities from Barre Woods Harvard Forest LTER site, Petersham, Massachusetts, United States - Inc-BW-C-19-M | ecosystem: Environmental > Terrestrial > Soil >... | reverse complement strand
CAAAACTTCTTCGCGCAATCGCATTCTGAGGGATAAACAGGTACTCACCGAACCACGTGCGTATGGTGCTTGGCACGAGTCAGTCCCACCTTAGGTGCGCAGGCAACTCAGAGGGAAACGTGGGAGTGCATCTGTAGCGGTCCGGAAAAGGAGAAGAGTCGCTGAAATTGAAGGTCGCTCATTGAGGTCCTTCTCGCTCTCTCGTGCTATTCGTTTTGGGCTTGGACAGCATGACCCACTACGCCCGGCGGCCAAGTATCCGGTCCCACAATTGTGGTTCGGATGCAACTCATTATAAGGCCACCTTAGGGAGTGTCATCTGGTTTCATTCCACCGAAGGAGAAGTACATGCAACTCAGCCGAGGCACCATCACCCCCCACCGCCTGTTCAGCATAAGAGAGCTGGGACTTGGCAATCCTGAGCCCCACGTTGACCGCGTAATCCAAGCCTTCCTCGAAATCGGGGAAGCCGTAGCCGCCCGCTGGATTCAGATGCCTAGGGGCATCCTGCTCCTGCCGGTTGCTCCTGAGAACCCGGCTTCCGGAGCGATCTATGTCTATGACCGGCAGCGTCAGGAGTTCTACCTGCTGTCTTTCGACGGCCCTGACGACAGCCTCACCGCACAGGACTTCTGCCAGCTCCTCTCCGAATATGACCTGCTCCAATACGCCGAACAGCCGGCCCTCTTGCACGCCCAATTCCAAACCCCCGGCACGGCTTGACGGGGCCGCTTCGGACAAACCCGTGGAAATTTGACCGAGTTTTTGACCTGGGGTAAGAACATGCTGACGGCGTGATTTATGCAGAGCAAACTGCTGGCAAGCGAAGAAATGGCCGCCCGCTATCTGGAGGTGTTCGTCAGGACGGAGTCGAAGCTGCCCTGGAGAAATCCCGGCGCGGGGGCCACCTGTGGATCTTCGCCGGGCAGCCGTTGCTGGCCCGCGACTGTCGGCTCTACATCTACAACCTGGCCCAGCGACTGAAAGTACCCGTCCGGGGTGCCGGCCTGGGAAGCGCCAGCCTAGCGGAGGGAATCGAGGTATTTCCCAAACAGGACATGGTCCCAGCCAACGAATTTGGCAACGCTATCCGGGGGCCGCTCGGCATTCACCGCGGCGCGGGCAGGCGGTACTGGTTTTACGGCGCCGACTACACGCTGGAAGCCCAGATCAAGTATCTCTCCCGGCTCAAACGGATCACCGCCGACGAACTGGCGGCGTTTGTGGCTGGCCTGAAAATGCCCGAAGAATTCGCACCCCGGCCGAGCATTACACTCCCGCCACCTGATCCGACCCGGCGTGAGTTTCTCATCCTCGATCATGTAGCGGCGAAACGAAGACAGGGCCGCAACTACTGGACCCGGTGTCCGTCGTGCGCCCAGCAGGGACGCGACCGCACCGGCGACAACCTTGCCATCGCGGTCAGCGATCCGCGCAAGTACAAGTGCTGGGCCGGATGTTCGAAAGAGATGATTCGCGCGGCGGTCGGATGTCCGATCCGGAGGCGTATCGCGAGTTAAACATGAAGGGAGTAAGGCTTTGTCATCATCATCCAACAACGTCGCTTTTCATTGTCCGGTGTGCTTGCGTGACCGGGGTGAACTGATCTGCTATGCGTCACGGCAGAAGCATTGCGTCATCTGCCAATGCGAGGCGTTAGAGCCTCTGGAACTGGCCGGTGATGTGGAGACACTGCCTGAGGTCGAACAAGTGCTGGGCGACCTTACATCCTCCTGCTGGTTGAAGCATGCGCTTCATTTGGCGCTCACGCGCGATCCAGTAGATGTTGCCAACGACGCCGACGTGCTGGCCCGGATCCTTGACCAAAGATGCCGCAAGATCCTGCACGGGGCCTGACGGCGTCTAGGTTCAAACACCAACATTCAATTTAAGAGTTGCAACATGGCAAAGAGCATTAACAAAGTGATTCTCATCGGGAACGTGGGCAAAGACCCGGAGGTGAAGTACACCCCCAGCGGAGTTGCCCTGGCCAAGTTCAGTCTGGCCACCAATGAAAAGTTTAAAGACAAATCCGGGGAGTGGCAGGAACGGACGGAATGGCACAACGTCCTCGCTTGGCAGCGGCTGGCCGAGATCGTCGGCGAGTACGTCCATTCCGGGACAAAGCTGTTCATCGAAGGCCGGCTCCAGACCTCAAGCTGGGAAGACCGGAACAGCGGTGAAAAGAAATATCGGGTGGAGATCGTTGCCCGCGACATCGTGCTGCTGGGGTCACGAGAGGCTGACAGCGATGGGGACCGGGGCCACGCGGAAGAGGAGAGAGAACCTGTCGATACCGGGACTGGAGAAATCACGGACCAGGATATTCCGTTCTAAAACGGGTGCCCGGTGGGCGTAAGATCAAGTATCCATTCGACTTAAACTAGTGAAGATCATAGAACCAGGAGGTTATAATTGACCTTACAAGACATGGCGATCCCGACCAAACAGAAGATCGATGGCACAGAGCGGAAACTGCGAACCGAAGCGGTGCAGTATGGCTTTGGCAGTGTCCGAATGGAAGGTCTTGAGCCCGGTCCTGAGGCTGAGGCCATTGCCAATCGCTTCATTGAAGGTGAGCTGTCTCATGAGGAATACCATGCTGCAATGAGAAGCCTGGCCCTCGATATCGCCCGCAATGGCCACTGATCCGTACGTCTACCCTGACACCAACGTCCTGAAGAATCTGGCTGGAATCGAAGATCCGAATCGGCTCCAGCAGTTCGAGGCCGTTTCGACGGCCCAATGGGTTTCGGAGTTGATCTTCCATCCGGTCCCTGGGGCTTTTGACGCGCCCCACCTCCAGCGCATTCACCGGCATATCTTTCAGGATGTTTATCCGTGGGCCGGTGAGTTTCGCACCGTGGACATGCGCAAAGAGGGTGAATTCTGGTTTTGTCGTCGCGAATTCATCGAGCAATCGCTGATTGATTTGTTCAGCAAGCTGAGCGGCGAGAACCTGCTGAAAGCAACAACGCCCGAAAAGTTTGGCTCGCGAGCCGGCTACTACATGAGCGAACTCAATGCGATTCATCCGTTTCGCGAGGGCAATGGAAGAGCGCAGCGTGAATTCATCCGTGAGCTTGGCTTGCATCTGGGACTACACGTCAATTGGGCACACGTCACACAACAGGAAATGGACTCGGTATCGAAGGCCAGTTTCCAAAAAGGCGACCACCGTTTCATGGGCGACCTGATCACCAGGATTACTACAGTGCAGATGTAGTGATCGCAAGAATTTAACCGCCCAATTCTGCACGCTTCTCGATTGTCTTCCTGAACATCCAGAACATTTCAGCACTACACACCTTTGTTTCCTCACAACAGGAGAATTGCCATGAGCCCACCCAATGGTTACGCAAACGGGTTGGAGGGCGGCGCAGATCATTTAAGCAAATCTGTCCCACCCGCCGTCTTGCTCGGGATGAGTTCGGCGCCCCAGCTCACGGCGGAACAGATCAAAGAATTTGTGGCCCTGTTAGAAGTACCGTTTGATCCGTCTGTCATCGAGTGGCGAGTTACGAATACCACCAAGGGCAAGGAGCCTCTGCGCGGCCAAGTGATTCCATATGCAAACCAGCGAGCCTACACCGACCGGCTCAATGTGCTTTTCACTCCTGCCGGATGGACACGCAAATACACCGTCCACACCAGCGCCAATTTCCAGCGCGGCAAAGATCAAAGGACAGTCGCCAAGGTATTCGTCACGTGTGATTTGACGATCTTTGGTCTTGGCGGGCATTCAGCCACCGGCGAGGAGTGGACGGACGACGAAAACGCCGGCACCAGCGCCGAGGCTCAGGCGTTCAAGCGCGCCTGTTCGTGCTTTGGTCTCGGCCGATACCTGTATCACTTCACCGGTACGTGGGTGGACTTGGACGACAGAAAACGTCCCAAGAGCATACCGAAGCTCGGCGGTTGGGCAACCCCGGCTGGATGGCGGCAGGGCCTGCGGCCGCAACGCGGAGAAGGAGACGCCCGGCAATTGTCGAACCCCGCCGGCCCTGCTGAGACGGCGCCTGAAAGCCAAGTCCGCGAGAAGGGAAGTGGAAGTGTCGATCAGCGTGAGTGTGCCAAACTGGTTCGTCAGATTGAGGCACTGGCAGAGCCGCTGGGGCGAGGCATCTATCGGGGACTGCTGAAGACCGTGGCGCGAGCATGGAATCCACGCCAGATTCAGGATGCCGCACTCCTTCAGAGAGTATTGGCGCAAATGCAGTCGGCGGAACGCGGCTTACAGCGATTATCCGGTGCCCTGGAGAAGACGGGTTCCGAACCATTGGCGGCTATCCTGCGGTCGGTCAACCTCAGGTCCCTCAACGAGGTGAGTAATCTTGAAACCCTGCAAAAGATTGTCTTCGCACTTGAAGAGAAACCGGAAGCATGAACCTTCTGGGGATTATTGCAAGCATTTGAATTCTGTGGGCAAATGCTCCTGACTTTAGCTCCGCCAACTCGCAAATCACCAGTGATGAAACTAAGTTATCCAGGCTGCTATATTACTGCTCGAGGATACTGAGAGAAAATCCGGCCTGCAATGCTTTGCCATAATAATCACCGCAACCCTGACGATGGCCGACGTTATTGTGATCAATGTGGGGCTTATCTGGCGGTCACACCAGGCAATTTTCATAATGATTTGTTACAGCTCTCGCCGGATCAGTTTTTGGAGAACATCAGTGCGGGGCTGCCGCTGATCCATGCCAACGCCATTGAACTGTGGAATGAAGCCCAGGAGATCGCCCGATTGGGCAACCGACGGGCTGTTGGAATTCTGCAGCTATTTGCTGAAGAGGAGGCTGCGAAGTCCTTGCTGCTTTTCGATGCGGTAAGGTGCCCACAAGCTTGCAGAGCGCAATTCGAAGCGATGATTAGAGGCTTTGGCAGCCATCTTGCGAAAGGCATCTACGTTAAGTACTACGGCTCTCGGCTTGTGGACTTGGATGAAGCGAGAAGGATCGTTAACCAAGAACGTCCAGGGGTTTATCGGGAGGGCGATTACGGAGAATTCATAGCGCCGAACTCAATTCTGTACATGCGAGAGAAACGCCTCTATGTGAGTTATGTCAGACATGACGACAACAATCATGGTTGGGATACGCCGTATCCCCGCGATTTTCTTTTCGGTGACCTTGTGCCTTCAGCCATTATTCCTGTCATGGGCGCGTTGAACGACCTCGGGTTGTTTTCAAGAGAGGGCTTGCAGGTCGTAAGAGAATATTGGGGCCAGATTCATCTCCAGGAGCCGGTGTCGGGTGATCCGCCTCAAATTGATCCGGCGAAGAACGTCCACTGGGGGCAAGCCTGTCGCTGGAACGTTGAGATGTTGAACAGATGGGAAGAGAGGCGGGGGAGGCGTTTTACAGATGAAGCTGACGTGAGAAGCGCCGAGATCATTGCTGACGAATTACTATTCCCACTTTACCCGTTTGAGTTGACCCCTTCTGGGCGCGTAAGCGATCTGCTTTCTCCGGAGAATCCCGAATAGCTGTGTCTTTTCCGGCTTGGTAACAACCAACCAACAAACAACCGTCGGTTAAATTGTGACATCCACGCCAACGAGCTGCCAGAATTATTCATTCCGTCATTCCGGAAAGGACATTCTCATGAAAGCATCCGCCATTTCGGGCGCCCTTCGCCGCCGGGCATCCCGAATATCGTGGCCCAGCTTGCGCAGCGCATGTTTGACTGGGATGGGTAGCCGCGCTGATGATCGACTCGTTCTCATAATTTGCGCTCGTATGTATGGCGTTTATACTATTTAAAGTACATTATTATGAACCTTAAGTCAATAATCTTGACATCGGCCTGCGAGCCTGCTTAGTATATATTTAAAGTATATACTCCATTCAAGGATGCCAGCGATGAGTCGATTTGCAAAACTGTTTCAGAATGGCAGCAGCCAAGCCGTGCGTTTGCCGCAGGAGTTCCGGTTCGAAGGGGACAAGGTGCGCATTCGCCGGTCCGGCAATTGCGTGGTGCTGGAGCCGTTGATTGCCGATCCCGAAGAGTGGCTGGCGGCGCTGAAGAGCATTCCTGCCGATCCGGATTTTATGGCGCAGCGTAACCAACCACGCACACCGAAGCGCGAGTTCTTTGAATGAATTATCTGCTCGATACGAATGCCTGTATCGCCCTGATGTCGCCCAATATAAACCCTGTTCAGAAGCGCTTCGCACGCGCGTCGCGCAAGGGCGCCAAATTCTTTGTGCCATCGGTCGTTGCCTTTGAACTTTGGTATGGAGTGTTCAAGAGTGCGCGTCAGCAGGAAAACGCCAGGCGGTGTGAGATGTTCTTTGCAGGCCCGCTTGAGATGCTCTCTTTTCAAGATGCTGATGCCAAGATCGCTGGCCAACTGCGGGCCGCTCTTGAATCGGCCGGGAAGCCGATTGGAGCCTATGATCTGCTGATTGCCGGCCAGGCAGTGCGCCACAAGCTGACCCTGATCACAGCAAATGTGTCAGAGTTTTCCAGGATCAAGGAACTCGTTTGGGACGATTGGTCGAAATAGAGCTCAGACCCTTCTAACTCGCTCGGGCGTGGTTCGTTATTCCGTCTGAATTCCAAGAGCAGGCTGTCCTTAATTATTAGGTCATTCTAAGTATGCAATCTTGGGATGTATTTGTATAATATGCTATATTCTGGAGTGTTTTCGTAATCAATGGGATGATTTCATGAGTAATGAGGGGAATCGGCCCACTTCACTGGGTCTCAGGGCGGTGATTGATCAGCTTGGCCTCAAGGTTCCGTATCCGGTGGTTCGCTCGGAATTGACCGCCGGCGCTCGCAAGACCAGGGTGACGGACGCCGAGGTTCTGGAACAGTATCCCACATCGTACAAGCCGGCCGAGGGAGTGATTCCGCAACTGCGGTTTGCCCTCAGATATGAGCCGCTCGACCTGGGGGTGTACAAAGCGGCTTTCCAGCAAATCGAGAAGACTGAGATTGAGCGCTGGGTGCAAAGTGAGCCCAACGGAATCTTCGCCCGGCGTGCCTGGTATCTGTATGAGTTGCTCACGGGCGCAACGCTCGATGTCGCCGATCTTACATCTGGTCGATACATTGATCTGCTTGATCAAGAGCTGCACATCGCCGCGGCGCCACTGCGGGTGCGACGGCAGCGCGTCTTCGACAATCTTCTGGGCAACAAAGACTATTGCCCCCTTATTCGCCGGACGGAAAAGCTCAAGGCCGATTTCGCCAAAAACCTGGCCGAGCGGGCGCAGGCCCTGGTGGCCGAGGTTGAATCGGCGGTGTTGAAACGTGCAGTCCATTATCTGTTTACGAAAGAGACGAAATCATCATTTGCCATTGAGGGCGAGGCCCCGAGCAAAGACCGCACCGAGCGCTTTGTTGCGGCCCTGATGCGGGCGGAAAAATTTGACGCCCTGAGGAAAGAGGCGCTGGTTGAGTTGCAGAATGCCATCGTCGATCCCCGGTACGCCCAGAAGGACTGGCGGGATATGCAGGTCTACGTCGGTGAGACCCTGCCCGACTATTCCCAGGAAGTCCATTTTGTCTGCCCCAAGCCTCAGGATGTCGGCTCACTCATGGCCGGCTGGATGCAGATGATGTCCCGGCTGCTGAATATGGACTCGGAGAATCCGGTTCATCCGGTGTGCGCTGCGGCTGCCGGCGCATTTGGGTTTGTATTCATTCACCCGTTCCTGGATGGGAACGGACGCATTCATCGGTTCCTGGTGCATCACGTGCTTACGAAGAGGAACTTCACTCCGCGTGGTGTCCTGTTCCCGGTCTCGGCTGTGATGCTCAGGGATATGGCCGTCTACAGTCGGGTGCTGGAGAGCTTCTCCGGTGCGATTCATCCATTCGTCCAGTACTCCATGGATGCGGAGCAGAGAATGATCATAGCCGGTGAGACTGCGGATCTGTATCGCTATTTTGATGCAACCGTGGAAGCCGAGTATTTGTTCGACTGCATCGAAGACACCATCGACCGGGATTTGAAGACCGAGCTGGATTTCCTGAAGTTTTTCGATGCAGCGGTGCAATCGGTCATGGAGATCGTGGATATGCCGAACCAGCGGGCGAGCTTGATTGTGCGACTGATCCACCAGAACAAGGGCAAGCTTGCAAAAGGGAAGAGACCACTCTTTGCAGAGTTGACTGATGACGAAATCGAACAGATTGAGTCGGCGGTTCAAAGGGCAAATGCGCGTTGAGGTCACCCGTCAGGATGTTTTTCGGGTTCGATTATCAGAAACCGAGGCTCTTTCGCTCTTTCAGGCATGCCGATGCCCTTGGTCAAGGGCCGGCCAGGGCCTTCCTGTGAGGTCCACATGGCGTCGAAGAGCCTGTGTCCGTAGTCGATCAAAGCCTTGGTCGAGATGGTATGACGGTTGATCCAGCGCTGGGCGAAAACAATGCTCGCAGTCGGCGGGATTCCGGCTGTATCTTCTAGAGCTAGATATTGACGTAAAGCGAATAGCACGCCTACCCTGCGCAAGAAGAACGCAGGGTAGGGGAATACATCATTCATGTGGCGGAACCTTGGGCTACCGCTCTTGCGGCGGTTTTTCTTCCTGCTTCCTGCGTCTTTCTTTCTCATCTGGCGGCAGCGGCGGAGTTGGTTGCTTTTCGGGCGTCAGTGCCGGTTCTACCTTTAGTGGTTGCGGCAGTTGCGCGCCCGTCCGGTGGTCGGGGGGCTGAGCAGGCGGTGGTGGTGGCTCCGGAGAATCGGAGGGCCTCGTTCTGCGGTTGGCCGCGTCCGGCGGATTGTTGTTATTGTCCGACGGTGAAGGCGAACGATTCTCGCGAGGAGTCGTCGGTTTCCGGTCTGGCGCATCGTGAGGAGGATTTACCGGCTGATTTGCTGTATTCGAAGATTTAGAATTGCCGGGCTGTCCAGGGTCTTGCGCCCCACGGCGGTTTCCTGACTGCGGATTGTTCGGTTGGGCCGACGGCGGATGATCGTCACGAGGAGTCATCGGCATCTTCTCTGGCGTCACCCGCGGAGGACTTCCCGGTTGATTTGCAGTATTCGCAGGTTGAGCATTGCCGGGCTGGCCGAGGTCTTGCGTCCCATGGTGGTTACCTGACTGCGGATTGTTCGCTTGAGCCGACGGCGGACGATCAACACGAGGAGTCATCGGCATCTTCTCTGGCGTCACCAGCGGAGGATTTCCAGTTTGCGGATTATTCGGTTGGGCCGATGCCGGACGATCGTCACGAGGAGTAAACGGCTTTTTCTCTGGCGGACCCAATGGAGAATTTCCCTGTTGGTTCGCAGTATTCGGAGGCTGAGCATTGACGGGCTGGCTGGGGTTCTGTCCACCAGGGCGGCTTCCAGCGGCGGGATTTCCCGGTTGCGTCGATGGTGGACGATCGTCACGAGGAGTCATCGGCATCTTCGCCGGCGGAACACGGGAAGGATTTCCCTGTTGATTCGCCGTATTCGCCGGTTGTACATTCGCCGGTTGTCCAGGGTTCTGTGCCCCAGGCTTGTTGCCCCGGTCATTGGAAGGTTGCGCGTTGTCCCGCTGTCCGGGGTTATCAGCCACCGGCCGGGTGCTATTTGGGGTTGCCGGCTTACCTGGGGGCGCCTGCCTGACGTTCGGGTGATCGGCCGCAACGTTGGCCGGACGCAAAGTTTCAACTTCGTGACGGGCAAGCGGCTCACCCGGATGCGCAGCGAGCGCTGTCTGCTGTCTGGCAAAAGGCACAGGCGGCGGAGGCGGCGCCGACTTTACTACCACGGAGCGGTTAGCGATGGCCGCCGGTGGTTGAGCCACACGATTCCCTCCCGGGCTTGAAGCTCCCATCACGCTGTTTCTGGTGGGGGCGACTTCAGCTCGCGAAACAATTGGCGCCGAGGCGATCTGCTGGGAGTTCACCACGACGGCGGCCCTGGCCACCGGCTGGCCTCCCGTAAAAGCGCTTTGCGAAACGGCGGTCACCCCACCCGGCGCGCCCCGGTTCACATAAGTGATGTTGGTATTGTTGATGTTGTTGGTGGTTTGATTGTTGTAGACAACGGTGATGTTCGTGACACTGACGTTGGTGTTACTGACATTGACCCGATCCACGTACCCGCGGCTGGCCCTATATCCAGGCACATAAACCTCCCGCGGGCCCAGCGGGAACCAGCCTACATTTCCGTCTCGGCCTCCCCGGTCGCGTGAATCCCGTCCGCTAAACTGCGATCCGCCAATGAAGACCACCAGCGCGGGCGCATACACGGGCGCGACTTCCCTCGGGCCAGGCACCCAGCCCCAGCTTCCGCCCACAACGATCCAGCGGCCGTAGTGAAATGGCGCGTATCCCCAGGGCGCGTCATCGACCCAGGTCCAGCCCCAGGGCGAAATCCAAGCCCAATGCCCGTCGTGATACGGGGCCCAGCCGACAGAGACCCTGGTAGGCACCCAGACATTGCCGTAGCCGGGGTCTGAGCGCCAGGATCCGTAATCATCCAGGTCTTCGTAGCCGACGACATCGTGCGAGACGTAACGCGCCGATTGCGATCGGTCCTCATGGCGGTCGCGGCCCTCGCCCCAATTGTCAAAGTCATCGTTGCGGCCCGCGTTGTATATGTCTGCGGAAAGTGAGTTTGTGCCGGTGAATGTACCGCTCTCCCCGGCATGAAGGGTGAAGATCTCTCC
>Ga0210403_10005608_pt1 | contig 10624 bp, 8 predicted proteins | sample IncBWC19MmetaG_FD_150863 | JGI IMG/M metagenome (GOLD analysis project Ga0210403, IMG submission 150863) | Forest soil microbial communities from Barre Woods Harvard Forest LTER site, Petersham, Massachusetts, United States - Inc-BW-C-19-M | ecosystem: Environmental > Terrestrial > Soil >... | reverse complement strand
AATCATCCTAAAGACGGCAGTTGGACGGCGCATTCGTTGAGGGCCGATCACTCGCTCGAAGCGCATTCCAAGGTTGTTATCAGCGTTCATCAGCGGGAATCAGCGGCCAATCTTGGTTGCGCGCGCTCTGTGCCGTTTTTAGGTTCACAGGCTGACATCAGGCTCAAGCACGATCTCAAGCGCGTTGACCTTCGCAGGATCAAGGCTCGCAAAGACCGGCGCGAATCGATCGCTAAAGGCAAAATTGTAGGCGTTGGAATACTGCGATAGCGTGGCGGCCCATTGATTGTAATAGAGAGGATTCGATTGAAGGCTGCCAAACAACTGCGCAGGCGAACAATCAAACCAATCCTGGCTGGGCAGCCCGCCAAGCTCTTGACTGCCCAATAGGCCCGCATTGATGCCGGCGAATAGGTCTCCACTGATCCAGCCATATACGTCATTGTCCGGGGTGGTATAGACGGGCCCATCGGCCAGGGTCAGGTAGAAAGGCGCATTCGCGCCGTAAATGCCGCTGGGGTTCTGGAGATCGGTGATGGTGTATAGCATGGTGATGGCGCCTTCCCCGCACGTGCCTGTGAGCGTGATATTCAGCTCCGTGTCGATCGTGGCATTCAGATCGTAAAACTGAGGGCTGCGGGGCCCCGACGGCGGCGGGTTTGGACCTACACCCGCAAACTGGCCTTGAATTTTTGCGATGACCCCGTTCCCCAACCCGGATATCACGCTGGTACCGGTTCCCGGGCCAAATGTCGTGAGTAAGTATTGAAGATACTCCGAAAACAAGTCATAAGGCTGCACGGGAATGCCGGCCGGCGTAATCGACGCATACGCCCCGGGACCGATGATCCGTGCGAACGCCTTTCCCGGCAATGGGCCTCCAGGGAATTGGACATATTCCCCTGGGACTAACGCAGGCAACGGCGCACCATCCGGACCGGAAGGGCCGGTCAGTCCAGACTTCGGTGGGGTGGTCAAAGCATTGAGCGCGTTATAAAGGTCCGTTGCCGTATAGCTTCCCAATAAGCCGGCGACTGTTTGCACCGGTGTGCCGCTGTAATATGTATTGAGCGTCATCGCGATGCTCCAGTAATCGATACTGGTTAAGTCCGCCACATCGGCAGATTGTCCTGTAAAAGTCATTTCCATTTTGTCGTAGCGAAGATAGAAGTTTGGATCGACAGGCGTTTGCCCTGGTTCATAGCCCGGGTATTCAACTGTCCAGGGCACGCCATAGGCGACATAGATGCGTCCGCTGAACGAGGTGACGGATACACCTTGGGAAAGCTCCGCCAGGGAATACCACCTTCCCTCGGCTAAAGGCTCAATCGGGCTACGGTCAGCAAGATTCTTAATGTTGAGGGATTCGGCGAGAAAGCCGATCCAGACATCTTCCTGGTTGCTCAGGTTGGTAAAAGATACTTTGAGTGGCGGCATTGGATAGTTTCCTTCCTTGATAAAGACGAACAATTCTTCACGGGAGAGACGAATCGCGATGACCGGTGTGAGGAAATCACGAGGAAGGTCTCGTTTCACCCTTCTTCACACGGAAATCGTGAAGGCCGGCCGGGAATCGCCGCAGCGGGCAAAAAAAAGGATGATCTCAGAAAGCTTGAACGGACTGCCATCTTCCGCCGGGCCGGTTGCCGGACGGAGTGGGCCGCCGAAATGTTGGGCGCCGGCGCCCACGGAAGCGCGCCACGATTGCGCCTGAGACACCTCGCCGCACTCAAGCAGGGCCGTGAAGATTCCCTGCCGCAGATGAGGGAGCAGGAAATGACCGTTCATGGGACGAACGATCTCCCAGGCAGATTGAAACGCCGTGAGCGCCGGCCGCACCTGGCCGACCTGGGCCAGCATGCGTCCATGAGCGTAGAGCACCAGGGGATCTGCGCCGCCGGAAAGGGTCACCGCACGCTCGGCGAGACCAACCGCGCGCCGGGTGTCGGAGGTCACCATGGACCAGGCGATCGCCGCCGACAACACCAGCCGGGGATGCGCAGCGGCGGCTTCGGCTTCGGTTGGGCTTTCGACGAGCGCATCGAAGACTTCGAGCAGCAAGTCCCTGAGGCCATGGTGGGCGGCCACATAGGCCGCGGCCGCCAACACCGCGTGGTCGCGCGGGGTGAGGGCACGCGCCTTGCGGACCGCAGTCACAGCTTCTCTTGTCCGTCCAAGCCGGCACATCCATAGCGCCCTGACCTTCCATGCGCCGGGCGAGGCGGGGTGCGACTGAGTCGTTGAATCCAGAAACCTGACCAGCCGCAGAGGCTGCTCCATCACAGCCATGTAGGCTGCCCGCGTATCCAGCAATCCGGTAAAGCCGGGCGCGGTTTTCAACGCAGACGTGAGCAGGCGCCGCAGTCCGTCAGACTCCCGTGGACCGAGGTCTTCTTGCAAGCGAAAATCGGCATAATACTTGACGACCGCCGCATTCCGGTCGCCACGCGAGTAAAGGGCATCGGCGTATTGCCGCAGCAGGCCATGCTCGCCACTTGCATGCAGAATCGGAAGCAGCAGGCCGATGGCCTGGTGGTGGTGCGGATCGATGGCCAGTACGCGGTCAAGCACGTCTCTGGCTTCGGGGCCGCGGCCTTCCGCTATAAATGCATGGAACAAATGGAGAAGGTGAGCAGGATTGCTAGGCTCACAGGATGCCGCGCTTTCCCAGGCGGTCCGGGCGGCAGGCATGTCGCACTGGACCCAGGCACAGCATCCTTCCAGTTCATTGGTCCTCGCCGGCGAAAGTTCACAGGCCAACATCTCCCGGCACAGCCATTCTGCATTTGCTTGATTGCCCAGCAGGCAATGAAGTTGAGCGGCCCGCCATCCTACTTCGAGAATACTGGGATACTTCCGGTAGCAGGCAGCGTAGCACTCCAGTGCGTTCAGCCAGCATCCATCAGCCAGATACAACTCCGCTAGTTCCAGCCACTTGGAGCATTCCCGCGGCCGGCGGAGGCCGAGATAGCTCTTCAAGGTTGCCATCCTTTGCCGGCCTCGGGAGGGGGGCCAATGAAGGAACACCTGCACAAAGACGTTTTGATGAGGAGGTGGGCCGGGGAGCATTCGGGAGGTGACGGAAACAAACTGACGATCGGGCCCGGCCATCGCCGTGGCGGACCGGCGCGCTTGCTTCCGGAATTCGCCACGCAGCTTCTTCCTCACGATCTGAATGCGCTTGCGAATGGTCGATGCACCCACCTGCTCGGTGCCGGCGATCTCGCCATATTTTTTGCCGCGCACGAAATACGCAATGGCGGTCTCCCGCAACTTACCCGAAAGCCTTCCGCCCAGGAATACCAGATCCAGAAGTTCAGGTCTGTCATCGGGCAGCGCCCGCCCGGCGGCCGTCTCCGGTTCCGGCAGGTGCTCGCGCGGCTGCGCAAGGCCGCCGCCTTCGTGCTTCCTCTGCAAGCGCATTTCTTTCCGTAGATGGTCAGTCGTCGCATTCCGCGCCAACCGCGCCAGCCACGCCGGCAAATTTCTCACCTTATGGCGATGCTTCGGATACTGTTCGTAAAACTTGAGCATGGCAATGCTCATCGCTTCCTCAAGGTCCCACTGCGATAGACGAAAGGAAGCACGCAAGACCCTTTCCACATGGGGCTTGTTGTCATTCCACAACATCCAAATACTTTCGCAGTTTCCGTTGGGAAGAGAATGAGGGTCCAGGCCGGGTAGCGGCGCACAGTCACCTGAGTTCATGGTCGTCTTTCCTGTTTCTCGCTTATGACGACCGGACCTTGCTGGTGTGATTTTCTGGCCGGTTACTGCGCGTTACGGCGATACGGTCGGGTGCGCGAGAGCATCGGCATAGCTCCCGCGCATGTGGTTTGTCCGATGTTGTCCCACAATTTCCCGAATCGGGACCATCGAGGTCTAGTTCTGGGCGCCGCGTGATCGCGATCAGGATGTCAGAGGCTGTATTGAGATAATGCGGAATTAGAGATACTTGCGGGCCGAATTAGGAAATTGCCAGAATTGCCATGATTGCCAGTATTGCCGGAATTTAATTTGGATGTCTGGCCTTTTACGAATGCAACCCATAGCGGATCGCGGGCCAGCTAAACGAGGCGACGTTTGTAAAGTGACAGCATCTGCGGCTGTCGATATTATTGTGATTTTTAGACGCCACGATTTCCGATCACCAGATCACCAGATTCCCCGATGTCCAGATGTTCCGATGTCCCGATCTAAAAGCTCTCGATGGCCCGCCTCACTCCAACCAAGAAGTCCTTTTCGGGCGTGATCAAGCTAACGACCATATGGCCTTCCCGGTGGAAGTCATAGAAGTGTCCGGGATGTAGATAGACATCGTGCTTTTCGAGTAGCTCCAGGGCGAAATCCTCGTCCGATCGGATGGCAGGAATGCGCAGTACGGCGTACCATCCGCCTTCGACGTGCAGGCGATTGCAATGTTTCTGTGTGGAAAGCTGGCGGTCGAGTTCGTCGAGATTTCGCCGGACGCGTTCCAGCAACTGCTTTTGGAATCTGTGCCGCTGTTCCAGTAGCACCGGCGCCGCCAGTTGCACCGGAGCGTTCATCGAGAGATAGGTATCGGCGATGACTTCAAGGCGGGCCAGCGCTTCCCGCTTCCATGACTCAGGGCCGCTCACGACCAGCCAGGCCAGCTTCATCTGCGGCAACCCGGAAATCTTTGAGAGACCGCTTAGGGTAAACGTAGGCGCGGCCTGGTTGGCGCTGAAGCTGAAAGGCTTTTCCCTGCCGCCTGTATCATTGCCCAATGGGAAATCAAGAAAGACTTCATCGGCGATCAAGGCCAGATCATGAGATTGACAGATGCGGTTCAGCGCGGCCAACTCGGAGGCTTTGGTAAAGTGGCCGGTGGGGTTGTTGGGATGGACGACGATCACGCCGCGCGTCCGGCTGGTAATGGCTTGTTCGAGCGCGTGGAAGTCGATCTGCCATCCGTGGTCATAGACCAGCGGATAGGGCTTGAGGGATACATCCTGCAGTCCGGCGAGAAAATCAAATAGCGGATAGCTGGGCGACGGAATCAGCAACTCATCACCCGGATTGCACAACAGACGGAAGACAAATGAATAGCCCTCGCTGGTGCTGGTGGTGAGGACCATGTCTTCAATGGCAATCTGGCCACCGTGGGCAACGTAATAGCCGGCAACGGCGGAGCGGGCCATCGGCAGCCCGCACGGGTCAGGATGGTACCGCAACACCCCAGGCGCGCACAAAGCGCGAATGATAGCGTAATTGTCGTAATCGAACGAGCATTCCGTGGGATTGGAAGCGCTGAGGTCAATCAGAGGGCGACCGGCAGCGCGATGCCGGGCAAGGGCTTCGCTGAGAAGATTGGTGGTGCGGTCCCAGTTGGTGCGAATGGAGAACATTCACTTAAATATAACTCTCGTGGATTGCCAGAATGCCAATATCGCCGAAATTGCCAAAATTGAAAGGCGGGTGTCCGCCAAGGCGTGGAAGGCAGCCTATGCGCGGTGTATTCGCTGGAGTTCGCAGGCTTTCAAGTCAGGATCGAAGGTGACCCGAAAAAACTCGAAAAATCCATTCATTCCGAGCAAACCGGCCACTGGAAGGTTGTCTCTGAATCCCGCCTTGATCTTGACCGGGCCGCCGGGAAGGTACAGAGTTATCTCGTGCAGATAAATCGGCACACCGCCACCGATGCCCTGAGTCAATTCAATTTCTCCAGACTTCAGCTCCAATCCAAGGTGGGATGCGAGGCTGGAGTGAAACAGAGTGCGTGTTGCGCCGGAATCGATAATGACTTCAAACCGCCTGGTCCGTGGCGCACCCGGAGCCGGATGGGCGATCTGCACCTCCATCGTCGCGCTGTAGAGAGCCTGATGGGCCGTAGGAATCGGGAAAGACTTTGTATGGTATTTTCAAGAAGGGCTCAAACGGAAAGTGACGACCACTGCTCGGGCGTTTTGATGATCAGCGGGTCACCGGCACCGGCGCGTTCACTCAGTTCGACGACTTCTGAGTAAGTTGCCCCAGTGGCAACAATCTTCGACTCGTCCGCCGACAAGGCGATCCAGCTATTGAGCGGGGCCGAACGGAGTAGCTTTAAGCGAATTGCTTCTTGTGATGACATCAAAATCTCGCGACTAGCTGCGCGTGCATATGCCAATAACACCTGCTTGTATGATAACTTAAACTCTGATTGGCCATTACTCAAAATTGCCATTCAGTCTCGTACAAGCTTGTACTGTAAGAAAACGCCGGAACCACCACGTTCAATTTTGGCAATTCCGGCGATTATGGCAATTTTGGCAATTCTTCAAACTTTCTGCACCGCCTGCACCAGGTTCGTCAGCGAGGTCTTGGCGTCGCCGTACAGCATTCCGGTTACGGGCTTGAAGAACAGCGGATTTTCCAGACCCGAAAAGCCCTTTCCCTTCCCGCGCTTCAGGACTATCACCGACTTCGCCCGGTCAACCTCAATGATGGGCATTCCGGCGATGGCGCTCTTGGGATTGTCGCGGGCGTCAGGATTCACCACGTCGTTGGCCCCGATCACCATGGCCACGTCGGTGGCCGGGAGTTCGGGGTTGATCTGGTCCATTTCATAGAGCGATGAATAAGGAACGTTGGCCTCAGCCAGCAGGACGTTCATGTGTCCGGGCATGCGTCCGGCGACCGGATGGATGCCGTACTTCACCGAGACGCCGCGCTCTTCCAGCAGGTTGCCGAGTTCACGGCAGGCATGCTGCGCCTGGGCCGTGGCCATGCCGTAGCCGGGGACGAAGACCACCTGATTGGCGTACGCCAGTTGCACCGCCACGTCGTCGAGTGAAACCTCGCGCATGGTCCCACCCACGGCGGTCTCTTCGGCGATCACTGAACCAAATCCGCCGAAGAGCACGTTGGTGATAGAGCGGTTCATGGCTTTACACATCAAGATGGAAAGAATAAAGCCCGAAAATCCATCGAGGGTGCCGGCGATGATAAGCACGTTGTTAGAGAGCACGAAGCCGGTGGCTGCCGAAGACAGGCCGGCGTAGGAGTTCAACAGCGACATGACCACCGGCATGTCCGCTGCGCCGATGGGGATGACCAGCATGACGCCGAACAGCAGCGCGCAACCAATCATTCCATAGAACAGCCCGGCCGCTTCGGGATGTATGAGCCATCCGACATAGCAGCCGAGCATGCCCACGGCGATGAGCAGGTTGACGAAATGCTGGCCTTTGAACTGAATGGGCGTGCCGCGCATCAGCTCTTGCAGCTTGGCGGCGGCGATGAGACTGCCGGTCGTAGTCAGCGAGCCGAGCATGACTTCAAAACCCAGCGCCCCGGTCTTGACGCCACCCATGCTGGAGCCATGGATGGTGTACTCAGCTACGCCAACCAATGAGGCAGCCAGCGCGCCGAAGGCGTGCGAGAGCGCCGTCCGCTGAGGCATGGCCGTCATCGGGACCATGGCCATAGGGATGCCGATCGCGGAACCGACGGCCAGACCGATCAGTATCCATAGATAGCTCTCAATGCCGGGATGAAAGAGCGTGCCCAAAACGGCGGCGGCCATGCCCGCGGCCGCCATGATCATTCCGCGCCGGGCCGTGTCCGGATGGCTGAGACTCTTCAATCCCATGACGAAGAGAATGGATGCCAGAAGATAGGTTGCTTCCAGAATATAAGAGGAACCGGTCACTTTTTCGCCTCCGCCTTGACCACTTCTTTCTTGCGGAACATTTTGAGCATGCGGTCGGTGATGAGGAAGCCGCCGGTCACGTTAATCATGGCCGAGGTCACGGCTACGCAGCCCAGAATGGTGGTGAGGTCGAGATGTTTGCTGCGGCCCGCGATAACGATCGAGCCGATCAGCGAGATGCCGGAAATGGCATTGGTGGCCGACATCAGCGGCGTGTGCAGCAGTGGAGGAACGCGGGAGATGACCTGGTATCCCAGAAAGGCGGCCAGCGCGAAGACATACAGCGAGGCAATCAGCACGGCGGGGTTGAGCGCCGTACCCTCGGATTGCTGGCTGAAGACGACAAACAGCCCAATCATGATTGCAGAACTCATGCAATTCTCCTTAAATGCGGTTTCAGGCCACAGGCTGCCCCAGTGCAGCGGCCAGCTTGGGATGAAGACTTCCACCCTGGTAGGTAACGCAAGCGCCTTTGAGTATTTCATCGGCCATATCCATCTTGAGGGCGCCGTTGCTGACAATCAGAGAAAGGAAGCTGACCAGGTTGCGCGAATAAAGCTGGCTGGCGTTCAGCGACACCGTGGCCGGCAGGTTCAACGGACCCATGATGGTCACACCGTTCTGCACCACGGTTTCTCCCGGCTTGGTCAGCGGACAATTGCCGCCGGTACCGGCAGCCAGATCAACCACCACGGAGCCGGGCCGCATGGAAGCAATGGCCGCCTCGGTCAGCATCAAAGGAGCGCGGCGGCCCGGAATTTGCGCCGTGGTAATAACCAAGTCAGAAAGGGCCGCATGTTTGGCGACCATGTCGCGGCCGCGCTGCAGGGCTTCTTCTGAGAGTTCCTTGGCGTAGCCGCCGGCGTCCTGGGTCTCAATGCCTCCGAGATCAACTTCCAGGAACTTGGCGCCCAGCGATTTCACGTCTTGGCCCGCGGCGGCGCGGACATCGTAAGACTCAACCACTGCGCCCAGGCGGCGGGCGGTGGCGATGGCCATCAGTCCTGCCACGCCGGCGCCCAGCACCAGCACCTTGGCCGGCGGAACGGTTCCGGCAGCGGTCATCAGCAGGGGAAACATTTTGGGCAGATGCTCGGCGGCAATGATGACGGCTTTGTACCCGGAGATGGTGGCCATCGACGAAAGGGCGTCCATGGACTGGGCGCGGGTAATGCGGGGCACGAGCTCCACAGCGAAGGCGGTAAGTTTTCCCTTCACTGCCGGCTCCAGCCCGGCAGGATCGTCGAGCGGCTTGAGAAAACCGATCACGATGGCGTTGGCCTGCAGGCGTTTGTAGTCGTCCGCCTCGGGGCGGTTGACCACGCAGAGAATGTCCGCACCTTGCAGCAGCGCCCCGCGGTCCATCAACTTGCCCCCCACGGCGGTGTAATCGCTGTCGGGAAACCCGGCCCGGCTGCCGGCGCCCGGCTCAATGCAAACTTCCACACCGCTACCGGCCAGTTTCTTGACCGACTCGGGCACGAGCGCAACCCGGTTTTCACCGGATTGTTTTTCCATTGGAACCGCTATCCTCATAGTCCGCCTTTCCTGCCTTCGTCAAGAATGTCTGCTAATTCGCTGATTGAGTGGACATTTGAATTTTAGCGCGACCCCGCCTTTCATGGCTTAAACCATGCAAAATTGCGCTTCTAGGCAGAAGATAAGAAGCTAATCGAAACCGGGCAAGCGGTCAATCGCCACAATAGATCATTTAGATCATTGAACACTGAATCGGACACCAGTATCCTGCGATGCGGACCACACCCCTAAACGGCGGCCCAAAGGCGATTTGGCTCCGAATCAACGCGAATCAACACGTAAAAGGACGTGCGAGATATCCGCAACAGGCACTGTATTCCCAATCCGGGAATACGCTCATGATTTGGGGGGCACTGGAACCAAATAACTCTTCCCAGTCTCAGCGTTGATTTAGTAGTATGACGGCGGTCGACGGTCAATGCGTACGACCTCTGATAAAAAATATCCGCTCGCCGGTTCCAAAATGCCATCAGGGTCCCGTAATGGCCATTGCGGTGGTATGTCCTTGCGCATTTCCAGCCGGCTGGTCCCTCAGACGCCAAGAGTTATTTGTACGTAGCCGATGCGGGATTCATGTCCGTTGTTCCCTGCATTTTTCGGCTCTCAACCATCTCCCAATCACAAGAACGAACGTTCATTTTTTTGGACGCCAAGGAGCAAAGAATGTACCGTATGCTATTGCGCTGTTCAGCGCTGTTTCTGTTTATCTGTCTAATTTCTGCGGCCCTGCCTTTATCTGCGCAGGTTTCACCATCGAATACTCCCCAACAGACGCCGGCAACTGTGAATCCGGCCGTAGCGCATGGCGCGCATCTTCGTGGCATTGTTCCGTTTCGTGACCCCAACAGCCCGAATGCGGCCGTAGGCTTCGCTGCGCCCGCCGGTGCTCATCTTAGCTACTTCGGTGGACCGGTGATTTCCAACGTCCACGTTGTGCAAGTACTTTACGGAAGCGGCTCCTATGACACGCACGTTTCTTCGACCGCCACCCCCAGCCTAGCCAGCTTTTATGGTGACCTCACGGGCACCAGCGGGTTTGTGGGTCTGTTGACTCAGTACAACACCCCGGCCTCGGGTGGCACGGGGCAGACAATCGGAAACGGCGTATTCGACGGACTGTTCTCCATTGTTCCTTCAGCGGCCAACAGCGGCTCGACGGTTGATGATTCGCAAATCCAGGCGGAGCTTCTGGCCCAGATCAACGCTGGGCATCTTCCAGCGCCGGTCGCCGATGCGGCGGGTAACGTCAACACCATCTTCATGATCTTCTTCCCCCCGGGAGTGACCATCACGCAAGGTGGATCTTCAAGCTGCGTGAGCGGCGGCTTCTGCGCCTATCATGGCACGACCTCCAATACCCTTGGCGGGAAGAACGTTCTTTACGGCGTACACCCTGACATGCAGGCAGGCAGCGGTTGCGCCCAAGGCTGC
>Ga0210403_10005607_pt1 | contig 10624 bp, 5 predicted proteins | sample IncBWC19MmetaG_FD_150863 | JGI IMG/M metagenome (GOLD analysis project Ga0210403, IMG submission 150863) | Forest soil microbial communities from Barre Woods Harvard Forest LTER site, Petersham, Massachusetts, United States - Inc-BW-C-19-M | ecosystem: Environmental > Terrestrial > Soil >... | reverse complement strand
GAGATGGCGGAAACCCCGGCGCTTTTGCGGGCTGGCATGGCCTTCAATTGCTGGGCGATGTCGGCAACGCACTCGGAAAGATAATCGTCTTCTGCTTGCGCGGGCGGTGATGCCGGAACCGGCTCGGGTACAGCCCCGGCGCTCACGGCTGCGGCCGCAGTTGGAACCGGCGTTGCATTGACCGGGGCGGCGAGGGGCGCGATACGGGGCACGGCTAGCGGCGGTGGCGCCACCGCGGACATGCTAATCCGCTGCAGCGGCGGCTCGGGGCGCAACTCCGGCGCGGCTGGGACATCCAGCGCAATCTTCTCTTGATTCTGCTTTTCCTTGATCGGCGTAGAATCGGCAGCCGGAGCAGCCGGCGGCAGGAAATCTTCCAGCGTCCCCGTGCCAGAAGCCTCGGCCTTGGAGGGCGCGCTGGCCGTGGCTGACCCGGGCTTTGCGGGCACTACCTGCCCATCGGTTGGGCCTGCCGTACTCTGCTCCACGGCCTTCTGCAGGCTGTGGCGCAGCAGAATCAATTGCCCAAAGGACGCGCCGCCTGTATAGGGAGCGCGGAATGGCGTCTTCCACTGATGGACCACATGACGGATGTGCTCCATCGACTCGCGAGCGGCGAGGCCCGCCCCGCTGCAATCGATTTCGGTAATACCCCGCGCTTCCAGATCGTTGATGACATTGCGGATGGCATGCAAATCAAGGTGCATGGCGCGGAAGAACGCGCGCCGGGCCAGAAAATTGAAGCGCGTAAACGTCACCAGGCAGGCGTTGTCGAAATAGCCCTCACCCAACGAAAGCTTCAGTTCGCGCACCTCGCGCAGCGCGCCCAGCTTCTGCAGCTCTTCCAGGCTGTTGCACTGGTTCAGCTTTTCCAGCTTGCTGTCGAGACCTTCCACCCATTCAGGATAGCCATCGCCCAGCGTGCCCAGCACCGGCTCCAGCACCCGCGACACTTCGACCAGGGAGATTTGCTGTTCGTAGAGACCCGGAGGGGCGCAATGAGCAAAATACTGCACCAGCAGGAAGTCGATCTTGTCGCGGTCAACTTCAGTGTTCTGTTTGTGGTCCATGTGGCGGCGCAGAAGCGCGCGCAGGTTCTCTTCGGTTTGCAGGTTGGTGCTCTGCAGAAGCTGGCGGAGTTGCCAGACCTGGACACGGGTATCCATGTCATCGAACCAGGTACGCACCCGCTCGACGATTTCAGGTTCAGAGCGATCGATCGGATATTCCAGATCGCGACACAGGGGCAGGCCAATCTCAAACGTGCGGTTCAGCGCCGAATAGATCGTGTAAAGCCGCCGCGCATTGCGCCAGAAGGCCGCTATCTCGCCCAGATTGAGCGCAGTAGATGTCATGGTCGTAGTTCACTGAGATAAGAGCAAGACAACGACCAAACCCGGAAAATCGCAAATCGTTGATTCTTAAGCCTATATCCTTGGAATGAGGGCCGGACAGGGCAACTTGCAGCGTCTCAGGATGACACAAATGGGTCTCACAGCGGGGCAAAACTCAAAGACAATCCACCGCAAAGGGCGCGAAGGGCGCAAAGGAAAAACAAAAGACTGGACCGCAGAGTGCGCAAAAATCAAAGATCAAAGCTCTAAAGATCAAAGCTCTAGAGATCGCAGGGGGCACAGAGAAAAACAAGCGCTGGGAGGGGAGACTTACTTCGACCATCACAGCCGCCCACCGTTCCAATCACCCGATCAGCAGATCACCCGATCTCCCGATCAACAGATTTTCAAGGATTATTTAAACTTCCTGGTCCCTGAACAAAGCCCGCTTCTGGAATGTTGACCTGACGAATCTTCCAGAAGCGGGCCCTCGTTACGGTGAGCTTCGTGCGCTTTAGTTCCCTGACCGGTTGCATTGGTAATGCTGACAAAAAGACAGGTTGGCATTTCCGATGTCCAGATGTCCCGATTACCCGATGTCCAGATCTACAATGATTCCTAACTTCCCGGTCGCAGCACTAGTGGTGCGAGTACAGCGTTTTGTCGGGAACGACTTCGATCAATTGCATCATTCCGCGGTCTTCGTGCGTGAGAATGTGGCAATGCAGGACATATTGTCCCGTGTAATCCACAAACCGGCTGCGCATCTTGAAGTAGCCGGGGATGTATTCGGTACACTTTGCCGGGTTTCCGCCGGAAGCGGCAGCACATTGGGTGTAGGGCTGCAACTGCTTGGGACAATTATCGATCGATACCTTACCGTTCTTTGTGCATCTGGTGGTCAGGTCAATCTGCTGCGCCGCCGGAATGGCAAAGGTGTCCCACCACACCCAGGGTGCCGTAGGTTGGAGCGCTGGGCACGGTTTGAACGTCGCCGGGTTATCGGGGTTCACATAGCATGGATCGTTCTTGTCGATGGCCTTCGGGTTCTGCGGCTCAAAAAGCTCAATGATCTGGAACGGGTTCACATGAATGTGGAATGGATGCTCCTTGGCGTTGTCCTTGTTCGACACCTTCCATTCTTCCGCCGAATTCAGGGCCATGGATTGGTTGATTTTCTCATCGTTAAATTGAGCGCCGTTGATCTCCAGCTTGGGAGCAGCGCCGTTTTGGAAGGGATCGTCGAAGAACACCAGCTCACGGTGCAGGAAGATATCGGACGCTGGAATGTCTTTCAGAAAGACCGGGAAATTCTTGAAGAACGGCAGGGTCGCGGAGTTGGGAAGGAAGGTCATGGGCGGGTTGATCGCGGCCCCCGTGACGTTGACGGTGAGCAGCACCTGCGGCCGCAACGCTGGCTCCTGCGCCTTTTCACTGCACTCTTTGAGGTTGCGGCAAAGCGCACCCACCACATTGAGGTTGTAGACTCCGGGTGTTGAAGGGGCCTGCAGCAAAAAGTCGGCGCGGTTTCCGGGCGCCAGGTAGAGCTGATTGTCGACTTTGGTTCCCTGGTAGTTGGCCAGATCGAACTGCACGCCATCTTGCGCGATCTGCCTCCAATGCATGCAGGGCGTCGCCGGGTTGCCGCTGCAAGGGGTAGTGGCGCCTTGCAGAGTGAAGTTCTGGAAGTATGTGGCGTCACGTTCGGCGCCATTCACGAAGCGCCAGAGCTGCACCTGGTTGGGTTGCATCGTCAACTGAGGCGTCTTGCTTCCATTGACAGACAGCAGCGGGACCTTGCGGGTACCCGGACCTTGGCCGGGCTGGGTCAGGTTGAGCACCGTGGTCAACTGCTGAATGACCATCACATGTTCGGTGAGGTCCTGTCCCGGTGTGGAAGTGTAGTAGCTCTGCAAATCGGCGTCGTATTGGCCCTCAATGATGAACGCCCCGGTCATGCCGTTGGCGACGTTCAGCGCCGTGGAGCCATGCTTATGCCCGTGATACCAGTGCGTGCCCGGGGCCTGGCCCATCTTGACGGAACCGGGCACATAGGTGGGCAGGCGGAAGCAGTATGGATACCATCCGACGTGATACTGCGGCCATAGTCCCGCGCCGATCAGGGCGCGGTTCAGGGGCGTCAACCGCATGTGGAGGGGAAGGTTGCCGGGCACACCCTTGTAGGGGGCGGTGATGTCGTAGCGGGCGATCAGCCCCGCCTGCCAGTCGCGCCAAGCCTCGGGTATCTGCGACCATTGCGTGGGGGAGCCGTTCTGCTCACAGTTGCCGTAGATCTGAGACAGCGCCGTGTGGGCCGTCTCCGGCAACGGATCCAAAGACGGACGCACATAGACCAGCACATTGTCGCCCGTAGTGCTGGGCGTGGTGTGCGTGCCATGAAAGTGGACGTTGGCGGTGCTGGAACCATGCAGGCAGTTCGGCATGGTGTCGGCATTCGCGGATTGCGATCCTTTACCGGCTGAACCTGCATAGGTCACGTCGCATCCATCGGTCTGCCCGGTTTCCCCGCGGTCCAGCGAGTTGGGAAAATGCTGAGTGTTGACCCGGTTGTTGAACGCGATCTCGATCAAGTCGCCCACCCGCGAACGGAACGTCGGCCCCGGTATGGGCGCCGCGCCGCTAAACAGCGGATCAACCGGAGCGCCAGTCAGCAGATTGCGGCCCTGGAAGAACCGGATGTACTGGCTGGCGCAGCGTGCGTCCCCCGGCGCTCCCCACAGGGTGCGCAGTCCGTCGGTGAGGGTAAGTTCGGCCAGAATCTTTCCAGGCGTACTTACGCTCGCGCCCTTGGCGGCCGGAATGCTGGTGCTCTTGATTTCCGGAATGGTGATCAGCGCTTGCGAGGGCTGCGGGCAGGGGACCAACGATTGGGCGCTCGCCCTAGGAATAAAAAGGGCCATCGCCGAAAGCAGCAAAAGGCCACAGGTCCCGGCAAGGCTTGAAAGTTTTTTGCGCAACATGCCGCTAGCGCGCCGGCCTTGCTGATGGTCAGAGTAACTCTGGTAGCAATCCTGAGTGATGAATATGCTCTTTTTCATACACGCTCCTTGCTGATGGTTGGATCTCGTCAGCTTACGTTGATTTGGCCACCTGAATGGTCCCGGATTCGTTCGGATGTAGAGAACACTTGTAGGGCAGCGCCCCGGAAGCATTGGGAATGAATGTTGTGGAAGTCGATTTCGGAGCGATCTGGTTGGGCATGAAAAATGTGGTGTTGATCGTTCCGTCAGGATTCACCAGCCCCGGCCAGTGTGGCTGGCTGTCGTTGTTGGTCCAGAAAACTTCGTCGCCCACGTCCATGGATTGCGGGTCAGGGCTAAATTTTGCCGGTGTACCGCTGCTGATGGTGATAGGCCATTGAAACGGCATAGGTCATCCTCCTTGCGATGGTGCGTTGACTAACTTAATCGGAAAGGTAGCGGCGGGGCCCACGTTCTGATGGCCGCGCTCTCCCAGGGACATAGATTGGTGCGTGGTCGTGAGAATACGACTGCTACGGGCTGCGACTCGCACAGCCGCCAACGGGAATGTTATGACTGGTTCCGTACGCAAAATTCAAAAAAGGAACTCACGCGGACTATATATCGATCAATCGCGGCAGTCAATGACTTGCGAGCTTCGCCAGCAGAAATCCGGCAAGAAAGGCCCAAAATCAGACCGGCACACAAAGTTTTGTCAGATGAAACCGGACAGCGCCGGCCGCCGATCTACCAGAACGGCGGTCTTACGGCGTCCGAAACTGCTCGTCAGTCTCCACCTGATAGCCGGCAACCAGGCGGTTATTGGCATTGGCCAGACCCACCACGGCCATCATTTCCTGAAACATGGCGTCGGTCATGCCTTTCTTGCGCGCGGAAGCGGTGTGGGCGGCAATGCAGTAGTCGCACTGATTGCTGGCGCTCACCGCCACATAAATCAGCTCTTTGACCAGAGGATCGAGGACGCCCTGCGCCATGATCTGCTTGGTGCTTTCCCACGTAAGCCGTAGCGTGAGCGGATCGTGGGCAATGGCCTTCCAGAAATTCGTGATCGTGCCGGTCTTGCGCGTGGCCTTGATGTCGTCATAAACAGCGCGCACTTCTGGGCCGGCGCTTTCATATTCGATGAATCCAAAGGTTGACATGATGGTTTCTCCAATTCAGGATTACAGGCGGTATGATGACGATACTTGACACCCTCCGGTTGAGACAAATCTGTTCCCCCAAAACACACCTCAGCTCTTGGTTCTCTCTGCGCCCCTCGGTATTACTATCCATCAGAGTGTTCGCGGCTTGCGGTGATTTCTCCACCGCCTCACAACCCCAAAATCCTCCGCTTCCTCTGTTCCTCTGTGTTGCAAAGGTTTTCGTTGCAACTCGTTGCGCTGTGTTTCAAAGGTTTTGTTTGCGGCCACGTTGTATTGTCCTCGCGGAAGTTACAAGGTCATGGTAGGTTGATGAATTTTCGATGAATTCGCCGCGATGGCTGTGCAATTCTCAGTGGATATTGAGGAAAAGCAGGAAGAAAGACGCTTCGCGAGAATTCCGGAAACGTTCTTGTACGCAATGCCGGCCGCGCTGATCCGAAGCCAGAGGAGCAGTTCCTGCGGCATTATCAATAACACAACAATTTACATGACATTAAAGCCCTCTTCATCGCTCGGTGGTATTTTTCTCGGGAGTGTCTGCAATAACAAGAGGAAGGAAAAGAACCCATGAAACGAGTGTCACAAATATTCGGAGTTGCAATCCTGTTGTGCCTGCGGGCGATCGCTATCGATCTGCCTGCGTGGACCGACGATAGCAGTGTCGTTCTCCGCTCTGATTCCGCAAGAATCGTATCCGGAGACCAAGCAAGACTCACGGCCGCGGTCTTCCATCCCATCGATGCGGTGACCAGCGCGCAATTCAGCTTCACAATTCACGACCAACAGGGACAAGTCGTACGGTCCTTGGGCGGAGCGCAGGATTTCCGGCCCGGCGCGTCCATGGAATTCTCGGTGGTCTGGGACGGGCGAGACGACAACAGCCGCAGGCTACCCCTCGCGAAGTATACGGTGGAAGTCAAAGTAGAACTGAGTTCGGCTAGTGCGGCCGTGAGTCAATCCTCAAGTCAGCCGGGCGCCAACCCCGGGGAGCGCGTGAATCGCATTGTGCAAAAACAATCTATGACTCTCGAGATTGGGGCGAGCACAGTGAAGACCGCTTCATCGGTGGCGCCTGCGCCTCTTTCACAGACCGGGCAGGACTCCGCCTTCCCGTTCAACCACTATTACGGAACGCTGCACACGCAAACCGCTTTCAGCGATGGCGGACATCCCAACGACTCTACTTGCGCGTCTTCGACAACTCACGCCGCGGGCGATTTCACTCCGGCGCAGGCCTATAGTTATGCGAGGAACACCGGGCACCTGGATTTTCTGGGGATCTCAGACCATAACCACCTGTTCGCGCAGGCGTGCTCGACGTGCAGCGCGGCCCAGGTGATTCAGCGATACCACGATGGTCTGGCGGCCGCCACCTCCGCCAACGTGGATGGAAGTTTTGTGGCCATCTACGGCATGGAGTGGGGGTTCATCTCGAATTCCAGCTTTCCCAATGAAGGCCATATCGGATTGTTTGAAGTGCCGAAGTTGCTCGGCTGGGACCCCACCGGCTGCACCCTGGGAACAGATTGTTTTTATGAAGTCTTCACCGATCCCGCCGGCGTAAACTACCCCGCCATGTACACTGCGGCGCTCGCCAATCCTTCGCCGTTTGGGGCCTTTGGACAGTTCAACCATCCTTCCGATGGCACGAAGAGCGCTGCCGGTCAAGGTATCGATTACAACACCTTCCAGTACACAACGGATGGCGACGACCTGATTCACAGCATAGCGGTAATCTCCGGGCCGGCCACCGATCCCTCCACGGCCGGGACCGACACCGGCTCCCGCTATGCGGGCGAACCGGTCAATGGGCCGAATTACTCGCCCTTCAACTCGATCGATATGTATAACCGGGCGCTCAGCGCGGGGTTCCACGTGGCCCCCGCAGCCGACTCAGACGTGCATTGCTCCAACTACGGCACTAGTACGCGAGACCGCACGGTATTCGCGGCCACCACGCTGACCAAAGCGGCCTTGTTCGATGCGTGGCAGCATCGCAGAATGTACGCAACTTCGCTGCCCACGGCGCAGATGGCTTTTACCATGAACGCGAACGGGAAGACCTTCTTCATGGGCGATGGCGGCATTCGTACGCAGGGCCCTGTAGCCACGTCGGGCGCGATTACTCTCCACAGCTCGGTGTTCGACTCCGCCGCGCACACCGTCACCTCCATCAAGATCAAGGAGCCAGTGCCCGGGGACACCAACGGGGCCTTTAACCTGGTGGCGAGCGCTACCGCTTCGCCCTTCGATTTCACCTTCACTCCGGCGCAGGGCAATCATGCCTACTACGTCTACGTAACCATGAACTCGGGCGATGAAATGTGGTCGGCGCCCATCTGGATCAACCAGGGCGCCGGGACATCTCCGGACTTCACCATCGCAGCATCGCCCAGTTCGCAGACCGTAACGGCGGGTGCGAGCGCCTCCTACACAGCAACCGTAAGCGCCGTGAACGGTTTCAACAGTGCGGTGAATTTGACCGTAAGCGGCCTGCCGGCGGGCGCGACAGGAACGTTCACTCCTGCTTCGCTCGCCGGCTCAGGCAATTCAACTCTGGCGGTTGCCACCAGTTCCACGACGCCGGCGGGCACATACACGCTGACCATTACCGGAACCAGCGGAACTCTCACGCATTCGACGGTCATCACACTCGTTGTAAATGCGCCGCCGTCTGCCGACTTCAGCATCTCGGTAACGCCGGCATCCAATACTGTGACACGTCCCATGAGCACCAGTTATACCGTAACCGTGGGGGCCCTGAACGGTTTCACCGGCGCCGTCAGCCTGAGCGTCACAGGGCTGCCGAAAAGCTCAACGGCAAGCCTCTCCCCGGCGTCGATTTCCGGCTCGGGAACCAGCACCCTCACAGTGAACACGACCAGCAGCACCCGTACAGGGACCAAGACACTGACCATTACCGGAACCAGCGGGACTTTGACGCATTCCACGACGGCGACAATCGTAGTGCAGTAAATGCTTCGTTTTAGAGTGTCGCTTTAGAGAGACGAGAGGGACCTCCGAATAGGGGGTCCCTCGAACTTTGGGATGCTAACCCGCTGGAAGAAGTCCCGAAGGGACGAGCGACAGTAGCCCCAATACAGTTCACTTAAGAAGGGGGGCGCATCCGGTCCTGCGACTCACCAGCCCGTCCCGCTTTTTGGGACGGGCGTCATTATTGAGCCCAGCACGTGCCGATTCGTCCCGCGTACTTTGCGGGACGGGTCGGCCAAGTGCTGGGTAGCGAATGAATTCGTCCCTTTCTTGCCGCCTCAGGCCGGCGCGCGGCGAAGGTAGAGTCGGCAAGGCCATACCCCATGATCACGTTCTCACGATGCTGCCGCGGCCACGGCTGCAAACGTTAACATCAAAGCCACCTCTTCTGCCGCTCGCTGCATGACCTCCAAGGCGAAAATTGCCAGCATCAGCTTGTCTTCGGGCAGGTCTAACTCCTTCGCCAATTCTATGGTTCTTTTCCGCGAGTCAAGGCTCAAGACCGTTTGACCGCTGTCGGTCAACAACGCGTTAACGTGAACACTCCTAATTGCATTGATCCATAAAGCACCTTTCGGTGTGCGCGTCCGGAATTCATGGGAAATCGAGTTGAACACATTGGCCTCTAGCCGTAAGGGCTACCGGCGATACCGGCATGGTGGCGCACGAAATCCAGACACAAGGCATTCCTCATTGCCTATCCTGCTTTAGCTCCAATACTGTCCAGGGTCGAAAAACCAGGCTTCTCCTAGTGTTTTCATGAGCTTTCGCGGGCCAAGGGCCCTGAGGGACACTTAAGACGAGACCCTTCTGTCCCGCCAACCAGCATAAACAACCGCGGCCGTAGAGACGGTGCTCGGCACCGTCTCTGGGTCTTCGCGGCAGCGAAGGCCCAAGCGCGCGGCAGCGCGTCCTTCGGACACACAATTAAGATCGCGGCCCAGAATCTATGGCGAGAACGGAATCTAACCCCATAGCCATTTTCAGGGGACGACCAGCGAGATGTTAACAACCGAGATTCACTCTCCCTTAAGTGTTAGCTTTAGCCCCAATACTGTTCACTTAAAGGCCTCGGGGCTGCCAGACCGGACAATGCACCAGCGCCAGCGGCGCGGAATAATTTAGCCCAGTGCGTGCAGCTTCGTCCCGCGTCCTCAGCGGGACGAAGCTGCTAAGCACTGGGTAAGGAACGGGATATGTCCTTCCTTGCCGCCCGCAGGGCGCGCGCGCAGCGAAGTGGAGCGCCTTGAAAAATGCTCTTTGCTGACGGCTGGAAAAATTCTTCCAATCACACGAGAATGTTGACGATGGATGTACGTTCATTCCTTAAGTGAACTGTATTGACTTTGGCCCTGCAAAACAGGCCTGTTGCGTTTGTCAATGTATTGAACCCCTGAATTTGCTTAGACGGTGGACTGCCAGATGGGATGAGGGAAACAGGCGCTGCCAACACACAGGTGAACGATACTCCGGCAGTTGCCAGGATCTTGCGTGTCTGCACATGGCTTTCCTTGCACCTTATTCGAGACCAGTACCGTCACCGTGTAAAACGGTACCGAACTCTCAGGGATGGCTGCCCCATCCTTCGCGCTTTTTGCGAAGGGTGGGACGCGATGCTCTCTGATTTCAATCTGTAACAATCACGCGGTCAAGCCACCAGCTCGCGGTCTGGAACAATATGTCGTCCGATGAAGCACCTTTGGGTGTGGGCGTCCAGAATTCACGGGAAATCGAGCTGATACATTGGCGTGGCCGTAAGGACTGCCGGCGATACCGGCATGATGGCGCACGAAATCCAGACTGTCATAGCGAGCTTTGACCCCTGAACTGGCCGTGTGCCTACGCCGTTCTGGCTTATCTGATCACACAGCGCCGACGGGAAATCGGCATCCGCATGGCCCTGGGCAGTAGGCAGGGCAGAATCGTGAAGCTGGTCACGCGCGAAGTCATGGTGCTTGTGGGGAGTGGACTGCTTCTGTGATTGCCGACGCACTATTCCTGCCCGCCGCAGCCTCCAGCCAGATTTATGGTGTCCGCCCTTTCAACCCTGTGGTGATCGGTAGTGCGGTGACACTGCTGGGAGTGGCGGCCCCTGGTGGCGTGTCTCTTACCGGCCCGGAGAGCGGTACTGGTGAATCCGGTGGTGGTG